>WNGE01003631.1_pt1 | contig 28245 bp, 21 predicted proteins | sample 5400651 | NCBI WGS metagenome assembly WNGE01 (sample SAMN13153370, study PRJNA577476) | soil metagenome | isolation source: 60 cm soil or saprolite under grassland replicate 2 | place: USA:California | collected 2016-06-15 | reverse complement strand
TAGAACATGGTGATAGCGGTGGGCCAGCTCTCGATAGTAAGGGCACAGTCGTGGGTATAGTCAGCTTCGGCCTATCCAGTCCTAATTCGCCTGGCAGCACCAGTTTCTTGCAAGCGAGCAATAGCGCACGCCAACTGGTCGATGCCCTGAAGTTGAATACAACGCCGGGAAAATTCCAGAAGCTCTGGAGCCAGGCCTTCACCGACTACGCAGCTAACACGTCTGGTCACTGGCATACATCCCAGCAAGAGTTTCAGCAGCTCTCGACCGGCTATCCGCAGTTCAAGGCCATGACTCCATACCTGACCTATGCCCAGACACAGGCTAAAACGGAGAAAACCCCTCAGGGTCAGCAAGCAACCGCAACCCCCACGGGGAATAGTAGTAATCGGGCATCTTCACCGACCTCAGGGCGGGCTATAGCGCTCACAGTTGGTATAGTAGCCGTCGTTGTGCTCCTGGTTCTAGTACTTTTCACTGTAGCAGTGCGTGGCCGCAGAAAGAAGCCACAAACAACACCTGCTAAAAATCAGACCCCATTCCCACCACCGATACCAGGTCGGCCTCCCGTGGCAGGTACAATAAATGATCCGATGACAGCGTTCGGTGCGCCGCCCACTGGAGTACAAACTGTGCCAGGCCAACCCAGACCAGTACAACGGCCTGCGCCGGGACAACCTGCACCAGGAGGATTTCCATCGCAGGCATCCAGTTTACAGGATACATTCATCATGCGTCCATGGCCCTGTGGACATATGAATCGCCCCAACGCTCGCTTCTGTAGCATCTGTGGCGAGCCCGCTCCACAACCGCCAACCATCCGCCGCGTGGAACAATAGAACCATATCCTTTCGTAGTGGCACCCCTTGCGGGTGCCGAACGAGCGGACGCAGCTCGCGAGGAATCTGCTGAGTCACTCCCACTACCCGATAACTATTTGAAGGGGGTATTGCACTAACTGTTAAAATAGCTCCATAAGATCACAAATACCGATAGCCCACCACAAGCGAGCAAGGTAGTTAATGAAAATGGGAGGACGAAAAAGATATGCCACGAGATCCACGAAAACATCAGAAGGCGCTCATGAAAAAGCGCAGCAAGCAAAAAGCAGTGGCACAGAACAGATCACATCGACAAGATTTCACATCCCTATCTGCACAGACCATTATTCGCCGTTCGCGCGCCTTTCCACTTGTAGAATGCCTGATTAATTCTGACTGGCAAGAAGATAATATGGGTCTTATACAGATCCTCCTGGCCCGGCAGCAACCTGACGAGGATATCTGTTTCGGTACCTATCTTGTAGATAATTACTGTCTGGGACTCAAAAATACGTTTGCTAATGCAGGTTTTTCCCGCAGTCGTTATAATAACGAAGTTCGAGACAGAATTTTCCATGAAACAGTTCCGGTTGAGTGTCCACTCGAGTTAGCACACCAGATAATTTATGCATCTATTGACTACGCAGCGCAGTTTGGCTTCCAGCCCAATAAGGATTGGGCGCTCTCTCAGTACTTGCTACAACCACGTGGTGAGCTGGCAGAACCCTATCAGTTGACATTTGGAAGAAATGGGAAGCCCTTCTTCGTCTCAGGACCACACGATAACCCTGAACTTATTATCAAGCAACTGGAGAAGACGGCAGGTCCAGGAAACTTTGACTATCTGGCGCTCGTTTGATGCTTTCTAAACCTGGTCTAGGAGTGCAAGCGTACGGGCAAGATAATTGGAAATGAATCTCAGTGTGGATGAGGTAAGGGCCACGCAAGGTAGGCCCCTACCGGACGATTGGTCGCATGCTTCATGAATAGATTTTTTCACGCATGCAGGCATCAAGATTACGCACCCATAATATTATAACCAGCATCGACGAACATGATCTCGCCAGTGATAGCGCGCGCATAATTGCTAGATAGGAAGAGCGCTACATCGCCCACTTCACTCTGCTCGATATTGCGGCGCAGCGGTGCAGCGTGCCCCATCTGCTCACGGAAAGAGGTGAAGCCAGAAACGCCACGCGCAGCCAGAGTATTGAGCGGACCAGCGGAGATAGCATTGACACGAATATTATGCTCTCCCAACTCATAAGCCAGGTAACGCACACTGCACTCCAACGCGGCCTTCGCAACTGCCATCACATTATACTTAGGCATAACCCGCTCACTTGCCATATAGGTAAGCGTAAGGATACTGCCGCTCCCGCTCGCCTTCAATAGAGGCTCAGCCCGTTTCGCCATCGCGATAAGCGAATAGGCACTAATATCTAGAGCCGTATGGAAACCAGCACGTGTTGTCTCTAAAAAGGGATTTTCCAGTTCGCTGGGCGGAGCATACGCGACAGAATGAATAAGGATATCGAGCTTACCACCAAAGATATCGCTCGCCTGCGCAAAAGCGCTATCTAGCTGATCATCCTGCTGCACATCACATGGTATAACCGCCGTATTGGGAATCTTCGTAGCCAGGTCACGCACATACTTCTCCATGCGATCCTGGTACGCCAGAGCAAGCTGAGCCCCCTCACCCGCCAGTGCCTGCGCAATCGCCCAGGCAATAGAACGGTGATTGGCAACGCCAAAAATCAGCGCCTTTTTTCCTTCCAATAAGGGCATACAGTGTCTCCTCTCAATATAAATACTACTCGTAGAGGCATCCCTTGCGGGTGCCGACCGCACACGCCGATCATACACGCCGGTCGCGCATTAACGCTCAATAGGATAGCGTCTGTTCACCCAGCCATTCATGCCATTCGCCAGATTATACACTCTGTTCAAACCAGCCACAAGTGCGATCTCAGAAGCAGTGCTGCTACGCTGCCCGGATGCGCAAACAAAAATGATATCTTCATCAGCAGGCAGATCCAAATCCTTAAGCGCCTTACCAAACGAGTAAATGCCATTCAGAGGTACAAGTTCGGCCTCAGCGATATGGCCCCGGTTCCATTCTTCAGGCTGTCGCACGTCAATCACATGCGCGCCTGCCTCTATCATGCGTTTAGCATCGTCAGTTCCAACAGTGGAAAAAGGCAGTTTCTCTTCTTCATCGTCATACGCCATTATTTTTGCTCCTCGCTGTTATATTGCTCTAGCCAGAGACGGCCCAATAAGGTGGGAGTAATCACATACTCATCACCCGAAAAGGCCATGGTCAATAGGCCCTGATCTTCCATCTCACGAAAATCGTCAGTGATGAGATAGTAATCATGCAGCATGCGTGCCACATCGCTTTCAGGTAACCGTTTCCAGGTTTGGAGGACACGGAGAACAGCCGCATACCTGGGACCGCTATCATCAACTGCTCGCATAGAATGCGCTCCTTGCTTCGGCCTGATGATTTTTGTTCACCACAGGACCATATACTGTCCACAGTGTAACAAATCCATCTGTATAGAGCAAGCTATGCTTTTAGAAGGGCCACGGGCTTATAAATCGCGCCCCTACATATCAATCGCGCCCCTACATATCAATCGCGCCCCTACAAAAGCATGCGCCTGTGATATACTTTTCAGAATAATAAAAAAGGAGGCTTTTCCACAATGAAACAAGTAAAATACAAGGTCTTTGCCTACATCACCCATAATCATCGCTTGCTCGTCTTTCGTCATATACATTGCCCAGAGGCTGGTATACAGGTTCCCGCTGGAACAATTGAACCCGACGAACATCCCGATAAGGCAGTTTTGCGAGAGGCATTCGAAGAAACGGGCCTGACAGATCTCACCCTGGCCTGTCTCCTGGGCGAACAGGAACGTGACATGTCTGATTTTGGGCTAAATGAGATTCACTACCGCCGCTTCTACCACCTCCTCTGCACAGGAAATCCTCCAGAGACGTGGCAACATGAAGAGGGCTATTCAGAGATCAGGCCCATCTTCGAATTCTTCTGGGCCTCCTTACCACACGAATGTTGCCTGATCCATCTCAAACTCCGGCAACAGTCCCGGCCAGCACTGTAATTCGCAACATTGGACAACTGATTACCGTTGCTCAACAATCCATTCCAGGAGCAACAGGACCGCTACAAATTATCGCAAATGCAGCCGTAGCTATCCAGCAGGGAACCATCACCTGGCTGGGAAGCGATGATGAGGCCGAACCGCTTTTCCAGCAAGATGCCACTGAAAAAAGCGATGGCATCACTATTATCGATGCACAGGGCGTGGTGATTACACCCGGCTTTGTTGACTCCCATACTCATCTCATCTTCGCAGGAGATCGCGCGGAAGAATTTCATCTACGGCGTGCCGGAGTAAGCTATGGCGAACTATTAGCCCAGGGGCGCGGTATCCTTACAACTATGCAGGCAACCCGCAACGCCAGCGCCAATACATTACAGGCGCTCGCAGAAACTCGGCTCGATAGCATGCGTAACCATGGCACAACTACGGTCGAAATAAAAACGGGCTATGGTCTGAATAAAATTACGGAAGAGACATGTCTACACATTATTAATACCCTCAATACTCTCGAAGAGAATCAATCCCATCAGCATAATCAATTACGCATCGTTCCTACGTTCCTGGGCGCACATAGCGTCCCCCCGGAATACCGTGAGCGCCGTGATGCTTATGTCGATCTGCTTGTTGAAGAGATGCTTCCCTCGTTCGCAGGACTTGCACGCTTCTGCGATGTTTTTTGTGAGCGCGAAGCATTTACACTTGATGAGAGTCGTCATATTCTCACACGTGCCAGAGAGCTGGGCTACCGATTGAAAGTTCATGCAGACCAGTTGAGTCCTTCTGGTGGTGCTCGCCTGGCAGCAGAATTGGGAGCCACATCAGCCGATCATCTCGATTATGCCAGTGATGATGATCTGGAAGCTATGCGCGAGGCGGGAGTAGTCGCAACACTTTTACCCGGCTGCTCTTACACATTGCGCACTCCTTATCCCTCAGCCCGTCGTTTGCTCGATCATGGTCTGCATGTAGCGCTGGCAACAGATTTTAATCCGGGCACCTCTTATTGCGAAAATATGCAGATGATGCTGGAACTGGCGATGTCCTCAATGGGTATGAGCCTCGAAGAAGCATTGACGGCGGCAACCATCAATGGAGCAAGAGCCCTCGGATTACAGGAGCAGACAGGTAGTATAGAAGTTGGTAAGAAGTGCGAGCTTGCCTTCTGGTCCATCAGCGATTATCATGAAATTGGCTATCACTTTGGCGTCAATCTAATCCAATCAGTTTTGGTACAACGTTAATAGAGCAAACAAAAAACACGAATCTTATAGCTACGTTTCACGTGAAACATCAGTCCCTATCAGAAAGAGATTTATGTTTCACGTGAAACATCATCATCGACCCACACAATCAGGAACATCTCATAATGCAAGACAGTGGTCATCCCAACAATCAATTCGTCGTTGATCTCCTTACTACTTTAAAGAAAGACCGTTTTAGTCCGTCCGGATGGCGGCATTTTCTCGTTCGCTCCTGGGAAATGTCATGCATAACTGCGAAAGCTCATCCGAAGCTGAAACGCTCGTGGTCACACACGACATTATTGATGGGCATCCTCACTTTGCTCACACTCACCGGCACTTTTTTTGCTGAAGGTGCTGGCGCAATGCTCCGGCTATTACCGGGCCTTGTATTTTGTGTAGCATGGCAGCAGAGCGACCTCTTCTGGCACCTGGGTTTAAATCGGCAGATACAGACAGGAAAGTTGTTGCAGCATATAGGTATAGCAAACTTACTGACAGGTCTACGCGGCCTCGGCGCATCATATCTCCTCGGCAGATTATTCGGAGGTCTCTCCAGTCCATCTACGTTAGCGTTACTGGTTTTTTTGTTTGGAGTTGCCACCGATATTCTGGATGGCCAGATAGCCAGGTATACACAAACGCAAAGCAAACTGGGAAGAATCGCCGACGCAGAGACTGATTTTTGTCTGTACCTGGCTCTCACTATTATCTTGATCCAGAATATAGTCCTCCCGCTCTGGATTGGCATAGTAATGCTACTACGTTTTTGTGTGCCATTGATTGCCGCACTGGTCAGTTATTTTCTTTTTGCTCAACCAGTGCGCTTCGGCTCTACAGTCTGGGGCAAATATGCAGGACTGGCACAATCTCTCTATTTCCTTGTGCTATTGGCGCCACCACAGTTCGCATTTATCGCACACCTCCTCAACCTCCCGCTGCTGGTTATCACGCTGGCATTATTGATTGTGGCACCAGTTGCACAGATCCTGCCTCACAGCCCCCCGTAGAGGCAACGGCTTGCCCTTGCCGTGTGTGTGCCGGGCGTGTATCACGTCAGGACGGGGAGACATCCGACACGCATCCGGCAAGGGCAAGCCGTTGCCTCTACGGAGTTAAGGTATTTACGTTCTCCACATTCTTTGCTATGCTAGAATATATGGCAAAGACGCCTGGAAAGGATTACTTCTATGCTGAAGACAATACAACTTCCAACACAACCTTCTCATATCATTATCAATGGGCAGGCACTCTCAAGTGCCGAAGTGGTTGCAATTGCTCGCCATTATACTCACGTCTCACTTGGTAATGAATCCATTCAGCGTATACGTGCGGCCCGCCTGCTAATTGATACGATTGCGGCTGAAGGCAGGAAGGTCTATGGAGTCACAACTGGCTTTGGCCATTTGAGCAGTGTGCGCATTCCACAAGAACAATTGCTAGATCTACAACGCAATTTGCTACGTAGTCATGCCGCCGGGGTCGGCGAACCATTAAATGAGGAAGTGACGCGCGCAATGATGGTGCTACTCGCCGCCAGTCTCGCGCGAGGTAACTCGGGTGTACGCGTGGAGATTGTTCAGCTTCTCCTGGATATGCTGAATAAAAGAATTTATCCCTTGATACCATCACGTGGATCCGTGGGAGCAAGTGGCGATCTGGCTCCGCTGGCACACCTGGGACTGGTGCTCATAGGCGAAGGCGAGGCCATCTATAATGGGCAGCATTGTACAGGAACTGAAGCCTTACAAAAAGCAGGTCTGACACCTCTTCATCTACAGGCAAAAGAGGGCCTGGCTCTGATCAATGGCACTCATTTGATGGAGGCAATGTCAATACTAGCAATTATTGATGCCCAGACGCTTGTCCAGAGTGCTGAAGTCGCCTATGCAATGAGCCTTGAGGGCCTGTTGGGTAGCCATGTTCCTCTGGATGAACGTATTCACCAGCGTCGTAAACAACGTGGACAACAGATAAGTGCGGCACGATTACGTGAACTGGTTCGTGATAGTGAGATCAATAAAAGTCATGAGAATTGTCTGCGTGTACAAGATCCTTACACGCTACGTTGCGCCCCACAGGTCTTTGGAGCGTTGCGCGATGCGCTAGACTATTGTGCAAACGTCTTCGAGTGCGAATTGGACGCCGTAACTGACAATCCTCTGGTCTTTCCAGAGGATGGAGCGGTATTAAGCGGGGGCAACTTTCATGGACAACCCCTCGCCCTTGCGCTCGATGTGATGGCAATTGCGCTGGCACAACTGGCAAGCTTCTCAGAGCGACGCATCTATAATCTACTCAGTCCACATGAATGGGACCACGGCGATGCACCGATGTTTTTGACGCCCAATCCAGGTCTGCACTCCGGCTTTATGCTTTCACAATATGTGGCCGCTGCACTTGTCAATGAAATAAAGATCCTTGCCCATCCTGCCAGTATCGACTCGATCCCGACCTCGGCAGGCATGGAAGACTTTGTGAGCATGGGTGTTACCAGTGCCCATAAAGCCATGCAGATTCTGGCTCACACTCAACAGATCATCGCGATCGAGTTCATGTGTGCAGCGCAGATGTTGGAATTCCGTAAGCCACTCCAGCCCGGCAAGGGAGTACAACACGCTTACGAGCTTGTGCGATCTTATATCCCAAAGCTTGAAGAAGATCGTGTTCTGGCTCCGGATATCGCTGTACTCAGTAAGGCAGTGAAAGAAGGTAGATTCGCGACTATCGGTTCATGATGTTTCACGTGAAACATAAAACGTACCTTTACGTTACAACTGACTTGTCGCAGCATGGGCCATTGTGCTACACTTTTAGCGTTAAGGCTAGTCAATGACGACTACGCGACCTCTTTAATAAGATGCGCCACGTGGCGCGTACGATGAAGGGAGTATCATTGGTGATTACCCACAATTCTTCTGTGGATTCGCCCGCCGCTTCCGCTCCAACGTTTGAAGAGCAACGTAAAACACTCCGCCAACTACGTAGTGAATTACTTCTTCGCTACCGACCCCATATCCAGGAAGGTCCTGGTCCTATTCGTGTTATGGCCCGTCTTGTAGCAGAGTTGGAACAGGAATGCCACAAACGCAACATGGCCGAAGAGGTCATTCAGTCTGAGATCATCAATCGTACCATTGGCGACGTGAATCTGCGCTATGTAACTGAATGTGAAGGTATACCCGGCGGTCCGAACGATTATCGCCTTCTGGCCGAGGAGCTGGGCATTGCGTTACCCGGTGAAGATCTGCATGGCTACACAGCTTCAGGTGAGGCATATCTCTGGTTGCGCAATCAGATGATGGAATGCGAGCGCCTGCTATTGACTATCAATTATGATCCACGTATCTATGACATTTATGGTGTCGGTAATCCTATTCTACGTTCATGGCTGGCAGAGGAGATGCAGCAGTGGGGACTTTCGGTAACAACTGAGCAGCTCTACCTGGGCCTGGGAGCAATGGATAGCATTGATAAGGTGTTTCGCGGACTGGCCCACATATACCGGGAGCAAAACATCTCCGACATTGCTGTTCTCTTCCCTGAGCCTGGTTTTGGCGTACCTGAATGGCAGGCAAAATCGTGCGGATATCGTCTACACAGGTTCCCGACACTGCCAGAACATCACTTTAAACTGACGGCTGCGCAACTCAACCAGATCCTTGCCCAGGCTCCCGATATCCGTATCATCTACCTGACAATCACAAACAATCCTACTGCCTTCGCTTACAGCCCGGATGAATTGAATGCACTTCATGATATTCTACGTAACTATCGTCATAGGGGACGCGATATCCTCATTCTTGCTGATCTTGCCTATATAGGGACAGGGAAACCGCAGGAAGATCAGGCACGCATGGGAACATTTGTCACCCCCGATGTATTGAAGCATACCATTTTCATCAGCAGCTTTTCAAAAACTCATAGTTTGACAGGAGAACGTTTCGGTTGGGTAACGTGCGGAGATCCAGCTCTCGCTTTAGCTATCTCGCCAAGTTGGAGCAACACCATGGCTTCGCTACCTGGTGAGTGGCAACTGCGCTTCATGGCCTACTTCCGCCTCATTCAGGCCCGTCCCTGGATTATGGAGAAGATACGAGCTTTCTACCGACTGCGACGGAATCGTCTGATAGCACAGCTACGCCATATTGACGAGGAACAACGCCTGTTCGTAGAGATATATATAGATGATGACGCGACCGTTTACAACTGGAGCCGTCTGCGTCCCGAAGAAGATGCCTTCTCGCTTTTTGAGAAAACAGGCATAGCTGGTGTTCCCGGTTCTGGTTTCGGCTATACCGATGACTATATCCGCTTCTCGATAGGCGTCATCCCGGTCCCTGCCCAGCCCCTGTAACTCTGTAACGTATACAATGAAGCGACACCTGGTCCAGATGCAGAAGCCTGCGAACCCACTCCTACATCTGGACCCCCATTCCTACATTCTGGGCCTATACCATACCCACGACGATCATAAACACGTTTATCCAGATGCGAAACATTGATCAACATCTTACTGTAAATTGCCCCTTGCATGCAGTCGCAATAAGGTGATACCCTTTAGAGGTGGGCATGAGGAGTACCTGCTCTATCCTTTGCCAATAGGTTTCTCTTCATGGAGTGTTTCACGTGAAACATTTTATTTCCCGGTAAAGGGACGCGCCAGTCGCGTACGCTGATTGTATGTTTTTCCCTGGCAACCAGGACGTGGCCAACTATTTAAACTACCTCACAAAATCGTGATGATTTTGTATCGGCGAAGTAACATGGTTGTGATCAGTTTGTGAGACTGGTGCCATATGCTTCAACCGTAAGAGGTGCCGACGTAGCTAGTGGTTTCATGGGAAGACACGTATATCGGATAATTTAGGAACGTAACACAAAAGGAGAAAGTGATGACAACCCGCATAGGCATCAATGGTTTTGGACGACTCCACGTATGGCCGTTTCCCAGGCGAGGTTGAGGCAACTGAAAATACGCTGATCGTCAATGGGCACAAGATCCAGATTATCGCGCAACGTGATCCCGCACAGATTCCCTGGGCTGATTTTGGTGCAGAGATTGTTATCGAGTCCACAGGTCTCTTCACGGACGCAAGCAAGGCATCCGCGCACTTAAAGGGCGGCGCGAAAAAAGTGCTTATCTCCGCTCCCGCGAAAGGTGAAGATCTGACCATTGTGCTGGGCGTAAACGAAAACGTATACAATCCCGCCAAACATACTATTATTTCCAATGCGTCCTGCACAACAAACTGCCTGGCACCAGCAGCCAAAGTACTGAACGACGCATTTGGTATCGAGCGTGGTTTGATGAATACCATCCACTCGTACACCAATGACCAGCGTATCCTGGACCAGGTACACAAAGACCTGCGCCGCGCACGTACCGCCGGTGCGAATATCATTCCAACTACGACAGGTGCAGCCCGCGCCCTCGCCCTGGTCATCCCAGAACTCAAAGGTCGCTTTGATGGTATGTCCCTGCGCGTGCCGACGGTCACTGTTTCCGTCGTAGACTTCGTAGCCACCATTGCTAAAGAGGCAACCAAAGATCAGATCAACCAGGCATTCAAAAATGCAGCGGCTGGTCCTCTGAAGGGTATTCTCGAATACACTGAAGAGCCTCTGGTCTCCAGCGATTTCCGTGGCGACTCCCACTCCTCTATCATTGACGGAGATTCAACAATGGTCCTGGGTGGTAACCTGGTTAAGGTTCTCGCCTGGTATGACAACGAGTGGGGCTATTCTTCTCGCATCGCCGACCTCACGAACTTCATCGCACAGAAGGGCTTCTAATCCATTCTTTGAATGGAGCCTCCGGGATCTTTCTCCTAGAGGAAAGATCCCGGGAAGGACCCGTTGTAGCACATCTGGTAAAATCTGTTCCACCAGTCAGGCGTGTTGCAACGGGTTTCTACGAGCGATAGTTAACAAGTAAACGGTAGGATACACACATGAACAAAAAAACGATACGCGACATCGACGTGGCGGGCAAACGCGTGCTGGTACGCGTCGATTTTAACGTTCCGCTGGATGCGGAGCGGCATATCACAGACGATACACGCATCAAGGCGGCTCTCCCCACCATTAATTATTTACTCGACGCCGGAGCCGCAGTTATCTTGATGTCTCACCTTGGTCGTCCGGATGGTAAAGTCGTCGATAAGCTGCGCCTGGCTCCAGTTGCACAGCGCCTCGGCGAACTCCTGGGCAAACCTGTACAGACAGCAACCGACTGTATTGGACCTCAAGTCGAAGCCCAGGCAAAAGCTTTGCAGCCAGGACAGGTGCTGCTGCTGGAAAATCTGCGCTTCCACAAGGAGGAAGAGAAGAACGATCCAGAATTCGCACGTCAGTTGGCCAGCCTCGGTGATCTCTACGTCAACGATGCCTTTGGTACAGCGCATCGTGCGCATGCTTCCACAGAGGGAGTTACACATACATTGCCAGGAGTCGCGGGCTTCCTGCTCGAAAAAGAGATCAATTTCCTTGGCTCGGCATTGGAAAATCCCAGACGTCCTCTGGTAGCTATCATCGGCGGTGCCAAAGTCTCCGACAAAATCAAGGTACTGGAGCGGCTTATCAGTCTTTCCGATAGTATCCTGATCGGTGGCGGCATGGCCAATACATTCCTCAAAGCTGAAGGATACGAGATCGGTGATTCGCTGTTTGAAGAGGGCAAACTGGACGTCGCACGCGACCTGATTGCAAAGGCAAAACAGAAAGGATCGCAATTCCTGCTGCCAACTGATGTTGCAATCGCCGATCGTTTTGCGGCTGACGCCAATCACAAAATTGTCGCCAGCAGCGCGGTTCCACAGGGATGGCGCATCCTTGACATCGGTCCAGCAACCATCGAAAGTTTTCGCCAGGCGCTCTCAGGCGCACAAACCATTGTATGGAACGGCACATTGGGCGTCGCGGAATTCCCCGAATTTGCCCGAGGGACCGATGCGCTTATCGAAATCCTGGCCGAGCGCACGAAAGCAGGCGCGCTCACAATCATCGGAGGTGGCGACTCAGCCGCTGCCGTCGAACAGGCTGGCGCTGCCGATAAGATGACCCATGTCTCAACGGGTGGTGGTGCCTCGCTTGAGTTCCTGGAAGGACGTACCTTGCCGGGTGTAGCAGCACTACAGGATAAGGGGTAAACGATATGACACGCACTGCAATTATCGCCGGTAACTGGAAAATGAACTATGGCCCCAGACAGGCAACCGAGTTTGTACACGAGATCCTGCCAGCCCTTGAGCAGGTAATAGCATCATATCCTCATATCCTCGGTATCCTGTGCCCACCGGCGATCTCGCTAAGCGAGGTACGAGCTGTGCTGGACGAGAAACCGTTAACTCGTATCGAACTAGGCGCACAAAACATGTACTTTGAGGAGAAGGGGGCGTTCACCGGCGAAATAGCTCCATCGATGGTACGCGAAATAGCGACCACGGTAATTCTTGGTCACTCTGAGCGCCGTACCTACTTTGGAGAAACCGACGAGCTGGTCAACAAAAAGGCACACGCCGCACTCAAACATGGCCTGCGTCCCATTATCTGCATCGGAGAGAACCTCGAACAGTACGAAGCAAACCAGACTGAGCATGTGATCCGTACCCAGGTCAAAGGCAGTCTTGCGAACTTCCAGGCGCACGATGCCAGAGAAGTTGTCGTAGCCTACGAACCCATCTGGGCCATCGGCACAGGTAGAGCTGCCACCGCCGAAGGGGCTGGCAAAGTCACGCACCTGATTCGTACCCTATATGGTGAGATGTACGGTGACGAAGCAGCAGCGGAACTGCGTATCCTTTATGGAGGCAGCGTAACCTCCGCCAATATGAGTGAGTTTATTGCTCATCCTGATATTGACGGTGCCCTGGTTGGTGGTGCCAGCCTCAAGCCCGACTTCGTAGAAATCGCACGCAAAACCGTCGAAACTATGAGCCAGGCAGTACTATGACAACCCATCACGCTAGCAACATATAAGAGAAGGTGGGCGACTCTCAAGAGCCGCTCATCCTTCAAATATCTAAAATATACGTTGCAAACCTTTTCCCTTGCCATCGCGTGCATGAGTCAGTAAAGACTGATACTTCTCTTGTGCTTGCTGCCCTGGTGGTGATACAGCGTGTGGCTTTCCTATGTTACCTGTTCTTCGCCTCCCAGATCTATTTCCTGAAAATACTGGTGCTGGCTCAGCAGCAGGACTTTTGTCATAGCTCTTACTCGGCCTTCCATACCCAGGTACTGGTGCTTCTTCAAAATGAGGATTTCTATTACTAGAATAGAGGGTTCCATCATATTCTGGTGCAGATGTACCTTGACCGTTCCAATGTTTGAGAGCTTCAAGTTCACCCGAACCATGCCTTTTTTGTCTGGCGGTCGGGTCTGCTCATCCAGTTTCCAGCCCGCGCCGTCTGGGTAGGTGAAGGAGGTGTAGCGATTGCGTCCTTGAAATCGTGGGTATCCTGGCTTTTCTCCGTTTTTCACCCGCTGGAAGAACCGTTTGTAGGCTTTGTCCAGGCGAAAGAGGACATCTTGCAGCACATGAGAAGCAATCTCTTGATATTCTGGCCGAAGCATTTCCTTCATCTCGACTAAATCGCGTTTCTGTTCGTAGAAGCTGATGGCATGTTCTTTGGTGAGTTGCTTGCGCGTTTCTTGATCGTAGTAGTTTGGATGCCGCTTGACTTTGATCTCATAGGCATCGCGGCGTTCTTGTAAGCCAGCATTGTAGAGTTCGCGACAGCGATTGAGCACCTCGTAGAGTTTCTCTGTCGTGGTTTTGTTGGTGGAGATGCGATATTTGTAGGCTTTGATGCTCATCAGTGCTGCTTTCCTCTTTGATGGGAAACGGGCAATTTCTCGCTCGTTTCCCATATGTTACAGACCTCTTCTTTGCCAGTATAACAGATGTTCCAGGTTTGTGAAAGGCCACATTCGGGCCGCCTTACCCCTACTTGAAAGAGAGGGGGATGCGGCGGCCTTCTCCTCAAATTTACTGGATTTTTCATCCTCGGGAAGGTATTATCTGCGGCCTCTTGCTTTTCTGGAGCAGGCGCTGGAGCAGTAGTATCTGGCTCTTCATTCTCATTTTCATACATTGCTTTTATGTTAGCTAGAGTCTTGGCCTGGAACCTCTTATAAAAGTCAAAACGGTCATAAGCACGACCATATTCCATGCGAAACAGTATTTCTCCCGTTTCGTGAAAAAAATAGGTCCATACAGCCACAGCCGGATCATCAAATAAATTTTGGATTTCAGGTGTAAAAGCTAAACGATGATGGAAATGCCATCTGTCTTCCTCCACACATAAAAGAAGGTCGCGCAATTTTGGAATTACTGAAGCTGGAACATGGAGAATGTTATTTTCATCTATAAAGTGTGGGATATTTCGTACTTCTGGCTGATCCACTGGTGCAGCCATGTTTCTTCTTCTACGTATATCCAGTATATTTGTTGGGAGTACAGCATTAAAGATAAGCGTTCCATCTTCTAGATCGAAATCACTATTCATATTGTTCTGTCTACTCTGATGTGTATTTAGCATTGCCGGAACCTCCTGATGATCACTACCACTTACAAACTCTTGAGATACATTTTGTTCAACTGGAATCTCTGGGTGAATGTCTCCGCTCACGCCTGCCCGGGGCAAGGCAGGCGGAACAGGAGACTCTAAATTGACGCTCTTACTCATACCTCCCTGGGACGCAGCGGGTAGGATTGGAGCATCGGAACGGGTATTCTTCTGCTGATGATCATTTAAGTATGCCTGCTGATGGCATGTATATGTTTCATGGCAAATCGACTTTTTTTTTGATTTGGGTCCGGGCTTCTTTTTGACCAGTACTTTTCGGTAGTCTTCGAACTGGAGCAAGTGCTGCTTTAGATTCGGATCCAGTTCGATGCGCTCAAAATACTGGCGTTCTGCCGGGACGTAATCTGCCGACCGTTCCCATTCAAGGTATTCGTGGACTAATCTGTAGAGAACATCATAATGCATCTCCATCACCCAGCGACCATCACGCCGGGCAGGTTGTATGTGCAAAAGCCTGCTCTCCCTCATCTCTTGCAGGTCGATCTCGATTGTTCTCCTGTGTCGCCCAACGCGTTCTGCGATCTCTTTTGCGGATAGACACGGGGGAGGGCCATTTCCAAGATCGCTGTTTGCCGCTGCCCAGGTTCTATAATGCGCGGGACGCAATATCTTTTTGAGCACGCGGTATAGTGCTTCGTAGTTGTCGCCCTCGCATCTGAATATGCCATCATAACCTGCAAAACGTCCGTTATCATCGGGATCGTATTCCGGCAGTTCTCGCACTGGCGAGGATTGCCTGCGCGCTGCTTCTTGCTCCTTTACCAATTGTCGTTTCTGTAATGCAAGCTTGCGCTGCACATACGCACGCATAGCCTGCACGTGACGGTGCCCTGCTAGTTTCACCATCCTCCACGTTCCTCCCCGACTGATCACTCATAAGTAGTTAACAGACAGCATTAAGAATGAAAAGCTAAAATCAAGCGAAAATGTTTAAGGTAAATTTATTACCCTCTACAACACATTGTACTTGTGATACCAAAACAAGCAAGCAGTGATAAAGAAAAGCGTTGCTACATTTATGACAGTCAGACATAAAAAATGGATTTTAGCTAGCAAAAAGTGATGTTTCTTTAGCGAGGAAATGAAGAGTTGAAACAGGAATCTCTTCAAACAAAAATGGAGCGCAACGGCTGTTGCGCTCCATCACAATACTACAATCTTCTCTGCGTAAGACAGTCAGTCCAGGTAATCCTTCAGCTTGCGGCTACGGCTTGGATGGCGAAGTTTACGTAGCGCCTTCGCTTCGATCTGACGGATACGCTCACGGGTAACGTGAAACTCCTTGCCTACTTCTTCCAGCGTGCGACTACGACCATCATCCAGACCAAAGCGCAGCTGGAGCACCTTGCGCTCCCGCTCAGTGAGGCTATCCAGGACATCTTCCACCTGTTCCTTGAGCAACTGGTGGCTTGCGGCATCAGCAGGAGCCAGTGCCGTGTGGTCTTCGAGGAAGTCACCGAGGTGGCTGTCATCCTCTTCACCAATAGGCGTCTCCAGGCTCACTGGTTCCTGGCTCACCTTAATGATTTCACGCACCTTCTCCGCGCTAATCTCCATCTGCTCCGCGATCTCCTCAGACGTAGGTTCACGTCCAAGGTCCTGCAGCAGGCGGCGGCTGATGCGGATCAAGCGATTGATCGTCTCCACCATGTGGACGGGTATACGAATTGTACGCGCCTGGTCAGCGATAGCACGTGTGATAGCCTGACGAATCCACCAGGTTGCGTATGTACTGAATTTGTAACCCTTGGTATAGTCAAACTTCTCGACGGCACGAATCAACCCGATATTGCCCTCCTGGATCAAGTCCAGCAAGTTCATACCACGTCCGATGTACTTCTTAGCCACACTTACCACAAGGCGCAGATTGGCCTCAGTCAGGCGGCGCTGAGCCTCTTCGCCCTCTAGAATAGAGCGACGAACAGGTACAGGTTTAAGACGCTCGGCTTTGCCACGCTCCATAATTTGAGCAAGCCGAACCTCCTCTTCTGCCGTGAGCAGAGGTACGCGCCCGATCTCGCGCAAGTACATGCGCACGGGATCGTCCAGGCTACTCTCCAGGTCTGCAACAACGATACCTAAGCCGTCTTGCAAATCATCCCATTTGGGCTCGGCCAGGACCTCAGCATCAACAATGTCATCAGGTCCAGGTTCCCAATCTGCTGGCGGCTCTTTGGTAGGATCCAGGGCGTCCATAGGCTCTTCGTCCTGTAACTTAAACAGGTCAAACGGCTCACTCTCATCGATAGGAGTCACCAGACTACCACCGGCAGCAGCTTGAGCATGATGACCTACGGTCTCAATATTAAAGACATCATCCGTATGATTCAACATGGACTCTTCAAAAGGGTCTAGTTTGAACACATCCCGTAAAGGCTCCGTACTGACGGTACCACGCTCATTGTGTACTCGATCCATTACTTCTTGTTCCCGATTCACCATTCTGGCATCCCCCTTCAGAAAACAGGCCTGATATGATAAACGTATAAAAAGGATGAAACTCCTGTTTTCCGATCCGAAATTTGTAAAAATGATTTCGTTAATTGTGCACTCAGTTATAAATTCTGCATCCACCGACCCACTACCCGTGGAGATGCATTGCTGAGTTCAATGTCCGTAACTGTTGACAGATCTCCAGTTGACGGAGTTGAAGCTGCCTTAAGTTTGCTTTATCGCTAGCCTGATCAGCTTCACGTATAAGATAACTTAGTTCTGTATTCAATTGTAACAGTCGTGTTCGCTTAAGTCGGGTAGCACACTGGACTGCTTCTCTCACCAGCCCTACTCCGTCTCGTGGAGTTCCCGACTCAACACATTTTTGAACTCTAGCCACTGTTGCCAGCAGCTCAGAGGGTACAAATTGCTCAAAGGGTTGATTAGAGGGGGAAGAAGCACGTTGATACACAGAGTTGAGAATGTGGTACAACTCTCTCGTGTCTGTCCCAGCGAAGTCACCATCGTTTATTATACCACAAACATGGGAATTCAACGCAGGATTTTGCACGAGTAGCCCAATTAGGTAGTCCTCCCATTGTAGCTTATCTCTGCTACTCCTGTCAAGTCTATTCCATTGCTGATTTGAATTGCTATCAGCGCGTTTCTGAGTTTTTTCTTCCCCAGTATTGCTGACTCCTACAAGTTCGCCGCTGTTTTGCTTCTGTGTGCCCGGCATTGTTTTTGGCATATGCCCCTGACTAGACTTAGTGAATTCAGAAACAATACCATATGCTGTCTGGCCTCGTAATACCCTTTGCAATTCCTCGTGTAAGCTACGTTCTTCGATCCTGATCATCCCGGCAAGCTTTCGCATATAGGCATCACGTTTGACACGAACACTAATCATGCCTATAACAGGGAGCAAACGTTTCGCCGCCTCGGCCTGATCCCCAGGTTTATTCAGATCAAGGTCTGCTGTTTTCACAACAAAGTAATAATCAACAAGAGGTACCGGATGTGATACAGCGTGGAGCCATGTCGAGAGATCGCGTCTTATTACCTCATCAGGATCCTCTCCTGGTGGTAATCGCAATACGTTGATCTCAGCATCCACCTGTTCTTCGAGACGAATGATACCATGCAACTGCTGCCCGGATTGGGCACGCGCCTTGTTCTGACCATTTGATCTCTGTCCTTCTATTCTCCCCGAGGGTAGAGGAACTGGTACTATTACGCGGTCAAAAGTCCTGAGAGCTTCCTGGATACCATGCTCAGTGGCGGCGCTACCCGCCGCATCGGGGTCCAGCGCTAACGTCACCTGTTTGGTCAGCTTTTTCAGTTGTTGAATGTGCTTTTCAGTGATAGCACTGCCAATGCAAGCTACCGTTTGCTTAGTCCCATATTGATGGGCGATAACAGCATCTACATACCCTTCTACAATAACAACCTGACGAGCCTGTTTTATTGCATCTCTTGCCATGTCTATAGCATAGAGTACACTATTTTTTTCAAACAATAGTGTTTGTGGTGAATTTAAGTACTTTGGTTTACCATCCCCAAGAGCGCGTCCACCAAAGCCAATCACACGACCACGAGTATCCCGAATGGGAAATATCAATCGATTTCTAAAGTAATCATACACCCCACCACTATTACCTCCCTGGTCAGCGCCATTGTCCTGCTCCAGTCGTTCTCGGGCCAGGCCTCCCATCACAAGTTCGCGTTCACTATACCCTTGACCAAGCAGGTAGCGTGAAAGAGCTTCCCACTGATCTGGAGCGTATCCAAGAGAGAAAGAGAGTACAGAGTCAGTAGAGATCCCCCGACTTTGTACATAAGCTCGCGCTTCCGCAGCGTCTTTTGAGCGCAACAACATATGGTGGAACCAGAGTAATGCATCCTCGTTCAGCTTGCGCAGACGTTCCCTGGCAGCGCTGGCCTCGCGTTCTGCTTCTGGATCACGGTCGCTTTGCTCTTCGACAGGAACTCCGGCCTTCTCAGCCAGATAAAGTAAAGCTTCGCGAAATTCAAGCCCCTGCTGTTTTTGCACAAACGAGAAGACGTCGCCTCCCTCGTTGCAGCCAAAACAGTGCCAGCTCTGGTTTTCAGCAAACACATAGAACGACGGCGTGCGCTCATTGTGAAACGGACAAAGCCCCTTAAAAGCCTTTCCTGACTTTTGGAGAGCGACCACCAGGCCGATCTCTTCCACCACATCTACTTTCGTCTTAATTGTCTCAATGATAGAAGTCATACCATATGCCTCAACGAAGCCTGGATGATGGTCGCATAAGGGGTCGCATTTGTCTCACATCACATATAACGATCAATATCACAGAAAGTCGCGTTCCAAAGTAAAAACATATGACCTTAGAGCCAATGATATACCTATCGTACTACTCGTAACAATAAACATAAGTGACAACGAACAACAGAAGGAGTTAAGAGATAGATACTCATTAATATTTTAACGTTTGTCCTGATAGAGAGGTGACAGCTAGAAATGATCTTTTTATGATTGCCTGTACACGAAACACGACGACACAAAGTTTTCTCGAAGAAAAGTTGGTTGTGTATCCTTTGCTAAGGGTCGGATTATGTAGAGGGATATTTCAAGCTCAAATTGGTATCCCGAATATTCGACCCTTAGAGAAGGATACAGTACCGAAAAGTTATCCACATTTTTACACAGGCATATAAACTACTATTATATATATTTAATAAAAGATATATAATAGTAGTAGTAGGGGCTGTGGATAAGTGGATAACTCTGAAAAAAAAACAATTCCTCGCCCTTCGTTTGAAGCGCTTCGAGTAGCCTCTAGAGCCATCTTATATTATTTTAGAAAAGCTCTCTTAAAACCTCTAAATGTTAATTACTCGGTGGATAAAAGGTGGATAAAGTCGACCTGAGCGGTGGATAACTTTTGCGAGATTTTAAATTTAAGAATAAATGTGGATAACTTATCCACCGTGGTTGTGGATAAATAGGGATAGTTATCCACAGAGGAAATAAATGGTAGATGGCTGGTAAATGGTTAGGAAATATCTGCATAAGTAACTTGTTGCCGTAATGGGGAAAAGTCCACAAATTCTGGGTTAAAAGTGCTTTTAATATATCGTCATGATAGGCGAAGAACAAATTGTGGAAAAACTGTTCATAAATTGTGGGGATAACTTTTTAGCGAGGATAGTGTATGTGGATAGGTTGTGCACTAATATGTTGAGATGAAAGCTGTTGTACTTTGCGCACCTGTTGATAGAGTAAGGAGAGATATGTGGAGAATGTGGAAAACTTATCCACAGAGAATGTGGAAAACCCACTGGAAGTCTTCTGGCAGAACAAAAGAAACACATCATACCGATAGGTTATAGTCAGAGAATGTGGAAAATGTGGAAAACTTATCCACAGAGAATGTGGAAAACCCACCAGAATATGTTTTTTGTTAATGCTAAGAAAGAAAATATATATCCTGGCGATATATACGTCTCTGAAATATGTGGAAAATGTGGAAAACTTATCCACAGAGAATGTGGAAAACTGACATGGAGCTTTTTAACCTTTAGAACACAGCTTGAGCGCTTCGATGGGGCCTGGTAAAATCAGAGTATAGCAAAGAGTTATCCACAGGTTTTGTGGATAACTCTCTTGAAAAATGTGCAGAAGTCAATCTATCCAACTAAAATTGCTATAACGAGTACTTAGAAGGTCGCAAGAGATATCTGAATAAGCAGATACTCTGTCTTCTACCAGGATAGTACATGATCGGTCCGCGTAACGCGCAAGTGTGCCAGAACATCGTAGATACGTAAGAGTTCTCCAGTGCTTAAGGCAGACGCACTACTTTGTCCCGCCCGGTGAGGTAGATCACCGTCGAATACACCTTCGTTCATACCTAATATTCCTTCGCTGAAGCGCCCCTGAAGAGGCTCTAGCAGGAGCAGGCCCTTGCGCCACAGGTATTCTTGAAACAGGTGTTCGTCATATGAAGATCGTTTTTCACCCGATTGATCACGCATGGTTAGCATCACGTCGATATATGGTCCCAACAGCCAGGTCCAGACACCTCCTTGATGTAGCGCCCTTTGTTGCTCGTTCTGGTGTTGTCCCAGGCGACCACGATATGCCGCATCTTGTGGTGCCAGTGTACGTAATCCGAGCGGTGTCAACAGATGCCGGGTCACAGCATCAAACACACTCTGTCGATATTCTGTATCCAGGACCGAGTGGCGTAACGAGAGTGCGAGTAACTGATTGGGACGTAACGCAGCATCGTTTCCTCCTGGTCCGTCCACCACATCGTAGAGATAACTGCCTTCGGCATACCAGAAGCGCTGCTGGAAGCTATGCTTGCATTGGGAGAGAAGCTCCTGGTAATAGGAAGAGATATGGCTGAGGTGACCGGTGTGATTAAGGTACTGTGACCACTCTAACATTAGCGAGAGTGCGTGGTACCACAATGCATTGACCTCGACAGGCTTTCCGGAACGAGGGGTAACCGCTATATCGTCCGCTACGGCATTCATCCAGGTCAACGCTTTCCCAGGTTGAAATGCATTGAGTAGCCCATCATTGGGATCGACGCGGATGCCACTGGGAGTCCCTTGAATATATGTGTTGATGCTTTTAGCCAGGTGTTGATAGAACTCTTCCAGGAACTCGTAGTTACGTGTCACCCTCAGGTAGTGATCAAGGGCATAGAAAAACCAGAGGGTTGTATCAACGCTGCAATAGTCACTGTCTTGTAAGGAGTGACCTGGGAGTGGCAAGCGATCTGGGAGCAAACCATCTTTGAAGTGACGGGCGAACGCGCGTAGAATTCTCAAGGCATCGTCATAACGCTCTGTAACAAGCATCAGTCCTGGGAGGGCAATGAGTGCGTCACGTGTTCTATTCTCCATCTCATAGAAGCTGGCGAGCAGAACAGGAATGCTCTCGGGTTTGCCAAAGAGGATATCACGATCCATGCCTTTCCCATTGAGTAGGAGTTTGCGCCGTACAAGGAAACGATCTCCTGCCTGTAGCAAGACTTGCAGGTATTCCTCTCCCCCAGCATAAGGATCGGAGCTCGTTGCAAGCGGAAGTACACGCAAATGATGAGCCTGTGCTGCTTCGCCCCCTTCACCAAAGAAGCGTTGTGGTTGCAATGCATTCTGGAAGAGTTGCCGTTGCCGCTCTACGCTACGTTTATAGGAGAGGTTCAACTGGTTTAAGCGGAATGTTTGTGATGCCAGTTCCTCTGTGCTGACGATTATCGTCAACGTCGCATCCTCTTCAGGCCACAGGGTAGAGCGGATAACTCCTGGTAAGTAGAGATCATCCGTTGATGCGCGACCTGCTATCGCATCATGCCTGTGCAAGAAGTTCCAGTACCAGACTCCTGTTGGTATAAACGCGGTCTGACTTTCTGGATGCCCAATTGCCATGATATGGAATGGATATGTATCATCTCTGGCGCGGATAGTGCAGCCTGCCACTCCCTGGGGAAGTGGTATAGCGGCTCCCCAATCATCTTCTTCGATATTCTCTTCATGAAAGATGGTCCGTACCTGAAAATGTTGATTATTCTTACCATTCTGGAGCTGGTCATATGGGCGAGATGCAGCAAAAGGTAAGAGTGTAATCGTCAGCGCGCGCTGTGTGTTTTCTGCGTAGTCTGATTTGTGTCCGTTACTGCTACTCAACGCACCCGTTATACCACTTCTTCGATAGCCTGAGCTATCAGTGCTGGTGGTACGCAGAAGGCGATATTGAATGTAAGTCGTATTGCGACCCTGGGGCATCCAGATGCGTTTTTCCAGCATCATACCATTGATGCCACCAAGGCGATAAGTAAAAATAGGAAAGCCTTGTTCAAGGCGAAAAGCTTCCAGGTGTACAAAACCAGATGGATTCAACGTGCCATCTCGGTATTCGTTTGTACCGAGATTATACGTACGTTGATCAAAAACGACTTCTTCGTCGATCTTCGCAAGCAAAAGCTGTGGTGAGGTTGCATCAGGTGGTTGTGCTACAAATAATCCATGTTGTCTACGCGTAAGCACACCTGCAATTGTTCCTGCTGCATATCCTCCCAATCCGTTTGTCACAAGCCATTCACGCGAGATAGTCTCATTGAGATCACAGCAAACGCTGCGATCAAAAGTGATGGTCATAGTAGACCCTCCAAGCCCCTCAATAGGTTGGTTATCGACTACGTGTGGACAGCGTTTCCGTAGCGGGACGCATCTTTGCATCGGTACCTCTTTATAGTGTAGCACAACATCTTATGATAAGCAGCATCTTTACACTTATTTTTTACACGACCTTACAAATTTGTGACATTGTGAAGCAGACGCTATTAGTATGATGTTTGCGTGATAGTAAGCCAGAATAATGCGTATATATGGATGCGTGTAACACGCTTTGTACCTGTCTATCGTATTTAAAGCAGAGTTTATGCGCTCGTTTGTCTCCAGAGATTGTGGTTCCAGGTATGATATTTATGTAGTAGAGGAGGTTATCCTCGTGTTGTTACTCGCGCCTGAGATGAGAAAGCGATTGCTTCTCACATCTTCCTTCCAGATTGTGGGAGGTCTGTTGGTGGCTCTATTGTGTCTTTCTGCTTGTAGCAACGCGCTTCCATCTACCACTAGCAGTGCTAAGCCGACAGTGAAGCCAGTTACCGTTACTCCCAGTGACCTGTTAGTTTCTGGTTTTCTGACTGTAGGAAGCTATACTGCATACCCCCCACAGGAGGACATCGATCAGACTACTAATGTTGCGGTTGGCTTTGATATTGACCTGATCAGTGCTATCGCTTCACGTATGCATCTCAAAACAAAGATCATAAGTACAGACTATCAGAATATCATCAGTAATTTGCTCGCCAGGAATTTTGATGTTGTTATTTCCGCTGTCAGCATTACTCCCGAGTTGCAAGATAAGGTCAATTTTGTACCCTACTTTAATGGTGGAGAGTCTTTGCTTGTTGAGAAAGGCAATCCCTTAGGAATTAAAAGCTTGAAAGATCTTTGTGGGCAGAAGGTAGCAGTGCGTGCTGCAACGCTGGAACAGAAGGATCTGACTATGACGAACGATTCTTGCCGGCAAGATAAGAAGCCTCCTGTGCAACTCAGTATCATGCAGGACCAGGCTGCTGTGATACAATTACTGCTGAATAAGCATGTTGTTGCAACTTATCAGGATTCTCCAGTAACGGATTATTTTATCAAACAACATCCAGATCGTTTTGAGTGGGGTGGTCCTGTCATTAATGCAAATCCCGAAGGCATTGCTATACGTAAAGGCGATACGGCTATGCTTAAAGGAGTGCAAATGGCTTTTGAGGCCATAAAGACTGATGGAACATACTGCTCCCTTATTAGTAAATGGGGGTTGATCAGCGGAGCGTTAATGCAGGACAATCGCCGTATCTGTTAGTATATTACGAGAGATCGTGCGTTATGAACCTGCTATAAATGATCCTGGTGGAGGAAGTTGGCCAGTCCCTTTGCGCGTGATGGTCGGTTGGATAGCGCAGATATGCTGTGATAATGTGAAATTGGGTGTGATGTCTAAAAGGTGAAGAAAGACCTGTACAACCATTGGGTCAAAACTTGTTCCGGCACCCTGCAGGAGACGCTCACGCGCGGCATCTTTCGTTAATGGCGCTTTGTATGGGCGTTGTGAAGTGAGTACGTCATAGACATCAGCCACCGTGAGTATCCGTGCGCTAAGAGGAATTTCCTCTCCCTGAAGTCCCGCAGGATAACCACAACCATTCCATGCCTCGTGATGGTAAAGAACGGTTTCTACATAAAAAGGATGTACATCACACCCAATTAAAATGCGAGCGCCAATAGCGGGGTGGCGCTCCATTTTGCGCCGCTCCTCGTCTGAAAGCGCAGCAGACTTGTTCAGGATATCGTTAGCTATCCATGTTTTGCCAAGATCGTGTACCAATGCCGCAAGCGCAAGGTCACGCGCATCACGCCGACTCCAGCCTAAGTAACGGGCCAGTCTCTGAGCATATGTCGCCACTCTTCGTGAGTGTTCATAGGTAACGATGTCGCGTTCTTGTATACTTTTAGCAAAAGAAAGAAGGACTTTTCTTGTCTCACGATCTCTCTCTATATGTGTTACTCCCACCCCTTTGCTCTCCCACTTCACTAATAAATCTGGTAACTCTTGAAGTTACCGTATACGAAATACGAATGGACCATATACGAAACACAGCTTGCACAAGCATCTTTCAACATAGACATGAGACAGAGAGTTTACAGCGTACTAATTGTGTGTCTGATTTATATCGTTGTCTCTGTGTGCTCATAACATATTAATATTTAGTTTTCATCTGTGTCTACGCTAGCAGTCTAAAAGGTACTTTTGTGTCATCCTATCTTGCGAGAGAAGGATATGCTAATTACCTTCCTATCATCTACAGTGTACAAACGTACAGGACTGACCATTCCCCAAATAGTCCCTCTTTCTGTCCAGATTCGTTTTTAATCGCCACTTTTTGTGATAGACTCATTTTGACACTTAAGAAAAGAGTACTATCCGGGTCGTTATTTTGGGGAACGTATTTATAACGGCATAATAATAAATTTTGGCAACTTATTTTTAGGAGTATGTAGGTATCTGGTAGTAACCAGTTTCAGAGATAGAACACGTTTGTATGGATATATGGCTCTTCTCAGAGACAAGAGCCAGAGCATCTAGATGCGCGCGTTACATTTTGTGAATTGGTTTCTATCAGGGGATGTGTTTTTTAGATATTACGGAAGTAATGAACAATGGCAGAAAATACTGTGGAGCAGACCCTGGAGCAAAATATTACTTCAGAGCAGGAAAAACGGCGCGATGACGTGATTACGGTGGTGTTAACTGCCGATAATCATCTCGGGTATGCTGCATTTGGACAACATCCACGTAAGCGCGAAGAGCGTCAGCAGCGGCTGCGCCATGCTTTCCAACAGGCAACAGATTTTGCTATAGGACAGGGGGTCGACCTGTTTATTCAGGCTGGTGACTTATTTGATACAACCATGCCGGATGAACGAGATCGCAGTTTTGTGGCAGCGCGCCTTGCACAATTAAAACAGGCTGGTGTGCGTACTTTCGCTCTTAGCGGGGTACATGATACGCCAACCGATGCGCAATCGCTGTTGGGAGAGTCTACACCCGCTCCGCAGATTAGCTATGCACGTCTGGGAGCACTTCACTATTTCCCTCCAATTCTGGAGAAAGATGCTCAAGAACTGGAGCCGGTCAGCCTGGATATTCATGGCATGGCTGTTGGTATTTGTGGTCTGGGAGTGCTGGCAGGCCAGGAGGGCGATCCTCTGGAGCATCTACGTGTACGTGCTGATATTGGACATGCCGATGTCTCGATCCTGATACTACATGCTCCTATAGAAGGTCTGACTGTTGGTTCGTCGCTGTTGGATACGCGGGCTCAGGTGAGTCGAAGCAATATCGCTAAACAGACTGCGTTTCGTTATATCCTGGCCGGTTATCACCATGGTTACAGTCATATGGACATGGATCAGACTGATGTTATTGTAGCTGGAGCGACGCAGCACGTCGATTTCAGTACCCCTGATTATGCTCCTGGATTTGTTTTCCTGGGACTCGCGGCTGACGGGATTCGCTGGTGTGACCATATCAAAGTGGATGCCCTGGTGCTCCAACGTCTTGTTATACAGACACAAGAATTATGGTCAGATAGTTCCTCTGAAGCACACGAGACATGGCAGCCTCCTACTGAGATCATCCTGGAGCGTCTGCGTCCCCTTTGTGATGCTACTACCATGGTACAGTTGCGATTGGTCGGCGAACTTACGCGTCGGCAATACCATCAACTGGATCTGAACCAGATACGGCGCTATGGTGAAGAGCATTGTTTTGCTCTTGCCATTGATGATAGTGCTCTCTCCTTGCTTCCAGAACAGGAGGCTGTCTCGGCGGAAACGGGTGAGCGCTTCTCCCCACGTGAAGAACTGATGTCTCTGGCGGAGGAATGGATTATCACTGCCACTGACGAGCAGGAGAAGAAGGCGTTGCGTATCACGAAAGAAGAGTTACTATTAGCAATGGATGATACAAAAGGTAAACGATAACCATTATATCGTAGGAGTGCGGTCTCCATGTAAAGGTATAAAGCTTTGTGGTTGCCCTGATAAGCGATCACATCTACCGATTGATGAGGATTGTTCCTGACGATAGCATAGTGTATATCAGGCATTGGCGAACGGAGTACACATCCATGATAATCCTGAAACATTTAACAGTCGAACGGTTCAGGCTGTTGCGCGAAATGAATCTGCACTTTCCACTGCGTGGCAGTATTCTGATCCAGGGCCCCAACGAATCTGGTAAGTCAGCGCTCCTCGAAAGTATTTATTTTGCGCTCTATGGTGAATCGCTTGCAGCCGACCGGGGAAAGCGCTCGCTTGATGACCTGATATCATATGGTGCAACCAATGCAGCCGTCACTCTCACCCTCTCGATCGGTGCAACCGAAATGACAGTGACACGTACAATTGAGCGTGGCAAGGAGCAGGAGGTAGCCCTGTATATTCGCAGGCTGGGTATGGCCGAAGAGGAGCCCGTTACACACCTGTTGTCTGCAAATGAGCGTATCATCGCGGAACTTGGACGTATGGATGGCGAGGCTCTACGGAACTCCTGTCTACTCGAACAAAAAGGGCTGGATCGCCTGGAGGCACTTGGTGGAAGTGCTCGTGAAGCAACCATTCGTAAGCTGTTGGGTATTGAAAAGCTTATGCGTTTGACCGAGCACTTCAAAGTAGAGTCCCTGGATGAGCAGCAGCTCCAGGAGAGTCGTGAGCGCTTGCGTCTGGCCGAGATTCAGGCGCGTATCCCAAAATTAAGTCAACAACTTGACGATGTTGAGGCTGCTCTGGATGCAGTAACAGTCTCCGAGGATCTGGGGGAGATTGATCTCCAGATGTCGGATATAGCTGAGCAGGAACAGCAGCTTGAGCATATTCAAAATAAGCGCAGCGAACT
>WNGE01002279.1_pt1 | contig 28254 bp, 21 predicted proteins | sample 5400651 | NCBI WGS metagenome assembly WNGE01 (sample SAMN13153370, study PRJNA577476) | soil metagenome | isolation source: 60 cm soil or saprolite under grassland replicate 2 | place: USA:California | collected 2016-06-15 | reverse complement strand
AGTGAAGGGGGTTTTGGCCGGCGCGAGCGAGCGGTAGACCAATAGCGAAAGCGCCGCACCCAGGAAAAATGGAACGATGATACTCCCGTGACTGACCAGGATTGCGGTGTGGGCCTTGTGGCGACCAACCAGGCGTGCCGCAACGATGATGACTACTAGTTGCAGGAGCCCGATGCTGAGAGGGTTTCTGAGATTGTCTCGAAACATTCTGCCTGCATAGGTGGATTGGTATGGTGTCGGAGAAGGGAGGATCGCTTTGGCGGGCACGGACCCAACCGTGGCCGGCGGCGACTCAGCCGTCGAAGCCGGGACAGCGCGCTGTGAATAAAGACGAGAACCCGTTGCCAGGATCAGCCAAATCCCGAAGCCAAAGGCCAGAAGTAATCCTATGTAGAGCAGATAATGCTTAATGGTGAATGGCCTGGATGCCGACAATCAGCGCCTCGGTCGGTCTTCTTAATCGCAAAACAGGTGGAATCCTACTATAATTTGATTAGGCCTGCGGAGAACAGAACTAAGCCGCGCTTCGTATTCTCAATCGCATCGGCAGAGGCCAATCCCCAGAATCTCAAGCCGTCTTTGAAAGAGATCTGTTAGCGATACCCGTCCGCGAAAAGAAGGACCATGACGATAGATCCGCCAAAAACCGGCACCGAGATCGGCAATTATTTTGTCTCCAACTATCCGCCGTTTTCCCAGTGGAAGCCCGAGTTTGTAGGTGAGGCGCTTGCGGCGCTCGACGGACCTCCCCGCGTAAACGATGCACTCGGCCTTTATATCCACATTCCGTTCTGTCGCAAGCGATGCAAGTTCTGCTATTTCAAAGTGTACACGGACAAGAATGCTTCGGAGATCGAGGTTTATCTCGATGCGCTGATTAGGGAGAATGAGCTCTACAGTCGCAGCCCGGCTTTTCAGGGACGCCAGCTTCGGTTCGCATACTTCGGCGGCGGTACGCCATCTTACGTAAGTGAAAAGCAACTGCACTACCTGGTGTCTGGCCTGAATCGCCATGTGAGTTGGGCCAACGCCGAAGAGGTGACTTTCGAGTGTGAGCCGGGCACGCTGCAAAAGTCCAAGCTCGAAGCCCTCAAAGAGATCGGCGTCACACGACTGAGCCTTGGCATCGAACATTTTGATGACGAAATCCTGGCGTCGAATGGCCGCGCACATCTTTCGCCTGAGATCTATCGAGCTTACGGGTGGGTTATCGCGGGCATGATGGGTGAGTCGGAAGAGAAATGGCGCGAAACGGTCAGGCGAGCCATCGAGTTGGAAGCCGATTCGGTGACCATCTATCAGATGGAACTACCTTACAACACGGTCATTTCGCAGGACATCCTCAAGCAGGGAGTCGCGTCGCCGATCGCCGGCTGGGATACGAAGCGCCGCTGGCTAAACTATGCGTTCGATCAATTTCAGGAGCACGGCTACGAGATCGCCAGCGCCACTACGTTGGCGACTACTAGGAAGCCCTGCCGATTCATTTACACCGACGCCCTCTGGCACGGTGGCGACATGATTGGACTTGGCGTCTCGTCGTTCTCGCATTTCGGCGGCGTGAATTTTCAGAATGCACACAACTTCGAAGAATATGTTGGCATCCTTAACACCGACAAACTACCTCTTTTACGGGCGGTTTCGCTGACTCCGAAGCAGCGGCTGATACGCGAGATGATCCTGCAACTCAAGACCGGCTCGCTTGATACAGCGTACTTTCGCGACAAGTTCGCGGTTGATGTCTGGCAGGAATTCCGAGCGGTCTATGAACGGTTGAGCGAAGAAAAGCTGCTCGAGCGTGAAAACGAAACGATAACCCTTACTCGCCGTGGTCTTCTGGAAGTAGAGCACTTCCTTCTGGAGTTTTTTGAACCTGAATTGAGAACTGTTCGCTACGCCTAAGCAGCGGAGTCGCATTGTAGGGGTGTCCCTCCGTGGGCACCCCTCCTGTCTCAACATGAGCGCCTGATGAACAAAGAAGCCTGTATCCGAATCGAGGGGTGCCCACGGAGGGACACCCCCTACAATGTGACTCCGCATGGAAACGAGTAAAAACAACTATGACGTGATCGTGGTTGGCGGCGGCCCCGCCGGCAGCACAATCGCAAGCATTCTGGCCCGCGAAGGCCGCAGCGTCGTGCTCTTCGAAAAAGAAGAGTTTCCCCGGCATCACATCGGCGAATCGCTGATGACCGATACCTACTGGACCTTCGAGCGTATGGGATTGCTGGAAAAGCTCAAGGCGAGTCCCTTCGTCCGCAAGTATAGCGTGCAGTTTGCGAACTCTGCCGGCCGAGAGTCTCGCCCTTTTTATTTCTTCGAGGCCATGCACCACGAGAGCGCCGTTACCTGGCAGGTGACGCGCGCTGTTTTTGACAAGATGTTGATTGAGCACGCCGCTGATCAGGGAGCGACGGTCCATCAGGGAAGTGCGGTAAATGAAGTGCTGTTTGACCGAGCCCAGGGAGATCGCGCCGTGGGGGTCGAGATACAGATGAAGGACGGCTCGCGCCAGACTTTTCACGCTCAGGTTGTCGTTGACGCCACGGGACAAAGCGCGATGCTGTCCAACAAGTTTCGCTGGCGCGTCCGCGATCCAAAACTCAAGAAGGCTGTGCTTTACTCTTATTTCAAAGGGGCGCAGCGCGAGCCTGATCTCAATGGAGGAGCGACACTTGTGCTACGCACTCCACCAGGCAGTGGCGGTTGGTTCTGGTATATTCCGCTGGAAGATGACGTCACGAGCGTGGGTATCGTCGCCGATCCCGGCTACCTCCTGAAGAACCGCGGGCAGGACCTTGCCAAAATCTTTCACGAAGAGATTGACAGGTGCGAGGCCGTCCAGCGCCGGGTCGCGGTCGGCACTCGGGTCGATAAGATCTATTCGATCCTTGATTATTCTTACCGATCAAAATACAACTCCGGTAACGGTTTTATTATCATCGGGGATGCCTACGGCTTTCTTGATCCGATCTATTCTTCCGGAGTGTTGCTCGCGCTTAAGATGGCTGAGCTGGCCACTGACGCCATCCATGATGCTTTCAAGAGCAACGACTTTTCCGCTGAGCGATTGGGTCAATTCCAGGCCAAACTGGATCAGGGCATCGAGTCGATGCGCAAGCTCGTCTACGCCTTCTATAATGATGGGTTCAGCTTTGCGCAATTTCTCCGCAAGTACCCTGAACAGCGTGTCAATATCATCAACCTGCTCATTGGCGATGTCTTCCGCGAAGGCGTAGATGAGGTCTACGGTCCCCTCTCCGAGTTTGCAGAGATTCCGCCACCGCTTTATGAAGAGATTGACGGTCGACCTATAAAGTCAGACCCGGAAGAGGTCCTCTCGGCAAAATACATGTATTTCGAGGATCGCTAGCATTACCATGCAGGGTATTGTGAAGCTAGCAGATAAGTGGGAGGGAGAATATGGAATCTACTAGAGCAACACAACTGAAACAGAATGACGAACAAGCAATCCGGCAGTTAGTCGAAAAGTGGCTCACTGCCAGCAAAACGGGCGATCTCGCAACAGTGCTCAACCTGATGGCCGACGACGTGATCTTCATGGTGCCCGGCAAAGAGCCTTTTGGAAAAGAAGCCTTCGCTGCGAGGTCCAGGGAGATGGAGCACCATAAGATCGATGGGACCAGCGATATCAAGGAGATCGAGGTTTTGGGCGATTGGGCATGGATGCGTAATCATTTGCAGGTCGCGATAACACAGCCGGACGGAAAGCTCACGCGAAGTTCCGGGTATGTACTTACGATTCTGCGGAAGAACCCTGATGGCGCCTGGGTTATCGCCCGCGACGCAAATCTTCTGACAGAAGGTTAGTGTAGTGTCTCTCATTGACTTTAGAGTCTTTTTTCGTGCGGCTTAGTGGAATTTCGTGGATCGAGTCTCTGACCACGGCAGGCGATCCACGAAATCCCACGAAAAATCACGAAAACTCAAAGCTCTTTTCTTTCATTCATGACCCCAGCCACTGCTTGAGGGCTGTACAGCTGTTTTTGAGACACTTCACTATATCCTTCGGCACTCTATTCCCTCCACGCCGACCCCTACTCATCGAGGTGGTCTCAAAAGTGCCTCTTCAATCGTTTGCTTCAAGCGGTCGCCGCTATGGCCGGGCGAGTAACCGCTCCAGTGATTTACGATGTGTCCGTTAGCGTCGATGACCAACGTCTGAGGAATCGAGTTCTTGCCATTCATCAACGTCCGCGCCGTCTCGCGGTCTGCCCAGCCCAGTCGGAAGCCGAAATTGATCTCGCGCAAGAACTTGTTGACACGAGCAGATGCAGTACGCTGATCTTCTGTTGTCAACCCGATAAACTCCACATCGCGCCCCGCGTAAGCCTTGCGCACTTTCTCATACTCCGGAACTTCTCTACGGCACGGACCGCACCAGGACGCCCAAAGATTTATTACGACGACTTTGCCCTGGAAGTCCGAGAACCGGAAGCTGCTATTGTCGAGCGTTTTGATTTGGCGTTCGCGGACGCTCTCCGGCAGGAATAACAACTCCGCGGGGGCGGCAATGGGCGAAGGCTGCGGAAGCTCCGGTTCCGGATTGAGTGGCGGTTGAATGGGCGCAGTCGGTGTTGACCTCGGTGAGCATTCACAGCACAAGCGGTAACCAGGAGGAGTAGTAGCAATGGTCTTTTCATTAGTATCGAGCCGGCTGTCGAAGGTTCAATTTGTAGTTCATTCTACATGCTGGAGCTGACAGAAATGGATCAGCCATGATCAACTGTGAACAGCGCCCCTTCAAGCCTAACGACTCCCAAGACCTCGGAAAGCACGTCCATCTAATAGCCTCATTGAATTGGGCGTTTGGGCCAAGAATACTGGACGATTGAACAAGTATTCAAGACCATCTTGCGGCATCATAGAGATGAATCGCGAAGAGCGCGAATCAAAGTCAACTGAATAGTAAGGAGAACGTTACCATGAATGCGATTGCGAGAGCGACACAGACGAGCAAGGAAATTGACGAACTTAAAAGTCGACTTAAGACAACATGGATGACCGGAGACTACGACCTTTTCTCCCGCTTTATGGAGAAGGATGCGGAGCAGTTTTTCCGGCGGCTTGGGGTCACAGCGGGAACCCGACTGCTCGACGTCGGATGCGGCGCGGGGCAACTAGCCCTGATTGCTGCAAGGGCGGGGGCACAGGTTATTGGTTGCGACATTGCCACGAACTGGCTCGAGAAAGCCCGAGCCCGCGCGGCTGCCGAGGGACTTGAGATCACTTTTGAAGAGGGTGATGCCGAATCGCTGCCGTATGAAGATGCTCAGTTTGACGCAGTCATCAGCTTGGTCGGAGCGATGTTCGCGCCTCGCCCGGATCTGGTCGCAGCCGAACTCACTCGCGTGTGCAGGCCAGGCGGAATGATTGCCATGGCGAATTGGACACCCGGTGGGTTCATCGGGCAAATGTTCAAAACGATTTCCAAACATCTCTCTCCCTCCGGCATGCCCGCGCCAGTGCTGTGGGGGGATGAATCCACTGTTCGTGATCGTCTCCATGAAGGGATTGCCGATTTGAAGTGTGCGCTTCGGGTCTATCACTTTGATTATCCGTTCCCTCCGGATGTCGTGGTCGAATTCTTTCGTACCAACTATGGTCCAATGTCACGCGCGTTCGCATCTCTCGACATAGATGGGCAGGAAAAACTGCGGAGTGAACTCGTTAGCCTTTGGTCCGCACACAACAAGGCTTTGGACGATACCACAAAGGTCGATGCGGAATACCTTGAGGTTATTGCGACGCGCGGCAGTAGTACGCGGGCCATGCCGCAGACCGCTGCTACTCCCATGAGTCGTCGGGCTGAATCATTAGCTGATCGCATCGAGGAAGGCGCTGCCGGCTTGGCCGCCTTTGCTGAAGGGCTCTCGGAAGCGGAGTGGCGTACCCCGGTGTCGGTTAGCGACGGCCGTTCGGTCGGCATCATCGTCCACCACGTTGCCACCGTCTACCCGATTGAAATTGATCTCGCGCGAACGATTGCCAGTGGCAAGGCCGTTACGGAGGTCACGTGGGAGGTTGTCGCAGAGTTGAATGCCAAGCATGCTCACGACCAGGCGGGGGTAGCGAAGGCCGACGCCCTCGAACTCTTGCGCCGGAACAGTCGTGAAGCGTCCGCTGCAGTGCGGGCTTTCACGGATGAGGAGTTGGACCGGGCGGCGCCATTCTCGCTGAGCTTCGGTGCGCCTGTCACCGCGCAGTTTGTCATTGAGGACCACGCACTACGTCACAGCTGGCACCACTTGGCACGCATACGCAGAGCCTTGGGCCGGTGATCTCCCCAGCCCGGCGGCGCTGTTCGTTTCGCCTCGACGCAACACGCGAGCCCATAAAAGGTTGATGAAACCTTTTACCAGTGCGAAATGTGATGTTTTTAAAAAAGTTGAAATGAAACCCGGGTCGGCGGTGTTCTCTCTGCAGGGAAGAAAATGAAACGCTACCGTTAATAAAAATGGAACGAGAGCGTTAAGAGAGTGAGACCGATGGTCGTCGCATACTGACAAGGCCAAGGGCAACAGCACCAACTGATCTAAATCTGAGCAATAAAGGACAAAGGGGAGAACGTTATGTTGAAGATAAACGCCCAAAATTGGGGGACTGCCACTGTCCTGTGTCTGCAAGGGCAAATTGTGAATGGCGAAACGGAGATTCTGCGCAGTGTCGTGCAATCACTGTCAGAGACGAGCGCAGTCATACTTGATTTGGCGCGAGTAACTACAGTCGATGCCCACGGTCTGGGAGTGATGTTGGAGTTGCGCGAGCGGACGCGCGAAAAAGGAATTCGCTTCCAACTCATGAACGTCAGCAAACCGTTGAGCATGGTGCTCGCAATGACCCGCCTGGATTCTGTTTTCCAGATCACTTCAGGGGTTGAATTCTTTCCGCCAGTTGCGCGTGACCCGCGGGCACGCGCGGCAGCACTTAGGTCATGCGCCTAGTTCTTGAGCGTTGCCGATGAGTCTGAAGCGCCCATTCATTTGAAATGGAGTTGGGCTTTGACGCCGGATGTGACACTGAGAAATGCGTGTCAAACTAAGGTTTCGTGATCGTGAGGCCTTACCACGTCGCGGGTAGCGGCTGCGTTTCTGGTTACCAATCACTCAAGCGGCAGTCCGCGCGCATGTGTGGATAGCGCGACCCACCCGCTACCGAAGCTGTGAAAAATTAGAATCGTTCGGGGATACCACTCAAGGGACAGAAATTTGCAGGCCGTGAAGGGGGCAAGGCTTTGCGCGCCCCCGCCGGAAAATACAATCCCACTCAACCTTGAACAGACAATTCAAGCTCAGCAAATTTGCAAGTTGATTCCCTTCTCATGAGTGTCTGTGGCATTGCATCTTTCGGCGGGGGCGCGCAAAGCCTTGCCCCCTTCACGGCCTGCAAATTTCTGTTTCTTGAGTGTCTCTGGTGCGTGACCGGCTCGCGACCTGGTGATTGGTGAGGTCCCGCTACGCTTTGTCGTATACCGCCCTGTTGCTGAACCTCTTGCCCTTAGAATCAGTTCCGGTCGTGGTCACGGTGCGAGTCCGGCCGTTGGCAGAAACGACTATTCGACCGGTTAAAGTCACCTTGTTGCCTTTCTTACCCGTTAACGCCAACGTTTGGTTGTTTATCTTCCTGTACGAGCGCATGTCTGAAGTCGGATCGCCGCTTACGGGATAGAATTTGCCGTCGAACTTGCCGGTCCACTCGTTATGGCTTGGGTTGCCGTCGCCGTCGACGCCATCCACCGTGACCTTCACGCTGTCGCCCGCGGCCTCGTAGACTACGGTGTTGTTCTTCGTCGCTCCCGGGCTAAACTTCGACTTTGCCTCGTTCAGTTTCCAGGTGCCCATCTGCGGGTTATCGGCTAAGCACACAGTCACGCCAACGAACAAGGCCGCCAACGTAAATAGGATCACTCTTCCTTTCATATCTCCTCCTCATTGAGTTGCAGAATGATAAGACTGACTGGTGCGGATTCTAGTGCCAGAGTATCCCATTAGGCAACTCGATTCCACGCCCATTATTTAAGGTTTCGTGATCGTGAGGCCGGTCACGAGGGCCTCGGTGTTATGTGCGAAGCGGATGCCGTACACGCCGTCAGTTGACTTGAGCTTACCTGAAGTTACCAGCGCAGACTTGTCGTAGCTCGCGACGACTTTGTTATTGATCGCGCACTCAACCTTTTCACCCTTTACTGAAATCGCAATCTCCTGGGTTACCGGTTCTCCAACGCCAGCTGCCTTGTTCACCGCCGGATCCGCACTACCACGCGGCCCATTCATTTGAAATGGACTTGGTCCGAAACCGCGAACAATGAAGTTGCCATTACCATAAGCCGCACAGTACAAGTAACTCTGCTGGTCCGTTCCCAGATCATTACCCGCAATTACCAGCCCGTAAGGGTGTGGGTGGCTATTGAGGTTCATGTACTTCGGTTCTTTGAACGTCGCTTTTACTGTGTAGTCTCCCGCCGCTTTATTGGCCGGATTCCAGTAGGTCACTGCCGGACCGGTGGTGACGTGCAAAGCATCGCCGTCTTTGATCAACTTCGCGCTGTTGAGGGTCATCCCGGCTGCCTCCTCCTTGGCGTCGATCTTTCCGGTCCAACCGGGAACCGACACTCCGCCACCGGTAACTCCGCGGGAACTCTCCATCTGACCACTCAGCTGACCACCCTGAGAGAAGCTCGCGGTAGGGACTAAAATGACAGCCAGAAGAGCAAGCGCGAAAACACAAGTGCGTCGCATGTTACGAATCCTCCTGATTGAATTGCCGACTATTGTTGACGGGGATGATAACTCTCGTAGTCAATATTGCTTCCAGCATGGGAATAAAACAAGGCATGGGCATAGCCCCGAATCTAGTGGAGGCAGCTAACGGCTGGGCGAAGCCCGCGCCTCAGATCCGGCGGCATAGCCGTCGCGATTGATTCGCAACCTTGAAAGCGGCGGGAGTTCTCTAAAGGAAGAAGAGACCGAACCAGGGGCATAGCCCCGAATCTAATGGAGGGCAGCTAACGGCGGGGCGGAGCCGCGCCTCACATCCGTCGGCGAAGCCGTGCCGATGGATTCACCAACCTTGAAGGTGAGAGTTTCAAGGGAAGATCGCTCCCGGCGGCAGAGCCGCGACGATGGATTCGCAAACTTTTTTGAAGGTGGTGAGAGCGAAGGGGAAAAAGACAATGAACATATTTAAGGAGCGGAGCATAGCTCTTGGTCTGATTTTGTGTGCTGCCATCGGTGTGATGACTAACGCCTATCAGGGAAAGAGCTTTTCCGAATTGGAAGGCATGACCGGATCGCAGGATGTAAGAGGTCTTGACCGAAGAATCAGCTCGTTAGAGCAGCGCTTATACTTCATCGAAGCGAGTATCAACAAGCTCGAGCGATCTGCAATATCGCAGCGCCCACCGGTTTTGTCGCCGAGCGCTCGCGACCCGGAAATCAACCTATTGCAAGGCGAGATGCAGACATTGCAGCTACGACTTAGTGAGATTGAATGCGGGCTCGTAAAACTAGACGAAAGGACCGCAACAGCTGCTGTTCGCGAGGCCCGCCGAGGCACCGGAGCAAAGCCGGCCGACCCATGCCGTCTTAACCCGGCAATGCCCTTGCGTATTTCGACCCGACCGTGACGACTTGCGAGAGCAACCGTTCTGTCACTCAATAGATTGTCCTCATAACGATCAGACCCTGTATCGTTTCGTGTCTGTCTTCGGTAAGTGTCTGGCACACGGCTATGTAACATCTGTGGTGACCCCTCTTTTGGGTTGGAACACGACTTGTGTCTGGGAAGGCCAGTGGAAATTATTCTACTTGGAAACTCAGAGCAGAAATGTTTCTGAACAACAAGGGCAATTAAGGAGGGGGAATTCCATGCATAGAAGAGTAAAGTTGGGTCTGATGATCGTGACGTTGCTGGTGGCAGCAGCATGTTCCAGCGAACCAAAACAGACTCAGCCAGTGATCACCAAAACCGACAGCGGCACCTCAACAGCGCCGCCTGCGAAAGAGGCGAAGCAGCGCGACAACGCACTGGTACGCGTAATCAACGCCGTTCCGGGAAATGTGTCGTTCGACATCTTTGCCGATGATCAGAAGGTGTTCGAATCAGTGGCTTTCAAAAATGTCACGCCGTACAAAGAGTTGTCGGATGATCGACATTCTTTCCGCGTGCGACATGCTGGCCAGGATACCGCCCAACCAGTTGCTGAAAATAGCGAGGGCTTGAGTGGCGGCAAGCACTACACCATCGTAGTCGTCCCTGACACCAACGACAAGACCGCACTGTACGTCGTCAATGACAACATCACTAACCCGCCGGCCGACAAGGCGGAGGTCCGCGTGATACACGCTTCGCCTGATGCCGGCGAAGTTGATGTTGTAGACAAACAGGGAAATAAGAAACTCTTCACTGGCGTCAATTTCGAAAAAGGGACGAGTTACATGGATGTCAATCCAATGAAAACGACGCTAGAGGTGAGACAGGAAGGTCAGGATAAAGCGATGGTGACCCTGCCTAATGCGAATTTCGAAAAGGGCAAGTTCTACACAATCGTTGTAACTGGTCTTGCGAAAGGGACACCAAAACTGCAGACGTTAATGGTTGAGGACCAGCTCGGCAGTGCTTCTACTGCGTCTAATGCTTCGCCAGAAGAGAAGATTTTGAAGACAAAGGCTTCGAAGTATTAGCAGGAAGCATTTCTTCGTGCGCTACGATTTGAAGGTGGGCTGGACTTGCTGAGCTTCTTTCGGCAGTGAAAGCAAGTCCAGGCTTACCCTATTGTTACGCGTTTTGCCGTGCGGGCGGCGTTGTAGATTGCCGTTATGATTTGGATATCACGACGCCCAAGTTCGCCGGGAACGGGCGTCTGGTATTTTCTCAAGATGCAGTCGGCGAAGTCATCCATCTGGGCGGCTTGTTGGTTGATGGCCGGGTAGTGCAGTGGGCCACGACTGCTATCACAAACGATGCCGCGATAGGTAAACGCATGTTCCTTGAACTCGAGCCAGCCTTTGTTACCTTCGATGCGAAACTGATCAGAACTATGGTTAAAACTGGTTACGGCTTCGCATTTTGCGCCGTTGGGAAAGTCCATGGTCCAGCGGATTGTCTCTTCAACTTCATTGAATAATTCGGGCTTCGTCTTTGGCTCTTCCTGGGCCGTAACTGCAATCGGCGTCGCGCCGTTAGCGGCCATGCAGGCGCCTTGCACGATGTAGATGCCAAGATCCATCATCGGCCCGCCCCCTGCCAGCTTCTTTTCAATTCGCCAGGCGCGTTGGCCAAAAACAAAACCGCGATCACCCGTCATTTTCACGAATGGTCCAAAGTCCTGCTCGCGCGCCAGACGCATCATCTCCCTGTGATAAAGGTCGTAGTGCAGGCGGTATCCGACCGCGAGTTTCACTTTCGCAGCCTTACAGGAGGCAATCATTCGATCGCAATCAGGCACGGAGGTGGCCATCGGCTTTTCGGAGATGACATGCTTGCCGGCCTTTGCCGCGCGAATCACAAAATCCGGATGCAATGCCGGGGGCGTGACAACATAGACAATGTCGATCTCTTTGTTATCCGCGATTCGCTCCAGGTTGTCGTAGGTGTAAATGTTCTTCTTGTCGAGATTGTAATCGGCGGCCCACTTCTCGCCTTTTTCCGGATGGCCTGTTACAACGCCTGCCAGGTAACACAGTTTCGTCTCACGTAAAGCAGGGCCCAGTTGGTTCATGGAATACCGGCCCAAACCAAGCAGTGCCACACCGAGTTTGCGACCTTTATTCTGCGCCAGCGCTTCTGCTAAGCCCCGCAGGTTATGACCAGCGGCTAAGGCTGCCGTCGCCAGCGAAAGACGGCGTAGAAAATCGCGGCGTGAAGAATTAGAAGTCCGTGAACTCATGCCAACCTTCCTCGATCACAATCTTGGCGGGGCGGGTTTGCTTGGCGTGGCCCAAGCATTGGCCCCGATAACTTTCATCTTGCGCTTGTAAACTTTATCACCACAAGTAGCGAACAGCGTGTCGAAGTGCTCGCCGCCAAAGCTGAGGTTTGAAAGTCTTCGGTTAGGGGTCGGAATAATGCACTGTACTCTGCCCGCCTGATCGCAAACCTGAACGCCCATCGCCGTGGCGACGTAGAGCCGGCCGTCGCTGTCCACACGCATTCCGTCAGCATTGCTCTGATCGGAAGTGTCAGGTACGTGCAGCCAGTAGAATCGCTGTTTGTTCAGCAGCGTCCCATCCGGTTGAATCAGATAGCTATAGACCCAATGCGATCGGTAATCCGCAACATAAAGCAGAGTTTGGTCGGGCGAAAGAGTGATGCCGTTGGCGTACTTCAGACCTGTATCGACAATGGTCTTTTCTCCATTCGGTCTAATGAGCCAGACATTGCTGGGGGCGTTAACATTGTCTGCAGGCGGGTTTGTGACATAAACGTTTCCGTTGTGGGCCACTACGATGTCGTTGCCGACAAAGCCTTCGGCAAAAACCTTTGCTGTACCGTCCGGTTCGTAAGCGATGACCTTCTGCTCACCCGTGGCAACAACGTAGAGCCTGCCATCAGGACCAAACGCCTGGCCGTTGCCTTTCTTTGAATCAGCAATGAACTGGCCAACCCTACCGTCAAAGGCGATCTTGTAGGTCTTGCTATTAGTTACATCATTAAAGAACACTTCGCCTTTGGCGTTGACAGCCGGACCTTCAAGAAATTTATAGCCCTCGCTCACGAGTTGCCAGTCTTCACCGGGAATCAGAATAACAGAGAGCGTATCGTTCTTCGTCTGTCCTGTGCCCACGGGCCTGGGCCAGTCCTGCCACAACCAACGCATGGCATCTGGAAAGACCGCCGTGGCTTGTTTGCCAGTGTGCCCGCCATTCCCCCAAACATGCCGCACTTCATAGCCGGCGAAAGTCAGCGCGCGTTCCATCGTCTGGTTTGCCATCCACCAATCGCCGCCGTACTTGTCATTGTCATTCGAACCATCCTGCATATAAATCCGCAGCCGCTTCGGTTCGTACTTGCGTATCAGCGTTGGGTAGCGCAAGCCCCCACGGAGATCAACGTAAGTGCCAATCGCGCTGAACACACGCGTGAATTCGTCGGGTCGCTCCCACGCCGCAGTGAAAGCGGCGATGGCCCCGCTGCTGGAGCCGCCGATAGCGCGGTCTTTACCGTCGTGGGAAAGTTTTATGACACGTCCGTCGGATGTTTTCTTTGTTTCGACTTCGGGCAGGAGTTCATCAAGCAGGAATCGCACATAGTTGTCACTCAGGCCGTCGTATTCGAAGCTGCGATTGAAGCGATTCAGCGCGATGTTTGGGTTCGCAGCTTTCACGACGCCGGGTGTGACGAACACCCCGATGACCATCGGCATCTCTCTTTTATAAATAAGATTATCGAAGACGGTGGGCGCTTCAAAGCTAATGCCGTCCTGTTGGACATAGACGCAGGCCGGCGATTCGGGCTTGTATTGTGCCGGCACGTAAATCCAGTAGTCACGTGTTGTACCCGGAAAGATTTTAGACTTATCAAGAGTAAACTTGAGTAGCTCGCCTTTCGGCACGCCCGGCTGCAGCTTTGAGTCAGGCCCGGGCTGATAGTTGTCAGTGGTCTGGGCTGAAACAGCGGAGATCAGAAACAATAAGAGCGAGACCGCAAAGAGTGCCGAAACAGATTTCATAGTTTTCATCGAGGCATTCGCTATTTTTTGAATGTGTAGCTTTAGCTTGCGAGTATATCAATCACCGTTCAATTATCCGCAGCGGCTTAGGGTTTTCGGACCTTGCCTCTCTCGATCGGGTTAGCTGTGACGAATGATGCGGCCAGCAGACCTCTTTGCACGACAACGAGCGAATTCACCGATGAGATCAGAGCCCGGGTATGGGCAAAGCTAGCGCTCAGCCCTTATAGTTGCAGGTACTAAGATCAGATCTCAATGAAGGTAATGACCGTCTTTATCTGCCAGGAACCGTTCTGATTTCGCGCAGTAAGAGTTTATGGAAATCATCGCCGGCACACGTCTCGGCCACATATTCAGTCGTCACGCGGCGATAGACTCAGTCGCCGTAATGCCGTTCGTAAACGTCGGCGATGACCCGGGAAACGAATACCTGTCCGATGGTATAACCGAGAGTCTTATTAACAGTCTTTCGCAAAACCCAACGGTGAAGGTACGTTCTCGCAACGCGGTCTTCCGGGTGCCGTCACCCAGCCTTTCTGCCAGTACTGCTGATAAGTCTCAGTGAACGTGTCAAATGGCCGAGAAAAAGTTTTATCAAACGCTCTATTTCCAGGTAATAACTGCCATCTTCATCGGCGTGCTGCTGGGACACTTCTACCCAACGATAGGCGCCGCAATGAAGCCTTTTGGGGACGGATTCGTGAAGCTGATCAAGATGCTCATCGCGCCGATCATCTTCTGCACCGTCGTCACCGGCATCGCTGGCATGGAAAACATGAAGGCGGTTGGCAAGACCGGCGGACTGGCGCTGCTTTACTTCGAAGTGATCAGCACCATGGCACTGGTCGTTGGACTCGTAATCGTCAACCTGGTCCAACCGGGATCCGGCATGAACGTCGATCCCACGACGCTGGATATCAAGGCCATCGCAACTTACACCGCTCCCGGACAAATGCAGAGCACTACGGACTTTTTGCTTAACATTATTCCCAGCAGCGTCGTCGATGCGTTTGCCAAAGGCGACATTCTCCAGGTGCTGCTTTTCGCCATCCTTTTCGGTTTTGGCCTGCATGCCTTTGGCGAGAAAGGAAAGCCTGTCTTTGAGTTCATCGACAAGTTTTTGCAGGTCATGTTCAGGATTGTAGGGATGATCATGCGGCTGGCGCCGATCGGGGCCTTCGGGGCTATGTCATTCACCGTCGGCAAGTATGGCGTCGGCACTCTTCTGTCGCTCGGCAAGCTGATGGCGTGTTTCTATGCGACCTGCCTAATCTTTATCTTCGTTGTCCTTGGCACGATCGCCCGGCTAAACGGTTTCAGCATCTGGCGGTTCATCAAGTACATCAAGGAAGAGTTGTTTATCGTTCTTGGGACGTCTTCCTCAGAGTCGGTGCTGCCGCGCATGATCGCGAAATTGGAAATCCTCGGCGCACATAAGTCGGTCGTTGGACTCGTGATCCCGACCGGTTATTCATTTAACCTGGATGGCACTGCGATCTACTTGACGATGGCGGCCGTCTTTATCGCGCAGGCCACCAACACGCCTTTGGATCTCAAGCATCAGCTCACATTGTTAGGAGTGCTGTTGCTGACTTCCAAGGGAGCCGCAGGAGTCACCGGTAGCGGCTTCATCGTTCTCGCGGCGACTCTGTCCGCGGTGGGTAATGTACCGGTGGCAGGATTAGCTCTGATTCTTGGCGTTGACCGCTTTATGTCAGAGGCACGCGCGCTGACGAACCTGATCGGCAATGGTGTCGCCACTCTAGTAGTCGCGAAGTGGTGCAAGGAGCTTGACGTTGAGAGGATGCAGGAACACCTAGCGCATGAAAGCGTAGAAGCAGCAGATGAGCCTGAAACACTGGTACCTGAAGAAGGGCCTGCCTAACGCTTCCCGCTGCACGAACCGCCGCGGCTCGACATGCGGAAGTCGGCTCGAAATGATGAAATGTCGGACGACGGCACTGGTGAGAGAGAAGTTGCCCGATGCGTTTTCGTTGGGCGGCCGGTTTCTCAGCGAGTCTAATCGGGAGATCGATCATTGCGACCTCTTCGACACCCTGTCCAACTTCTCGACCTTCTTCTCGACGTGGCCGCTCAATTCTATGATCTCTTCCAGGTCCAGCCTCGCCTTTGTAGACAACTGAACGTCCACTATGTCGGCTGCATGGCTCCCTTTGAAGACAGGATTATCCCTGAAGTCAGCGATCAACTCGGAGAGTCATGTGAAGTTTCAATTCAACTACCTACGTAAGACATTTGCCGACGGGATCGTGGCATCGAGAAATCTTGCAGTGTTGAGGCTGCAGACCTGGTGGTAAGACGAGACGATGGGTCAAGATAGGACTCGGAGACCACCAGAGATTCAAGCTAAAATGGACCCTCGTGACTTTGCTCATCATGCTTGTAGTCGGACTGGCGACGACGGTGGACCCATTGATTGACTATGCACCATAAACCAAGCCCGCGTTCAAAACAGATTTGGACAGGAGAGGATTTGACATGAGTACTCCTCAAGAAAACAGCAAGGCCGTGTCGAGTGCTGCCGAATTGTCGTTCAACGATCGTGACCCCTCGGTGCCTTTGAGCAAGAACGACCATCTGCTCAGGTGGGTAGAAAAAATGGCCCGGCTCACCACACCAGCGGCGGTCCATTGGGTGGACGGCTCGCAGGAGGAGTACGACGCGCTATGCGCGCAGATGGTGGAGGGTGGCACCTTCATCAAGTTGAATGAGGAGCTGTGGCCGCGATGTTACTACGCGCGCTCCGATGCGACCGACGTTGCCCGCGTAGAAGACAGGACATTCATCTGTTCACTCTCGAAAGACAGCGCAGGTCCGACGAACAATTGGGAAGACCCTTTCAAGATGCGCCGAAAGCTGAAGGAGCTTTTCGACGGCTCGATGCGCGGACGCACGATGTATGTGCTGCCATTCAGCATGGGACCCGTGGGCTCCCCGATGTCTCAGATTGGAGTGCAACTCACCGACTCGCCCTACGTCGTCGTCAACATGCGCATCATGGCCCGCATCGGCGTTCCGGTCTTCAACGAGATCGACAAGGATTACAAACGCGTAGTGCCTTGTATGCACAGCGTCGGCTCACCGTTGGAAGCAGATCAGAAGGACGTCCCCTGGCCCTGCAACAAAGAGAAGTACATCGTTCACTTTCCCGAGACGCGTGAAATCTGGTCTTACGGTTCGGGCTACGGCGGTAACGCGCTGCTCGGCAAGAAGTGTTTCGCGCTTCGCATCGCCTCCAACATCGCACGCGACGAGGGGTGGATGGCCGAGCACATGCTCATCGTTGGCGTTGAAGACCCAAACGGCGAGAAGACATACGTCACGGCCGCCTTTCCCTCTGCCTGCGGTAAGACTAACTTCGCGATGCTGATACCTCCTGCGGGTTTCGAAGGTTGGAAGGTTTGGACGGTCGGCGACGACATTGCATGGCTCAAGCCGGACGCAGCCGGGTGCCTGCGCGCGATCAATCCCGAGGCCGGCTTCTTCGGCGTGGCGCCGGGCACGTCCGTCAAGACGAACCCAAACGCGATGGCTGCGCTATCTCGAAATACTATCTTCACCAACGTCGCACTCACGCCCGAGGGCGGCGTGTGGTGGGAAGGAATGACTGACGAGCTGCCGGCGGAGTGTCTTGACTGGCAGGGAAAGAAATGGACGCCTGAGATCGCGAAAGAGACCGGAGCAAAGGCGGCCCATCCTAACGCCCGCTTCACTGCGCCTGCTTCGCAGTGCCCGACGATTGACCCCGACTGGGAAAATCCGGAGGGCGTTCCGATCAGCGCGATCATCTTTGGCGGACGTCGGGCGACCACCATGCCGCTCGTCTACCAGGCTTTTAACTGGAGCGCGGGAGTTTACATGGGGGCGACCGTTGGTTCAGAGATGACTGCCGCCGCGGCCGGGACGATCGGCAAGGTGCGGCGCGACCCAATGGCGATGCTGCCGTTTTGCGGGTATCACATGGGCGACTACTTCCGGCACTGGATTCGAATGCAGCGGTCACTCTCGGAAACGCCTCGAGTCTTCCACGTGAACTGGTTCCGCAAGGACGCCGACGGCAAATTCATGTGGCCAGGATTCGGCGAAAACATGCGCGTGCTGAAGTGGATCGTTGACCGCGCACATGGCCGCGCGCTGGGTAAGGAGACCCCTATCGGCTGGATGCCTCATTACGAAGACATCGAGTGGGAAGGACTCGACTTTCCCAAGGAGAAGTTCCAAGAATTACAGGCTTGCGACCGTGAAGCCTGGCGCGACGAAGTACTTGGCCATGAGGAGTTGTTTATCGAGTTGCACGACCGACTGCCACCAGAGGCTGTGTATGAGCGTGAGCTGCTGATCTGTCGGCTTTAATTTCAGAACGCTGTCGGAATTCAGATCAAACATCAGCCGTACTTTGCAGCGTGTATGGCTTGAGCTCTCGAAATGATTGCTGCTAAACGCGATAAGGTTTTCTACACGAACAAGTTCAATCTCGACGGCCTTCCTCAGTACAAGCCCGAGCAGAAGATAACCGGCACCATCCGCATCTGGGGTTCTGAACTACATGACCGACGGCAACGTGGCGAGGTACTGGGAAGAAGGTTTCCGCAAGTATCATCCCGGCGTTAAGATCGAATGGAACACACCCTCTGCTCTGGTGGCCGTCCCTGGTCTCATTACCGGTTTAGCCGACATAGGTGCCACTCGCCCCATCACTTTTGACGAACTCCTGACCTACCAGCGCGTCTTCAGTTCTCTCCCACTTGAGATCGAGATGGTCACAGGCTCCTTTAATGTGTCCGGCTGGGCGCCTGCCCTGGCCATCTTCGTCCACAAGGACAACCCAATCACCAAGCTGACAGTCAAGCAGTTGGATGGCATCTTCGGTGCCGAGCGTACCGGTGGGTGGGACAGACTGACCTGGCATCCGGAGTATGCGCGCGGGCCGGAAGGTAACATCCGCGCCTGGGGCCAGTTGGGATTGACGGGCGAGTGGAAGGACAAGCCAACACTATCTACGGAGGAAATCTGAGACGACATGAGCAGTTGGTGCTCGAGCGGAAGATATTGCGAGGAGGCACCAAGTGGAATGAGAATATGCGCGAGTATTCCAATTATCTCAGACCCGACGGCTCGACGTATCCCGCTCTTGGCCAGGCGATGGCAGATCTGAGCAACGATCGCTATGGGATTGCTTACAACAGTATGGATTACCTGACCCCACAGACAAAGCCGTCGCGATAGCCACGAAAGAGGGACGGCCATACGGATTGCACGGGCCGATCGTTTGCCGCAACTCTCTTATTCCATCCTCGGTGGTTTCGATACGGATTCGTTCAGGCCGCCGCAACTAAAGTAGCATACTGGCGTTTCCGCGGCGTTTACTCTCTCAATACCGATATTCGATTGGGGATCAAGCCGCAGCAGAGCTTCGGGACTCATCGGGGGAGAAACGGTAGTGATTGAGGGAAACTATGCTCTGCCTGATGGCGCCAAGGTGGAACCAAGCGAAGAGAAGAAGGGTGAGGATCAGAAAAAGGAAGAAGAGAAATGAGCAATCTGTGGAAGCGTTGGGTTGTAGGACGCAACGCGTTTACGGGTTAGCATGACTCTGGCAGTGGTTTCGTTTGAAAAAAAAGATGACCAAAATTCTACCTCTGCATACATGGCCAACATGCGAAGGCCACACAGGACTATCTGAGCAGTGAGACTTGCACGACTAGTATCCCAGCAGTCGCGCGCTGTTCTAGTGCTTATTGCCCTCTTGTGTTTGGCCGGCCTCTATGCGGCGTGGCAATTGCCCGTAGCTATTTTTCCTCAAACCAACTTTCCACGTATTGTCATCATTCTTGAAAACGACGTAGTTCCCGCACCGCAAACCCTGGTCTCGGTCACGCGCCCGATCGAGGAGGCGATGAACGGCATACCCGGCATCGTGCGCATCAAGTCCACAACCGCGCGCGGCGCTTCGGAAGTAAGTCTATTCTTTGACTGGCACGTCGACATTCTGCAGTCGCTGCAATTGGTCCAGGCAAGGCTGTCACAACTTGCAGCCACGCTGCCGCCGACCGCCTCTATTCGTACTGTCGAGCGACTCACATTCGCGGTCTTTCCCGTCACCGGGTATAGCCTTACCTCAGACAAACGCGATCTTGCCAGTTTGCGCGATCTTGCCACTTACATGATTCGGCCGCGTTTGGCTCGTCTGCCGGGAATTGCAAACGTTGGCGTGGCTGGTGGAAAAGTGCGCGAATATCACGTCACGCTGGATCCTGACCGTCTCATTGCCCACAACGTCTCGGTCCAGCAGGTCGCTGACGCCGTACGCAGCTCAAACATACTTGCAAGCCCTGGATTGATCGAGGAGAACCACCAACTCGAGATGGCGCTCATTAGCGGCCAGGCAAAGAAACCCGGGGACCTAAACGGAATCGTCGTTGCTACCATCAACAATGCGCCGGTAACACTCGCCGACGTAGCCACGATTGGCTCTGGAGTGGAGCCGCAATACACGATGGTTACGGCCGACGGAAAGCCGGCCGTTCTCGTCAACGTTAATCGCCAACCGGATGCGAACACCGTAGCGGTAGTCGATGAGGTGAAAGCCGAGCTGGCAGCCATCCGCAATCAGTTACCGAAAGATGTTCAGGTCGCCGCTTATTACGATCAGTCACTGCTGGTGCGCGAGTCGATCAAGTCTGTGCGTGATTCAATCCTCATAGGGCTGCTTCTTTCTGTCGTCATTCTGTTTGCATTCCTGCGCAACTGGGGCACGACGTTCGTCGCGATTCTCGTTATTCCCGTTACCGTGCTCGTCACCTTTATGGCAATGTGGCTGGCAGGCTTGAGCTTCGATCTCATGACGCTGGGCGGTGTTGCCGCGGCAATAGGACTGGTGATTGACGATGCGATTGTCGTCGTCGAAAACATCTACACACACCTGGTGCGCGGACAATCTCGCCGCGCCGCTGTGCAGAGCGCAGTAACCGAGATCACAGTGCCGATTATCGGCTCGACGATTACACCAGTCGTTGTGTTCTTGCCCTTGACCTTGCTGACCGGCGTGACCGGTGTCTTCTTTCGTTCGCTGGCACTGACTATGGCGGTTGCGCTGCTAACCTCTCTCGTCCTGGCGCTCTTTTTCACTCCCGTGCTGGCCGAGCGCTTCGTCAGAGCCAAGAACAAAGACGACGTTTCCGGCGCGGGGGCCGAAGGGTCCGCTGAGGCCAAACCAGGAACCGCCGAGCTTGACGAAGAACACGAACACGGACGCGTCTTGTCGGCAATCAGAGGGCGCTACGAATGGGTGCTGGAACACGCGTTGGATAACCGTTGGCTTGTGATTCTTGTGGTGCTGGGAGTGATCTTGGGTTCGTTTGTTCTTTATAAGTTTCTTGGTTCTGAGTTCCTTCCGGAATTCGATGAAAGCGCCTTCATTCTCGACTATCTTGCTCCACCAGGGGCATCGCTACAAGAAACCGATCGCATGTTGCAGCACGTGGAACAGCTGATTCGAGAAGTACCTGAAGTTGAAAGCTATTCAAGACGCACAGGCCTGGAGCTGGGCCTCTTCATCACGGAGCCAAATAAAGGCGACATCGCTGTGAAGCTCAAACCGGGGCACGCGCGCGCCACTGCGGATGTGATTAGCGATCTTCGCGAGGAGATTGAAAAGTCTGAACCTTCATTGGAGATCGAATTCGTCGGTATCCTGCCTGACATGATTGGCGACCTGACCAGCTCGCCGGAGCCCATCGAGATCAAGCTCTTCAGCGAGGATAGCAACGCCCTTCATCAGAAGGCTGAGGAAGTCGAAGCCGCAATCCGGAAATTGAACTATGTAGTAGACACCAAGAGCGGCGTCATTGTGAGCGGCCCGGCTGTCACTTTCAATATCGATCCCCAGCGCGCAGCGCGGCTGGGCGTGACTGCAAGCGATGTGGCAAACACCGTGACCACTGCGATGACGGGAGATGCCAGTTCTACCATCCTGCAACAGGATCGTCTAATTGCAGTGCGCGTTATTTTTCCGCCCGAGGCGCGTAACTCTCTCGAACGACTGAGCGCGCTGCAAGTTCGCTCATCATCGGGAGCTCTTTTTCGGTTGGACCAAGTCGCGGATATTGAATACGACAAGGGTCAAACCGAAATCCATCGCGATGGCTTGCGTCAGACGGTAGCTGTCACCGGGCGGCTGGAAGGCAAAGATCTGGGGAGCGGCATCAGTGAAATCAAAAGTTTGTTAGCAAACGATGTGAAGCTGCCGCCGGGTATGACTATTGAATACGGCGGCGTCTATCAGGAGCAGCAGGCGAGCTTTCGCGAACTCGCCGTCGCTCTCTTTCTGGCAGTCGTGCTTGTTTTCATTACATTGCTGATCGAATTTCGCTCGTTCACTCATCCAATCTCGATCGTCGCGGGAGCAGTCCTGGCACTCGGCGGCGTGCTCTTAGGCTTATTCGTTACGGGAACTACCCTCAATATTGTCTCGCTAATGGGAATGATTATGGTCGTGGGCATCGTTGCGAAAAACGGCATCCTGATGCTTGATGCCGTAGAGGATCATCTTGCCGCGGGAGACTCTCTGCGGGAAGCGTTGCTGCGATCGGGACGAAGAAGATTTCGCCCCGTATTAATGACATCCCTCGCCGCTATTCTTGGAATGCTGCCACTGGCTCTGGCCATTGGATCAGGTGCTGAGCTTTTGCAACCACTGGCAATCGCCGTGATCGGCGGCCTGACCGTGGCGCTTTTACTGTCACTTGTCGTAACGCCCACCGTTTATGCGATGTTGTGGCGACAACCGGGTGAAGGCAGTCAATCAGAATCTTGAGGAAGTGATGAAGTGGTATGGGTCACTGGATGTGAGCACGAATGACCATTTCTTGGATCCACTTTAACAGTCACAATAGCTTGAGTCTGCATAATCGAGCCCGCATCTGTTATTGCCTTTTCAAAAGAGAACAGGGAAGCTTTTCAACTTCCGTTAACCTTTCCTGTACAATGTTTGCGCTCGACCGAGGATCAATATTTTATGCAGAAGCTCGCTGAGATTTGTATCAGGCGCCCGGTTTTCGCGGCGATGATCGTGCTGTCGCTCGTCGTGGTCGGCGCAGCGAGCTATTTCAAACTGGGTGTTGATCGATTCCCATCGGTCGATCTGCCTACGGTGACTGTTCGCACTCTGTTGCCCGGCGCCTCATCCGAAGAGATCGAAACGCTCGTCTCCCAGCCTATCGAAGAGGTTGTCAACACCGTCGACGGCATCGACGAGTTGCGGTCTGTCTCGGCGCCGGGAACCTCGTTCGTCTTTGTCACCTTCAAGCTCAACCGCGATCTCGAGACCGCCGCGCAGGACGTGCGTGACCGTGTCGCCACGGTCATCGCCAGATTACCCGAGGACATCCGTCCACCAATCGTCCAGAAATTCAACAACGACAGCTCTCCCGTACTCACGATCGCACTCTCTGGCGACCGCTCTCTACGCGAGTTGACGGAGTTGGGTGACAAGCTGGTGCGACCCCAGTTCGAGCGTATCGGCGGCGTGGGCCAGGTGAACATCGTCGGTGGTATCGACCGCGCGATCAACGTCTCGGTGGACGCCGACCGCCTTGCGGCTTACCAGATTCCGATCACGGCAGTGCAGCAAGCGCTGACGCGCCAGAACGCCGACATCCCCGGGGGAAACGTCACTACTGGCCGTGAGGAGCTGACGCTACGCACGATGGGCCGCTACACCGATCCGCGCGCCTTTAACGACCTCGTAGTGGCAACCGTTAACGGTTCCGCGGTGCGACTCAGTGACGTCGGTCACGTCGAGGACAGCACGAAAGAACAAAGGAGCATCGCCCGCCTCAACGGAACGCCGACAGTGACGCTGCAGATTCAACGGCAGTCCGGTGCCAACACCATCGAGGTCATCAACGGAATCAAGGCCGCGATGGGGAACGTGGCGGCACAGCTGCCGGCAGACGTGCGGATGGAGATCATCCGCGATCAGTCGCGATATATCGAGGCCGCACTTCACGAGATTACAATCCACCTCGTTCTGGGGAGCATCCTCGCGTGTCTCGTCGTCCTTATATTTATGCGTTCCTGGCGCTCGACGCTGATCGCCGGAGTGGCTATTCCCGCTTCCGTAATCTCTACATTTGCGATGATGCGCGCTCTGGACTTCACGTTGAACGGCGTGACGATGCTCGCGCTGGTGCTGATGGTGGGCATCGTGATCGACGACGCGATAGTGGTGCTGGAGAATATCTTCCGTTTCATTGAGGAGAAGAACATGCCGCCAATTGAGGCGGCTCGTGAAGCGACGCGCGACATTGGGATGGCAGTGCTGGCGACCACCCTGTCGCTTGTCGTCATCTTTTTGCCGGTTTCTTTCATGTCCTCAATCTCCGGACGATTTCTCTACCAGTTTGGCATCACGGCGGCGGCCGCGATCATGGTCAGCTTGCTCGTCTCGTTCACGTTGACGCCGATGATGAGTTCGAGGTTATTACGGACCGAGGGTTCACGATCGCGGGGTGACGAAGAGAATCCGCGATCTGCAAGTCGCAAACCACGTTCACGCCGTGGTTTTTATGCCGCGCTTGACCGCTGGTACGCGCGCCTGCTCGGATTCTCAATGCGCCACCGTCTGGCTGTAGCGATGATTGCGATGGCGGTGGTCGCATCGAGCGTTCCGCTCTATCGCAGTGTCAGGCAGGAGTTTATCCCAACCAACATCGACGAGGCTGAGTTCGAGGTGAGCATTAACGCGCCAGAAGGAACGAACCTCGCGGCTATGAACGAGGCCATGGAGGCCATCGAACAGGAGATCATGAGCACTCCCGGCGTCCGGCTGGTTCTCGCGTCGGCGGGCGGGGGTTTCATCGGCGGCGTCAATCAGGGCGATGCGTACGTCCGCATTGCGCCTCACGGGGAGCGCCTCTTCTCTCCCGGTCGACTCTGGCGAGAGACATTGAACGGAACTCCGCTGAACGCATTCCGTGGCAACTACGCGCAGCAGGACGTAATGCAAGAACTACGACGTCGTCTGCGCCGCTACTCACCACTGCGTGTCGGCATACGGAACTCGCAGTCGTTCAACTTCGGCACCGGCGGGCGTTACGACATTGACTTCGTGTTACGCGGGCCCGACCTCACATCCCTCGCGAGGTATGCTGAAGATCTACGTCAGCGCTCCGAGAAACTCGGCGGTATTGTTGATACCGACACGACGCTCAAGCTTGACAAGCCTGAGCTTCGCGTCGAAATCGACCGTGACCGCGCGGCTGCGCTTGGCGTTTCGACAGCAGAGATTGCAAACAGTCTCCGTATTATGGTCGGCGGCGACGAGCAGGTCACTCGCTACCACGACGCTTCGGTCAACGATGCTTACGACGTGCAGCTTCGCCTGAACGAGCGCGACCGCAACGACCCGCGCGCCCTCGGTCAGCTCTACGTACCATCCACGCGTGGCGGGCTCGTTCGCCTCGACAATCTCGTCAATATCAAACGAGACATTAGCCCCTCGCGCATCGATCGCATCGACCGCCAGCGTCAGGTCTCGGTCCGCGCATCCATCGCGCCCGGTTATGCGCTTGCAGACCGCATCGGAGCTCTCAAAGGAGCAGCCGCCCAGATGAATCTGCCCACCGCATACACTACAGCTGTCTCTGGCCGGGCGCGTGAGCTCGAGCGCACCTTCAACGAATTTATCTGGGCGTTTCTCCTCTCGATCATCTTTATGTACATGATCCTCGCCTCGCAGTTCGAGAGTCTCATTCATCCGATCACGATCCTCCTGAGTCTCCCGCTGGCCGTGCCGTTTGCGCTCTTCTCTCAGTGGATGCTTGGCGACACATTAAATCTCTATTCGGCGCTGGGCATCCTCGTACTGTTCGGCGTGGTCAAAAAAAATTCGATCCTTCAGATCGATCACATGAACAACTTGCGGCGCGATGGGTGGGAGCGAGGCGCGGCAATCATTCAGGGGAACCGCGACCGTCTGCGACCGATCCTGATGACAACGCTCGCGCTTGTTGCCGGCATGCTACCGCTGGCGCTCGGCACCGGCCCCGGGGCCGAGGAGCGTCGCTCGATCGCCATCGTCGTTATCGGTGGACAGACGCTCGCGCTATTATTGACACTGCTCGTGACACCCGTTGCCTATTCGCTTTTCGACGATCTCGCGGCGATTCAGAAATGGCGTTCGCTTGCGCGCATCGCTTATGCGACGAAGACACATATCAGGAGCCGCCGCCGAACCGTCCCTTCGCCGGCCAATCCTAAATCGTTGGCGCGAGATAGTGTCTCCGTCGAGAGTCCTATTGGCGACGAGTTGGAAAGGGCAAATGATATTGTCTAAGACCATCTTCCTGAAACAGGATCGACGTCGGAGTCAACCTTTCCTAACGCGAACTGCATGGTCGCTTCATTGTGCTAAACAATCCGGTAACTCCGCTCGCACTGTGACAACGATCACCATTCAAAAATGAGCAACGAAACTGCCTGCCGCGGCAGTATCAACCGCAACACCGCGGTGGCATCCTTCACCTGGACCATCTCAGGTGTACGACTCGCCGAGAGTTGTCCGGCCTTTTCGAGTTGCGCGTATTGTTGTGGTGAGGGATTCATAGGCGAGCCCATTTTCTTCCATGCGGTGAACGAGTTGCTGTGATCGGCGTCGATACTAAACTGTTGTACTCGCGTTTTACCTGACGGCAAAGGCAAATTGGTAAGTCTCAGTTCCACCGCAGCATCAGGACCAGAAACATCATCGTCGTGGTAATGCCACACGAGAACGTAAAGCCTGTTTTTATCGAGGCTCGCCAAAGCCGCCACGTCGGCACGCGTGCGAACCCCTTCCTTCATCATTGTCTCAAGCGGTACAGCCCCATCGCTTTCAACCGCCAGCCGTTGTCCTTTCATTCTGCTGAACATGCGGAAGACATTCAGCACAGGCAGATCCAGACCACGGGTTGCGAGGGCGCGAAAGCCGGCAAAGTAGGGTTGATCTTCAAACTCAAAGGCCCATGTCAGGGCCCCCTCCAGATTAACCCCATGCTTATCCGCCAACTCGTGTTCGCGAGCGAACGAGGCGGCGGTGTAACTGGAATACATCGTGCCGTTGCGGTAACCGAGTTGTGGGCCCTGGCAGGCCGCGCAGCCATCGGGGTCAGACTCGCCGATGATGATGGGCTTGTCTTTTAGTTCCGGATAAGAGGCGATAATCTGAAAGCCCTCGTCAATGCCACGAAGTTGATTGGCGATGCCCATCTGCACATGCCCATCAACAAATTTTGGAGATCCTTTGGCATGGAACGAGATGAAGTCTAACGGCGTTCCTGCCTGTCCGTTCGCGTAGTTAGTTCCGCGTAGATTGTGTTCGATGAAGTCACGCATAAACTTGCCGCCGCTCCCTGCTGTGTCAGGGCCGCCGACCCGAGCGGCAGGTAGCGCGCGTCGCACGGCGTCGATCGCGTAATCGTGCAGCTTACGGAATTCTTCTGGTGTGCCGCGCCAGTAGCCGATGTTCGACTCGTTCCAGACCTCCCAATACCAGCTCGCGACCTCGGCCCGGCCATATCGCTCGACACAGTGCCTGGTCCACTGATAGACCAGCTCACCCCACTTCTTGTAGTCCGTGGGTGGATATGCCCAGCCCGTAAAGATCTCGTCATACTTGGCGGTCGGTGTCCAGTGATGTTGATACGGCTCGGGTTTGCTGGAAAGTGCTTTTGGCATAAAGCCAATTTGCACGTAAGGTTTTACGCCGCGCCTCAAGTATGTATCGAAGATACGATCGAGAATAGTCCAGTCGTAAACTGGATTGCCTTGTGCGTCTTCGCTGTAAGCGTTGGTGCTGCCCCATTTCAAAGCGGGCGTGCCATCGCCGGTTGTCAGCAAGTTGTGCGTTCGAAAATAGATTGCCTTTGGGCGCAGTTGGCCCAGTTCCGCGAGGAGTTTCCTGCCGTCTTTCATGTAGGCGTAGTTTGGCTCGTCTGCGCCAAAGAAGCGCCAGATAGGACGCAGTTCACCTTTCTTCCGAGCAGCATTGACGCTGATGGCGACGGGAAACGCAGTTGTTTGAGGCGCAGTTGTTTGAGGCCCAGCTGCTTGAGGCGCAGTTGCTTGAGAAGTGACCGCCGGTTTCAAGTTCTGGGACGGTAAGGACGAACCCCGCATCCCAGCGTTGCCGGCCCGCTGTGGACCCCGCTCTCCAGGTTGCGACACGACAACCGCAAACAGCAGCGCAATGCCACCAACTACTGATGCTGTAAGTTTCATTGAAGGAAGGAAAGATGAGCACGATCTCTTTTAAACCTGCTTACCGTGGCCTGGTAACTATTGGTATCGAGCGATAGCTTCATCACATGTTGGCCGCTCGTCAGGCTCACGTTATTCACGGTTAGCGTATGCCATGAATCAGTGTATGCAATTTGTAGTGAGCCAGTCTTGTCCAGCCCGTCAGTTTCGATGTTGAATGTTCCGCCAGTGTTGAGACTGCCTGCTACACGCGCTTCGATGGTATAGGCGCCTGTTGTGGCCACGTTCACAGTGTATTTCTGCCA
>WNGE01002480.1_pt1 | contig 28265 bp, 23 predicted proteins | sample 5400651 | NCBI WGS metagenome assembly WNGE01 (sample SAMN13153370, study PRJNA577476) | soil metagenome | isolation source: 60 cm soil or saprolite under grassland replicate 2 | place: USA:California | collected 2016-06-15 | reverse complement strand
TCAATCGGAAGAGCCTCTCCGCGTTCGCGCTCGTGATCTCCCCCACCTCGTCGGCGGACATCCCCCACAGCTCCGCCACCTTCTCCGCCGTCCTCGCGACGTACGCGGGCTCGTTGCGCTGGCCGCGGTAGGGGACGGGCGCGAGGAACGGGCAGTCCGTCTCGACGAGCAGGCGATCGCGCGGGGTCCGCTTCACCGCGTCGCGCAGGTCCTCCGCCGTCTTGAAGGTGACGACGCCGGCGATCGAGAGGTCGAGGCCGAGGTCGAGGTAGGCCTTCGCCCGCGCCCAGTCCCCGGTGAAGCAGTGGATGACCCCGCCCGCCGCCGGGACGCCTTGCTCGCCGAGGATGCGCGCGCAGGCCTCGTCGGCCTCCCGCACGTGCACCACGACGGGCTTCCCCGCCGCCTTAGCGGCCGCGATCGAGCGGCGGAAGGACGCCTCCTGCACCGGGCGGGGCGAGTGGTCGTAGTGGAAGTCGAGCCCCGTCTCGCCGACGCCCACGATGCGGGGGTCGCGGGCTGCCTCCTCCAGCGCGCGCCAGTCGTCCTCCGGTACCTTCGCGCACTCGTGCGGGTGGACCCCCACCGTCGCGGCGAAGGTCGCGGGCTCCTTCGTCGCGAGCTCGAGCGCGTTGCCGAACTGGCCGGGCGCGCGCCAGAGCCCGATGAGCACGATGCGCCCCACGCCCGCCGCGCGGGCGCGCTCGACGACGGCCTCGAGGTCGCCGCGGTAGTCCTCGAAGTCGAGGTGCGCGTGGCTGTCGACGAGGCGCGGCATGGCTTCACTTCACGCGCGTGCCGGGCGCGATGCCCTCGCCGACGGTGACGACCTGGAGGTTCGGCGGCTCCCCCGCGGCGAGCAGCATGCCGTGCGAGGTGATGCCGCGCAGCGGCTTCGGCGCGAGGTTCGCCACCACCACGATGCGCTTCCCCACGAGCTGTCCCGGGTCCGGGTAGGCCTGGGCGATGCCGGCCACGATGGTGCGCGGCTCGGGCTCGCCCACGTCCACCGCGAGCCGGAGGAGCTTGTCGGCCTTGGGCACCGGCTCCGCGGACCTGACGAGCCCGACGCGCAGCTCCACCCTGGCGAAGTCGTCGTACTGGATGACGCCGAACACGGCGGGCGCGGCAGGCTTGGCGGTCGCCCTGGTGGCCGTCTCGGCGGGGCTCGGCGCCTTCGAGACGGGCTGCGGCGCGCCCTCCGGGGGCCCCGCGATGAGCTTCGCCACCTGCTTCGCCTCGAGCCGCGCGATCTGGGGGGGCTTCTGCTTCGCGACGACGGGCGGACCGCCGAACGGATCGAGGTCCTTCGGCCACGCGCGTGGGCTCGGCTGCCCGAACGCGGCCGCGAGCTCGTCGGCGAACTCCGGCAGCACGGGCCCGAGCACGACGGCGAGGGCGCGCAGCGACTTCCCCACCGAGAAGAGGAGCGCGCGCGACGCCGGCGAGCCAGGGTCCTCCCACGGCTTCGCCTCCTGCATGCGGCGGTTGCAGATGCTCGCCACCTCGTTCGCGAGGCGGACCACCTCCCGGTACTCGAGCGCCGCGTACGCGCCGCGCGCGAGGTGGAGGGCGGAGCGGACCGCCTCGACGATCGGCTCCTCGGGCTGCGCCTCGAGCGGGCCGGGGAGCTTCGCCAGGAGCGCGAAGGCGCGCGAGGCGAGGTTCGCGACGTTGTTGGCGAGGTCCGCGTTGATGCGGTTCCTGAACTCCTCGAGCGAGAGGTCGAGGTCCGAGATCCCGGGCCCCAGCATGGCCGCGTAGTAGTAGCGCAGCAGCTGTGGGTCGAGGCCGGCGTCGAGGTACGTCTTCGCGGTGATGAACGTCCCGCGCGACTTCGACATCTTCTCGCCGTTCACGGTGAGGTGCCCGTGCACGGCCATGCGGTCGGGCGTCTTCAGCCCTGTCGCCTGGAGCATGGCGGGCCAGAACACCGCGTGGAAGCGGAGGATGTCCTTGCCGATGAAGTGCTCGAGCCGCGACGGCGCGCCCTCGGCGAGGTAGCGCGCCTCGAGCTCGGCCGGCGCGAGCCGCCGCTCGGGGGGCGCCTCGGCTGCGAAGTAGTGCTCCGCCGACGAGAGGTAGCCGATCGGCGCGTCCACCCAGACGTAGAGGAACTTGCCCGGGAAGTCGGGGTCGTTCACCGGGAAGCCGAAGTAGGGGGCGTCGCGCGTGATGGCCCAGTCCTGCAGGTCGGCGAGCCACCCCTTCACCTGCTCCCGGACCGCCGGCTCGAGGTGGCCCTCGGCCTCGACCCAGCGCCGGATGTCGGCCTGGACCTTGCGCAGGTTCACGTAGGCGTGGTCGGAGGAGCGCACGACGGGCGGCGTCCCGCACAGCACGCAGCGCGGGTCCTTCAGCTCGCGCGGATCGTAGGTCGTGCCGCACTTCTCGCACACGTCCCCGTACTGGTCGGGCGTGCCGCACTTCGGGCAGGTGCCCTTCACGAAGCGGTCGGGGAGGAAGCGCCGATCGACCTCGCAGTAGAGCTGCTCGACGGTCTTCTTGTAGATGAGCCCCTTCGCCTTGAGCGCCTGGTAGACGCGGTGCGCCCACTTCTCGTTCTCGGGCGAGTCGGTCGTGTAGTAGGTCGAGAACTCCACCAGGAAGCGCTGGAAGTCCTCGTGCTGCTCCTTGCGGTACTTCTCGACGAACGCCTTCGGGGCCATCTTGGCCTTCGCCGCGTTCACCTCGATGGGCGTGCCGTGCGAGTCGGCCGCGCACACGTAGGTGACGTCGTCCCCGCAGGCGCGCCGGAAGCGGACGTAGACGTCCGTCTGGATGTACTCGACGAGGTGGCCGAGGTGGATGCTGCCGTTCGCGTATGGCAGCGCGCTCGTCACCAGGATTCGTTCGCTCACGCTGGGTTCCCTCTCGTCTCGTTCTGGCCCATGAGCCGCCACAGCGCCCGCTCGAGCAGCGGCCGCTCGTCGAGGCCGGACTTCATCGCGAGGTCGGCGTCCGCCAGGTCGGCGAGCCCGCGCAGCAGGGCGGCGCGGTCATAGCGCTGCGCGGCCTGGTACTTCATCCAGAAGCCGTACGGCTTCTTCCCGCCGAGCTCCTCGTCGGGGATGAGCGGCAGGACCAGCGTCTGCCACGCGTCGTAGGACGGGATGCGCCGCGCGCCGGCGGCCTTGCGCCCGCGCTCGCGCTCGACCACGAGCCGCCGCACCGTCGACGCGAGCGACCCGAGCAGCATGAAGGGGCTCGCGCCGTCGGCGAGGCTGCGGTCGAGGACGGCCAGTGCCTGGGGCAGGTCCTTCGCCTCGACGGCGTTGCCGAGCGCGAAGAACGGGTCGCCCGCGACGCGCGCGACGACCTCGTCCACGTCGGCCGCCGTGACCTTCTTGCGGTCGCCGGCGAAGGCGACGAGCTTCGCCACCTCGCTCGCGAGGGTGCGCGCGTCGCCGCCGACGAGCTCGGCCAGCCGCCGCTCGGCGGCGGCGTCCACCGACTTGCCCGTGCCCGCGAGGAGCGCGTCGAGCACGGGCCGCAGCACCGGGCGCTCCTCGCCCCACGGCCCTTCCATCTCGATCGCGAACGCGACCCGCCGGCCGGCCGCGGCGAGCTTCTTCACGAGCGGGAGGCGCCCGTCCACCTTGCCCGCCGCCACGACGAGGACGTGGCCGGGCGGGAGCCCGCGCCCGACCGTCGCGTCGAGCGCGCCCGAGTCGTCCTTGGCGGCCTTCATCTCCCGCTCGACCGCGAAGCGGGCCGCGGCGCTCACGAAGTCGGCGTCGTAGGTGCGCGCCTCCACCGAGAGCTCGGCGTTCCAGTCGGCGGCGGCGGGTCCGTCACCGCCCGCGAGGTCCTCCGCCTTCCACCCCGCCTTGGCCGCGAGCGCGAGGAGCCTGCGCGCCGCCTCGCGCTGCCGGCCCTGCGCCCACATGTCGCGCGCCCGCGCGAAGGCGCCGTCGCCGTCCTCCTTCGAGGTGAGGAAGGCGGGCTCCGAGACGAGCACCACCTTGCGCGAGGCGGGGCCGCCGAAGAGACCGCGCGTCTCGAGCTCGGCGGCGACCTCGGAGGGTGACGCCGCCGCGTCGAGCTCGACCACATTGAGGTCGCGCTGGCCCTCCGGCACGAGCGCGGCCGCGAGCTCCCGCGCCGCGCGGCCCGAGAGGAAGGCGTCCCCGTCGAAGAGGTAGACCGGCGCCGGCTTCCCCGCGCGCGCCTCGTCGAGGCACGACGCGAGCGTCGGCCCGTCGGCCCTCCTCGCCGGGCGCCCCTTACCGAAGCTCGCCATGGAACCACCCGATGAGCATCCGCTCCAGCGCGAGCGCGGGCGCCGCGTTCTGGAGGAGCGCCGCGGCCGCGGAGCGCGCGTGCTCGACGCGCAGGACGGCCTCGCCCGCCGAGAGCGCGGCGGCCGCGCGGCGGGTCTGCGCGGCGAGATCGGCGAGCGCGAGCGGCGCCGCGTCGCCCGCCGCCTTCACCGCGAGCACGTCGCGCAGCCACACGTCGAGCAGCTGGCACAGCTCGCGCGCGCGCTCGCGGTCGCCGCCCTGATCGCGGGCGAACGCGATCCAGGTGGACGCGTCGTCCGGGTCGAGCGCCGCCGCGGCGGCGACGGCCTGCTCGCGGGCCGCGAGCGCCGCCGCGTCGAGCGCGAGCGCGCGCCCCAGCGATCCGCCCGCCAGCGCCGCCGCGAGCCGCGCCTCCTCCGGCGCGCGGCCCCGCGCGACGAGCCGCTCCGCGATGAGCTCGTCCGGGAGCGGCGCGAACGCCACGCGCGCGCAGCGCGACCGGATGGTGGGGAGGAGCGCGTCGGGGCTCGACGCGACGAGGACGAGCGTGGTGTCCTCGGGGGGCTCCTCGAGCGTCTTCAACAGCGCGTTCTGTGCCTGCGGGTTCATGGCGTCCGCGGGATCGAGGAGGACGAACCGGCGGCGGCCCTCGAACCGCTTCATGGCGAGGCGGTGATCGACCACGTCGCGCACCTGGTCCACCACGATGTCCTTCGACGGCGCGCGCCCGCCCTTGGGCTCCCACCGGCCCGCCTTCGCCATCACCCGCTCCTGCGCGAGCGCGATGACGTCGGGGTGGGTGCCGCGCGCGATCTTGCGGCACGGGACGCACCGGCCGCAGGGGCGCTCCGGCGCCGGGGCGTCGCAGTTGGCCGCCTGCGCCAGCAGCCGCGCGGCGGTCCCCTTCCCCACCCCCTCGGGCCCGCCGAAGAGGTACGCGTGGTGGAGGGCGCCGCGCGTGAGCGCGGACCGCAGCGCCCCGAGCGCGCGGTCCTGGCCGATGAGCTCCGAGAACGGCATGGGCGCGCGGACCATAACATAAGCCTCGCGCTGGCCTGCCGCTGTTACTATTCCCGCGCCATGGCCCTCGAGGACCTTCTCGCCCGGTACGCCACCAGCGCGGCCGGCCTCGCCCTGCTCCTCGCGATGACGGTGGTGCGGGCGATCACGGAGGACGCCTCGCTCCGCCGCGACCTGCGCGGCGCGCAGGGATACCTCGTGCTCTTCCTCGGCACGACCTTCGTGCGGTTCGTGACGCCGGATCGGTGGCGCCGGATGGACAAGGCGCTCTTCGTCGCCGGGCTCGTCCTCTTCACGTTCGGCGTCATCCGTGGCGCGGCCGCGACCTGGAGCGTCGTCCACCGGCGGCGCACCGGGGTCGAGACGCCCAAGATCCTGCGCGACCTCGTGGACGGGATCCTGTTCGTCCTCGCGCTGCTCGTCATCCTGCAGGCGACGCTCGACGTGGATCTCTCCGCCGTGCTGGCCAGCTCGTCCAGGCCGAGCGGCCGTTCGGCGAGGGCGACTGGGTCCGCATCGGGGCGCACCAGGGGAAGGTGGTCGAGATCGGCTGGCGCGCCACGAAGCTCCTCACCGGCGCCGGCGAGGGCCTCACCATCCCGAACAACGCCGTCGCGAAGGAGGCGGTCTACAACTACAGCCGCCGCGGCTCGGCCATGCGGAAGGTGACGCTGACGGTCGGGTACGACGTGCCGCCGAACGCGTTCAAGGAGGCGGCGCTCGCGGTGCTGCGCTCGCACCCGCGCATCGTGGCGGAGCCGGCACCGATCGTGCGGACGGCCGAGCTCGCCGCGAGCGCCATCGGCTACGAGCTCGTCTTCTGGGTGGGTCGGTGGGAGGAGGGCGGCGAGGTCGAGGACGACGTCCGCTCGCAGCTCTGGTACCGCCTGCACCGGGCGGGCATCGCGCTCTCCGCGGTCGGCAACGAGGTGCGCCTCGCGCGCGGCTCCCGCGCCGCCGCCGGCGCCGCCGAGGTGGACGTCCGGGCGCTGCTCGCCCGCGTCGACTTCCTCGCGCGGGTGGAGCCCGCGGGCCGCGACGCGCTCGCCGACCGGGCGCGCGTCGTGCGGTTCGGTCGCGGCGAGATCGTGGTGCGCCAGGGCGACACCACGGCGACGCCGTTCTACGTGATGGCCGAGGGCGAGGTGGTGGTGCGCGTGCGCGCCCAGGACGGCCGAGAGCAGGAGGTGAGCCGCCTCGGGCCCGGGGACTTCTTCGGCGAGATGGGCGCGCTCACCGGCGAGGCGCGGACCGCGACGGTGGTCGCGACGCGCGACAGCGCGTTCGTGGCGGTCGACCGCGACGCGTTCGCCGAGCTCTTCCGCAGCGCACCGGAGGCGGCGCGCAAGCTCGCGGACGTCCTCGCGCAGCGGCGGGAGGGGCTCGCGCGCGCCATCGAGAGGATCGCACCAGGGACGACGCGCGCACCGGAGGAGCCGCACCAGCTCGTGGAGCGGCTCAAGGCGATCTTCAAGCACCTCGCGTGAGTGGCGGCGGACCTCGACACCGAGGATCGTCCCCCTCTCCCTGGAAGGGAGAGGGCCGGGGAGAGGGTCGGCGTGGTCCTGCCCCTCTCCCCGACCCTCCCCCCGCGAGCGCAGGGAGGGGGCCTGAACCCGACTGCTACCGATTACGCCACCCTCCCCGCCAGCCGCGCGACGGCGGCGGTCAGCTCCGCGGGCTCGATCGGCTTTGGCAGGTAGAGCTGGTATCCCGCCGACAGCGCCTTCTGCCGGTGGTCGGACTGGGTGAATGCGGTGAGCGCGGCCGCGGGCACGCGCCCGCCCTGCTCGGGCGCGAGATCGCGGACGCGCCGGATGAGCTCGTAGCCGTCCTGACCCGGCATCCCGATGTCCGAGAGGAGCACGTCGGGCGGCGACTGGCGCAGGGACGCGAGCGCCTCGTCGGCGGACGCGGCCGACGTCACGGCGGCGCCCGCCAGCTCGAGCAGCTCCTTCACCACCTCCAGCGTGTCGTGGTCGTCGTCGACGATCAGCACCCGGAGCGCCTCGAGCGAGGTGACGGCCGGGGGCGGAACGGGCCGGACGGCGGCGCGGACCGGCTCGGCCTCGCGCGGTCGCGGCCGCGCCTGGAAGAACGGCAGCGACACGCAGAAGCTCGAGCCGAGCCCCAGCCCGTCGCTCTCGGCGGTCACGGTCCCGCCGTGCGCCTCCACCAGGTGGCGCACGATGGCGAGCCCGAGCCCGAGGCCGCCGTGGGCGCGCGTCGTCGAGGAGTCGCCCTGCCGGAACCGCTCGAAGACGTGGGGCAGGAGCTCGGGGGGGATGCCCGCGCCCGTGTCCTTCACCGAGATCTCCACGTGGTCGCCGCCATGCGCGAGGCGCACCTCGACGCGCCCGCCCGAAGGCGTGAACTTGATCGCGTTGGTGAGCAGGTTCCAGACCACCTGCTGGAGGCGCCCGGGATCGCCCGCCACCGGCCCGGCCCGCGGCTCGAGCACGGCGGCGATCTCGATCTCGCGCGCGGCGGCGGCGGGGCGGACGGTGTCGATGGAGGCCTCGATGACCGGCACGAGCTCGACCGGCCGCACGTCGAGCCGGAGCTGGCCGCGCACGACGCGCGCGATGTCGAGCAGGTCGTCCACGATCTGCGCCTGCGTCGTCGCGCCGCGCTCGATCGCCTCCACCGCGCGCGCGACGCCCGGGGCGTCGAGCTTGCCCATGCGGAGGAGCCGCGCCCAGCCCAGCACGGAGTTGAGCGGCGTCCGCAGCTCGTGCGACAGCGTCGCGATGAACTCGTCCTTGGCGCGGCTCGCCTGCTCGGCGTCGGCGCGGGCGGCGCGCTCTCGGGAGAGCAGGCTCGCGCGCTCCTCCTCCACGCGCCGCCGCTCGCGGATGTCGCGGAAGACGAGCACCACGCCGCGCGGCTGCCCGCGCGCGTCGCGGATGGGCGCGACGCAGCCCTCGACCGGGAACTCGGCCGCCGTGCGCGCGACGAGCACGGTGTCGCGCGGGAGATCGGCGACGCGGCCCTCCAGGAAGACGCGGGCGAAGGGGCTCTCGATGGCGATCTGCGGGTCGGCGCCGTGGGCGGTGAAGACGGAGTCGATGGGCTGCCCGAGCGCCTCGCTGGCGCGGTACCCGGTGAGCGCCTCGGCCACCGCGTTCAGGTCCGTGACGCGCCCGCCGTCGTCGGCCGCGATGACGGCGTCGCCGATCGAGCCGAGCGTGGTCCGGAACCACTCGCGGTCGGCGCGCAGCGCCTCCTCGACGCCGGTGCGCGCCTCGTCCATCCGCTGGATCTCGCGCGCGTTCCACCAGACGACCGCGCCGCCGGTCACGATGGCGGAGACGACGACGAGCGACGCGCCGACGAGCGCCTCGTACTGGCCGGCCCGGAGGCCCGCCACGAGGAAGATCCAGCCCAGCACGAGCGGCAGGAAGACGATCGCGAGCAGGAGGCGCCGCGCCATGAAACCGGCGGGGCCGGTGGACGCGATGATGCGCATGAGGCCGTGCTCCGGACGCGCCATCAGGGCCGCCGCGCAGAGCGCCGCGCACCCGAGGCCGGCGTGGAGCGGCACCTGCGTGAACGGGCTCTGCCCGTGCGCCGGCTCGACGCCGTACGCATACCCGACGATCGCCTCGAGCGGGATGAGGGCCGCAGCGAGCGCGAGCACCTGGGCCGGGCGGTGCCCGCCCGGCGTCTCCTTCTCGAGCAGCAGCAGCGAGAGCCCGACCAGCAGCAGCGCCGCCGCGATCCCCACCGAGATGCGACCTCGACCCGGCGCGTCACCGTTCGCGGCGCCGAAGAGCAGCTCGTCCACGTGCAGATCGCGGCCGGCGGCGTGCTCGAGGAGCGTCAGCGCCATCAACGCGACCACGAGCGCCGCGAGCACCCACGCCACCCGGTGCGCGGCCAGGCCGGCGCCCTCCGGCGCGAGCAGCGCGACCGAGAGGCCCGTGGCGAGCAGCGCCGCGGCGGTGTTCGGCTTCAAGGGGACCGAGGCGAACACGAGGGTGGTGATCAGGTCCACGCGGAGCGCCCATCCCGCGAGCGCCACCGCACCCGTCGCGGCCACGGCGAGACCCACGACGCGAGCGACCTGGCGCAAGGACGCGGCCACCAAGGCCTGGTTGGATTGCGTGAGCTGCATTCCTCGACGTGCGCCGGCGACCTACCTCCGCGGGGGTACCTATGCTGGCCCGAGATCGGTCCTCGACGCAAAGCGCCCGACGGGGTGCTCCTGCCTGTCTCAGCGCGGCGCAGGGTCGTCGTTCGGCGGCTCACCCCCGAACGAGACCGCACCGATGAAGGCGCCTGCGAGCCCGGCGACCGCCGGGTTGCACGAGATGCCTCAGGTCGAGCCGAGCGCGCGCGACACGAACGAGTACGCGATGCCGAGGACGGCGCCCGCCGCCAGGCCGGTCGCGAGCCGCACCACGGTCTTCGAGCGCTTCGTCATGCGACCTCCTCTTGTCATCGGCAAGAGCTGTGAGCCATCCATCCGGCAGGCGGTTCGCCGCCGAGTGTAAGCAAAGGTGCGAGAAGCTGGACGGCCCCGCAGAAGCGCGGTAGGGTCGGTTCCGCCCCACCCGGAGATCCGCGATGGAGATCACGCCCCTCGACATCACGCAGAAGTCGTTCGGCCGCGCCCTGCGCGGGTTCGACCGCGAGGAGGTGGAGGCTTTCCTGGCGCTCGTCGCGAGCGAGTTCGAGGGGCTGGTCAGGGAGGTCCAGACGCTCCGGGCCGACGCGCGGCGCAAGGACGAGGACATCGCCGAGCTGCGGAGCCGGGAGCGGGCGCTGCAGGAGACCATGATCACCGCCCAGAAGGCCTGCGAGGAGATCCGCGAGGCCGCCCGCAAGGAGGCCGAGATCACCCTCTCCGAGGCGGAGCTGCAGGCCGAGAAGATCGTCCAGGGCGCGCACCAGCGCTACCTGCGCGTCGTGGACGACATCCACGAGATGAAGCGGCAGCGCGCCCAGTTCGAGTCCGGCGTGCGGGCGATCGTGGAGGGCCACCTGAAGCTCCTCGAGACGTTCGAGGACGTCGGGGCCGAGAGGGGAATCGAGTACCTGCCGTCGAAGAAGAAGGCTGCCGAGGAGAAGTGACGGCGCCTCGCGGGGAACGCGAGCTCCCACCGCGCGCCGGCCGGGCCGAGGCCGACTCTCGGCGGCGCGCGTGGTTGCGCCCGCTCCTCCTCCGGCGCGGTTCGTGAAACGAGCGCCGCCGCGATGAAGGCCGCGCTCATCATCCTCGCTGGAGTCCTGGTCGTCCTCGTCGCCGCCGCCTGAGGGTGAGCGGGGCACGGCCGTTCAATGCGCCTCGGCCCAGCTGTGGCCCTGGCCGACGTCCACCTCGAGCGGCGCCGCGAGGTCGGCCGCGGCGACCATCTCCGCGCGCACGACCTCGGAGAGCCGGGCCGCGTCCCGCTCGGTCACCTCGAGCACGAGCTCGTCGTGGACCTGCAGCAGGAGGCGCGCGTCGAGGCGCTCGCGCTCGATGGCGCGGTCCACGCGGATCATGGCGATCTTGATGAGGTCGGCCGCGGTGCCCTGGATGGGCGTGTTCACGGCCATCCGCTCCGCGCCCTGGCGCAGCGCGGGGTTGCGGCTCATCAGCTCCGGGAGCGCGCGCTTGCGCCCGAAGAGCGTACGGACCTCCCCCTCCCGGCGCGCGCGCGCCACCGTCTCGTCGAGCCAGCGCTTCACGGCCGCGTAGCGGGTGAAGTACCGGTCGATGATCCCCTGCGCCTCCTGCGCCGGCATGTCGAGCCGCTGCGAGAGGCCGAACGCCGAGAGGCCGTACGCGATCCCGAAGTTCAAGACCTTCGCGATGCGCCGCATGTCGCTCGTGACCGCCTCGCGCGGGACGGCGAAGGTCTCGGCGGCGGTGGCGGCGTGGACGTCCTCGTGGGCGCGGAACGCGGCGAGGAGCGCCGGATCGCTCGCGAAGTGAGCCAGGATGCGCAGCTCGACCTGCGAATAGTCGGCGGAGAGGAGGAGCTGGCCCGGCGGCGCGACGAACGCGGCGCGGATGCGCTTCGAGAGCTCCGTGCGGATGGGGATGTTCTGGAGGTTCGGGTCGGAGGAGCTGAGCCGCCCGGTCGCCGCGCCGCCCTGGTGGAAGGTGGTGTGGATGCGGCCGTCTCGCTCGACGAGCTGCGGCAGCGCGTCCACGTAGGTGCCCTTCAGCTTCGAGAGCGACCGGTGCTCCAGCACGAGCGCCGGCAGGGGGTGCTGCTCGGCGAGGCGCTCCAGCACGTCCTGGTCGGTGGAGGGGCCCGTCTTGAGCCGCTTCAGGACGGGCAGCTTCAGCTCCTCGAAGAGCACCTGCGCGAGCTCACGCGTGGAGGCGATGTTGAAGGCGCGGCCCGCGGCCGAGTGGATGCGCGTCTCGAGGTCGCGCATGGCGCTGCCGAACTCGGCGCTCATCGACCCCATCGCCGACGTGTCCACCTGGATCCCGGTCCGCTCCATGCGCGCGAGGATGGGGACGAGCGGCCGCTCGACGTCCTCGTAGAGGCGCGTGAGCCCCTCGTCGTCGAGGGACCGCCGCAGCGACGCAGCGAGGTCGGGGATGACGGCGGCGCACGGCCCGGCCGCGTCCGCGATGCGCTCGACCGTGAGCTCCCACGGCTGCGCCGCGCCGCGCTTCGCGGCCGTGCCCTCCGGCGCGATCGCCGGCAGCTCGCACGAGAGACGCTCGCGGGCCACGTCGGCGAGGGCGTGCTCGCGCCGGGTGGGCAGGAGCAGCCGGCTCGCGATCTCGGTGTCCACGCCCGGCCCGGCGAGCGAGAGCCCCAGCGTCCGGAGCGCGTGCACCTCCGCCTTGAGGTCGTGCCCGTGCTTCGTCACCGCCGCGTCCTCGATGAGCGGCCGGAGCGCCTCGCGCGCCTGCTCGACGGCGAGCTGCGCCGGGGCTCCCAGGTAGTGGTGCGCGAGCGGGAGGTAGAAGGCGCGGCCGCCGGCCGCGAAGGCCACGCCGAAGACGGCGTCGGTGCGCGGGCGATCGCCGGCGAGCGCGGCCCGGAGGCCCACCTCGCCGGCGGCGCGCGCGGCGGCGACGGCCTCGTCCAGCGCCGCGCGCGAGAGCAGGAGCTCGGTGCGCTCGGTCCGGGCGGTGGGCAGCGGCGCGGGCAGGTCCTTGAGCAGGCGCGAGAACTCGAGCTCGCTGAAGAGCGCGCGCGTCCGGTCGGTGTCGATGGCCCGCCGCTCGAACGCGGCCGGCTCGTAGGGGAGCGTCATGTCGCAGCGCAGCTCGACGAGCTTCCGGTTGAGGCGCAGCCGATCGACGTTGGCCAGGATCTTCGCCTTCAGCTTCTCGCCGCCGCGCGCCACCGCGGCCGGGATCTCGTCCGGCCGGCGGAGCATCTCCTCGACCGAGCCGAACTTCCGGATGAGCGCCGCGGCCGTCACCTCGCCGACGCCGGCGATGCCGGGCACGTTGTCGATCTTGTCGCCGAGGAGGGCCTGGTACTCGACCACCTGCTCGGGCGGCACGCCCATCTTCTTTTCGACCTCGGCGCGTGCAGTCCAGCCGCCCCGGCCGGTCGCCTCGGCCATGGGGTCGTAGAGCGAGACCCGCTCGTCCACCAGCTGCGCGAAGTCCTTGTCGCCGGTGACGATGACCACCTCCCACCCCTGCTCTCGCGCGCGGCAGGCGAGGGTCGCGATGACGTCGTCGGCCTCGACGCCGGGCTCCTCGAGCACGTGCACGTTGAGGACCTTCGCCACCTCGCGCACGAGCGGGAACTGCTGCGCGAGGTCGTCGGGCGCCTCGGGGCGGTTCGCCTTGTACGCGACGTCGAGCTCGTGCCGGAAGCTCTTCCGGCTCGCGTCGAAGACGAGCGCCACGTGCGTCGGCGCGTGCTCGCGGAGCGCCTTCAGCAGCATGGTGGTGAAGCCGTAGACGGCGTTCGTCGGCACGCCCTTGGTCGTCGAGAGGTGCGGCAGGGCATGATAGGCGCGGAAGATGAAGCCCGAGCCGTCGATCAGGGTGAGCGTGGGCATGCGGAGGCAGAAGGATAGCGGCCGCGCGCCGGCAGGGCAGCAGCTTTCGGCGCTCAGCGGACGTGGATCGTGTACGTCGTCTTGGCGCCGGCGCCGTCCACGACGATGATCGACGTCGTCCCGGACGACTGGGCCGTGACCACCACCGCGCCCGCCTCGGCGCGCACCCTCGCGACGTTGCCCTCCTCGACGAGGAGCCGCGACGCGCCGGGGGCCGGGATGCGGCGCTCGTCGCCGACCGACAGCTCGAGGGCGTTCGGGTCCGCGGCCGGCGGCGCGGGGTGGCCGCCGCCGGAGAGCCCGGCCACCTGCACCTCGTAGGCGACCCTGCCGCCGCGCTCGAGCTCGACGACCATGCGCGAGCGGCCGCCCGCGGAGCCCGTCACCTCGATCCGCTTCTCGAGCGCCCTCACCTTCACGATCGCGAGGTCGGTGACGGCGACCTGCGCGACGGCGCGATCGAACTGGAGCGTCACCACCTGCCCCTCGGCCAGCGCGAGCGGGACGGCGTCGGCGCCGGTGGCGGGTGCGGTGGCGGCGGCGGCGACGAGGAGCGCCGCCAGGCTTGTCACGGTGCGGACGCGCACGAGCCGCCGACGCTAGCAGAAGCGGCGCGGAGCGACAAACGCCCGGGCGGCTAACGAATGCTGACGACGTTCCCGATCGAGTCGGACGGGCTGAACGCCATCACCTGGTCGTCGAGATAGGGCACGTAGACGCGGATGGGGTCGTTCTCGTGGCCGGCGAACTTGGTGCGATCGCCCATGAGCGCGCCCGCGGGGAGCGCGCCGCCCGAGCCGGGCGCGCGGAAGGTGGGCGAGAGCCCGAGCTGGGTCGAGAAGGTGACGCCCGCGCCGGGCAACAGGTTCACCACCGGGTTGGCGGGATTGGGCGAGACCGGCGGCACGAGCCCGACGCGGAACCGGACGACGGGCCCGGGGGTGAGCGGATCGCTGACCCGCGGGAAGGAGGAATAGCAGCCGACCGTCTTGAACTGGACGCTCAGCGGATCGACATTCGGGAACGGGCACGGGCCGTCGGACGGGTAGAAGTGGCGGCGCGCCTTGCGCGCGAGCGCGAGCGCCTCGCTGCCGGCGGTGAGCGTGAGGTCGTTCTTCTCGTCCTTCCACGCCAGGGTGTAGAGCTGGTCGAGCGCGGGGCGCCCCAGGTAGCCGAGCTTGCTGCTCGACAGGACGAACCCCGCCGCGCGTACCGTGATGATGGTCGGCTGCCCTGCCTCCGGCGTCGCCGCGGGCAGGCATGTCGCGGGCGCGAGCTGCAGCGCGCCACCGGGGAAAGTCACGCCCGCCGCCGTGAAGCCTCTCGGCAGCACCGCCACGACCGTGGTCGTGCACGCGAGATCCAGAAGACCGACGAAGTCGTCTTCGGCCGGGTGCTCGTCGTTCGGGTGGACGCCGAGCGCCTTGTCTGCAACGACCGCACCCACGACCCATGCCGTCTGCCCCACGCCCTGCCCGGTGTCGCGCTGGACGGCCGCGTACGCGGTCCCGGTCGCGGGGTCCACCACGAGGACGCCCTCGCGCGTGTCGAGGCTGGGCAGGGGCCCCTGCCAGATGACGCTCCAATCGTCCGCGTCCGTGAACCCGGGCCAGACGTCGAAGGCCGTCGGCAGCTCCAGCGGATCGACGGTGACCACGGGCGTGAAGGCGCTCTGGTCGGTGCCGGCCGGCGCGAGGTCGCGCCAGATGCCGACGCGCGACTGGTCCGCGGGGACGACGAGCGAGGTCGCGGAGGTGACGCGGACGCGTGTGACGCCGTTCAGCGTGGAGACGTCGGTGGGCGGGCCCCAGCGGGACAGGTCGAGCCAGTAGACCCGGCCGTCGCTCGAGGTGACCATGGCGAGCGCGCTCGTGAGCCGCTGGCCCGAGCCGGGCGCCATCTTGAAGAGCGGCGAGAGCTGGGTGCCGGCGGTGCCGGCGCCCGTGCAGTTCGCGTCCGGGCTGGGCGGGTTCAGTTGCAAGCCCCCGGCTGGCGCGCGGACCACGGTGATGTGCGTCGGGATGCCCGGGACGAGCATCGGCGTGCGGTAGTCCTGCGCCGGGACCGATACCGGGACGTCGCCCTGGAACGCCGGCGGCGGCGGCCCTGCGGGCGCGGGGTCCGCGGCGAGCTTTCCGGTGCCCGGGTCGAGCGTCACGATCCCGCAGTTGATGGGCTTGTCGGGGCCGCAGAACTGGTCGTCGAGCGCCGCGTAGACGAGCGGGGACCGAACGCCAGCGAACGTGTCGGCGCTGCAGTGGTCGGGCGACACCTGCCGCCCGGCGGAGAGCTCGGCCACGAGCGCGGCCGCGACCGCCACCGTGGGGGCGAGCGCGTCGAGCGCGGTGACGGTCCACGGTGACGTCACGTCCAGCGACGACGCGTCCACCTGCGCGACACCGAACACCTTGCCGTCCGGATGCAGGGAGTCCACGGTCGTCGTCGTGATGGCGTCGCGCGTCGCGATGGACAGGGTCGTGCCGTAGACGGTCGAACCGTCCTGGGCGATATCCGTGGGGATCGCGATGTCGAGCGGATCGAACCCGAGCGCCTTCACGACCGGCGGCTGCGCCACGACGGAGCCGTCCGTCGCCCGGGTGAACTCGACGACCGCGAGCCGTCCGCCCGTGGCGCCGACCAGGATCCGGGCGCGCGGATCCGCGGTCGGCGCCCGCATCCCGACGACGGTCAGGATCTCGGCGTCCGCGCCGAGCACATCCTTGAGCGGCCAGGGGTAGGCGACCCGGTTCGTGGGCGACCAGGTCTCGATGACCTGCAGCGCAGGCGCGGGGACATTCCCGAGGAGCACGGCCCCGCCGGCGCTCACTGCCACCAGCACGTCCGGACCTCCGTCCCCGAGCGGCGCCGACGCCAGGAGCAGCGGCCGCGGAGCGGTGGGGATGGAGAGCGGGAACACCACGCCAGGGCCGAGCACGGGCTGCTCGTCCGCGGCGTCGAGGAAGCGGAGCTCGTCGCCGCGGCTCGAGGCGACGGCGAGGTAGTCGCGGAGCCCGGCGTGGAACGTGGAGACGCCGGCAAAGTGGACGATGGCGGCGGGGCCGTTGAAGCGGGCGCCGACGGTGCGCGGCCCGCTCGAGCAGGCGGCGACCGCGAGCGCGGCGAGAGCAAAGAGGCGGCGCGTCATTGCGGGCGCTCCGGGCCGATGCGGGCCCACGAGTCGGGCGCCGCGGAGGGCTGCAGCGGGTCGATGGTGATCACGTTCACCCAGCCGCGGTCGAACGAGCCCACGTACAGCCGCGCCAGCTCCCGGGTGCCGTCCGTGAAGCGCTCGGCGGCGAGCCCGAACGGCTGCTTGCCCAGGAGCGGCCGCCCGTCCTGGCACGGCGCCGGCGCGGAAGGATCCCCCGCGCCCGGGACCGCCGAGCACACGGCGAACACCTTCGCGATGCTGCCGGTCTCGTCGTCGTACAGCGTGAGCGTCGAGTCGTCCGTGCTGGTGACGGCCACCAGGTCTCGGAGCCCCGTCCGCGGGATGACGCGCACCTCCGTCGCGCCGCGGTCGAGCGGGACGACGTTGAGGATCTTGGTGGAGGGCCGGCCGGCGGACGTCTCGGAGAGGTCCATCACCGCGAGGGCGCCCGCGAGGTCGTTCCCGGGACGGGTTCCGGAGCTCGTCGCGGCCGCCACGTCGTAGATGCGCAGCGCGAGGTAGGCGCGCGTGGGTGGAGCCGTCGCGGTGCCGTCGCTCGAGAGCGCGATGCCGCGCAGCTCGGCGCCGCGGACCACGTCGAAGACGTTCACCGCGATGGGGACCGCCGAGGGGGTCGCGAGCGTGAGCCACCGCAGCGGCGAGTAGCCGATGGCGCCGAAGCGGGAGGTCGCGTAGAGCCGCGTCGAGGCCGGATCGAACACGGCGCTGTGGGTCGGGACCGTGCCCACGTCGATCGCGGTGAGCGTGTTGTCGGTGAGGTCGATCCTGGAGAGCCAGCCATGCGTGTTCGGCGCGCGGAGGTACGTCACGAACGCGAGCGCCTGTGCCACCGGTGCCGCGAGCGGAGCGTCGATGGCCGGGAAGTTCCCGCAGGCGAGGGTCACGCCGTAAGGATCCGCGAGCGACGCGTCGAGCGGCGACTTGAGCGCGTCGCCGAAGCCTTCGAGGTCGACGCGGTAGAGCGCGTTCTGCGACCGCGACGCGACGAGCGCCTGCGGGGGGCCCGTCCACCCGGGGCACGAGTCGCCGTCGAGCACCGCCACCTCGCCGCCGAAGCTCCCGACCCGGACCGTCCCGAGCCGTCCGTTCGACGGGTCCAGCGCGGGTGGCGCGGAGAGCGGGTCCGCCAGCTGGCGCGCCAGCGCGAGTTCGACGGCGGTCTTCACGTCGACCGAGGTGATCCTCCCGCCGAGCACCGGGTCGTAACGCAGGTCGAAGTTGGAGGAGCCGACGATGAGCTGTGTCGTGCAGCCGAAGCTCCCGCCCGTGCAGCCCGGCGGCTTGTGCCGCAGGGCGAGGCCGGTGGGGAAGTAGAAGGCGTCGTCCGGCGGCGGGATCGCGGGCGGCGCGTCGCCGCAGGCTGCGAGGAGGAGCGCGAGCGGCGCGACTCGGGTGAAGATCCGGGATGCCAAGGGCGCGAACCGTAACCGCCGGATCGCGGGGCGGTCAAGGGTTAATCCCACTGCGGTGAGGGCCCTACCCGGCCACGCCCGCGGCCCTGGCGGGCGCCGCGCCCGGCGGCAGCTCCACCTGGATCTTCCGGAAGTCCGCCAGGTCGGCGAAGAGGCCCGCGACGCGCTTCACGAGCGCGAGCCGGTTCGCGCGGAGCGCCGGGTCCTCCGCCATGACGAGCACGTCGTCGAAGAAGCGATCCACCGCCGGCTTCAGCTCCGCGACCGACCTCAGGACCGCGGGGTAGTCGCGGCGGGAGCGCAGCGCAGCGACCTCCGCCTCGACGCGCGCCAGCTCGGAGGCGAGGTGGCGCTCCGCGTCCTCGCGGAAGAGCGCCGGGTCGAGCGCGGCCGCGCCGGCGCCCTGCGCCTTCTCCTGGATGTTCGCGACGCGCTTGAACGCGACCGCGAGCGGCACGAAGTCGGGCCGCCGCTTCACCTCTGCGAGCGCCTCGAGCCGCCGCCGCGCGTCCACGACGTCGTCGAAGCCGGCCGACAGGACCGCCTCGACGAGGTCGGCGTCGAACTGCTCGCTCCAGAGCGCCTTCACGCGCCCGCGCAGGAAATCGAGCGCCTGCCCCTTCACCGCCGCGCGGTCGGCCGTGACCTTGCCCGCGAGCGACGCGAGCGCGGTGTCCACGGCGGCGGAGAGCGAGAGCTGGTAGCCGCGATCCTGGACGATGCGCAGGATGCCGATGGCGGCGCGCCGGAGCCCGAAGGGATCGGCGGCGCCGGTCGCCTTCTCGCCGACGCCGATGATGCCGGCGAGCTGGTGGAGCCGGTCCGCCAGGCCGACGAGCGCCCCGAGATCGCCGCGCGGCATCTCCCCGGCGGCCCCGATCGGCTTGTAGTGGTCCTCGATCGCCTCGGCGATCTCGGCGGGCTCGCCGTCGAGCCGGGCGTAGTGTCCGCCCATGATCCCCTGCAGCTCGGGGAACTCCCCCACCATCCCGGTGTTCAGGTCCGCCTTGCTCAGCCGCGCCACGCGGCTCACGCCGTCGGCCTTGTCCGGTAGCCCGAGATCGTGCGCGAGCCGGGCGGCGATCTGCTGGATGCGCTCGACGCGCTCGAGCTCGGTCCCGAGCTTCGCCTGGTAGGTGCGGCGGCCGAGGTCCTGGACGCGGTCCTCGAGGCGGCGCTTGCGATCCTCCTCGAAGAAGAAGCGGGCGTCGGCGAGGCGCGCGCGCAACACGCGCTCGTACCCGTTCCGCGCGACGCGCGGGTCCTTCACGGGCGTGCCCGACACCGCGATGAACCTGTTGGTGAGCTTCCCCCCCGGGTCCACCACCGCGAAGTAGCGCTGGTGGTTGCGCTGCTCGGAGACGACCACCTCGGGCGGCAGCTCCAGGTTGGACTCCTCGAACTCACCCGCGATCGCCGTGGGGTGCTCGACGAGGAACGTCACCTGCTCCACCAGCGCGTCGTCGGGGCGGATCGTCCCGCCCGCCTTCTTCGCGGCGGCCGCGAGCTGCTTCTCGATCTCGGCGCGCCGCTCGGCCGGGTCCACGATGACGAACGCCTTGCGCAGCTTCGCGACGTAGTCCTCGGGCGTGCCCTTGAGCGCGATGGCCTTGGGCGCCTTGAAGCGGTGGCCGTGCGTCACGACTCCGGAGACGACGTTGCCGTAGCGCACCTTCACGGGCTTACCGCCGTAGAGCGCCGCCATCCAGCGCAGCGGCCGGGCGAAGGTGACCGTCTCGTCGCCCCAGCGCATCGCCTTCTTGAACCGCAGCGACGCGACCAGCTTCTCGAGGATGGCCGGCAGCACCTTCTCCGCGCGCTGACCCTTCTCCAGCCTCTCGGCCGCGAGCCGCTCGCCCTTCGGCGTCTGCACGCGCTTGAGCTTCGCGACGTCGACCCCCTGGCTCTTCGCGAAGCCGAGCGCCGCCTGCGTGGGCTTGCCCTCGGCGTCGAAGGCCTGCGCCACGCCCGGCCCGAGCGCCTCGGTGCGCGCGTCGGGCTGCTTCGCCGCGACGCCGCGGGCCCAGACGCAGAGGCGGCGCGGCGTGCCGACCGCCCGCACCTCGCCGTGGGCGAGGCGGGCCTCGTCGAGCGCCTTCGCGAGGTCCTCCTGGAGCTGCCGCAGCGCCGGCGGGATGAAGCCGGCCGGGATCTCCTCGCTTCCGATCTCGAACAGGAGGTCTGCCATCTATGCGGCCCTCTTCTTCGCGCCCTTCTGGGCGGCCTTCAGGAGCGGGAACCCGAGCTCCTCGCGCATCTTCAGATACCCGTCGGCGCAGCCGCGGGCGAGCGCGCGCACACGGCCGATGTAGGCCGCGCGCTCGGTGACGCTGATCGCGCCGCGCGCGTCGAGGTTGTTGAAGGTGTGCGAGCACTTCAGGCAGTAGTCGTAGGCGGGGAGCGGCAGCTTCAGCTCGAGGAGCCGCTTGCACTCCGCCTCGTACATCCCGAAGAGCGTGAACAGCATCTTCGGGTCGGACGCGCGGAAGCTGTATTCGCTCATCTCCACCTCGTTGCGGTGGAAGACCTCGCGGTACTTGACGCCCTTCACGAACTCGACGTCGTAGACGTTCTCGACGTTCTGCAGGTACATCGCGATCCGCTCGAGCCCGTAGGTGAGCTCGCAGGCGACGGGCTTCACCTCGAACCCGCCCGCCTGCTGGAAGTAGGTGTACTGGGTGATCTCCATCCCGTCGCACCACACCTCCCAGCCGAGCCCCCAGGCGCCCAGCGTCGGGCTCTCCCAGTCGTCCTCGACGAAGCGGATGTCGTGCTCGAGCGGGTCGATCCCGATCGCCTCGAGCGAGCCGAGGTAGACGTCCTGCACGTCGGCCGGGTGCGGCTTCAGGATGACCTGGAACTGGTGGTGCTGGTAGAGGCGGTTCGGGTTCTCGCCGAAGCGGCCGTCGGCGGGCCGCCGCGAGGGCTCCACGTACGCGACCTTCCACGGCTCGGGGCCGAGCACGCGCAGGAAGGTGGCGGGGTTCATGGTCCCGGCCCCGACCTCCTGGTCATAGCCCTGGGCGAGGATGCACCCGCGGCGCGCCCAGTAGCGCTGGAGCTCGAGGATGAGGTCTTGGAAGGTCACGCGCGCCTCCGGGGCGGGTGGGCTCGCCGCCCGCCGGATCCTTCGTCTCCGGCCATCGCTGCTTTGCAGCGATGTGCCTTCGCTCAGGATGAGCGGACGGGCACGGTAGGGCCCGCGCGCGCCCTGTGTCAAACGCGAATTCGGAGCAGGCGCAGGTCAGCCGCCGAGGAGCGGCCCGACCTCGTCGAGGAACTTGCGGCTCGCGAGCCGGCCGCCCAGGTGGTGCTCGAGGAAGCACGACAGCGCGTCGCGCGCCTCCACCCCGGCGCCCCGCGGGAGCGGCGTCGCGTCGGCCGCGTCGAGGCCACCGGCCTGCAGCCGGGCGAGCGCCGCCACGGTCTCGCACCCGAGGCGCGGAGAGGAAGGCGATGCGCTGGAGCTGCACCGCGCGCAGAGCATCCCGCCCTCCGCCGGATCGAAGGCGAGGCGCGCGTCCGGGTCCAGCGCGGCGCCGCAGCGGGCGCACGCCACGAAGCGCGGCATGAGCCCCGCCGCCCGTAGCGCGTGGAGCTCGAACGCCCGCAGCGGGGTGGGCCGCGCCGCCGCCACGTCGAGGCGCGAGAGGTAGTCCACGAGGAGCTTCAACAGCTCGGGGTGGGGCTCGGAGTCCCGGACCAGCTGCCGCGCGAGGTCGCAGGCGTAGCCGGCGCAGGCGATGCGCGCGAGGTCGGAGCGGATGCCGCCGAACCCACGCACGACGCTCACGCTCTCGAGCGCGAGCAGGTCGGCGCCGCGCCGCTCACGCGCCTCGATCGTGAGCAGGGTGAACGGCTCGAGCGCGCCCCCGAAGCGCTTGCGCGAGACGCGGGCGCCGCGCGCGAACGCCGACACCTTGCCGCGCTCCGCGGTGAGGAGGGCCACGACGCGGTCGGTCTCGCCGTAGTCCACCGTGCGGAGGACGACGCCCGTCAGCTTCAGCGCATCCGGCAAGGTCGCTCCGTCACCGCCCGGGATCGGGCGCGTACGGCCCGCGCTCGACCGCGCGCGGCCGATCGAGCTTCAGCGGCGCGCGCTCGGAGCCGGTCCGGAGCAGCGCGGCTGCCGCGAGCGCCGCCAGCGCGACGGCGATCGCGATCGCGAGGAACGCCTTCACCGGCACCCGCCGGCGCGGCGGCGCGGGGGCGCTCTCCTCGGGCCCGACGACCTCCTGCCAGCGGAGCACGACGTCGTCCGCGTCGAGCCCCACCGCGCCCGCGTAGGACCTGAGATAGCCGAAGACATAGGCCTTGGGCGGCATGCGGACGGGGTCGCCCGACTCGAGGGCCGCGATGACGGCCGCCCCGAGCTTCGTGAGCCGCGCCACCTCGTCGCGCGAGAGGCCGCGCAGCTCCCGCTCCTGCGAGAGCCAGCGCCCGAAGGCGCCCGCCGCCGCCGCCGCCTCGACCGGGCGCTCCGCGCTCATTGCAGCGCCTTCACCTTCCGCCGGCAATCGTCCGCGATCGTGTCGGCGCCCGCCAGCCCCTCGCACTTCTCGAACGCCTCGCGCGCCTTCTCCGGATCGCCCGCCTTCATGTGCGCGAGGCCGAGCTGGTACCACGCGTCGGCCGACTTCTCGCACACCTCCGTATAGCGCCCGAGCGACTCGAGCGCCTCCTTCACCCGCCCCTCCTCGAGCTGGATGCGCCCGAGCTCGCGGTGGCCCGCGCAGTACCGCGGCGCGAGCGCGAGGCAGGTCCGCACCTCCTGCATCCCCTCCTCGCGCCGGCCCAGCCGGTACAGCGCCTGGCCCTTGTTGCAGCGCGCGATGAAGGCGTCCTTGTAGAGCATGTTGTCGAGGGCGCGGTCGAACTCCGGGACGGCCTGCTCGAGCCGGTTCGTCACGGCGAGGAGCTGGCCGAGGGCGTTGTGCGCGTCGGAGAAGCTGGGGTCGAGCTCGACGGCGCGCCGGTAGTCGCGCTCCGCGTCCTGCGTCTTCCCGAAGTACTGGTAGGCGATGCCGCGGCCGAGGTGCGCCTGGGCGTGGTGCTCGTCGAACCGGAGCGCCTCGTCGAGCTCGCGCAGCGCGTCCTCGCGCCGGCCGCCGCGGAGCGCCTCGACCCCGAGCTGGTAGTGGATCTCCGCTGCCTCGCGCTCCTTCCCGGACGCGGCGTGGGCGCAGGCGAGCACGGCGAGCAGGAGGAGGGCGTGGACGCGCACCTAGAAGCTCACGAGCAGGCGGGCGAGCGCGGCGGCGCGCGCGGCGGCGGCGTCCGGGACGCGCGCGGGCGGCGAGCGGGTGGGCGAGAAGAGCGGCACGCGCTTCAGGATCGCGTCCTGCTGCTCCGCGCCGAGGTTCTGGAAGTTGAGGTTGTCGAGCATGAAGCCCATGGACTCGAGGAAGTGCAGCCCGTCGGCCTCGGCGCCGCGGTACGCCTCGAGCGGGAGCTCCCGCGGCTCCTGCACGTAGACGACGTTCTCGGCGCTCAGCGGCAGGTGGAGCGAGACGAAGAGGGAGAGCGAGCCGTTCGCGTTGCGGAGCCCGCACAGGTGGGCCTGCACCGACTGCGGCGGCTTTCCGGGGATCGAGATCTGCGGCTGGTTGAGGCTCTCGACGAGCGCGACCACCTGCTGCCGCGACGCGGGCACGAACGCGATGGTCGGGTCGGGTTCGAACACGCGCCCCCCAGCTAGTGCTGCTCCGCAGAAGTTCTGAACCAGTTCCTCATCTGTCTGCTCCGCAGCACTTTGCGGGGAAGGCTCCGGGCCTTGCGATGAACGGCAAGGCCCGGGCCCTCCCCGCAGAGCCCTACCGGGGAAGGCGGAGCGCCGCCTCCCCCGAACCCCCACCCGCGTGCCGCGCGCCCCAGCACCGGCTCATGATCTCTGGCGCGCGCCACTAGTGCTGCTCCGCAGAAGTTGTGATCCAGTTTGCCATGTCTCTTGCTCCGCAGCACTTTGCGGGGAAGGCTCCGGGCCTTGCAAGGAAGGGCAAGGCCGGGCCCTCCCCGCAGACCCCTACCGGGGGAGGCGGAGCGCCGCCTCCCCCGAACCCCCACCCGCATGCCGCGCGCCCCAGCACCGGCTCATGATCTCTAGCGCGCAGCACTACCGCGCCACGAGCGCGTACTCCTGCGTGAACGTCTCCGTCTCGGCGGCGGTGCGCTTCATCTCGATCTGCGGGCTCTCCACGGTGACGTGATCGCCCGCGACGCTCGCCTCGCCGAGCACGACGCGGAAGGTGACGGCCGGCGAGGCGCTGCGGCGCGCGGCGCGCACGCGCTTGGTGGCCACCAGCACCACCTTGTTCGAGCCCGGCTGGAGGAAGCGCGTCACCTCGAACGGGCGCGGCTCGTCCGCCGAGCGGAGCTCCTTGATCCACCGTCCGTTGATGAACACGGCGATGTCGTACTGGGTGCCGTCGAGCTCCGACTGCTCGCCGACGAGGTAGTAGCGTCGCGCGAGCTGGGTCGCGCCGGCCTGCTGGCGCGCGTCCGCGGCGAGGGGGCCGGGCGCCGGCGCGGCGTCCGCCTCGCCGGCTGCCACGGAGTACCCCTTCGCGACGATGTCGATGTTGCCCTGCTCGTCGATGACGACCGTCGCGTTCTCGATGCGCTGGCTGGTGACGCCGTCGATGTTGACGCCATTGAGCGAGACGCTCGGCCCCGCCGCGGCACGGCCGCCGGCCGCGAGGAGCGCCGCGGCGGCGAGGAGGTGGAGGGCGTGCATCGTCTCGAAGTTCCTAGCCCCGCACGGCGTCGTGCGTCAAGGTGCGCCATCGGCGCGGCGTCACACCCCGCGCGCGTCCTGGCCCCAGACGATCTTGTGGAGCTGGAGATTCAATCGCGCCTGGACGCCGCTCTCCAGGATCCACCGGGCGAGGTCCTTCGGGTCCACCGCCCCGTGCACCGGCGAGACGAGGACCGCCACGCGCCCCTCCAGGCGGTGGCGGCGGATGACGTCGAGGCTCCAGCGCCAGTCCTCCTCCGAGCACACCACGAACTTCACCTCGTCATGCGGGGCGAGCGCGTCGAGGTAGCCGAGATCGGTCGCGACCTCGCCCGAGCCGGGGGTCTTCACGTCGACGATGCGCACCGCCTCGCGCGGCAGCGCCCCGAGCGGCCGCTGCCCGTGCGTCTCGACGGTCACCTCGTAGCCGCGGCCGAGGAGGTCGCGTGCCAGCTCCGGGAGCTCGCGCTGGAGGAGCGGCTCGCCGCCGGTGAGGAGCACGAGCTTGCAGGGGTGGCGCGCCACCTCGGTGAGGATGTCGTCGCGGGTGAGGTCGTGCCCGCCGTGGAACGCGTAGGCGGTGTCGCAGTAGCCGCAGCGCAGGTCGCAGCCCGTGAAGCGGACGAAGACGCACGGCCGCCCGGCGCGCGTTCCCTCGCCCTGGATGCTGAAGAAGATCTCGGTCACCCGCATCGCGGGCAGTTCTAACGCGTCGCGGTCCGGAACGCCTCACCGCCGGGGAGCCGGGACGGCAGGTCCGCCAGCGCGAGCTCGGTGGCCGGCGTGTGCTTGCGCTTCAGCCGCCGCAGCTCGCCCGTGACGCGGCGCGGATAGACGAGGAACCGCTCGGGGATGGCGCCCTCCTCCTGCAGGAAGCGCAGGATGCGGTTCGGGCCCGCGTTGTAAGCCATGAGCGCGATCTCGGTCGAGCCGAACGCGCGCAGGAGTCGCCGGTAGTAACGGACGCCGGCCTGCACGTTGAGGATCGGGTCGTCCGGATCCTCGCCCACGAGCTTCGAGCGCGCCGCCTCGTGGCGAAGCGTGGAGGGGCGGAGCTGCATGAGGCCGCGCGCGCCGCGGTCGCTCTCGGCGACGTGGTCGAAGCCCGACTCGACGGCGATGATGGCGAGCACGAAGAGCGGGTCGAGCGACGCCGCCTTCGCCTCCTCGTAGATGACGTCGGCGAGCCGGGTGCGATCGCTCTCGGGCAGGTCCGGCATCCGCTCCGCGAGCATCGTCTCGAGATCTCCGAGCCACGTGAGGCGCTCCGGCGAGGGGCAGGGCGACGGCCCACCGCACGCGGCCGAGATGAAGGTCTCGATCCGCGGCAGCACGGGCCGCTCGCCCATGGTGCCGGGCACGATCAGCGCCGTCGCCACCACGGCGACCGCGACGAGCGCACCCGCGCACCCCCTGGCCGTCGGCCGGGTCACGCGCCCTGGCCGTCCTTCTTGTCCGCTTCCCGCGTCTTGGCGATCGCCTCGACGCGCGCCGCGATGGCGTCCACGCGCTGGCGCAAGCCGTCGAGCTCCTCGCGCGAGGGCAGCTTGAAGCGGCTCGTCGCGCGCTTCACCGCGTCGTCGATGGTCTTCTCGATCTCCTTGCGCTGGGTCTGCAGCCGCTCGCCGAACTCGCGCGCGTGCCGGCGCACGTCGTCGGGGGTGAACCCGGCGGCGTCCGCGATCTTGGTGATGACCTTCTCGGCCTCCTGCTCGGCGGCGTTGAGGCCCACCAGCGCCTGGGACCATGCCTCCTTGAACGTCTCGCGAATGTCGGGCATCGCGTCTAGACCTCCGCCGCCGGCCGCTTCGGTGTCTTGCGGGCCTTGCGGGCCTTCTCGCCCTTGTCGAGCCGGCGCGCGAGGCGCTCGAGCTCACGGGACAGCTCCTCGACCTGCTCGCGCGTGGCGACGCCGAGGAACGCGACCGCCTTCGTCTGCAGATCCTCGAGGCGCTCGAGCGCCTCCGAGCGGAAGCTCTCGGCGCGGCCGCGCAGCTCCTGCGCGCGCTCCATCCCCTGATCGCGGAGCTTGCTCACGCGGTCGCGCAGCTCGTCGAGCTTCCAGTCCTGCTTCGAGAGGCGCTGGACCAGCTCCGCCACGTCCTTGCGGCTCTCCTTCCCCTTCTGCAAGAGCTCCTTGAAGACCTTCTGCGCCTCCTCCTCGAACTCGGCGAGACGCGCCTGCGCGGCCTCGAGCGGCTCACGCAGGAACTCAGGGACCTTCACGGTGGTGTTCTTCTCGGCCATTTGGGAACTTCCTCGTCCGGATCGTGATTCTCCGCGGGCCCGCCCGGCTTCGGGCCCGGTGTCCTGACGCTAACGCATTGCGTCATGCGCGTCAACCCGCTCATGACGTCGGCCGCTCGCCTCCCCACCAACCGCTTCCTTGATGACGAGAGGGTGCCCCCTCGCGGCACGGCCGCAAACCCCCACCAGGGGTGACATCCACGCGCGGGACTCCGGCACACGCTGCAATCTGATTGCCATCAACTGCTCATGGCGGGGCGCACATCCATCCCGATCGCATCTGATATGCGCGAGAAGCCATCCCTTTTCAGGAGCTCCTGGAGCCCTCTCAGCACCCCCGGCACGAACGCCGGCCCCCCGTAGATGTAGCCCGTATAAGCCTGCACCAGGGTCGCTCCGGACCTGACCCGGGTGTACGCGTCCTGGGCGCTCATGATGCCACCCACGCCCACGATGGGGATGCGACCGGCTGTCTTCGCGTAGACGCGGCGCAGGGCCTCCGTCGCGAGCGGCCGGAGCGGCGCCCCCGAGAGCCCGCCCGGCTCGGCGGCGCGCGGGTGCGCCGCGACGGCGCCCGGGCGCTGGATGGTGGTGTTCGTCGCCACGATGCCTGCCGCGCCGACCGCGAGCGCGACCTCGACCGCCTCGTCGAGCGCCTCGGCCGAGAGGTCCGGAGCGAGCTTCACGAGCAGGGGCTTCGGCGCGGCGAGCGCCCGCGCCCGCGCCGTACACGCGCCGAGCAGCCGCTCGAGCGCGTCGCGCTGCTGGAGCTCGCGCAGCCCGGGCGTGTTCGGGGAGGAGATGTTCACGACGAGGTAATCGGCGAACGGGTGCAGCCGGTCGATGCACGCGAGGTAGTCGTCCTCGGCGCGCTCGTTGGGCGTCGCCTTGTTCCGGCCGACGTTGACGCCCACGACGCCCGGCCGGTCGGCCGGGTCGAGCGCCGCCAGGCGCCGCGCGCAGGCGTCCGCGCCGTCGTTGTTGAAGCCCATCCGGTTCAGGAGAGCGCGGTGCTCGGGGAGGCGGAAGAGGCGCGGCCTCGGATTGCCCGGCTGCGGCCTCGGCGTGAGCGTGCCGATCTCGACGTGCGAGAAGCCGAGCGCGAAGAGCCCGGGCGCGATCACCTCACCCTTGTCGAACCCCGCGGCGAGGCCGAGCGGGTGCTCGAACCGGAGGCCGAGCGTCTCGACCGCGAGCGAGGGCGCCGCGCGCGGCCGGATCCGCCGCGCGATGGGACGCCAGCCGAGCGCGCGCAGCGCCACGAGGGCGAGTCGGTGGATCCGCTCGGGGTCGAAGCGGAACAGGAGCCAGCGGAGCGCGCGCCAGAGCATGCGGGGTCGGGCTTCTACATCATGCGTGCAGGAGTGTCACCCCCGCGAACGGGGTCGGGGTCGGGGTCGCGGTCGCGGTCGGGGTCGCGGTCGGGGTCGCGGTCGGGGTCGGGGTCGGGGTCGGGGTCG
>WNGE01002594.1_pt1 | contig 28267 bp, 28 predicted proteins | sample 5400651 | NCBI WGS metagenome assembly WNGE01 (sample SAMN13153370, study PRJNA577476) | soil metagenome | isolation source: 60 cm soil or saprolite under grassland replicate 2 | place: USA:California | collected 2016-06-15 | reverse complement strand
TACTTTCGCGCCGCGGCCTGCACCGGCGCGCTTTACGAAGTCGAGCTGTATCTGGTTTGCGGTGACATCGCGAATCTCGAGGCCGGCCTCTATCACTTTGCTCCTGCGGAGTTCGGCCTGCGCAGGCTGCGCGTTGGAGATTACCGCGCTGTGCTAGTTGAAGCGACTGCGGATGAGCCCGCCATTGCTCACGCCCCGGTTGTTGTCGCCTGCACCTGCATCTATTGGCGCAATGCTTGGAAATATCAGGCGCGTACCTATCGCCATTTCGGCTGGGACAACGGCACTGTGCTGGCCAATCTTCTAGCGGTCGCGACAGCCTTGCGACTGCCTGCAAAGGTCGTTTGCGGCTTCCAAGATGCGGAGGTCAATCGCCTGCTGGACGTTGATCCGCAGCGCGAGGTGGTCTTTTCTCTCGTGGCCCTTGGCCACGTCTCGGCTCTCCCGCTGCAACCGCCTAGTGAAATCTCCTCTCTCGGGCCAGGAACGCCCTCGCGGCGTGAGGTTGACTATCCGCTGATGCGCGAAATCCACGCTGCCTCTTCCCTGCATACGACCGATGAGGTCCACAGGTGGCGCGGCGGCACGCCGCTGACCAGGTTTCCGCCACCTACCGGGCAGGTCGCTCACCTCCAGCGTCTCTCGAATGCAGAGATGCCTCACGACCCGATCGAGCAGGTCATCTTGCGACGTGGTTCTACCCGCAAGTTTGCCCGAGCGCCGATCAGTTTGGCGCAGCTTTCCACCATGCTCGACCGAGCCACCCGCGGCGTGCCCGCAGATTTCCTCGATCCGCCTGGAACTCAGTTAAACGACCTCTACTTGATTGTCCATGCGGTCGAAGGGCTTGATCCGGGAGTTTACGTGTTCCATCGCGAGCGCAGGCTGCTCGAAGGCCTGAGGCAGGGGAATTTCCGGTCCGAGGCTGGTCACCTCGGATTGGACCAGGAACTGGCCGCGGACGCCGCCGTGGACATATTTTTCTTGGCAGAGCTGCGACCTATTTTGCAGCGCTTTGGGAATCGTGGATACCGCGCGGTGCAGCTCGAAGCCGGCATTCTGGGAGGCAAGCTGTATCTTGCGGCCTACGCCCAGCACCTGGGCGCTACTGGCCTGACTTTTTATGACGACGAGGTGATCCGGTTCTTCTCCCCTCACGCGGAAGGCAAGAGTGCCATTTTTCTCGTGGCTGTGGGCAAAAGCGCCAAACAGAAACTGCAGGAGATTTAGAAAGTGATCCTAGCGCGAACTGGGCTTAGCTTCTTTTTCTTCGTAATTTAAATCCACCATTCAACGTCTTCTAATTCCACATTTTCCATAAGGAATGATTGGGATTGCGCACTAGTCGCATGCGCAGGCTTGAAGCTAATTTTCGAGTTCGGGCACGCCTTGTCCGATAGGCTCACAAACCACTCCGTTGTCATCAGCCGAGAGAGCTTTTATGGCATATCAGCAGCACGGAATTGAAAAAAAGGACCGGGCGATGGCAGCTCGGGAAGAAAAGAAAGGACTATGCGGATTGGTGTATAGGTCGGTGGCACAGGCTGTCAACCTGCAGTGTCTGGCGCTCGTTTCCCAATAGGGAGGCTAAGTGTGTAGTATGGAGCGCTTATAGGCCGTCTATAACAACACTTTTGAGGGGGATCTGATGGCGAATATCGCCGAGATGGTGAAGGAGCTTCAGCAGGAACGAGATCGGTTGAATCAGGCTATCGCGGCCTTGGCGCCGCTCGCGGGAACGAATAGGACTTTGTCCGCACGAGGTGAATCGAGCGGGCCACGTCGAACCTTGTCCGCGGCGGCGCGAAGGAAAGTTTCGCTGGCGCAGAAGGCGCGCTGGGCCAAACTGCGCTCAGAGAATTCCGCGAAAGCTAAGACTAGCAGCACAATGAACACTGGCAAGCGACCTATGTCAGCGGCAGGTCTAGCGCGGATCAGAGCGGCAAATAAGGCGAGATGGGCAAAGTGGAGAGCGGCACAGAAGAAGGCCGCATAGGAACGATGACGTGTATTCCGCCTTGGCTGCGATTCTGGGGCTGCACCTGCTGTTCATCCTCTGGATCGTAGTTGGTGCGGCGTTCACGCGGCATCGTCCCCTGCTGCGTTGGCTGCACCTTGGCTCCTTGGTGTGGGGCATCCTGGTCGAAATCCTCCCGTGGACGTGCCCGTTAACATGGGCGGAAAACTGGCTGGAGACTCGGGCGGGGATTGCGCCGTACCAGGGTGGATTCCTGCTGCACTATCTCGACGCTTTGATTTATCCGAACATTCCGCCTGGTTTGCTCACCGGCCTGGGGGTTGCCGTGTGTGTCGTCAATCTAGGCATCTATGCTCGCCGTTTCCAGCGGCGAGAGGTCGTACGTTGGTAGGGATCCGCTGGGTTGAGACGAAAGCACAGCAAAGGAAGCGACATAGAAGAAACGAGAGCGAGCAAATCACCTAGCCACGAAGCCTAGTCGCCCGCATTAGATACGGCTCAGTCATCGTGAGATTCCCGAAGCGATTCCAGTGATGCACGAGCGAGCAGCTTCCGCTCGATGGCGCCGAGGAGCGCCCCGATGTCCACGGGCTTCACAAAGTAATCGTCTACCTCGGTATGGATGGCCTGGAGCGCCGTTTCAAACGCAGGGTATCCGGTGAGGAGAATCGTTACGCAAGCTGGGTTCACCTCATGCGCTGTATAGATCATTGCATTTCTTCAATAGCTATTCGCAAACCTACGGGTCCCTGGGGGGCGGCGATGATTCTGTTGCTGTGGTTCTATGTCACCGGCTTCGCTTTTTTGGTGGGAGGTGAAATTAACGCGCAGATTGAGCACGCTGCCGCACGCCACGGACATCCCGAGGCGAAAGCCCCAGGCGAGAAAGCTGTGAGTGAAGAAAAATAGGGGCTCCCACACTCAAAATGGCAATAACCGTAGAAACGACAGAACTACTGGAATTGCTGGGCCACTAATGCTCGTTCTGCCCGAGTCACTGGCCACACGGAAGTAATCCACATGGATGGTAAACAGGCTACCTTAAGGCGGCTCGCCTGGATGAAAACTCTGTAGTTTGCGCACTGCAGATATTGGCAATCTGGGCCGTCATTCCTGAAGATGTTAGACAGACACCCAGAGCGAGGTTTTCGGAACGCTGCACGAGGGATGTAAGCCAACATTCTCGTGGTAAGAGAGAATGGCCCACTCTCCGGCTTGGCCGAGTGAGCCAGAACAAGCGGTTAGAACTTCTGCTGGCGGGGCCAGAAAAATCATGCTGCCTGAGTTTTTGCCGCGATCTGGTACGTTCCTTCCCAGGTATTTTCAACTTCCACAGGTGAAGTCATCCGGCCCTTGTAGCTGCCGCTACCGGTAAGACCCTTGAGCTTTCCCGTGCCGCCGGTAAATTTCCAGGCGCCCTCGATGGTGACTTGTCCGCCGGAAGTGGCGATCCTGCCTTCAAAAGTGCCGAAGTCGCGGTCGCCGTCCGAATGCTCGTTGACGAAGTAGCCGCGCTGCGCACCATTGCCAGCGATCAAGTCGGCCGTGCCCCAGTAGGTGATTTTGGAGTTGTTCCACTTCTCATCAGGTGATTTCTGGACGCCTCTGACCTGGAGCAAGTTCAGGTCGTGGTTGGAAACGTCGTGCAAAGCAATGGTTGACTGCGAGGTGGCTCTCCCAGAGAAAGATCCGGAGAGATTCGGCATGGTTTCCTCCTTAGCCGGAATTTCTTTTTTGATCTCGAAAATCGCACCATAGTACACCCGTCTCGCCTTGTTCGCGACACTGTGAAACGATTTTCATCGGGAGCACTCCCGACGGTCTGCGATCCGCGCCAGCACAGCCCGAAATTGCCCCAGATTCCAGGTAAAGAAATATTTGATGCTCACTTGGTGGATTGAATGACATTCTCTGCCCCTAGGAGACCCATAGTCATGCTGATAAACAATGTTGCCCTCGGTCCCATCGTCACCCATCCCAGACCTAAGAACTCAGCGACTATTGGGTGTATCGCTATGACCTTAACGGAATTGAAAGTCCGTCAGGCTTTTTGCCCACCTGGGGCCAGACCGATGAAGTGCGAGCCGCATCTAAGCGCACCAGACGAGGTGCGCCGAATGAAACAGGACCAGGAAAATCAGGCATTCAGTGTTTGGTTCGGAACGATAGCTGCCAAAACCGCCGGATGGGTAGGATCGGCTTGGGCATTCATATTGGCGGTGTTCGTTATCGTACTTTGGGGCGCCGCCGGTCCTTATTTTCATTATTCGGACACCTGGCAATAGGTCATAAATACCGCGACCACGGTTATCACGTTTCTCGTCGTTTTTCTGATCTAAAACACTCAAAATCGGGACGCTCGTGCACTGCACCTGAAACTCGACGAAGTCATTCGGGCGATCCGCAGTGCACGCAACGAAATGATCAGTATCGAGCTTCTCTCGGACGAAGAACTTGAGGACCTAACGAAGCATTACGATCGTCTGCGTGCCGAGTGCGAAGCACGACGCAAGCGCGAAGACGTCAAAGCGTGAAACTTGGCCACACCGAAACGATTTAATACATGTCGCCAAAAAGCCCGGCCAACTCGCGCTTTTTGGCGGCATCCAACGTCAGTCTGTTTGCTATCGACGTCGCGTTCTCGGATTGGGTCTCATTTGGCGGCTTGCGGGCAGGCGGAAGACTAGCTCTGCCGAGGGGAGGCCCGCGACCGTAAATGCGGGCGCGAGAAATTGATCGGCGAACTTCAGGTACTTAGCTTGTTCCTCAAAAGGAGGTGGAAAGGAAAGGTCATCAGCATCCCGTGCTGAGCCTCACTGAACGAGCTTCGGCCGTGCGTTTCATGAGCGAGCGGACAAGAAGGCGAGGCTGGCTCAACCCGAACCAGCCCCTAAACCGGACCAAATTCATTTCGATTTAGCGGTCGTGATTATGGTCGCCTTTGTCATCGTCCTCGTCGCGGTCGTGATGGTGCTTGTACCACCCGCGATGCCGCCCGTTGTCATGATGTCCATCACGATCGTCATCTCGGTCACGATCCCGGTCGCGGTCGCGATCCCGAGCCCGGTCTCCATCCCAATCGCGGTCAGGGGTACGATTGCCGTTCCAGGTTCCAGAACCCCATGTTCTGCCGGCCCCGGAGACAACGTTGCCGTAAGGAGTATTCGCAGGAATGCCGTAGTGCCGATACACGTCCTGCATTCGGCCTTCCATGCTGCGAACCTGGCTTTGATTGTTGGTCTGACGATAGCTCTGCCAGCGTGAGTAATAACTGTCAAAACGCTTTTGATCGCTTAGCGAAAGCCGAACTTGCGCTTGGGGGAAACACGGCAAGACCAATGCCGCAAGTAGAGCCATGATTGAAAACAACTTCTTCATAAATTCTCCAAAAGAGGAATCCAGCAACGTGCCTGGTGCCGTGGCGAGCATCGTCATCTTACAATCACGATTCCCGTTGATGCTCGGTACGCCAGTCGTTTCCCTTCGGTAACTAAGTACGATTGATAGCCAATTAACTGCCCTCCGCTCCATCGCGGCCTGCGTGTAGGAAACCATGCTTCGCATGTTCTCCTACCCTCGCCGCCCGCCAAGCGGACATTTCACTTGCTACAAAAACCGGACATTTTAATTTGCTAAGAACAGTGGGAATGTTTACCAATGATGTGCCTCCCCAGGTCAGCGTCTGCAAGTTGCTCGTGCGTTATTCGGCCTGAAAGTTCGTTGACGGCTGACTGCACTCGATTCGCCGCCAGTTCCTGCAACCGCGCTCGCAGTGAGGCTTCGCGTTGCCATCCGCCGCCGATACCGCTGTGTCGATTGCCGCAATCTATCACCTCACTGCGGCAGGCGCGTCCGCATGAGCCGCGCGTGTCTTTCGACAAAATCAAGCGCAGAATTTGATCAAGACTGTCAAATACGAGGAGTGAGAATCTCGGTTCACGTATATCTGACCGATAAACGGGCTGCGGCTCAGGTTGTCTATGTCGCATGCGCTGCGGGATCGAACTGGATGAACCACGGAACATTTGGGGAGCTTCTTTGCCACCTGACGACTGGAACGAGACAGCGGGATTGGAGACCGGACACTGATCCCAGTTTCCCGAAATATCCGCGCCTGCCTATCATCGAACGTTCAGTTCATGAGCCGAAGTTTGCGAACAATGCGTCAGATTGCTGAACTCATTGCTGTCCTAGCGTGCGGTCTGTTCACGGGAGCCGCAGTCTACGTGACTCCGTGGCACGGGGTCAGAATTCCGACAACGATGCCCAACTGGTAGAGAGTTACGCAGCGGCCGCGAATCCGGGCGGAAATAGCTCCCGTAGGAGAATTCAGGTTGCTGGCGTACAAGAAATTCCCTGACGGATGCAGAAGCAGAAATGCTGGACTTGATCCGGCAACCACAAAAAAGGGTGAGCCCGTCACCCGCGTGAGCGCACCGCTTGAGCCTATGTTGAATACCGAAATCTCATTCGAGTTGAAATCCGCGACAAAAAGGAATTTTCCGCCGGCATCAGTCACCAATCCCCGCGGACCGCTTGCATCAAGCGGAAAAGGCGAGCCGGTCACCTCCGTCAACCTCCCGTTACTGGTATTAAGGCTAAACACGCGCACCAAACTCCCGGTGAAGTCGGAAACGAAAAGAAATCGCATCTGCGGGTCCGCTACTAGTCCTTCCGCATCGTTTGGTCCGGGAAAAGTTCCAGCGTTCAAGCCCAAGGGTAGGGTCAGGGTTCCGTTTGTTGTGTCCACATTGAAAAGCGCAATCTGGTTCAATGCCGTCGTGTACAGAAATTCGGGCTTGACCGGCGGTACACAGTTGGCGCAAGAAGAAGATTTGCTACCTCCGGCACATCCTGCGAGCATGCCGAGAAGAAGGACGGCCGCAAGAGCTTTCGCGTTCGAGGGACTGGAACTTGTGTTCATGATGCCTCCTTAGCGACCGTGCTTCGGACTCGAGAAGTGTTGCAGTCTCCGCAGGTATTCTAAAAGGAACAGCCAACGTCGCGAAGTTCTGGCGTGCGGAACCGCACGGTCGCTTTTTTTGGTTGTTAGTCCCGATCGAAGATAAAGTCGTGCAGATCTGGCTCTGGCACGTACTGGAGAATCTCATCGAGGTAGTGATGTCGCGAGACAAACGACTGCATCGCCCGCAGCGTGTGGGGAAACTCGCGAGATGCGCGAAACAGGACAGGCTAGAAAGCCACCTACATGATCATCTGGTTCCTGTCCTCGACCTTCTGACTTGGCGCCGGACTCGAAGCCAGCTGCACTTCGGAAATCTCCACCGGCCCAGGTTGGGGACGCTTCTTGGCTTCGTAGCGCTCAATCACCAATTGATCCCCCACCTCAGTGCGGCTCTTGAAAATGCTGTGCGAGGGAAGCTCCAGCACGCTTTCCGCGCGAAAATTCGGCCGGGTAATCTTGAACGGCCGAATCATCTCCCGCAGACCGACAACTTTGAAGTCCTTGTCGATCAGAACCAAGTCAAAGGAGAAAAGCATACCGACGGTGTGAATCGCATTGGCGGGGCAAATCCATACCCCACTGTCAGGCATAAGAGATCGCTTGCCCAACAGGCCGACCAGCCGGCTGAAGATCGAGTCGGCGATCTTAACCCGGAAGGCAAGAAAAGTCTCCTTCGTCTTGTTGTACACAAACACGTAGCGATCTCTTTGAGCCATGAATACCTTCTTCAATGGGGCGTCGAGGCTTTGTCTTGCCCGGTTTCCGTTAACGTGGCGCTTTTTTCTTCATTCTGTAAATCAAAATGAAGAGGACGATTACCGCGCAAATTCCGGAAACGATTCTTATCAATGTAACGTTGTCCATTTCTTATTCACCTCGTAACGAAATTTGTACTGCTGCAAGCTGCTTAGTCGACGATGTGGCCGATATTTTTCATGACAACAAGGATTGCCGGCACTACCGTTGTGATCGCGATATTGGGAAAAATGAAAAACACCAGAGGCGGCACGAGTTTGATTGTCGTCTTCGCTGCTGCTTCTTCCGCCTGTTGCCGCCGCTGAGTCCGCAGGGCGTCCGAAAAAGTACCTAGCGATTTAGACAGCGGCGTGCCAAAGCGATCCGTCTGAATCAGCATGGCGACAAAGGAACGCACATTCTCGAGGTCCACCCGATCCGCGAATGACTTCCATGCAGTCATTCGGGGAACTCCCGCGCGCTGCTCGAAATTGATCTGCAAAAGCTCTTCACTCAATTCGAGGTGGCTTAATCGGAGTTCCTGACCTACGCGCACGATCCCCTGATCCAGGCCCAACCCGGCTTCCATGCAAATTGCCAATAAATCCAGGGCATCGGGAAGACTCAGGCGAATCTTCTCTCTGCGCTTCTTGATCGCGCGTGAGAGCCAGAAATCCGGAATGAAAAAGGCAACCACTATGGTGATAAAAAAGAAAAACAAAACGTTTCCTGTGGCTACGAAAACTACTAGGAAACCAAGCACTGCTGGCAATGCGAGCCTCGCCCCAAGGAAGATGTCCGCATGGGCGGGTTTCCGGTATCCCGCCAGCATGAGCCTTCGTATTAGTTCCGGATCTGGCTTCGGAGTCATCAGCTTGCGAATTGCGGCAAAAGGTTTTGCCACGAAATCTGTACTCACCAACCAGCGCCATGATCGGCCTTCAGTTTCCTCTGCACTCGCTCGCGCGTCCCGCGTGACTTGCTCTAAGAGAGCAGTTTGCGCTGACGATCGTGGCAGCATCAGAAGAAACAGCAGCAGGAAACCTATAAAGGATCCGAGCACGAGCGCTATTGTCATCGCCGTCATAAGCTTAGATTTTGATGTTAATAACCTTGCGGATAACGAGAATACCGATCACCATCATGACCATACCAAAGTAAATCACGTGTAAACCGGACGGATCAGTGAAGAGAATCTTTTCATAATTCCAATTCACCAGGCTGATCACCCCGAACATAATGAAAGGCGCAATACATAGAATCCAGCCGGTGATTCGGCCCTGCGCAGTGTAGATCCTCAATTGGCCACGCAACCGTGATCTTTCTCTAGCCAGGGCAGCGGTCTTATCCAGAATCTGGGCGAGGTTCCCGCCGGTTTCTTTCTGCAAGAGTATGGCCGTGGCGAGGAAGCGCATGTCTGCACGCGGCACGCGTTCTACCAGATTCAGCATGGCATCCCTAAGCGGGAGTCCCAGGGTCTGTTCTTCCGCAAGCGCACGGAACTCGCTCGCCAAAGGTTCTGCAATCTCCTTTCCTACCATTTCCAGCACGGCTGGAACCGCATGCCCGGCGCGCAGGCCGCGAGCCATTAGATCGACCGCTTCCGGCACCAATGCATCACATCTTCTGAATCTGGTTTCACGAAGAATGTATAGATAAAAGATGGGAGAAACAGCCAGCAGAACTCCTACGAGTACACTCAGGATGTTGCTGGGCATGAAGAACGACGCGATCCAGCTCCCCACCACGAGTGCAATCACGGAAGCAAGGAGAACCGAACCCACTTGCCACGTCTGTCCTGCTTGCTTAATCAGTCGTGCCAGTCCAAGCACCCCGGGGAGGTGCCGTATTAGGCTGTCCACTGCTGGATTGGAACTGAGCGGATCCTGCTTGAGAATCGTCGTACCATCGGGATTGACACCCAACCCGCGGCTATCCTCAATACTTGTGAGATGCTGCTCAACCGCCGCCTCAATCTTGGTTGGTTTCAAGAAATACAGCAATACCCCGAAGCTGGTGATGAGCAGCAAAATGAACAAAAGTACCGCAGCCATTCCGATTTCCTCAGTACTAGACGTTTAACGAATGTTCGAACAACGAAGCTGGAACGTTGATGCCCGAAGACTTCAACCGCTCGGCAAACTTTGGCCGGATTCCGGTGGCGGTAAACGTTCCTATTACACGGCCATCTTTGCCGATACCCTGCTTTTCAAAAAGGAAAACGTCCTGCATGCTGACCGTATCTTCTTCCATACCGGTGATTTCCGTCAGATGCGTCACACGTCTGCTGCCATCGCTCATGCGTGCCACCTGAATGACAATGGCGACTGCGGACGCAATCTGGCGGCGTACAGCTTTTTCCGGAAGATTCAGGTTGGCCATTAGGGCCATGGTTTCCATACGTGCAACTGCATCGCGCGGATTATTGGCGTGGATTGTGGTTAGCGAGCCATCGTGGCCAGTATTCATCGCTTGCAGCATATCCAGCGCTTCTTCGCCACGCACCTCGCCAACCACGATACGATCCGGCCGCATGCGCAAGCAGTTGATTACCAGTTGCCGTTGTTTGATGGCACCTGTCCCTTCCACGTTCGCTGGTCGACACTCCAGGCGCACCACGTGGCGCTGCTTCATGATTAATTCAGCCGAGTCTTCGATCGTGACGATTCTTTCTTTGTCGGAAATGTAGCCGGACAATACGTTAAGTAAGGTGGTTTTTCCGGCACCGGTTCCACCCGAGATCACGATGTTGAGGCGCGACTTCACTGCGCCCTGAATCAGTTCGAGCATCTGTGGTGTGAGCGTCTGGTTTGTTAACAGATCGTTCTCGGAGACGGGAACGTGACCAAAGCGGCGAATCGAGAGATGCGGTCCGTCGATCGCCAAGGGAGGAATTATCACGTTGACGCGCGATCCATCAGCGAGACGGGCATCAACCATGGGCGACGACTCATCGATGTGCCGGCCAACGCCAGAAACGATCTTGTCAATGATGTGCATCAGGTGAGTATCGTCCTTGAAGCGAATGTTGGTCTCTTCCAAAATACCGGCACGTTCTACATAGACCTGCTTATGCCCATTCACCAGGATGTCGTTGATTCCCGGATCCTGCAAAAGCGGCTCCAGCGGCCCCAACCCGAAGACCTCGTCCAGAACTTCCAACGCGAGTCGCTCTCTTTCACGACCGCTCAAGGGTGTCTGAAGGTTGGCGACCAAATCCTGAATCACCGCCAATGCCTGGCTGCGGGTGCGATCGTCACGCACAGTCGCGACTTTTTCCACGTCGATCTTATTCAGAAGATCGCGGTGAAGACTCGATTTCAACTCCTGATAAACCTTAAAATTCAAACCTGCTTTTTTCCCGTTATCGGCTATGCGGACAGCCGGGACAGCGCTCGATAGAACTACCTGATTCAAATCACCCATGATCCCCCCTAGTTACTTCTCAAAACTCAGCGGTTCCAGAATCCGAACAGCCCGCGGCCTTTCTTCTTTTTGTCCTCTGCGCCAATTTTCCTGCCAATACTGGCAGCCCAATCTTGCAAATTCTTTGCCACCTCGGAAGTGGAAATCTGGCTTACCGGATCACCGCCGCTGATCGTCTTTACCACGTGAACGTATTGGTTGGGCACCTTCCAGAAAATTTTCTGCCCAATGCTCTTTTCAATCTGTGCTTCGGTAATCAGCGCGCGCTTCTGATGGCGATTTAAGACCACTTTGATTCGCTCGGCGGTGATGTGTTTCCGCGTAAGATAGTCGATTTGCCGCACCACGTTGCGCAGAGCCGAAACCTCTGCAACGGTGACCACATTAACTTGATCGCAGTGTCGAATCAGCTCAAGATTGGCATCGTTGAGTCCCGGCGGAAGATCCACCAGGATGAACTCATAGCGTGTGCGAACAAAATCGAGTGTGTAGCTCAGTGCGCCGGGTGTGGTCTGGCGGGCCGGTTCTGTGCCATGCGGAGCAGGGATCAGGTCCAGGCCGCTCGAGTGGTGCAGAACAAAGCTCTGCAGTAAGTCGGCGTCGAGTCGCTCCGTGTTTTCCGCCAATTCGAAAAAGTTATAGCGATACTTGGTCAACCCTAGATATAAAGCGGCATCGCCAAAATCGTGGTGAAGATCGAGTGCCAGCACCTTTCTGCCATAGGTACTAGCCAGCAATGCGCCTAATTGCGTAACAAGCGTAGTGACACCGCATCCGCCCTTTGCCCCGATAAAAGCCACAACCTGCGCACGGTCTCCCTCTTTTTTCTCTCTGCGCCGACCACCGACGCGCGCCACGGCATTGAGGAGTTGTTCAGGATCGAGCGGCTTGAGCAAATATTCGCTGCAACCACTGCGCATAGCCTGAATGATTAAATCGGGCTGTGACTGCGCCGAGACGGCGAAGATCGCCGTTTCTGGAGCGTCGGCATGAATTCTTTCCGCCACCATGGCCGCACTACGGCGGTCGCTATCAAAGTCAAGGAGGCAGATGTCGGGTGGAGGATCTCCAACCCACTCCAGCACCGATTCGTGATCGTCCACGCGATAATCGCTCAGGTGTTTTTGCAGCCGCACGACAGGTGTCGAATCCGCGAAAATTTTTAGGATTCCCCACGTCTCCTTGTCTAAGCAAATGCTGACAACCGACAGTGGCTCGCTAGGCGGAATACTCTCCCGTGACGACGCCTGCGCTGGATTCTTGGAAGTCATTGCACTCATTTTGCGCTCGGAGTCGGGGAAGGCGCTGATTCAGTTTTGTCGTGTCCCGGTATATGCTCGTCAAATGTCGGCCTGTCGAGAAACGGTACGGAGAGCTTAGGATTCGGGGGCGGCGGCGTGGAGGTGTGAACGGGATCGATGATGTGAGGGGTTACCAATACCAGTAGTTCAGTGTTGCTCTTATTTATGTTTCTTGATCGGAACAGCTGTCCAAGCACCGGAATGTCTCCGATCCCCGGAACCTTGCTGAGTTGGGCCTGAGCTCGGTTATCCAGCAGGCCGGCAATCCCGAACGATTGCCCATCCTTTAGTTCAAGCTCGGTCTCGGCACGTCTCGTTGAAATGGCAGGAACTGTGAAACCCTGAATGGCGAGAGCATTGGTGAAGTCCAACGTACTGACTTCCGGAGCTACATGAAGCCGAATCGTGCCGTCACTGGCAATATTCCCGGTGAATTCCAGTCTTACCCCAAACGGTTTGAACTGAATCGTTACAGCGGTGAAACCATTACCGGGCTGGACAATGGGAAAAGGAAACTCGCCACCAGCAAGGAATGTAGCTTTTTGGCCATTGATGGCCATCAGATTCGGCTCCGCAAGAATCTGCAGGACGCTCTTCTGCTGCAATGCCTCAATTACCGCGCCAAAGTGAATGTCCGGCCTGAACAGGAAGATATTCAGCACGTTGTTAATGGTCTGCTCCGAGGTAAATGGACCACTGTGTGTACCAGGACCAGCTACGTCAGTGATATGCTGCGTCCCGAACCCCCCGAACTGTCCGGTCGTCGTCGTGCCCAATGTGTTGCCTGCGCCAGTGGAAAACAAATTGACTCCCACTTGAGAGAACCGCGTCCGGTCTACTTCTGCGAACTTCACCTCAAGCAGCACCTGTCGATCGTGAGAAACCGCTAGCGATAGTGAGTTCACAATCTGGTTCGAATACACCGTGGCCATCTTGGTCAAGTCTTCAATCATCTTGGGATCGGTGACCTTACCGGTCAAGATCAGGCGCCCGCCGTCGGCCTGCACGTCGATGTGCTGGTCAGGATAAGAGCGCTCGATGGCGCTGCGGAGACCGGCGACGTCAACGTCCACGACCACATCCAGCATTTGCGAGCGCCCGGACTGATCCCACAAGATCAGGCTGCTCGAGCCGGCAGCTCGGCCTTCAACAACGATCTCCGTAGGCGAAGTGGCCAGAGTCTCAATCACCGACGGATTGCTCGACAACACACGGGTAATAGGTGCCTGTACATTCACGACGACCGATTTTCCCACCAGAATGTGCAAAGCTTGGCCTTCAGAGCTGACGTTCTGCTGTGTCGAGCTTTGCGGCTGAGACACGCTCGGTTGTTGCACGGTCTGCGCTGGTTTAGGAGAGGGCTGCTGAGGCGCATTCTGCTGTTGCGGCGCTGGCTGCTCAGGCGCAGTCTGCGATTGCGGGGCGGTTTGCGCTGTTGCCGCTATGGTTGCGACCACAAGAATCAATAGAACTAAATTTCGGCTTGTCGAACTCTTCATTTGCTGTCCTCACTCACCCATCGACTGGCGCTCAGAACTTCTCCACGCTCCGTTTAGTTCCTTGGATCACTTCGAGAACATAAATCGTAGGCCTCGAGGGCTCAATGCGCTTGGGCGCCTTCTTGGTTGGGGGAGGCACAACAACGGGAGGTTTCTCAGAAGCTACTAGCTGATCCAGCCTTGTAGGTTTTAAATTGACGCTCTTCTGATCAACCCCGCTGCGCAAAACAAATTGAATGCCGCCTTGCATGCTCGCAAGTTGCAGTCTTTGCGAGTCTTCCGGATTCAGCAGGAGTGTTACAACATTGACGGTCTGCGGCCTACCTTGCGGATCCGGCTCAGTCGTCTGCCCTGCAGTCAAAACCTCAACATCTTGCAGCACGGTTTCTGTTACTGGAATATTGTTGCCGCCGGGAGGAGTGTACGTAACTAGTACATCGACGTGAGAACCCGGATAGAGGAACCCGGCCACACCCACGATCTCATTCGAACGCACTGCCGTCGCACGCATTCCAGGCGGGATTCGCCCCGAAAGACCGATGCCGGAACCCTCTAGGCCAAGGTTCCGCTTCAATATGGGCTCTTTCGAACCGAGCGCATTGAGAAGCGGATGACCGATCACATCTTCCACCTTGCCGTAAGAGCCCTGGAGCGGAAAATCACTCGGCCAATCGACCAAGGTGACATCCTTGGCGGCCAGCGTAATGCCCGAAGGCAGCTCGCCGGTGGTAGTGACGATCTGAGTCGTTGCGGCACGGGCGCGCCGTATGCTCAATTTCTTGCTAAAGAAAAACGCAATCCCCAGCGACAGTAAGGCCGCCATTATGAAAGCGATCGCTACACGTTGCAGTCCCGTAAGTCACCTCCACCCAAGTATTGCCAACAAAATTGCCAACCTAAGTCAACCTGCGCAAGGCAAATCACAACTCGCGCTGAAGGTACCCGCCGACGTCTACAATATGCCGTCCCTAGGGATCGGATAACAAAAAATTATCTAGGTGTGCTCGTTAAATCATTACCGCTCGAGCGACGTCTCCCAGGCAACGGGAAGGGCATTCGAACTGTCTTCTTACGGTGCTGCCTGGCCGCCCCGGTGCATGGCAGGGAAACAACAGGTCACGAGACCGATCCGGCTTCATCGTCGAAGGCGAACCGAAGTGCTCCGAAATAACCAATAATGAAAACACATCAAAAGGTGAGGGTTCTGTTTGCCTGCGGGTTATGCCGCGAGCAAACAGAACCACGTTTCGGGTGTACTACGAAATATATTCGCCCAGAATGCTGCCGATCTTCGTGAATGCGCTGTTCAGGCCGCTGGCTAGGGTAGTCATACCGGCGGTAGCTGCGAAAGCCACCAGCGCAAGGATCAACAGATATTCCACGAGTCCCTGGCCCGTTTCGTCTTTCTGCAAATGGTTCAGGGAATTCAGAATAAGGGTTTTCATGCTCGTTTTTCTCCTCAGTATTTGTCTGCTTATTCCCAGCGCCGGGGGGTATCGCGATGGGCACACCGAACACTTTTCCTTACGCATGTAAGGGACCAAAACGACCCCAGATGATGGCTCAGCGTCGCGGGCACAGTAAGTCCTTGAAAATACGAATCATTGATTTGTTCTGCATCTGCGTTTCAACTGAATCGCGCCAGAACCTTGGCTGCTGGGCAAGGGAAATTGTTTTCCGTCGTTATCCTTTCGGTAACCTGGCGAAGGCGCCCTGAATACTGTTGTTTACACAGCCCCGCGCTATGCCGCTAATGTGGCGCAAGAGCGTGAACAGAAAGACGCCCAAAGGAATCGCCACCACACAGAAGTGATCGGGTATGAAAGACTCGCAGAGCGGGGCTACAAACATCAAAGCCGCGGCTCTGGCCAGGATGCGTCCATCCCGATCTCCAGTTGCTTCCGCCTCGATAAAGCGAGACAGCGTAAGCGCAATCGGGATCAGCAGAACGCTCATGTCGTGAATCAGGAGGTGATAGCTGACCAGTACGCTTGTCGTGATCGCCAGAAGAAATGATTCCGTTACTCTCCTTACCGGCACCATCGCGACCCAAACCAGCACCGCAAGGGACACAACAATCGTTAATGTCTGTGTCCAGAAGACAGGGAACTTCCTGTCCAGCAGTCCGAACAAGAGACCCCGCAAATTCGGCATGAGAGCTGGAGAGATACCGTACTTAAACTGATCGACTGGAGATGCCAGGCGGAGACTCATCAACAGCAGCGAGCGAAAGTAGACCCCTACCTGTGAGAGGCCGACCAGCGAGAGAGAGAGCAGGCCAACTAAGATGGCAGCGAGAACGAAACCAGCCGAAAAGCGCCAGCGTCGCCAGACGAGAAATAGCAGTGCGATTGGAATCACGATCTGAAACTTGAACAACCCCAGTCCGACAAGAACGCCGGCAGCTAACTCCCGGCCGCTATGCAGCGATACAAGTGAGGCCGCCAAAAGCGTCAGGAGCAGAATTGAATCCTGTCCTTGAAGAAGCGCGGCTGCGACCGGAAGAAATGCCAGGAACATGACGGGGGGCAGCCATCGATAGATCACGGCGAGGTTTTTCATCCACGGCCGCAGGAACTTAAATGTAATCGCGAGAACTGTGAGGTTAAGACCGAGTAATGTGAAGTACGCAGTGCGGTACGACAAAAGCGAAAAAGGGACGAAGAGCAATGCTTCATAGGCCAGATGATTGAAGGGCAGCGCGATATCACCTGGGCTGACAAGCTGGTTTTGGAAATGGCGTTGGGTATTATACTCGTATAGTTCATGCGAATGCCCGGTTCGGACCATGTATCCAGCCGTATAGAGCTGTCGGAAATCGGAGCGTCCGCCCAGGAAGACCGAAACCGTCAGAACCCAAGTCCAGAGATGAATTCCAATCAGGTACGCTGAAAGGCCTAGGACGAGACCCTTCACGTAGTAAGGTGCCTCGGGGCTCCCCTGGGTGACATTCGCGACATTCTGCTGGCACGATTCCATATCTTCCTCGCAGTCTGAAGTGATAACGTCAATGCAAGGAGTTCATTTTCAGAATACGGAGGAGCACATCACTTTCGGTAGCGAACAGCTGATCCGGTCAGTAGCTGCTGTGATCGTGGTCAGCCTCTTTGTTGCGTTCTTCATCTTCAGCTTCCCCGCCCGTAGAAATGGCCTCGACTTTTCCCAGTTCTATTCTGCCGCCCAGATTGTCCGGCAAGGACTCGGCACAGAACTATATAACCTCAGGATACAACTGCAATTCCAGTCAAAAGTTGCCTCGGTTCACGTCTTTTACAACCACCCTTTTTGAAACATTGCTGTTCATGCCGCTGACGTCGCTACTACTCGGCCAAGATTCCATGCTCATGTTGTTCATCTACGCTGGTTTTCATAACCGGCAGCTTGCTCGTACTCGTCTCGATTGCGATCTCAGGACTCCGAGTCTTGTTGAATATCCAACATTGTTGTTGGCGACCCAAACATATCAGCCGATCGTTGGCCTTGACCCAGCGTTATGCCTAATCTCGGAGGTTTCTTATACCTAATCGGAGGGCGGCGAGTGCCAGCTCCACTCTCCGCCGTCACTGTGGAACTTGTGTCGCTTGCGATCGTGGTTGGCGGCGAAAAATTGGCGCGATGAACAGTTTTAGCATTTCGTTGCCATCAGTGCTTTCGGTGCCATTCTCGCCAGCTATCACATTTACAACTATGATTAACGCTGCTCCTGCTCCCGCTAGCAATCATTTGCGGCGAAGTGGCGCAGCGAAGAGTCTGCTATCGGCGCCGATTGTCTTTACTCTCGCGTTGATTGTGTATTCGCACCGCCGCTGCACCGGTTGCTGCTGCCCCACAGCAGTTATGCCTGATGTTTATTCCCAGCGTGGCTTTGTGCGTTAGCTAAACCGCCCGGAGACTCCCGCGGCTGTAGCATCAGTGCAGCCTGGGGGTCTCAACTTTTGAAGTGAAAAGTCGATTTGCCCTCCACTGTGAATGTGCCGGAGAAGCGCGAACAGGAATGCGCACAAGGGGAGTGCTACGATAAAAAACCACTGTGGAGTAAATGCGATGCAGACCGGCGCAACAAACATGAGGACGGCAGCCCGCAGAATAAAGCGGGACTCAGTCACAGAGCCTTCGGTGTCTATGAAGCGAGACAATACGATTGCAACCGGCAGAAGCAAAATACTCAAATCGTGAATCAGAAGATGGTAGCTCACTAGCGCGCTGGTGGTTATCGCAACCAGCAGCGCGTCGGCAGCCCTCAAATCGTCTCGGCGCCAAAGCATGACCCAGATCGCTACGATTGCCGAGAGAGCAAAGGTTAACATCTGGACCCAGCTTGCGGACGCGTGGGAGCTCGTCAAGCCAAAAATCAGTCCCCGCAAATTTGCCATGGATACAGGCGATATCCCGTAGCGGAACCGGTCGGCTGGTGTGTTCAAACCGAAGCTCATCGAGCCCAGGAAATATACATACTGCTTCGCCTCGGCCAAGCCCACGATCCAGAGCGAGGCCGCTCCAACCAAAGCGGCCGACAAAGCAAACCCTAGACAGAACCGCCATCTGCGCCATGCCAGGAACAACAATGCAATCGGCAGGGAGATCTGAAACTTTGCTAGCCCCAAAGCAACGAGTACACCGGCAGGCAAGTCGCGTTTTTGATCGAGTAAAACAGAGGCGCCGGCAAGTAACGTTAACAGCACTATCGAGTCCTGGCCTTGCATCAACGCGGCGGATATAGGTAGAAAACTGATGAAAATGGCACCGGGAAGCCACGGCCAGACTCCGGCCAAGGCAGCTAATCGCGGTCGCAGTAGCCGAAATGAAACCCAGAGAAGCGCCACATTAAAAAAGAGAAAGCTAATGTATGCCATCTTGAACGGCAGCATGGAAAAAGGGGCAAACAGAAGCGCTTCATACGCTAGATGGTTAAACGGCAGCGCAATTTGTTCCTGGGAGACGAGTGCGTCCTGAAATCTTTTCTGTGCATTGTAATCGTAAAGCTGATGCGAGTGACCTGTGCGGACCATGTAGCCGGCAATGTAGAGCTGTCTGAAGTCGGCGTGACCATCCACGATTACGCGCAAAAAACCCACCCACCCTGCAAGCTGAATCCCGATCAGGATCGCCGGAATCCCCAGCGTCAAAGCCTTCACGTAATACGGCGTGTCGGAAGTTAAACTTCGGCTGGTCGCACTCTCTTCTGATAATCCTCCGTGGGATTGATTTGGTGGAGTACGCTCCGACGCCCTGCCTGTCGTGGTCCCGCTCGTTACCGAGTCCGTCGGATTTCCGGGCATTATTTGTTGCCTTCTCTGGTGTGGTTAGCCAGGATTAAGAGATCCCTGAGTAGAGGATTTAGCTTGTCAATATCCTTCTATCATGCTCCTCATTCTGCTTGCCAGCTTTGCTCTGGCAGTCTTTTCATCAATACAAAAAGAAATGCGCAGATCAGTACCGAAACGAGATAGAAATGTGCGGGAATCACAAAGATGCATATCGGTGCCACGAATAACAATGCTGATATCGCTGCAGCTGCCCGCCCGAAGGGTTCACCAGTTCCATTTCTGCTAATGAACCGATCGAGCGTCAGAACAATCGGGATTAGCAATATGCTCAAATCGTGAATAAATAAGTAATAGCTCACCACCACGCCCGCAGTGATGGCGAGAACGAGGGCGTCGCCTCCTGGCTGCTGCCGCCCGCGAGCACGTACCGAAATCACTACAATCGATGACAGCAACAGTGTGGTAACTTGGAGCCATCGCTGCGGTGCTCGCAAACTCGCCAATCCGTAGATCAATCCTCGCAGATTCGCCATTATGTTTATCCGGAGAGGGAAATTGATCTCACCCGGCACCGCAGGCAAGCCTGCTCCTACTGAGAGCAGTGAGTGCACGAATACCACCGTTTCCGCCCAGCCACAGGTGATGAACGAGAGCAGTCCAACCAATATGGCAGAAAACAAAAAGCCTTTCACGAACCGCCACCGGCGCCAGAGCAGAAACAGCAGGACGATTGGTACGACGATCTGGAACTTGAATAATCCGACGCCGGCCAGGGCACCGGCGGTCAAGTCCCGATTCCGCTCAAGCGAGACGAGCGCGGCTGCAAGCAAGGCCAATAGCAAAATCGAATCTTGCCCCTGCATGAGTGCTAAAGCAACGGGATAAAAACCCAGGAACAGAGCTGGTGGAAGGCCGGGCCAGACGCGACTTAGACCTCGCAACCTTGGTTGCAATATCAAGAAAGCCAGCGCGAGCAGAAGCACGTTGAGGAGCAAAAATCCCAGGTACGCTGTCCGGTACGGAAGCAGCGAAAACGGCACAAACATCAGAGCCTGGTACGCCGGCCGGATAAACGGGAGCGCACGTTCATCATTTGAGACCAGCGTATTTTGAAAACAGGTTTGCGCTGCGTAATCATACAGTTGGGTGCGATGACCCGTTCGAACCATGTAACCGGCGACATACAGTTGCCGGAAATCTGCATGTCCGCGCAGCGCCTTAGGTAAAAACGTCAACCATGCCAAGAACTGTATGCAGAAAATGATTGGCAAGATGCCCAAAAGAATATCTTGCACATAATGTGTCCTTCTAAATTGGCTTAGCTCGCTGACCACTGTGCCTGTGCTGCTTAGCATTTCATATCATCCGATTCGGGCCAAAGATTCACGGACAAGGGAAATCATTACGAACCATAACGAGAAACCGCTCTTCACTCGCCAGATTGGGAATAGGACTCACTGGCAGCAGTGCCAGACGCAATTCCAGCCCAGACAATCCGGCCAGTCGGCGTCTGAGCGACAACCAAGTCAGAGCGAGTTCCGCGTGTTCGAAAAGATGAGAGGCTGTCTCCGGGAAGATGAAACCTAGGAACAGCGCAAGCAACCCCAGACTAACCTCGACTAAGAGCATCGCTAAATGCCTCCCTATGGCGCCCACGAGGAACCGCGAGCAATGCGGCGGCCACCTTGGAGATCTTCAGCCGCCTGCGGAAGGGGACTGGCTGTCCGAAATCCTGGACGCATTCGGTAACAGCGCTGCTGAAACCCACCACTTCGCTCGTAATAGTGGAACTTTGCGGTGAGGACCCAGCTAGGTGGAATAAGGAGAGCGCCGACATCGTGAACTCGGGATTCGTTTAGGTTCCGTGTGACGCCCCGACCAAGTCGCCTGTGAAATCGGATTCGCCCTTTGTCCGGCCCCGGCCAAAGCTGCGCTCCAGGCTCAACGCGATCCAAGAAGCCACATAAAGCAAAGCCGCGATAACCAGCAATGACCGGATGCCGGTCCACAGCGACATAGATTCGAGCATTCCTCCAATCATTGCTCCCATCAGGTTCGACCCAAGTGAATCGGCGCGGAAACCCTGCTCAGCGAAACTTCGGATGAACACAATGCCGGCAAAAAGCACTGGCATGCACAGCACCAAAGTGGAGCTCAATGCCTTCGCCCATAACGATGGATAGAAAAACTTCTCCAGAGGAATCAAGTAGCTTGCCAACAGAGTCAGGAAAATTCCAGCGTAGCCGATGCTGGCGGGAATTCGAGGAAAGAACTGCACCAGCAGGTTCGCCCCTACGATTAGCAAGAGCAGACCAGCGATAACCACCGAATTTACCAGCCATGTGGTTCCAAACAGCAGCGCCATTTTGCTGACGATCTGCGCCTCCAGCAACATGAAGCCAGCACCCAGGAAAAAGAAATGCCACTGCAGCGAGCGCAGTGTGGTACCCGTGTCCCGCAGGAGCACCCAGCACAGCAGCACCAGGGCTACCGAAATCACAATCACCGACGCCGGCAGGCCCGGCTCGTGCTGATAAAAATACGGCCAGTTATCGGTCGTCAGCGTGGCCGGCGTCATCTTCATGCCGCCATGCGCCCCCAGGTAAGCCACGAGCTGCGGGTCTTGAATCGCCTGCGCAATTCTCTGTTCTCCCAAAAACCGTTTGAAGTAGCCCGTAGAGTCGCCCTGCAATCCACGGCGTATCAACCTGGAACTTTACGACGAAGACTCCGTCTGCGTTCAGCAGCCGCTTGCTGGCCTGAAGCGCTTCCAGCGTATACACGTAATTATCAATCCGGATATTGGTGTAATGTGAGCTCGTGGTGTGAGAATCAAGCAGAGAAAAGACGATCAGGTCAAAGCGATCCCGGCTGTTTTGCACATAGCTGCGCGCATCGTCCTGCACTTGGCGCACACGCGGTGAGCTATAGGGCTTTTCAAAATGATATTTCTCGCCCAGCTTTAGAATCAGCGGATCAATCTCCACCGCCGTAACCTGCCCAGCGCCGTTGCGCAGCGCGGCCGCTACATCGTTGCCCATGCCGGAGCCTAAAACCAGCACTGATGGAGGGCGGGAATAGAAGTGGTAGGGAAGGTTGTAAGCATTCCACTGCGCGGGCACTGCCGCAAACAGCGATGGATGGGCGGCAACGAATTCCGGCGAGAGATCGAGAATTTGCTGATAAAAAATGTCGTTCGTTGTCAATTCGTACTCAAATATCTTCCCCTCCGCTGCTCGGGGTGCCAACGTCAGCTTCTGATAGGGTGACCAATAAACCTTGCCCTGTTTTCCGGCGCCCAGGGTCAGCAATCCCAGGCAAATTACGAATGCGCCTCCCGCCGCCCAGCGCAACCAAGGCCAGTTCCAGAGCACGCATACCAACAGCAGACCCGCCACGACAAACCAGGTCAAGGGAGGCTGGTACAGAAAGCAGAGGAGCGTGTAAAGTAAGATTCCAGCGAGGCTGGCTAGCACGTTGACGGAGTATGCGAGAATGCCGTTGCTGGCGTTTTCCAGATACCAACCCACAACCTGACCGAGCGGGATAAACGAAAAGCAAATCAGGCTGAAGGTCGGCACAATGATCGCAATCGCCGCTGCAAGTAGAGGAAACGAGAACTCGGCAGGCACGCCCCACACATGAACCTCAGAGCTCGCGCCCACGAAGGTAGGAATCGAACTTATGAGAACCCGCAAACTCTGCCAGGGGAGCTTGACAACCAGTGCCAGCGTCAGCAAAGGAACAACCATGGTCAGGAGGTTGACCCGCCGCCGCGACATGTAGCACCCCAAACCGAAACCCAGGAAACAGGCGATCAGCACAAAATTCTTGAAGTATGCAAAGACACGGATCTCCGAGGAGATCCAGCGAATCATCAGCAGTTCGAAAAATAATGCCAGCAAGCTCCAAAGAGCCAGCTGCCGCCACGAAAAGCCCCCCAGACCCTGCGGAGAAAATTCCCATTTCTCCGCCAAACGTGCTAGCACCCCGGACGACTCGCCTGGCGGTTTCGCGTGGAACAGGCCGACCACGTAGGCGTTTGCGAGGATCAGCCCAACCACCACAGCGCCAAAGGCCGCGTGCAGACTCCATTCCCCGGGCGCTCCGCCAGACGCTTGCTGCGCCAAAGCAGAGCCAGAAAAACAAAGAAAAATTCCCGAGCATGATAGAAGTTTTCGCATAGATCTTGTACTTACGTTCGATTTAGTCGCGAATTTGACGCCCCTTCGCGGGGGGAGAGGGTTGGGCGTGTATTGCTTCTAGCAATGCTGCAGCCAAGTTGCTATTTCCTGTAAGCCTTTGTTGGATTTAAAGCACTTAATATCTAACCAGGATTATGACTCGCTCAATCAGTACTGGAAAACTTGTATACATTTGTTGACATCCATTCACATGCAGTATTCCTTCCCCATCTTTCCACTTAAGTCTAGACAGAGCAGCAGTTTAGACTCAAAGGCAAGTGGTCATTACTGGCCGAGGTCTAGCGGGATTGACCGCCGCTCACGAGCTGGGTTGCGGTCGTACGGGCGCGCGTAATGACCCATTCGAACTATGTAGCCCATGAAATAGAGCTGCCGGAAATCTGCATGGCCGCGCAGTGCATTAGGAAGAAACGTTAGCCATCCCAGGAACTGAATGGAGAAAAGAATCGGCGGGATATCTTAGGAGAGCATCCTGCTGATATTGGGTCGTTCTGGATTGCTCCAGTTCTGTAGCAGCAGGATCTGTGCTCGTTACCATTTCTCGGCCAACTCTCTGGTCGAAACTTAGGGGCAGGAGAGATCCTTGCGGATCATAAAGAGAAATCGACTCTTGTTCGCTGATTGTAAGGTCTCGCAGTTGTGATAGTCGCGCAAAATGTAATCCGCGACCGGATCGGTTGTAGTTGCAAACAACGGAGTCCCGGGCCAGGAACGAGGAATTTTCTCCGCAAATCCAGGCTCAAACAAGATCACTCGTGCCTGTTTCGAAGAGAGTTGCGACACGAGTTCGTCAGCTTGCAGTCGTGTGTGCATTCCGGGCTGAAAGTATTCGTAGTGGGTGGGGCTGTACGTAGCCGTGAGATAGTAATAAAGCGGCAAATAAGGATAGACCAGAACGCTTTCGTTCCGCAGCACATGCGCCTGAACGTAGTTTACGACGGTGTCATTCGCGGGAACCGTGATTTGTCCTCGACGGGTCGTCACGTTGTGTTGCGCACTGACCGAGCGGACTAACAGTGCCATCCCAAACAGTGCAAACGCGATCGCGATGTAAGCCGTTAGCCAGGGCCTTACGGTTGTGTAAATTCGTCCCGGAATATCTCTGCCGTCGATCATCCACGCGAGCACCAATGAAAGCAGCGGAAGCAGATACATGAAGTGGATAACATCCGCGCGGCCGATCACGATGGAAAGAAGTAGCCCACCTAGGGCCGCGGTGGTCAATACGTAGTAGTTGGCCTTCGATTCCGGCGCTTGCCGTCGCACGATCTGAACCAGCCAGTACACCAGCATTCCAACTGCGGTAATGGGCAACATTGGAACCAAAAAGCAAGGGCTCAGGGCGATAACTGTAACTACGCGAGCTGCCAACGGAGCACCTGCGAACAGTGTTCGGCGCGTCTCTTCCGACCAGTTTTGATATCCATAAGGCACATGATTTGCGAGTGAATAGTGCCGCAGCGGCCAAAACCAATCCGCGAACATGAGCGACAAGCTGTGCTGTGAACCAAAATAAGCCAAGGTCAGGGTGAACGGCCAGGCGAGCCCGATCGCGAAATAAACAATTTCAGCTCTTGTTAGGATAAGCCCACCCATTAAGTGAATCGCGAGCAAGCCGGCGCACAAACCGAGTAAGAGTCCAGCACCTTTCGACTGTTCGAAGAGAAAAGTCAGTGCGACGAATGATCCGCCTGCAAAGGCCCATGCGCGACTGCGTGTCTCGATTAGCCTCACAGCACAGTAGACTGAAAGGCAAGCCCACAGCGTGCTGTCCCAGTTATGCAACACCAGGAAACGGTAGGGGAGGGTGCTCAGAGTAATTATCGCCGCAACGAATAGGGCACTGCCGCGGGAGCAGACGCGCCGGCACAGCAAATAGGTAATGGCCGAAAATGCTGCGCCGAATATCACCAACGCCGTCCGCGCGACAATGATCGAGCTGCCGAAGATCTTAAAAATCAGGGCGAGAAAATAATACGAGCCCGGAGTAAAGAATGAGAAGAAATCGCGGTACAGCACCTCGCCACCCAGAATGCGTTGCGCCCCTTGCAAGACGATGCCCTCATCAGGGTCCATCGCGGTGTAGCGGCGAAACACAAACAGGTACGCGCAGGCGGTAACGAAAACCGTCAGCGCTACAGCCCTTTCAGTACGCGAGCCTTCAGGAATGAAGATGCCGAGCAATTCGGCTCTCGGGCATGAATCGCGTTTGGCTGTAAGCACCTCCCGGTTAATATCGTTGGAAACAACCATGCGAGACCAGGAGCAAAAATCGAGCGCCAGCGATTCGCTTGCGCTGCTCAAATCGGTTACTGTACATCCATTGCAAGCTCGTAGCCAATCAGCCACTTACGTACCGAGGAAAGCCTGAAGGCGAGCTGTTGGAGCAGGCCTTTGGGCAATTCAATCGACGGTTCTTGACACTTTCCAGAGCCAGGCGAGCAGCACGATTGTCTCCATTTGTATACCATTTATTCTCCCCGCTTGGGTGGACGTTCGACTGCGAGTATCAGGTAACTATGGGGTTAAGTTGAGTCCGATAACCAGATCGGCTCATCGAGGGGCTCGCACAGCGATCTGGATTGGTCTGGCACCCTAACTGCGTACCTCTTTCTTGCTGGTCACAAAATTGCCTCTCCGAATGTCTTGATCATGGTCCAACTCGAGAGATCTTCCTTCAATCATTATCGAGCAAGGGCTCTGTTTCAACGGGTGCCCAGGATATCGCTGCTCTGGTCAACTATTTTGGCGGGTTTCCGATGCGCAAGCCAACACCAACCCGCACATCTGTCTCGAGAGGGAACCGTTGGTCAGTGTCTACTATTAAAGCATGAACTTTGATTCTCAAGCCACGGTAGAGGAAATTTCAGCGATTTCGACAGTCGTCGCGCCAGAATTGGCGGGCGAGGCGATCCAAATTTCTGTAGTGATCCCGTGCCTCAATGAGGCGAAGTCAATCGCATTCTGCATCGATAAGGCTTTCGCCGCCTTTCGAAGGTTATGCATTTCCGGCGAGGTTGTGGTATCAGATAACGGTTCCACTGACGGTTCCACCGAGATTGCCGAACTCCATGGCGCTCGGGTGGTGCACGCCGTCTCCAGAGGGTACGGCAGCGCCTTGCGCAGAGGAATTGAAGAAGCTAAAGGGCAGTTCATTATCGTTGGCGATGGCGATGACAGCTATGATTTCTCGGAAATAGACGCGTTTGTAGCCAAGTGGCATGAGGGGTACGAGTTCATTATTGGCAATCGATTCCTGGGTGAGATCAAGACCAGCGCCATGCCATGGCATCATAAGTACATCGGAACCCCCGTGCTCTCTGCAGTTGTGAATCTGTTTTTTCGAGCTGGTGTGGGAGACATAAACTGTGGCTTGCGCGGTTTCACGAAGCATCTCGCAAATCGTCTTGATTTCCGGACCACTGGCATGGAGTTTGCGTCTGAATCTTTGATCAAAGCCGCCAAGCTTGGCGTCCGATTGACCGAGGTTCCGATCACCTTGTGGCCTGACAAGCGTGGGCGGCCTCCCCATCTTCGCAGCTTCCACGATGGTTGGCGGCACCTGCGCTTCATGTTGTTGTGTGCACCGAATTGGCTGTTTCTGCTTCCCGGTGCCTTTCTGTTTGCCCTTGGACTTGGGCTGGTTTTCTGGCTCTTTCCCGGACCGCGTCAGGTGGGGAAAGTTATCTTCGACATCCACACAATGCTGTTCGGGATGATGTTTGCGCTTGTGGGCGCTCAGATCATAACAATTGGCATGTTTGCAAAGGTGTTCAGCTACTCGGAAAGATTTGCGCCGAATCAACTCTCTTTGGAAAGATGGCTCAAACGCTTAAAGCTGGAACACGGCCTTATTCTGGGCGCCGGCCTTGCCCTTAGTGGTTCTGCGGGTGCCTTCTATCTCCTTTGGAAATGGGCGGCCAGCGATTTCGGCCACTTCAACGATCTGCGATCCGTTGTTTTCTTTTCGCTATGGTTCTTCATCGGTGTGCAAATGATTTTTTCTTCTTTCTTCCTTAGCATGCTAGGAATTAGCCGTGGAACCTACATCGGCGACTACGACAAGGACCGATAACGTCCGCTGAGCGTTCGCAAATCAACGAAGGCATGGAGCTCCAAACGAGAAAATTCTCTTTGATTGGCAAGGTCCACGAGAGCCTTGTTTTCGGCCGCCGAGTCAGAGTTTTAGCTCGCCATCTAGCTGCTCTCATCCCGGCTCGTGCACGCATCCTCGACATCGGTTGTGGCGATGGAATGATCGATCGCCTCATTATGGAACAGAGGCCTGATGTGTCCATTGAGGGTATCGACCCACTCGTCCGCCCCAGTACCCATATTCCTGTCAGGCCGTTCGACGGTGAAAGAATTCCTCATTCCGATTCTAGTTTTGACGCTGTCATGTTCGTGGATGTCCTTCATCACACATCCAATCCCTTGCCCCTTCTGAGAGAAGCGGTTCGCGTCGGCACGATGATCCTGATCAAAGATCATCTTCGTAATGGCCTATTGGCTGGCGCGACTCTGCGCCTCATGGACTGGGTCGGTAATGCTCATCATCGCGTGGTCCTCCCGTACAACTATCTGTCAAAATCAGAATGGAAGGCGGCTTTCGACGACGTGGGTTTGCGGGCAAACCACATGAATTTGTCATTGGGGCTGTACCCGCCTCCGCTGTCCTGGATCTTCGAACGCGGGCTGCACTTCATTGCAACTTTCGACAAGGCTTGAGGATAAAGCCAGAATGTCAGACCTCCTTTAGCAGGCGGAACTTCGGTGCAACAAGCGCCACGTTTGTCGCCAGAAAATAGATCCGAATCTTGGAACAGATTCGAGGACATCATTTGGGAGTTAGTCGCGGCGGCTTCTCGTCGGCGTCCAGCAGCCATACCT
>WNGE01004736.1_pt1 | contig 28283 bp, 26 predicted proteins | sample 5400651 | NCBI WGS metagenome assembly WNGE01 (sample SAMN13153370, study PRJNA577476) | soil metagenome | isolation source: 60 cm soil or saprolite under grassland replicate 2 | place: USA:California | collected 2016-06-15 | reverse complement strand
GCCTCGATTCGGGCGACTGGGGCCGCCTGCACCGCGATGCGCCGGCGTCGGTGCGGGGTACCCACCAGTCGCCCTTGCTGGTCGGCACGGACACGAGGTCGGACGGTGACCACGGTTGGGCCGGGTGGGTGGCCCCTCGTCCGCTCCGGCTGCGCCCGCAAATCAGTCGCTCCGAGGGGCCACCCACCCACAGCGCAGTCCAGCGCAGCCCCAGCCAAGCCACAGCCCAGGACCAGGAGGCACCCCGAAAATGAGCACCGCCCTCGCCGAGCACCCGCGGCCCACCCTCGTCGACCCCCTCAAGACCCGCGCCAAGCAATCCGTACGGCACCACCTCCCTGTACAACTACCTGCTGGAGCACCCGCGCGTCCTTCCGCTGCTCCCTTCGCGGCAGCGCATCAAGGGGGCGCACTTCTTCGACAGCAACTTCGACCGGGGGACCGGCTGGTACCGGTCGCACTTCCCGACGGGGGCGTACCGGCGGCTGCGGGCGCGCGACGGCGGGCCGGTCCTCGCGGGGGAGGCGAGCCCGTACTACCTGTTCCACCCGCTCGCGGCCGAGCGGGCGGCAGGGCTCGTCCCCGACGCGAAGGTGCTCGTGCTCCTGCGGGACCCGGTCGAGCGCGCCTGGTCCCACTACAAGGAGCGGGTGCGCCACGGCGCCGAGCCGCTGGGCTTCGAGGAGGCGCTCGAGCGCGAGCCGGAGCGGCTGGCCGGCGAGGTGGAGCGGGTGCTCGCTCAGCCCGGCTACTCGAGCTTCGCCCACGAGCACTTTTCCTATGTGGCGCAGGGCCGCTACCTCGACGTGCTCCCCGCCTGGCTGGAGCGCTTCCCGCGGGAGCGGGTGCTGGTGCTGCGGAGCGAGGACTTCTACGCCGACCCGCAGGCGGTCCTGGACCGGGTGGCGGCGTTCCTGGGCCTGCCGTCGTGGCGCCTGCAGGACCGCACGCGGCACAACTACCACCCGGCTGCCGACATGCGCGAGGAGACCCGGCGTCGCCTGCGGCGCCTGTTCGCGCGGCACAACCGGGAGCTGGCGGAGCTGCTGGGCATGCGGCTCGGCTGGGCGTAGGGGCCTGCGGGTGCGCTCGGGCCGGGTCGTGGTCGCCGGGGGGGCGGCGCTGCTGGTGGCTGCCTTGGGGGTCGTCGCGTGGGCGCTGGTGGTCCGCGGGGGGTCTGGGTCCGGCGGTGCGGGGATCGCGCCGCCGGAGCGGGGGGCGTGGCTCGGGTCCTGGGTGGCGAGCCGCTACGGGTCCTCCCGCGAGGGGCGGGAGCGGGCGGTGCTCGAGCTCGAGTCCAAGCTGGACCGCAAGCTGGCGATCGATCACACGTACGTGCCGTGGGGGACTTCGATCGGCTGGCAGCCCGCGTGGGACCTGGCGCAGGGCCGTATCCCGCTGATCTCCTTCGGGTTCGGCGGCGACACCCGCGAGGTCGCCGCCGGCCGCCACGACGCCTACCTGCGCTCGCTGGCCGAGGAGGTCCGCGGGCTCGGCAGGCCGGTGCTGCTGCGCTACGCCTACGAGATGGACGGCGAGAACAGCACCTCCTGGGTCCATTCCGGAGGCGACTACGTGGCCGCCTGGCGCCACGTCCACAAGCTGTTCGCCGGGCTGGACGCGGCCTGGGTGTGGGCGCCGAACGCCAGCGCCTTCGCCGACCCGCCGGCCGTCGAGCGCTACTGGCCCGGCGACGGCTACGTCGACTGGGTCGGCGCCGACGGCTACAACTGGTACGGCTGCCGCAACCGGACCGACTGGCGCGGCTTCGGCGAGGTGTTCCGGCCCTTCTACGCCTGGGCGGGGGCGCGCGGCAAGCCGCTGATGATCGCCGAGGCCGGCACCACCGAGGACAGCGCGGACCCCGGCCGCAAGCAGGCCTGGTACACCGACGCGGCGGCCGCGCTCAGGGCCATGCCCAAGGTGCGGGCGGTGGTGTTCTTCGACTCGTCCAACCCGTGCCCGTGGTGGGTCGACACGACCGCTCGGTCGCTGGACGGGTTCAGGAGGCTGGCACGGGACCCGCACCTGGAGGCCGCGCCGCCGCCCGCCGAGTAGGGCTACCGGGCGAGCGCCCGGGGTGCCACCCTGGCCGCCACGCGGCGCAGCGCCTGGCCGGTGAAGGTGCGGTGCGGCTCGAGCACGATGCGGTGCCCCTCCAGCGGCGGGGTGGACGGCGAGTTCCAGCCGGCGTCGGTGGTGAAGGCGTGCCAGTACCCCGCGCGCTCGGCCGCGCGGACGGTGTCGCTGTCGTACTCGCCGGGCTGGCCGCTGGGGTAGGCGAGCAGCCGCACCGGCACGCCCAGCCCGGCCTCGAGCCGCTCCCTGGCGGTGACGAGGTCGTGGAGCTGCTCGTCGGGCGTCTCCCTGCTGAGCACCGCGTGACGGTTGGAGTGGGAGCCGATCTCGAAGCCGCGCCGCACCAGCTCCTTGGCGCCGGGCCAGTCGAGGAACAGCTCCCGGTCGCCGGGCGTGCCCCGCGGGCGCAGCCGCTCGACCAGCTCGTGGGCGGCCTGGTCGCGCTCGGTGCGGCCCATCTGGCGCAGGCGGCCGCTGAGCCACTGGTAGGAGCGCCTGCCCTGGGCGCCGCGGGCGGGCAGGACGCGGTGCTCCCAGCGGACCGACTCGCTGCCGGCGTTGGCGAAGGCCCAGCCGAGCAGCTCCCACCAGGCCCGCACCTCTCCGGCGAGCAGCCCGGGCACGAGGAAGAAGGTGGCGGGCAGGCGCAGGCGCTCCAGCAGCGGGACGGCGAGGTCCAGGACGTCCTTGTAGCCGTCGTCGAAGCTGAGGGCGACCGCCCGGGGTGGCAGGGGCCGGCCGCTCCGGAGGGCGTGCAGGGATTGCTGCAGCGGGACGACGGTCGCGAGCCGGGCGAGGTGGCGGAGCTGGCGCTCGAGGCGGCGGACGCCGGCGCTGGAGGGCGCGGGATAGCACCACGTGGCCTCCACGTTGTGCCAGGCGAGGACCGTCAGCCGCTGCGCCATGGAGGCTCCTTCTGGAGGGTCGTGCGGAGACGGCCGAGGTGGTCGCGGGTGCCGCGCGCGGCGCGGCGCAGGGAGGGGTGGCGCACGACGAGGTCGCGGGCCAGGCGCGGCGGCGCGCGCTGGGCCCGGCGGAGCGCCGCGCCCGCCGACGGGCGCTCCACCCAGCCCTCGGCGATGGCCACGTCCGCGGTCTTGAACGACTCCTTGTAGCGCTCGTGCCCCTTGCCGAGGTCGAGCTGCGCGATGCCCGCCCCCGCCGCCGCCTCGGCCAGCCTGAGCAGCAGCACCAGTCCCGGCGAGTACTTCGAGCAGTCGACGTCGTAGGCCGGGAACCACCAGGACAGGACCGTGTCCGAGCGGATGCCGAAGTGCGCCGCCACCGGCCGCCCGCCCGCGTACAGCACCGAGAGCACGCCCGCGAACTCGCTGCTCCGCGTCTGGTACAACTCCTCGGCGAGCTGGACGATCCAGCCCTTGGCGAAGCGGTCGTAGCGGCCGGTGCGACGGTACTGGCTCGACTTCCACCCCATCAGCGCACGCAGGGCGGCGGGGTCGCGGGCGTCGTACTCGAAGCGGACCTCCCCGACCTCGCGGGCGAGCTTGCGCTCCTTGTAGAGGGTCGACTTGACCAGCTTCCTGGTGGTCGGCCGCCGCCCGTCCAGGTAGTGCCGGTAGCCCTGGGAGAGGTCCAGCACCGGCGAGCGCTCGGCGACGACGTGGTACGGCTTGAACGGCGCCTGGCACGCGAGCAGGTGGTCGAACTCCCACACGGCCAGGTCACAGGACCGCAGCAGCGCCCGCGGCTCCCAGTCCAGGCCGGGAGCGTGGACGAGGCCCTGGCAGTCCGAGACGCCGGCGCCGACGGCCCTGCCGACGCCGAGCGGGCGACGCTCATAGGGCAGGAACCCCACCGGTCCCTGGTCGTCGGTGAGCACCGCCACCAGGCAGTTGGCCCGTGCCCGGGCCACCGCCAGCGCGAACGGCGCCGACAGGAAGGGGTTCGCCAGGCCCGGGTCGCGGCGCTGCAGGTCGAGCCACCGGCTCAGCTCTCGAGGGCCCAGCTCGTCCGGGCGGGCGACCGAGATCCTCACAGTGCGGTCCGCTTCTTCCAGAGCGCGCGCGTCAGGCCGAGGCAGAACCTGGGATTGCCGAGCACGTAGCGGGCGAACAGCCGCCGCGGCTCGATGGCCAGCCGGTAGAGCCACTCCAGACCGTTGCGGTACATCCAGGCGGGCGCGCGCCGGTTGCGCCCGGACACCCAGTCGTACAGGCCGCCGCAGGTGAGGATGGCGCTGGGCCGCAGCTCCAGCAGGTGCTCCCACACCCATTTCTCCTGGTAGGGGTTGCCGAGGCCGACCAGCAGGACGCGCGCTCCGGAGCGGTTGACGGCGGCGATCACCTCGGCGTCCTCGCCGGCGGAGAAGTAGCCGTGCTGGGTGCCGGCGACCTCCAGGCCCGGGTACAGCGCGCGCAGGCGCCGCGCCGCCGCCTCCACCACCTCGGGCCGCCCGCCCAGGAGGAACAGGGGGAAGCGCCGCCTTGCCAGCATCGCGGCGACCGGGTAGATCATCTCGGTGGTCGGCACGCGGGCCGGGACGTCGTGGCCCAGCATCCTGGCCGCCCACACCACCGACTGGCCGTCGGCGTAGTTGAGGCCGCTGTGCTCGAGCAGGGCGGCGAGCGCCGGGTCGTCGTGCGCCAGGTTGACCAGGTGGGCGTTGACCGGGACCGCGAACTGGCGGTCCCCCTCGTCGACCCAGGCCTCGACCGTGCTGACGAACTGCTCCTCCGAGCAGGCGTCCAGCGGTACGCCGAGGACGCGCTTCCGTGGGAACGGGCGCTCGGCGGGACGGCCGTCGCCGACCTGGGGGGGTGCGAACGCTGGGGCGACGTCTTCGATCAACGCAAGCAGACTCCTACCTACCTAATAGGCCCCCCTGGGCGCGAGCAGCAGCGGGACCGTCTTGACCACGACGAACAGGTCGTACAGGAGCGACCAGTTCTCGATGTAGAAGAGATCGAGCCGGACGTACTCATCGAACGACAGCTCGCTGCGGCCGCTGACCTGCCACAGGCCGGTGATGCCGGGGGGCACCTCGAGACGGTCGAGCTGCCAGTCCTCGTAGGCGTCGACCTCGCTGGCCAGCGGCGGCCTCGGCCCCACCAGGCTCATCTCGCCCTTGAGCACGTTGAAGAGCTGCGGCAGCTCGTCCAGGCTGTAGCGCCGCAGGAACCGCCCGATCCGGGTGATCCGCGGGTCGTCCCGCAGCTTGAACAGGGGCCCGTCCGCCTCGTTGCGGCTCAGCAGGTCGGTCAGCAGCATCTCGGCGCCGGGCACCATCGTGCGGAACTTGAGCAGCGTGAACGGCTGGCGGTGCCGGCCCATCCGCTCCTGGCGGAAGAGCACCGGCCCGCGGTCGTCGAGCTTGATGGCGACGGCCACGGCCAGCAGCAGCGGCGAGATCAGCAGCAGGCCGACCGACGAGAGCACGATGTCGAAGCTCCGCTTGGCGATGGCCTGCGCCCGGGTGAGCCGCACGGCATTGATCGACAGCGCCATCAGGCCGCCGACGGAGCGGGGCGTCACCCGGGTGGTCGACAGCATGGCCGGGACGTTGGCGGTCACCCGGATCTCGATCCCGTCGAGCCGCCTGGCTTTGAGCACGTGCTTGAGGTCGACGGCCTGCACCGCGGTGGCGGCCACGAAGACGCAGTTGGCCCCGGTCTGGTCAGCAGGTCGGCCAGGTGCTCGGCCTCGTGGTTGGTGCCCACGATGAGGGTGTTGAAGGTGAGGCGGCCCTGCTGCCAGCTCCGGCGGATCTCGCGGTGCCACAGCCGGCGGGAGGTCGCCGCCAGCAGCAGGGCGAGCACCCAGGAGTAGCCGACCCACAGCCGCGAGTAGGAGGCCCTCGACCAGAACGAGAGCATGACGATCGCCGTGATCGTCATGCTCAGCGCCAGCACGATGCGCCGGAACTCCTCCAGCGACGAATACTGGTGGGTCCGGTAAAGCCCGAAGCCGGCGGCGAAGGCGGTGGTCACGAACGGGGCCACCAGCAGCACCAGCCAGAAATCCCCGGTCGGCCACAGCTTGCCGAAACGGAATTGGTAGGCAATGAGCAGTCCGGCGAGAACGCAGAGGCTGTCGGTGAACGCCATCCACCGGTACAGCGGCCCGTACAGACGATTGTCCGCGACCCGCCGGACCGCCGGGCCGCCGAAGGCGACCAGCGATCCACTCTGCACGTCGACATTCCCCGACCTCGCCAGATCTGGCCGCACCTGCTGCCTCACCCTCCCTCGAGTCGCAGGACCTCAACCCTCCGGCACGGGTCCGCCCTCCCCGGCCCGGACCACCCACACGCCTCGGTGCACGTGGGCCTCGTCCAGCCTTCAATAGCTGGTCACGCCATCGCTACCTCCTACTGCCGTAACGACGGCTCACCCATTCGCCGTAGGGCGCAGCGCAACGGCGACTGCGCCCGTCCGGCCACGCGGAACGAGATTCGCGGCCGGATGATCCGCCGACCGGCGGGGGACGGGCGGCGGACCGCAGGTTACCAGGAAGATTACCGCCCGACCGGACCCTCCCTCCCACCACCGGGGCTGCGGAATTATACGTAGGCACGCCCCACGGTTCCAACACGCAAAAGCCACAGCCGTCGCGCCGCGAGCGAAGGCGCCGACCGCTCGGACGAAGCGGCAGGCAAGGGATTCTTGACGCGCACCGGCAGGCTCCGATTTGACTACAAAATCACCGCTCTGTTATACGTCTGTTACGCATTCGAACCTCAACCGTCCGCCAACGGCCCTCCCCCCGCCCCGTGCAACAGCGAGCGTCCCCCGCGCTCGAGCGTCCTGGGACTCCCCCGCCAGGACGAGGTTCCGCGTTCCGCCAGCACCGCCTGCACGCTCCCATGGGGCGTCCAGCCCGTCCGCCATGCCAAGATAGCAAAAGGTACGAACAGACTTGATTTGACAAGAGCGCTCAAGCGAGATGAGCGGGCTGCCGATCGCTGAACCGAGTCCCCACGCGCATCGGCGGAGGGCTCATCGCACGCCCTGAGTCTGGAGGTGGCATTGCGCACCGCCCCCCGGCACTGCCGACCCCCGAAGCACGCGTGCCGTGCCCGCTCGTCCCCCCCGGGTGAGCGGCGGCGCTCTCGCAAGCTCGTCGTCCTCGCCCTGATCCTCGCCCTGCCCGCCGTGCTCACGCTGTCGGCCAAGGCGTTCACTCCCACGCCGGCGGGCTCGACCGACGCCCAGGGCGAGGTCGGGGCGATGCTGGGTGCCTACGTCAGGCCGGCACCGTCGTCATCGCGCACGGACCAGCAGGCCTCGGTCACCGCGTTCGAGGGGAGGACCGGGCGCAGGCTCGCCATCGACCACTGGTTCATGCCCTGGGGGTCGACGGCGAGCAGCCTGCTGTGGCGCGCGACCTGGGACCTCGACAGCGGGCGCGTCCCGATGATCACCTTCGGCGCGGGTGGGGACACCCGCCAGGTCGCCGCCGGAGCCCACGACCGCTACCTGTCCTCGCTCGCCGGCGCGGTGCGGTCGCTGGGCAGGCCGGTGCTCCTGCGGTACGCGCCAGCGCCCGACGTGGCCTCCGACGCCACCTGGGTCCACTCGGGCGGGGACTACGTCGCGGCGTGGCGGCACGTCCGCCAGGTCTTCGGCGGGGCGGAGGCGGCCTGGGTGTGGTCGCCCACCGCCAACGCCTATGCCGGCGCCCGCGGCGGGGTGGAGCAGTACTGGCCCGGTGACCGCTACGTCGACTGGGTCGCTGCGGACGGCTTCAACCGGTACGCGTGCCAGGGCGCCGCGCAGGGCACCTGGCGGGAGCTCGCCGACATCTTCCGGGCCTTCTACGGATGGGGGTCGGCCAGGGGCAAGCCGCTCATGATCGCCGGGACCGGCACGACGGAGGACCCGGCCGACCCCGGCCGCAAGGCGCGCTGGTTCGGCAACGCGGTCCGCGCCCTGGGGACCTCGATGCCGAACGTCAAGGCGATGGTGTACTCCGAGTCCGCGAGCGGCGGCTGCGACTGGAGGACCGGGACGTCCACCGCCTCGCTGGACGGGTTCGCCCGCCTGGCCGCCGACCCCTGGCTGCAGCTCCCCGGGTCGACCATGACCGCCTCGCCGGCGCCGCCGGCCACCACCACGACAACGAGGCCGGCGACGACCACGACCAGGCCGGCACCGAGCACCACCACGACCACCACCCCGCCGGCGACCAGCCCGCCCCCGTCCGGCGGCGGCGTGCTCGGCGGCAAGCTGGTGCCGGGCTCCGGCGCCCTGTGGGGCTCGAGCAGCGTCTCCGACAGCCTCGAGTCCACGCTCGGGCGCAGGTTCGACATCTCCCACACCTATCACGACTGGGACGACGCCTTCCCGGACGCCGGCGAGCAGGCGCGCGCCAGCAGGGGCACCATCCTCATGATCAACTGGACGCCGCGGTTCTACGGCTCCAGCAGCATCGTGAGCTGGCGCAGCATCGCCAACGGCAGCCAGGACGCCCAGATCGACCGGACCGCGAGCCGGGTGAAGGCGTACGGGCGCAAGCTGTTCCTGGCGTTCCACACCGAGCCCGAGCCCAACGTGGGCACCTACGGCAGCGCCCAGGACTTCGTGGCCGCCTGGCGTCACATCCACGACGAGTTCGTCGCCAAGGGCGTCACCAACGTGGTGTGGGTGTGGAATGTGACCGGCTCCAGCGGCTGGTACAGCCTCTACAAGGGTGGCCTCTACCCTGGCAGCGCCTACGTCGACTGGATCGGGTGGGACCCGTACAACTGGTACACCTGCCACAACAACGCCTGGATCTCGTTCGGCGACAAGGTCAGCCAGTCCTACAACTGGTTCCTGCAGAACGGCTTCGGCGACAAGCCGTTCATGCTGGCGGAGTACGGCAGCCGCGAGAAGTCGGACGGCGGCACCGCCAAGGCGGACTGGTTCAGGGGGATCGTGCCGTCGCTCAAGCGGATGCCGAACCTCAAGGCGGTCGTGTACTTCCACAACGGCACCGCCAACCCCGGCTGTGACTGGCGGATCAACACCACCACCGCCGCCCTCAAAGCCTTCGCCGCCGCCGGCACCGACCCGTTCGTCAATCCCTGACGCACGCGCACCCCCTTGAGGTGCGCGGCATCACTCGAAACGCCGATGTACCTCGATCAGGTCACACAATGGAGGCCTCGTCGCCTCCGACTGACCGCTCGGGCGGCGGGGTGGGCAGGCTCGTCGGGACGGCTGGCGGGAACATGACCATGGCCAGCGCGAGCACGGTCAGGCCGGACCAGACCATGGCGCCGCCCCAGACCTCGGCCTTCCAGCCGAGACCGCCGTCGTGCAGGCCGACGCCGCCGAAGTAGATCCCCCAGAAGACGACCGGCCCGATCGCGCAGAGCGCCCGCAGCCGCCATAGAGAGGTGGGGGACGGTCGCAGGGCCACGAGCAGGCCCTCGACCGCGACCGCGCCGATCAGGCCGAGCACGGCCAGCCCGTCGTCGACGAAACCGGTCAGGGCCTGCATCAGGACGCACTGGACGCCGAGGACGATGGCGGCACTGCCGACCGGCGCCTGCCAGCGGCGCAGCAGGAACAGCAGCGGCGCGAACAGCAGTGCGCTGCTCAGCACGAAGCCGGGCACGCCCGCCTCGATGGCCAGCCGGTGCACGTACGGGTACTGGAACGTGGTGAAGTCCTCGCTGAGGAACAGCCCGTGCCCGATGCTGACGACGTTCTCGTTGACGGGGTGCAGGTACTGGAACATGAAGGCGGTCAGGCTGGAGGCGAGCGTCAGCGACAGCACCGCCGGCAGCAGCCGGCCGAGCCCGACCCGCCGCCCCAGCCCGGGGTCGGCCCAGGCCGAGCGCAGCGGGGCGGTCACGATCAGGAAGCCGCCCGCGAACAGCCCGAGGTGGGTGGGGCTGAGCAGCGCGGCGATGTCCCGCTCGATCCCGAAGGCGAGGTGCCAGCTCATGTCGCCGATCCCGGAGGCGAGGAAGACCGCCACGCCGGCCAGGCCCAGGCCGTAGCCGGCCGGGACCGACGCGCGCCAGGAGCCCGCCGCCCGCCGGCGCGTCCACACCGACCAGCAGATCCACGCCGCGGTGGCGGCGAAGCCAGAGTAGAACACCGCGTGCCACGGGGTGAAGAACGTCTCCAACTGTGGGCGGGTGCTGTGCGCCCAGCCATCCAGGAACAGCCCGCCGATCAGCCAGGCGGCCAGCAGCGCGGTCAGGAGGTCGCCCCGCCAGGTCATTCGGGCTGGCGGGGCCGCGGACCGGGCTGGGTCGGCGGGCGCGCTCGCCGCGGAGGGGCCGGTGGCGGCGACGCTGGGTTTGGACGGGGACCGCATGTGGGGCTCCTTGCTCAGCGGTGAACCAGCAATGCGGGCAGCCGTGAGCGTAGCCGCCGTCGCCGCAAAAGTCCTCCCCCGCCAGGGCGATCTGCCGCCTCCGTCCCGTGGGGGAGCGACGAGGCCGGTCGAGTCGTTTTTTTTAATCCGCTTGGTCCTTCCGAGAGGATCGTCTATCACGTATAGTTCGATCCCTATGAGGATCCTGCACGTAAACAAGTTCTTGTACCGCCGGGGCGGCGCCGAGGGCTACATGCTCGACGTGGCCGCGCTGCAGGCGGACGCCGGGCACGAGGTGGCGTTCTTCGGCATGGACCACCCTGACAACCCGCCCCAGCGCTTCGCCGCTCACCTGCCGACGTTCGTGCAGCTCGAGCCGCCCCCACCGGGGCTGCGGAACCGGGCCGCCGCGGCCGCGCGCATGCTCTGGTCGACCTCGTCCAGGCGCGGCATGGACGCGGTGGTGCGCGCGTTCCGCCCGGACGTGGCCCATGTCCACAACGTCTACCACCAGCTCTCGCCCTCGGTGCTGCGCCCGCTGGCCGCGCGCGGCGTGCCGGTGGTGCTCACCCTGCACGACTACAAGCTCGCCTGCCCCAGCTATCAGCTCCTCGACCACGGGCGCATCTGCGAGGCGTGCCTCGGCGGCCGCTACCACCGTGCGGCGCTGCGCCGCTGCAAGGACGGCTCGCTCGGCGCGAGCCTGGCGCTGGCGGTCGAGTCGGGCGCGCACCGGCTGCTCGGCGCCTGGGACCCCGTCCGCACCTTCATCAGCCCGAGCCGGTTCATGGCCGCCACCATGTCGCGGGCGGGCGTGTACCCGGAGCGGCTCCGCCTGCTCGACCATTTCGTGGACGCCCGCCCGGTCCGTCCGAAAGCCCGCCCGGGCGGACCGGTGGTGTTCGCCGGTCGGCTGGCCGCGGAGAAGGGCGTCGACGTGCTGGTCGAGGCCATGGCCCTGCTCGGGCCCGGGGCCCGGCTGGAGGTGGCCGGCGACGGCCCCGAGCGGGCCGCCCTCGAAACGCTCGCGGACGCGCGCGCGGCTGGCCGGGTCCGGTTCCACGGGCGGCTCGCCAAGGACCGCCTCTTCGGTCTGATGCGCTCGGGCACGGTGGTGGCCGTGCCGTCGCGCTGGCACGAGAACCAGCCGATGGCCGTGCTCGAGGCGTTCGCCTGCGGGGTGCCGGTGGTGACGACCGACCTCGGCGGCCTGCCCGAGCTGGTGGAGCCGGGACGCGACGGCCAGGTCGTCCCCGACGGCGACCCTGCCGCGCTGGCCGCCGCGCTGGCCCCCACATGAATCGGGGGGGCTGCACCTATGGAATTGCGCGTTGCCATGATTGGCTCGCGCGGCGTGCCGGCCAGGTGGGGCGGCGTCGAGCGGCACGTCGAAGAGCTGGGAGCCGAGCTCGTCCGGCGTGGGCACCGGGTCACGGTGTTCTGCCGCAGCAACTACAGCGGCGGGGAACGGCCCCGCGAGCACCGCGGCATGCGGCTCGCGCACCTGCCCACGGTCGGCACCAAGCACCTCGACGCCATCGTCCACAGCGGCCTGGCCACCGCAAGGGCCATGGCCGGAGGCTTCGACGTGCTGCACTACCACGCGCTCGGGCCCGGCGCCTGCGCGCTCGTGCCTCGCTACCTGCGTGGCACCCGGGTCGTGCTCACCGTCCACGGCCTCGACGACCAGCGCGCCAAATGGGGCTCTGCCGCGCGCAACGTCCTGCGCACCGCCGGCTGGCTGTCCGCGCGGGTGCCCCACGCCACCCTGGTCGTCTCCCGCGACCTCGAGCGGCACTACCGCGACCGCCACTGCCGCACCGCCGTCTACGTCCCCAACGGCGCGCCCGCCACCGCCGACTGCCCGCCACCCGGCCAGGTCCTCGGGCAGCTCGGGCTCGATCCCGGGCGGTACCTGCTGTTCGTCGGCCGCTTCGTGCCCGAGAAGGCCCCCGACCTGCTGGTGCGCGCCTTCCGCCAGGTCGAGGGCCGGGTACGGCTGGTGCTCGCCGGCGACTCGAGCTTCACCGAGCGGTACGCGCGGGACCTGCGCGAGCGCGCCCGCACGGACGGCCGGGTCGTCCTCGCCGGCTTCCGCTACGGCGCCGACCTCGCCGAGCTGTACGCGAACGCGGCCGCGTTCGTGCTGCCGTCGCTGCTGGAGGGCATGCCGCTGACCCTGCTCGAGGCGGCCGTCCGCGGCACCCCGGTGGTCGCCAGCGCCATCCCGCCGCACGTCGAGGTGATCGGGACCGACGGGCCGGGCCACCGGCTGGTCCGGCCGGGCGACCCGGCGGCGCTGGCGGCCGCGCTGCGCGAGGTGCTGGCGGCACCGGAGCGGGAGCGCGCCGGCGCCACCGGCCTGCCCGAGCGGGTGCGGGCGACCTACTGCTGGCGCCGGGCCGCGGCCGCCACCGAGGAGGTCTACCGGTGGGCCGTGGAGCGCCGCCCGGTGGCCGAGCTGCCGGCGCTGTCGCCCTCGGTGTCGGAGGGCTCCAGCAGTGTCGCCTGAGCCGCCTGTGAAGGTGCTGTACGTGGCGGGGGCGGGCCGCAGCGGCAGCACGCTGGTCGACAGCATCCTCGGGCAGCTCAACGGCTTCTTCTCCGCCGGCGAGCTGCGCTACCTGTGGGAGCGCGGCCTTGTGGAGGGGCGGCAGTGCGGCTGCGGCGCGCCGGTGCGCGACTGCCCCACCTGGCGGGCGGTGCTCGCCGACGCGTTCGGGCGGCACGGCGGGGTCGACGCGCCGGCGGCCGCCGCGCTCCAGCACGCAGCCACCCGGCTGCGCCGCGCTCCCGGGATGATCGCGGCGAGCCGGCTCCGCCGGGCCCGGACCGCCGACGGCGACCCCTTCGCGGCGGTCCTGGCGCGCCTGTACCCCGCCGTCCGGCGGCAGACCGGCTGCCGGGTGCTGGTCGACTCCTCCAAGCTGCCCTCGTACGGCTGGCTGCTGGACAGCCTGCCCGGGATCGAGCTGCACGTACTGCACCTGGTGCGCGACCCGCGCGCCACCGCCTGGTCGTGGCTGCGCCGCAAGCGGCTCCCGGACACCCGCCCGCCCCGGCTGATGCAGCGCCAGCCACCCCTGAAGAGCGCGGCCATGTGGACTGCCTGGAACCTCGTGGCCGCCCTGCTGTGGTCACGGTCGCCGCGCTACCTGCGCCTTCGCTACGAGGACCTGGTGGCGCGGCCCGAGGAGGCCGCGCGCCGCATCGCCGCGCTGGTCGGCGAGTCGCCCGGCCGCCTGCCGTTCCCGGCGCCGCAGACCGTCGTCCTGGCGCCCACCCATTCGGTGGCCGGCAACCCCGGCCGCCTGCGCACCGGGGAGGTCGCGCTGCTGCTCGACGACGAATGGGCGAGCAGGCTGCGAGCGCGCCACAAGCTGGTGGTCACCCTGGCCACCTGGCCGCTCCTGCTCCGCTACCGCTACCGGCTCGCAAGTGCAAGGGAGGAGAGCATCTGATGCGCTACAGACGGGCGCTCGCCAGGCTGGGCCTGACGCTCACCGCCGCCGAGCTCGCGGTCGCCGGGCCGGTCGTGGCCACGCGCGCCGACGCCGACCCGTCGCCGGCGCAGGCCGCGCTGGTCTCGGGCACGCCGACGCCGAGCGCCGGCGCGAACGGTCGGGTCAACGCCATCGCGCACATCGGCGACCGCATCTACCTCGGCGGCTCGTTCACCGCTGTCGGGGGCCAGCCCCGCGGCGGGCTGGCCGCTCTCGACGCCGCCAGCGGCCAGCTCGTCGCGTCCTGGCGGGCGGACGTGGCCGGCGTGGTCCAGGCGCTGGCGCCCTCGCCCGACGGCACCACGCTGTACGTCGGCGGCGAGTTCTCCGCGGTCGGCGGGGCGGCCCGCAAGCGGCTGGCGGCGGTGTCGGCCTCGACCGGCGAGGTCGGCGCCTGGGACCCGGGGGCGAAGGGCGGCACCGTGCTGGCGCTCGCGGCCGCGGGCGGGCGGATCTACGTGGGCGGCAAGTTCAGCAGCATCGGCACGGTGGCGCGGCCGTATCTCGCGGCGGTGTCGACCTCCGCCGCGGTGCTGGGCTGGGACGCGCACGCAGGCGGCGGGGTGTGGGCCCTCGGCCTGGACCCCGGCGGCACGCTGTACGCGGGCGGCGCCTTCCAGAGCATCGGCGGGCGGGCGCAGCCGTTTCTCGCCTCGCTGAGCAGCTCGACCGGCGAGGCCACCGGCTGGCACCCCCGGGTCACCTGCCCCGGACTGGGGATCGCCCTGGCCTCGGGCACGGTCTACCTGGCCTGCGGCGGCGACTCGCTGAACGGCGACGACTCGGTGCACGCCTTCTCCGCCTCGAGCGCCGCCGAGCTGTGGCACGCGGGCAGCGACGGCAATATCCACGCGGTGGCGGCGCTCGACGGCGCGGTCTACGCGGGCGGCCACTTCACCACCGTGAACGGGGTCGTGCGCAAGAAGGCCGCGGCCCTGGACGCTGCCGGCGGGCAGCTCCTCGGCTGGGACCCTCACCCGGACAGCGTCCTCGGGGTCTTCTCGATGCTCGCGGCCGGCGACTGGCTGTGGGTCGGCGGGGACTTCACCACCGCGGGCGGCACCGCCCAGCCGCATATCGCCCGCTTCGAGCGCAGCGCCGCCGTGCTCGGCCAATCCGCCGTACGGCGCTCTACGCTGAGCGGCCCTCCCGCCGCTGGGCCCCACCGGCTACGATCGACCCCGCTGCCGTCCCCCACTCGAAAAGGCCGCGCCGTGACGAGAGGGTCCCGATGATCGACCTGCACGCGCACACGTGCGCGAGCGACGGCAGCGACACCTCCCTGGAGCTGGTCGAGGCGGCCGCCACCGCCGGGGTCGAGGTGCTGGCCGTGACCGATCACGACACCGTCGACGGCGTGGCGGCGGCGTTGGAGGCGGGGCCGGGCCTCGGCGTCGAGGTGCTGCCCGGGTGCGAGATCACCGGCGAGGTCGGCGGGCGCATCGTGCACCTGCTCGCCTACGGCGAGGGCCTGCTCGCCCCCGGCGCGATCGACCCGGTCGCGGCTGTGCGGCGCGAGCGCGCCGAGCGCAACCAGCGGGTCGGCGCCAGGCTCGAGGCGCTCACCGGCGTCGGCTACCGGCACGCGCTCGAGCTCGCCGGCGGCGCGGCCCTGTCCCGCGCCCATTTCGCCCGCGCGCTGGTGCAGCACGGCGCGGCCACCGACGTGGCCGAGGCGTTCGACCGCTACCTCTCCAACGGACGGCCCGCCTACGTGCCGGCGCCGTCCCTGCCGGTCGACGAGGTGCTCGCTCTGGTCCACCCGCTCGGCGGCGTGGTCGTGCTGGCCCACCCCGGCCGGCTCGCCAGCGGCGAGCGGGAGCGGGTCGTGGCCGCGGCGGTCGCCGCCGGCGTCGACGGCCTCGAGGTGTGGCACCCGCAGCACGACCCCGGCGCCCAGCGCCACTGGCTCGCCACGGCCGAGCGGCACGGGCTGCTGGCCACCGGCGGCTCCGACTACCACGGCCGCCACAAGCCGGGCGTCCGCCTCGGCGGCGGCACCGACGGCAGCGTGCTCGTCCCCGCGCGCGCCGTCTCGGACCTGAAAGCAAGGCTCGCCGCGGCGGTCGCGTCGTAGCCCGAGCCGCAACCGACACCCTGGGGGACTTCCAATCGCCATGCCGACGAGCCGCGCGCCGATCTTCGTGGTCGGCTGCCAGCGGTCGGGGACGACCCTGCTGCGCCTGATCCTCGACTCGCACCCGAACATAAGCTGCGGGCCCGAGACCCGCTTCCTGGCCGACCTGGCCCACGTGACCGGCCGGAGCTGGAAACGGCTGTCGCAGTACGGCTTTCCCAAGCAGTACTGGCACGCCCAGATCGCGGGCATGTTCGACGCGCTCAAGAGCGAGTACGCGCGGCGCGCCGGCAAGGGCCGCTGGGCGGACAAGACGCCGCTGTACGCGCTGTCCCTCGACTTCATCGACAGCCTCTTCCCCACCTGCCAGGTGGTCCACGTCATCCGCGACGGCCGCGACGTGGTCGCCTCGCACCGCGACCGCTGGGGCTACGCCGCCGCGGTCAAGGCGGTCCGCAAGTGGCCGCGCTACGTGTACGCCGCCCGCGCCGGCGGCGCCGTCATGACGCCCGGCCGCTACCACGAGGTCCGCTACGAGGACCTCGTCAACGAGTCCGAGAAGACCCTGCGGGAGCTGCTCGCCTTCCTGGACGAGCCCTGGGACCCGGTGGTGCTGGAGCACGACCGGCGGCCGCACGACGTGCCAGAGCACTACCGGCGGCTCGCCTCCTCGCGGCGCCGGACCGCCGGCGAGGCCGGGCCGATCTACCGCTCCCGGGTGGGCGCGCACCGGCGCGAGCTGGACCCGCTGCTGCGCCTGCTGGTCCGCGTGGTGGCGGGCCCCGCTCTGCGGGAGCTCGGCTACTCGTGAGGCTTCCCGGGCCGCTGCGCCGGCGCTCCTGGGCTGCCGGCGCGGCGCCCGTCGACCTGGACAACCTGGTCAGCCCGCTGCGCTACGACATCGTGGTGCGGGCGCGCTTCCTCGAGTTCCTCGGCGAGCGCCTCGACCGCGCCGGGCGCGACCTCGACGGGCTGGTCGACGAGGCGCTGGGCCACCCCTACCACTGCTGGTACACCACCATCGCGCTGCCCCGCTACCGGCCGAGGGAGGCGGCCGACGAGCGGCGCCGGCTGGCGGCGTTCCGGCGGCGGGTGCGCGCATCGCTGGAGCTGCTGGCGAGCTTCGGGCGCCGCGGCTTCGACCCGCGCTTCCCGGTGTCGCTGCGCACCGCCGTGCCGGGCGCGGCCACCGCCACCGGCAAGGTCGTGCCGCGGCCGCTGTACGCGGGCGACGGCTGCCACCGGCTCGCCCTGCTGCTGGCCTCCGGGCACAAGCGGCTGGAGCCGGGCTGGTACCGGGTGCTGCGCGACCCGCTGCCGGCGCCGATCGACAACACCCGCGCGCTGCTCGGGCCGCTGCGGGTCGGTCGCGACGAATACCACCGCTTCCTCTCGCTCGCCTACGCCGGAGCGGGCGCCGGCGCCCAGGATCGCACGGGCGGCGGCCGGCCGGCCGGCCGCGACGCCCTGCTCCGCCACGTCGCCGCCCACCGGCCCGACCGGCTCCGCGAGCTGTTGCAGGTGCTCGAAATAGACGAACCGGCCCTCAATGAGCGATGATCTCCCCTCGGAACGGACAATCAACTCAACGGGCTGACGTCAGATGGAGGGGGACTCGGTGAGGGGTGGGGGGACCTCGCGGGGCTGGCTCGCGCTGCTGGCCTTGCTGGCGGTGACCGCCGGCTGCACCGCCCGGCCGGGACCGGGCGGCGGGCAGGCGCCGGTGCCGGGGATCACGGGCCGGACGACGCTGCGGGGCGCCGGACCGGTGCTCGGGCTGAAATGGGACTGGGGCCGGGTCGACCGCTTCACCCCGTACCTCGGGCGCCTGCCCGGCGGCGCCACCTTCTACGAGCTGGTCTGGTGCGACGTGGAGCCGCGGCAGGGGCAGCGCGACTGGAGCCGCGTCGACCACGTGGTGCGCTCCGCCGAGCGGCTCGGCTACGACACCTACCTCAAGCTGCGGGTCGGCTCCTGCTGGGCGACCGGCGGGCGGGGCGGCCACCGCCGCGGCGCCAAGGGCAAGACCGCCTCGGCCGTGCCCACCGACCTGGGCGCCTACCAGGCCTGGGTGCAGGCGGCCGTGCGCCGCTACGTCCCCATGGGCGTGCGCGAGTACGCCCTCGAGAACGAGGCCAACGCCGAGAATTTCTGGGCCTCGAGCCCCGAGGACTACGAGCGGCTGGCGACGCTCGGGGCCGCCGCGGTCCGCGCCGCCGACCCGCGCGCGCTGGTGGTCGACTGCGGCATCTCCTCCACCGCCTACGGGGTCGCCATCGCCGACCAGTTGGAGCGCCGCGGCCGCACCGCCGAGGCGGTCGCCGCCTACCAGCGCTACTACCAGCGCCGCTTCGAGCGCCGGCGCGGCGACTTCCCCGAGATCGCCGACGCGGCCGGGCTCCAGGCGGCCCTCGGCGGCGACCAGGCCCGCCGCGACCTTGCCTTCATGGCGGTCGCCAACCGGCTCGCCGAGCGCAAGGTCGTCGACGTCCACCAGCTCCACTTCTACGAGTCGTGGGACAACCTCCCCGCGCTGCTCGCCTACCTCGGCGGCGCCCTGCCCGCCACCTTCCCGGTGCAGGCGTGGGAGGTCGGCATGTTCTGGCCGGGCGGCACCGGCGACGCGGCCGTGCGCGCCGGCGAGCTGGCCAAGACCGTGTCGCTGCTGCTGGCCGGCGGGGTGCGGCCGGTGATCTGGCTCCCGCTCGCCTTCGACCCGGGCGGCCGCCACGCCGACGAGCCCCGCTACGGCCTGCTGGGCCCGGACGGCGGCGCGCGCCCGGCCGGCGAGGTGTTCCTCCGGCTCGCCGGCGCCGCCGCGGCCGCGACCTCGTGGCAGGGGATGGCCTCTGGCGGGGTCACCGGCGTGGCCTTCAGCCGCGGCTCCTCCTCGAGCCTGGTGGTGTGGAGCGACCGGGGCGCCACCCTCCACCTGGCGCCCCGGCAGGCAGGGCGCGCCGAGCTGCTCGGCGGCGGCGAGGTCCCCTGGGGCGCGGACGGCGTCAGGGTCGGCTCCGCTCCCCTGCTGGTCACAATGGGGGCACGGTGAACGAGCTGGAGCCGGCGCTGCGGCGGGGAGCGCGGCGCGCCGCCAGGCACCTGCACTGGAGCCGCACCGAAGGAATCGCCCGGCTGGTCGAGGAGGACGGGCTCGACCCCTTCGAGCGCATCCCGCTGGCGCTGCGGAAGTGGCGCTGGCGGCGGGCGCACGGCGTCGCGCGCGGCCAGGCCGTGCCGGTGTGGCTGGTCGGGCTGCAGCGCTCGGGCACCAACATGCTGGTGCGGGGCCTGGAGGCGGCACCGGAGTTCCAGGTCCACAACGAGAGCGACCGGCGCGCCTTCCGCCGTTTCCGGCTGCGGCCCGACCGCGAGCTGGCCGCGGTGGTCACGGCCAGCCGTCACCGCTACGTGCTGTTCAAGCCGCTGTGCGACTCGCACCGGGTGGGCGAGCTGCTCGACCACCTGCCCGTGCTCGCCCCGGGCCGCGCCATCTGGGCGTACCGCGACGTGGACGGGCGCGCCCGCTCGGCCCTGGCCAAGTTCGGCGACGCCAACCTGCGGGTGCTGCGGGAGATCGCCGGCGGCGGCGGAGCCCGGCGCTGGCAGGCGCAGCGGCTCTCCGAGGAGAGCCTGGAGCTGCTCGCGGGGTTGGATTACCAGCGCATGACCGCCGCGGACGCGGCCGCGCTGTTCTGGTACGTGCGCAACCGGCTGTTCTTCGAGCTGGGTCTCGACCGCCGCGCGGACGTGATCCTGTCGTCCTACGACGCCATGGTGGCCGCGCCCGAGGCGAGCATGCGCACCTTGTGCGCCTTCCTCGGGGTGACCTGGCGCTCCGGCCTGGTCGCCCACGTCGCGGCCCGCTCGCCTACCAGCCTCCCACGGCTGGACGTCGACCCTCGCATCCGGGCGCGCTGCGACCAGCTCGCCGCCCGCCTCGACGCCACCGCCGCCGCCCAGGCGGAGCGCCTCCTGTCGTAGGTCGGTGCAGGGCGGAGCGGCCGTGATCCGGCCGGCCAGCTCGCTTTCTGGGCTGGAGCCCTCTCGGCGGTCAGGCGTGTACCGGTACGAGCCTGCTATGGAGACGGCCCGCGCAGGGCGTGAGGACCGATGGGCGACCGCGAAGCTACGTGGAGCCGGCGGGGGCGAGGCGGCGGAGCAGGGACTTGAGCACGAGACGGTCCTCGGGGCCGATGCCGAGCGCGGCGAGCAGCGCCAGGTACACCACCACGACCAGGGTGAGGCCCAGCGCGGCGGTGGTGACCGTGCCGGGCGGGCCGAGCCAGTGGCGCGCCAGCAGCCCCGCGGCGAGCGCCCCGGCTCCGGCCAAGGCGCCCTTCAGCGCGCCGAGGTCGAACGGGAGCATGTGCATGAAGGCCCACACCTGGACCACCCTGGCGAGGTTCACCGTGCCGAGCGCCACCGCCCAGGCGACCGCCGCGCCGGCGATCCCGCGGCTCGGGATCAGCCAGAGGTTCAGCAGCACGTTGAGGACCAGCACGGCAAGGTTGTCGACCATGCTCCACAACGGCCGGCCGGACATGTTGAGCGCAAGGCCGCACGGCCCGGTGGCGGCGTCCACCAGCTTGCCGCCGGCCAGGACGACCGTGACCGCCGCGCCGGCGCGGAAGCCCTTGCCGAACAGGCGCAGCAGCTCGTCCGGGAAGGCCAGCAGCACGATGAACGCCGGCAGCGACAGCCGCAGGATCCAGCTCGTCGCCACCGAGTAGGCGCGCCGCAGGCTGTCGCGCTGGCCGCGGTGGTAGAGGTCGGCGATGCGCGGCCCGAGCGCGCCGTTGATCGCCGGCATCACGAAGGTCGCCAGGGTCACCAGCCGGGTGGCGACGTTGTAGACGCCGACCTCGGCGCTCGACCGCAGCGCGCCGATCAGGATCGTGTCCCCCCAGATCAGCCCGGTGGAGGCGAGCGAGGCCCCCCAGCTCACCATCGAGAAGCCGAGCAACTCCCCCACGTTGTAGGTGGGCCGGGCCCGGTGCCGGGCGGCGCGACCGGACCCGGGTCCGACCGCCGCGGCGGTCGCCGGGGCCGAGCGCATCAGGCGCCGCAGGGCGGCCCCTGCCAGCACGGCGGCGGCGAGGTTCGAGGCGACCAGCGCGGCCATGACGCCGCGCAGCCCGGCCCCGGCCACCAGCAGCGCGGCGCTCCCGCCGACCCGCGCCAGCGGCTCGAACACCAGACCGACCAGGGCGAACGGCTTCATGGTGCGGAAGCCCTGGGTGGCGGCGAGCGCGGAATCGGTGAAGGTCGCCGCCGGCAGCGCCAGCGCCACGGCCCGGAGCGGCAGCGTCAGGTGGGCGTCGTGGAACACGCTGCCGGCCAGCCATGGGGCCGCCGGGCAGAGGGCGAGCGCCAGCACGCCAGCCACCCCGGTCGTGAGCGCGATCCCCAGCCGCACCGTGCCCCGCAGCGCCCCGGGATCGCGCTCCGCCAGGTGGACCGCGACGAACCGCGTGAGACCGGCACGGAACCCGCTCAGCGACAGCAGCCCGAGCAGCGACAGGAACGCGAATGCCTGCGCGTAGCGGCCCAGGTCGTCGCGCCCCAGCCGGCGCGCCAGCAGCACGGTGACCCCGAGCATGGCGACCTGGCTGCAGACCTGCCCGAGCAGGTTGAGCCCACCACCGCGGGCGATGCCCAGGATCTGGCGCCTGGTCTCGGCACCGCTGGCCGAGGGCTCCTCCTCCATCGCGCCCCGCCAGCGCTACGGGCGGGGCGTGGACGAGTCGCCGGCGACCTGCCCGGCCGTGGACGCCGCGCTCTCCTTGGAGCGGCCCGTGGTGCCCGCCTCCAGCTCCGGCCGCGCGGCCCGGCGCGCGCGGAGACCGGCCCGCCCTCCGGCCCGCCCGCCGGCCTCGGCCTGGACCTCCACCCCGGTCCGCGGCCGCCGGCCGAGCACCTCCAGCAGCAGCACGATCCCGGCCCCCAGGAACAGGCCGGCGCCGGCGGCGGGCCCGCCCTTGCGCAGGACCTGCGCGAGGGGCGACACGCGCTCGGTCTCGCCGAGGCTCACCACCGTGGCGGGGTCGGCCGCGCTGTACTGGGCCCGCGCCTGGTCGAGGTTCTGCTGCTGGAGGCTGAGCTGCTGGGTGACCTGCTGCTTGCGGTCGACCAGGCTCTGGTAGGTCACCACCCGCGGGACCAGGATGCGCAGCTCCGCCTGCTTGGCCCGCACCGTCGCCGCCAGCGCGGAGGCCGCGCCGGAGAGACCCGCCGCCTGGTTCTGGGCGACCTGCTGCTGCAGGTTGGCGAGCTGCTGGGACTTGATCTCGTAGGCCTTGTCCGGCAGGACCATGCCGGTGGCGCGGTAGAAGGCGACGAGCTTGGCGTCGGCCTCGGCCACGGCCTTGGCGGCCTCGGCCACGGTCCGCTCGGCAAGCGTCACCTGCGACTGGAACAGGAACCGGATGGTGTCGCTGGCGGCCACGCCGGCGACCGGCCCGGCCTGGGCCCGCACCGGCGACTGGTAGGTCACCTGGATGAGGCTCGAGCCGCCGATCGGGGTGGTGCCGAGCCCGGCCGCGACCTCCGGGGCCGGGACCTTGGTCTGCGCCGCGACCTGGTTGACGATGCGCGAGGAGGTGACCGCGGCGACGAAGTTCGCCACGAACGCCGAGGGACCGTTCGAGCCGCTGTACTGGTTCGAGCTCGGCCCGCCCACCAGCGCCGGCGCCGCCACCGTCGCGGTGGCCGCGTACCTCGGCCCGCCCGCCAGGACCAGGCCTGTCACGATCCCCCCGGCCAGCAGCGGCACCAGCACCAGGATCCACAGCCGCTTGCGGACGATGCTCAGGTAGTCAGCGATTTCCACGAGCCCCCCTATCGAACGGCCGCCGTAGCGCGCCGTGCCACGGCCGACGCGGCGGCGGCGAACGTGAACAGGTACCAGAGGTTCACCACATTGGAGATGACGTTGGCGGTCAGGCTCACCGCCACGAAGGCCACGGCGCAGCCCAGGAAGCCGGCCGCCACCCCCCGGTCGAGCGTGCCGGGCGGCGAGGCGCGCACCGCACGGCGGCCGAGGCCCACCAGCGCGACCAGCATCGCCACGTAGGCGCAGAAGCCGGTCAGGCCGGTCTCCACGTATGCGCGGATGAAGTCGTTGTGCGGCTGCTTTGCCGCGCTGGTGTTGTACTGCGTCATGTTGAGGCCGATGCCCGTGGCCGGGTTGGCGTTGGCGAGCGGCAGCACCTCGGTCCAGTAGCCGAGCCGCCACTCGAGCGAGTTGCCAGAGGGCCCGGTCGCGGTCGAGGTCTTGGTGAGGCTGGTGAAGCGGCCGGAGAGCTGCGGCACCACCGCGAGCGCGCAGACGCCGACCAGGAACAGCACCAGCAGCAGCCGCTTCGACTGCACGATGCCGACCACCACCAGGCCGATGGCGGCGCCCACCAGCGCGGTGCGCGTGTAGGTGAGCAGCAGGAGCCCGCTGGACGCCGCCAGCACCACCGCCAGCGGCGGCTTGAGCCGCCGGCCGAGGTGCGGGTACACGGCCACCCCGAAGATGATCATGAGCGCCAGGTAGCGGCCGAAGTCGTTGGAGCTGGAGAAGGTCCCGACCAGGCGCGAGTAGTCGCCCTTGGTCTCGGCCCGCGGATGGCCGGACAGCAGCCCGGCGGCGGTGAGCCCGAGCGGGACCAGGGTGGACAGGTAGGCCGCCAGCAGCAGCCGCTTCATCCTGGAGCGGTTGGCCATCATCTGCTCGAGCACCACGAACATGACCACCGCCGCCAGGATGCGCAGCAGCTCCAGCGCGCTGGCCACCGGGCTGGCCGAGCCGAGCACGCTCAGGGCCCCGGCGGCGGCGAACACGACCAGGGCGCGCCGCAGCGGCGAGCCCGGCAGGCGTCCCTGCTCCCGGTGCCGGGCCGCGAGCCACAGCGCCGCCGCCACCAGGAAAATGACGGCGAGGATGCTGGAGGGGTCGACGGCACGGGCCGAGGCCGCGTTGGTGACGGTGTTGCCGGCCGAGCGGCCGCTCAGCTTGGCCAGGTCGATCGAGGCCCGCAGCACCAGCATGGCCATCACGTAGCCGCTGAAGCGGGTCAGGGCCAGCACGCCGAGCCCCACGGCGGTCGCGGCGGCCAGCGGCAGGACGACGGCGAGCTTGGAGTCGCCCCCCACGGACATGCCGCTGGCGGCGGCGAGCCCGCCGGCGGCGGCCACCGCCAGGAAGGTGACCGCGTTCGCCGGCAGGCTGGGCCTGGACAGGCTGGGCTTCGGGGAGATGGCGGACACGTCGCTCCTACCGGGCTCGGGCATCGGTGGGTCCATGGCGCTCGAGGCGCGCCGGCCAGCGGAAGCTGACGCCGGGCAGGCCGTACAGCCGCTGGTTCGGGCGCGCGAAGTAGCGCTCCAGCCAGGCGCGCGCGGCGGGCGGCACCGCCTCGGTGCAGTCGCCCGCCTTGAACGCCGGCGCCTCCCCGATGCGGCAGGGCCCCAGGCCCAGGAAGCGCCACACCCGCTCCAGCTCGGCATCGGGATCGGCGAACAGCGCCTCGCTCTGCAGGACCAGCACGTGGCTCGGCGGCAGCAGGGCGTGGACCTTCTCGAGCTGCTCGGCGTAGTGGCCGCGCGCCAGGTAGGAAAAGTGGCGGTAGGCGAAGCTCGAGTAGCCCGGCTCGGCGATCATGCGCTCGGCCTCGCCGGCGAGCCGCTCGGGCTCGCGCCGCAGCGCCTCCCCGAACGGCAGGTCCTCGTGGCCCTGGCGCCGCTCGTACTGGAAGTGCGACCAGGCACGGTCGACCGGGTCGCGGAGCACCGCGATCAGGCGCACGTCGGGAAGGGCGGCCGCGATCCGCTGCGGGGCGAGCGGATGGAACATGTAGTAGGGGCTCGCCTCGCCGGTGACCGCCCGCCGGCCGGTCGCCAGCGGGAAGGTCGAGCGGAACCAGTTCCAGCCGCGGGTGAAGTTGACGTCGAAGTAGTGGCTGCCCTTCTGGAGCAGGCAGCCGGCCACGGCGGGGTGGCGGATGACGTATTCGTACAGCGAGGTCGAGCCTCCCCGCTTGGTGCCGATGATGAGGAAACCCGGCAGCATGCGCGCGCGGCTCGTGGCCCGTGCCACCAGCCGCGCCCCGGCCTGTGCCACCTTCGTCTTGGGCGATCGCATGGCGGACATGATCCCCTGTCCCCTCAGAAATGTCGAACTTGACAATCTGGACTCAGCATGACAGGCTCTTCAGCCTCTTCGCGGCCGAACCAGCACCAACCAGCGACCGTTCGTCCTGTCCCATTCGCTCGTGGCTGGAGGTCCCATGGGTCCGTCGCTTCCCTTCCGCCGCCGCAGCTCGAGTCGTGCGCACGCAGCCGGCAGGCACCGCGGCGGAAGGGGCGGGTCGCCGCCGGGAGGCCGGCACCGCCACCGCACGGTCATCGCGCTCGGCGGAGCCCTGACCACAGCCTCGGTGGTCGCCGCGCTCCAGATCGTCGCGAACGGCCTGCCGGCGGACGTCGTACGGCCGTCGGACCTGCACCCGACCGCGGCGCTGAACCCCGAGCGCGCGCTCCGTCACGACCGCCCGCCGCAGGACCCGCCGTGGTGGCGCCACTGGGGGCGAAGGTGGCTGAGCCCGGCCACCACGAGCGCGGCGCCCACGACCACGGCAGCGCCGACGACGACGGCTCCCACCAGCACCACCGTGCCGGCGCCCCTCCCGGCTGCGCGCAACCTCAAGCCGGTCCTCAGCGGGCTGCTCGACCGCCAGCACCAGCCACCGCTGGAATTCCGGGACGTCGTGGACGCCTATGTGGTCTCCGTCCCGTGGGCGAAGCTGCAGTCCGCACCCGGTGCGCCGCTGGCCCGGGGCAACGCGATCGACGCGGCGATCGCCACCGCCCGCGCGCGAGGTTTCAAGCTCAAGCTGAGGGTGACGGCAGGCACCGACGCCCCGGGCTGGGCCAAGCACCTCGGCGGCAGCCCGGTCCAGATGGTGGACTTCTTCGGGCGGAAGGGCACGATCGGCCGCTTCTGGACCCAGGAGTTCGGCCAGGCGTACCTCCAGCTCCAGCGAGAGCTCGCCGCCCGCTACGACGACGTGCCCGAGATCGCCCAGACGCAGATCACGCGCTGCACAACCTTCTTCGGCGAGCCGTTCCTGCGCCAGGGACGCAGCCCCGGCGCCGTCCGCAACCTGCTCCGGGCCGGCTACACCGACTCGGCCGACGAGGTCTGCCAGCGCGAGCAGGTCGACGCCCACGAGGTCTGGCGGCGCACCCGCTCCGGGCTGGCCTTCAACCCCTACCAGCGCATCGGCCCGAGCGGCGAAGTCAGGCCGGACGAGGCCTTCACCGAGCAGATGATGCGCTACTGCCGCCAGCAGCTCGGCGCCGGGTGCGTGCTCGAGAACCACTCCATCCGAAGCGGCGGCCAGGGCCGGTCGTACCAGCGGATGTACCAGGCCATGCGCTCGCTCGGCGGCCCCATCGCCTTCCAGACCGCGGCGCCGAACCGGGTCGGCAGCCTGCTCGGCACCCTGAAATGGGCGGTCGAGCAGGGAGCCTCGTCAGTGGAGCTGCCCGTCTCGTACCGGACCGCGACCAACCCGGCGAGCCTGCGCCCGGTCGGCCAGCGTCTCGCGGAGGTGAGGAACTGATGGCCGGGGACGACCTGGCTCCCCTGTTCATCGTGGGCGCGCCGCGCTCAGGGACCAGCCTGCTCTACAAGCTGCTGTGCCTGCACCCGCGGGCGGCCTGGATCTCCAACTGGGCGCGCCGCGCTCCGGGCGTGCCCGCGGTCGTCCTGCTCAACCGCCTCGCGCCGCGGATGCCCGCCACCCGGCGCCGAACCTGGTTCGGCAGCGACGGCGCCAGCGCCTACGTGTACGGACGCCCCCGGGCCCTGGTGGAGCGGCTGTTCCCGATGCCGGTGGAAGGCGAGCCCGTCTACCGCCACTGCGGCATCGGCACAGGGGCCGCCGGCGTGCCGGAGCGGCAGACTGCCGCGCTGCGCCGCTCGTTCGCCCGCGAGCAGGGCCGTGACCCGTGGGAGCTCTGCGCCCTCCACTGGGTGCAGGAGCTCGCCGTGATCCAGGAGGGCCTCGCCGCGGTCCCGGCCGGCCGGCAGCTCGAGGTCCGCTACGAGCAGCTCATCCGCGCCCCGGTCGAGACCGTCCGCAGCACCGGCGCGTTCGCCGGCCTCAGCCCCGACCCCGCCTGGACGGCCGAGCTGCCCCGCCTGCGCTACCCGAACAAAGACGAGGCCTGGCGCGAGCGCCTCCCCCCCGAGGCCCGCGACGTCATCGAGCACATCCAGCGCGACGACCTCCGCCGCCTCGGCCACGCCGTCTGACCGGAGGCCACCCGGCGGGGCTACTTCCCGGCAGCGACTCCGCGCGCCGGCCGGGCGGTTGGGTCAGTCGTGGTAGTCGTAGTACCCGCGCGGCCATCGCCCGGCATCACCCGGCATCACTCCCTGCCCTGGTCGGTGCCTGTCTCGGGATGTCCGGCAGCGGGCGAACCGGACTCGGGTACCCGCCCGTCACGCACCATTGGGTTGCAGGCCGGGTTGCAGCGCTACCCGCCCTCGCGTTTGCGGCGCAGCCACGCCAGCAGCTCCGAGCGGCGGTACAGCGCCCGCCGGCCGGCGTACCCGGCGACGGGCGGCCCGGTGCCGGCCTGGCGCCAGCGGCGCAGCGTCCGCGGGGACACGCGGATCACCTCCGCGGCTTCCGGCTCGGTCAGGAACGGCTCGTCATTCGCGCTGGTCATCGGCCAATTCTGGCCAGACGCGGTTGCACTGTCATGGAAGGCGGCCGGTCCTGGCCAGCACTGACCCGATTGACCATGAATGGCCGCCGGAAGAGAATCGCCTGTCAGACACGAAGCAGCCCGGCGGCGAGGGTCAGTCGCCCCGGGCACGGACCAGAGGAGGTCACCCTCGTGGCCAGTACGGACTCTACCCGACCGCTCCAGCCGGGCGAGCGCGCCGCCGCCGACCGGGACGCGAGCGACGTGCCCGCACCGGTGGTGGCGCTGCTCAGGCAGGTCGCCCGCGCGCTCGACGAGCGGGCCGCGTGGGCGCACGCCGAACGGGTCGCGCCCGGCGACGCGCCCGAGCAGTTCCGCGTCTGCCACGCGTGGCTGGCGGAGCGGGCCGGCCTCGTCCACGTCGCGGTCGCCGACGACGTTGCCAAGCCGCGGGTGGAGGCGCGGGCGCTCGGCTGGGCCGCGGAGTGGCTGGCGGGCCGTCTCGACGCCCAGGACCGCCGCGACGCCGCCGGCCGCACCCAGGGCACGGCCACGTGACCGGCCGCGTCGTCGTGGCGAGCCGCTACCGGAAGGTGACCCTGCGCACCCCGCCACCGGCCGGCAGCCAAAGCCAGGTCCTCGCCGTCCCC
>WNGE01012697.1_pt1 | contig 28301 bp, 29 predicted proteins | sample 5400651 | NCBI WGS metagenome assembly WNGE01 (sample SAMN13153370, study PRJNA577476) | soil metagenome | isolation source: 60 cm soil or saprolite under grassland replicate 2 | place: USA:California | collected 2016-06-15 | reverse complement strand
ACGAGCAGCTCGAGCCGCTTGGCGGGGTCCGGCACGCTCACGGTCTTCAGCCAGCCGGCCATCTTGTCGCTGTCGTCCGGCGCCAGCGACGGCAGATGCTGCCACGGTGCCGCCTCTTCGCCGAGCCCGGCCGACTTGTCGCCCGGAGTGCCGAACAGCAGGGACGACGCCGAGTGCTGCGCCGCCTTGACGCCCTGCATGTCCGCGACGACCTCACGCAGTACGCCGAGCAGTTGCACCCGGAACTCGTCGGCCGTCTGGAACCGGTCCGCCGGATCCTTGGCACACGCCTTGGCCAGCAGCCGGTACACCGAGTCGTACTTCTGGAACAGCGGTACGTCGTTCACCGGCGGCAGCGAGTCGACGTACCGGGACTGGTAGCCGCGGAACTCCATCGCCAGTACGCACAGCGTCCGGCCGAGCGTATAGATGTCGGAGGCAACCGACGGGCCGACGTCGGGGACCTCGGGCGCCTGGAAGCCGACCGTGCCGTAGATCGCGGAGTCCAGGTCGTCGATCCGCCGTACGCCGCCGAGGTCGATCAGCTTGACCGCGTCGCCGACCTGGATGATGTTGTCCGGCTTGAAGTCGCAGTACAGCAGGCCGAGGTCGTGCAGGTACGAGAAGGCAGGCAGGATCTCCAGGATGTAGGCGATCGCCTGGTCGATCGGCAGGGCGTCGTACTCGCCCTTGTTGGCGGCCATTCGCTGCTTGAGCAACGTCTTCAGCGAGGTGCCGCCGACGTACTCCATCACGATGTAGCCGGCGCCGTCGTGGGTGACGAAGTTGTAGATCTCGACGATCAGCGGATGCTCGACCCGGGCCAGGAACTGCTGCTCGGCGATCGCGGCCGCGACGGCGTCCGGATCCTCGGAGTTGAGCAGGCCCTTCAGCACGACCCAGCGGTCGGACACGTTCTTGTCCCGGGCCAGGTAGATCCAGCCGAAACCACCGTGCGCCAGGCAGCCGGCGACCTGGTACTGGCCGCCGACCAGGTCACCCGCGTGCAGCTTCGGCGAGAACGAGAAACGGTTGCGGCACTTCGGGCAGAACCCCTCGGTCCGGCCGGGCTGGCCGCCGCGGGACCGGCCGACCGGGTTGCCGCAGACCGGACAGTTCCGGCGGTCCTCCGGGACCATCGGGTTGGCCAGGATCGCCTTGCTCGCGTCGATCGCAGGGATCGACGGTACGTGCGTCAGACCGGCGCCCAGACGGGCTCCGCGAAGGCGTGTGGACGACGTACCGAGTCGGCGGGTCAGCTTCGAACCGACCGCCGCGGCGCGAGCCGAGCCGAGTGGCGTGGACGCGAGCCGGTTGGATGCGCGGGAGACGGTCGACGGCGTGCTGAGTGGGTCCGGCGCCGCGGTCACTGCCCCAGAGGCGGGGCTCGTGGTGCCGTTGGGCGCAGGGGAGCCGCAGACGTCGCAGTAGCCATCCACGTAGGTGCCGGTGCAGCCGGGCTGCGTGCAGCCGCCTGTCGCCGGGCTCGTCGCAGCGGCCGCCGCGGGCGAGCCGCAGACGTCGCAGTACCCGTCCACGATGTTCCCGGTGCAGCCCGGCTGCGTGCAGGCGGTGGTCGTCGTCATTTCGTCCCTCCTGTGGCATCCAGGTAGGCCTGGTACGCCGTCACGAGTGCGCCGAGGCGGGTCAGCTCCACCGGCTCCTTCTCGATCACCGCGCGGCCGCGCCGGTACAGCTCGGCAAGGTCTTCGTTGCCTGGAGCAACGCTGTTCGCCTTCACCTGATACGCGTCGAGTCGTGCCGCCAGTTCGTCGCGCCGTTCAAGTGCGGCGCCGTACGCCGCCTGCGCCTGACCCAGAGCACGTCGTACGGCGTCCAACCGGGTCAGGTACTTCTCCAGCTCAGCCGGCGTGTTCGGCACCGGCCCCAGAGCAGTCACATCCGGTACGGCGAGACGCGGGGCCGGCGCAACTCCGGCGACAGCCTTGTCGGCCAGTGCGCGTACGGCGATGCCCTGCGCCTCCAGCTCAGTGCGCAGCGTTCGGGCACGCGCGACGTCGGCCGCTCGTTCTTTGCGGGTCGCCGCGCCGACGATGAGGTCGCGCTCGGTCCTGGCCGCGTCGATCTCCAGCGGACCGATCAGCCCACCGACGTCCGCGCCACGTTTGTTGCGGTCGGCAAGGTCGGTCAGCCGGCGGTCGAGATCGTGGTGCTCGGCGATCGCGGCGTTGCGGGTGGTCGCGGGCTCCTGCTTGACCAGGTCGTTGATCCGCTCGACCTGCGCGCGGAGTTGCCGCAGCCGGGCCGCAAGGTCGGCGTCGCCCGGCTCCAGCGCCAGCTTGGCCCGCAGGCTCGACGCCAACGCGTCGGACAACTTGCATGCCTCCGGCAATGAAACCGCGAGTTCCCCGCCGGCGCCCCCGGTGTCCAGACCGCCCCAGATCAGCGTCGAGATCCGCTCGGTCTCGGTCGGCCCGACCCGCCCGGAGTCCCACGTCAGCAGGATCAGCTCATAGCGGTCGGACACGGCCTTCCACACAGCCATACTGAGCACGACGTCCGCACTGAGCGCATCAGCGTCGGGGGAGTGCAGAGCGGCCTGGTCCAACTCATCCAGCTCCGCCTTCCGCCGATCCCGCCACGTCCCGAGCGCATCAAGGAACGACAGCAGCTCCGTCGCCGGAATGCTGCTCCCCATCCTCCCCGGCGGCGCCGGCGCGCTCGCGGTCGGCGTACGAACCGTCATGGCTTGGGAACCCGTCCGTACACCGACAGCGGTGGCACCGCCGGTCCGAGGTTGCCGAACCACTTCGTGTACGAGTCCTGCCAGCGCCCGTCCTTCTTCATCTGGTCGAGCACGGCGTTCACGAACCGGACAAAGTCGACCTGTCCGGCGTTCATCCCAAGCCCGTACGGCTCGGCGCTGAAGGCTGGTGCCGTGGTGACCCGCGCATAGGGATCCTGCGCGGCCTCGCCGGCGAGGACGGTGTCGTCACCGGTGATGCCGACGGCCTTGCCCTGCTGGAAGAGCACCAGGCAGCCGGTGGCGGTGTCGGCGGTGATCGGGACGACCTTCGGGTATTTGGTGCGCAGGTTGTCGAGGCTCGTCGAGGCGTTCTGCGTGCAGATCGTCTGGCCGGCGAGATCGTCCAGGCTCTGCACCAGGGTGCCGTCCGGCTTCTTCAGGTCGTTCCTGACCAGCAGCTTCTGGCCGGAGTGGTAGTACTCGGCAGAGAAGGCGATCTCCTTCCACCGCGCGCAGTTGATCGTCATGTTGCGTGCGACGATGTCGACCGCGCCCGGCGCCCTCGGCGCCTTCAGCACGGGCAGCCGCTGCGGGCTGGAGATCACCCGCAGCTCGACCTTGTTCTCGTCGCCGAAGATCGCCTTCGCGACAGCCTTGACCATGTCGATGTCGAAGCCCACGATCTGACCCGTGAACGGGTTCCGCGCGCCCAGGTTCAGGCTGTCGGCTGAGACTCCGGCGACCAGACGACCATGGTTGTAGATCTTCTCCATCGTCGAGCCAGGCGGCATCTCGCCAGGCTTCGGAAGCGGTCCCTCGGGCGCGTACGACTGCAGTGCGTTGGTGCAGTCCTGCTTGGCCGGTGTCGCTGGAGGCGCCAGGGTTTCGGAGGGCTTCGCCGGGACCTGTGTCGCCGCGTAGTTCCCGGACCCGCAGGCGGTGATGGCGACGAGTGCGGCGACGGACGCCGTGACCAGAGCAAACGTCCTCTTCATCGGTACTCCTCCAGTCGCTGGGACATGCCCCAGGCCACGAGCAGCGCGGCCGCGATGCCGATCGGCAGACCGAGCCAGCCGATCGGGGGCAGGCCGTCGCGGGAGTCGGACAGTTCGCTGGCGACCGCCTCGCCGGTCGACTTCAGCTGCTCGGCCGAGCTCTCATCGAAGGCTTTGAACGTCGTGACCGAGTTGTTGTCGGTGGTTGTCTTACCGACGGCCATGGCCACGGCAGCGTCCCAGTTACCTTGGGTGGCGTCGGCTTTCCGGACCTCGCCGTGGACCCGCTTGTACTCGTTCCAGCTGCTCTGCAGGCCGTCGACTGTGCTCTTGCCGAGTTGGTTGTCGACCTCCGCGGCGGCGGCGTTGTAGGCCTTGTCGAAGGCGTCGCCTGAACCGCGGGCGATCAAGGTGAGGCTCTCGTTCGACCTGGCGTCGTACGCCGCGATCCGGGCCCGGGACAGCGCGAGCGTCTTACTGTACGCGTTCGCGCGGGTGTCCGACGCATCGCCGGACGCGCTGGACAACGCAACCCCGCCTATGACCGTGGTGAGCAGTACGAGTGCGGAGCCCGCGGCGATCGGGACGTTGACGTAGCGATGCGTACGGCGAGCCAGCCAGCTGAGGGTGGCAGCGAAGACCACCAGGGTCAGCAGGCCGGCGACGACGATCCAGATGGTGCCGTGGCTGACGCCGTCGAACTCCGTGTCGACGCGTTTCTCGTTGGCCTGTACCAGCGCCTTCACCAGCGGCAGCGAGTCTTCCTGCAGTACGGCGTTCGCGTCCTTCAGGTACTGCGATCCGATCGGCAGGCCCTGGCGGTTGTTGGCCCGGGCCTGTTCGATCAGGCCTTCGTACCTGATCAGGGTCTGGTTGAGCGCGCCCAAGGCGTCGCGGTCTGCCGGTTGTGCGGTGGCGGCCTCGGCGATGAGCTTGGCCGCGTTCGCCATCGAGTCGACGAAGTGCTGGCGTTGGTCGGATGGCTCGAGGCCGCCGACCAGGAAAGCGTTGGTGGCGTCGGCGTTGGCGCTGACCAGGTTGGTGTGGATCGCCTGGATCCGGACCAGTTGAGCGGCATTGGCCTCGGCCCGCTTCAGCGCGCCGTCGGACTGACGGAAGCCCTGGGCGGCGGCGAGGCCGAAGACGACACTCATCACCGCGGCCAGCAGGAGGAAGGCGCGCATGCGGCCCGGGGTGCCCTCGAACCACTCGGCGATCGGGCCTAGCCGACTGAGCGCCTGGGAGCCGCGAGTCTGTACCGCCGGCGAGGCGGGCTGTTGGGCCGGCGGCGACCAGGCCGCCGGCGGCGCACTCTGGGTCTGGGTCACCCTTCTTCTCCTTGCTCATCGCTAACGTCCGAAGAACTGTGGCCTATAGCCCTCGAATCTTCGGACGCAACGGGATCGGGCTGGTCGGTGAGGTCCTCGGCGAGGATCTGACGCAGTTGATCCCTGGTGGGTGCCGTCACGTCGCGGAGGCGCCAGGCGTGCCGGCCGATCGCGGCCTCGAGCACGTTCCGGGCGAACCGGCCGTTGCCGAACGACCGGCCGCGCGGCGTCGCGGCGAGGATCTCCCGGAACTTCTCCAGCGCCTCCGGAACCAGTTCGTAGTCGGCGGCTTCGGCGAGCCCGGTGAGGATGTCGGTCAGTTCGTCGTCGCTGTAGTCGTCGAACTCGATCGTGGTCCGGAACCGGCTGGCCAGCCCCGGGTTCGCCGCGATGAACGCCTCCATCGGCTCGGGGTAACCGGCAACGATCACGACCAGGTCGTCGCGCCGGTCCTCCATCTCCTTGACCAGCGTGTCGACCGCCTCCCGGCCGTACTGGTCGGCGCCGAACTCGCCCGCGGTCAGGCTGTACGCCTCGTCGATGAACAGCACGCCGCCCGCCGCGGACGCGACCACGTCGGCGGTCTTCGTCGCGGTCTGGCCGAGATACCCGGCGACGAGCTCCGACCGATCCACCTCGACCAGCTGTCCCTTCGACAGCAGCCCGAGCGCCTTGTAGATCCCGCTCACCAGCCGCGCCACGGTCGTCTTGCCCGTACCGGGATTGCCCACGAACACCAGGTGCCTGGTGATGGTCGGGCTCTTGAGTCCCGCCTCGGTCCGCAGCTTCTCCACCCGCAGTACGGCGACCTGCCGGTGGACCTCGCGCTTGACCCGCTCAAGCCCGGTCAGCTCATCCAGCTCCGCCAACAGCTCTTCCACAGTCTTGGCAGGCTCCTCCGCCACGGCCGGCTCAGCCTTCACCGTCGGAGCAGCCGGCTTCATCGGTGCAGCCGGGGCTTCACCTACCTGGAGTGGGCGAGCGCCAGCGGCCTGGAGCTGTGCGGCCGCAGCGACCGATGCGTTGCCGATGACCCGCATGGTCGGCTCTCCAAGGGTGCAAGCCGACGACGCCACCTCTGCCAGGGCTTCGGCGTACGCGACCTTCTCGGGCGAGCCCTGCGCGACCAGCTCGGACAGTACGGCGGTTGGCGCGCCTCGCCAACGACGACCGCGTACAGCAGCGTCGAAGAAGTCCTGCGTCGTCGCGCCCGGGCTGACCTTGGCCCAGTCAGCTGGTGCGCCCGGTGCAGACTCCGCCAGCGCGGCAGCCAACGAGAGCGCCTCCGCTCGGGCCGTCGGCTCTGAGACCTGGGCACGCACGGCAACGGCCAGCAGCGACGTCAACGCGTCCTGCAAAGCTGTGCCCCCCTCGCCGCTCATGCTCCTCCTCTCCCGGGCGGTGGCTGTAGTGGTCCTGCCAGTCCTGTGTCGGGCGGTGGCGTCGATGCCGTCGGGCCGAGTGCCAAGCCTCCGCCGGTCGAGCCGGTGCCGAACTTCTCCTGCAGGAACCGGCCATGGGCGATCAGCGCCGCCGCGTCGGCCCGGTTCACCGCGTCGAACACCTTGTCCATCGTGGAGCCCAAGAGGTCCAACTGATCGATCAGGATCATCAGCGACGTCTTGCCCTTGTCGACCGGCCGCGTATCTGCCCAGTGCCGCGGCAACCGCAGATACCCGCCGATCGCCTCCGGCAGGTAGTCCGTCGCCGTCGCCATCACGGAGTACGCCTGCGCGCTCCCACCCAGGTTGCCGAGCCGGGGGATCGTCTCCCGCACGGTCCGGACCACCCGCGCCACACGTGACGCGACCACAGCCGGTACGGCGCCGTCGGCAACCAACTGCTCGACGCGGTCAAGGGACGCGAGCAGGTCGTCGGTGGTCGGCGGCCGGGGGACCGGGGCAGGCTCGGGCTCCGCCTTGCGGCCGGTCAGCCGCGCAAGACTAATCAGCCTTGTGAAGAGGGCACCGAACGCCATCCAACCCCCGTCCCCAGCTACCTTCTGAGTCAGCGACCGAGGTCGAGGTCGAGGCTGCCGTGGACGACCCGCTGGTCCTGCTGCGCGACCCGGTCGAGGTAGCTGCGCGACTTGGTCACCTCGGTCTCCAGCGTGCCGATGGTGGCGGCCATGCTGTCCAGCGCCTCGGCCTTGAACGTGTCGATCGCGTCCATGGTCGCGTAGATGTTGGCGAACGCGGCCTGCAGCTGCGGCAGCCCGATCGTCGCCGACGCGGCCTGCTGCTGGATCGCCACCGAGTTGTCCCGCAGCATCTGCGAGGTCCGCTCGATCATGCCGCTGGTGGTCGTGTTCAGCGCGCTGATCTGGTCCAGCACGAGCTTCTGGTTGCCCAGCGCCTGCGCCACGATGACCGCCGTACGCAAGGCAGACACGGTGGTCGTCGAGGCGCGGTCGACGCCCTTGATCAGCTCGATGTTGTTCCTGATCACGATGTCGATGGCCAGGTAGTTCTGGATCGACACGGCCAGCTGGGTGAGCAGGTCCTGATGCTTCTGGCGGACGTAGAACAGGACGTCGTCGCGGAACGCCTTCGCCTTCTCCGGGTCGGTCAGCTCCAGGTCGGCTATCGCCGCGGCCAGCCGGGCGTCCAGCCGCTCGGCGACGTACACGTACTGGTTCAGCCGGCCCATCGCGTCCCAGAGCTGCTGCTTCTCCAGGTTCAGCGCGGCGTTGTCCTTGCCGAGCTCGTCCTGGCCGTTGCGCAGCGCGTGCAGGATCCCCTCGAGGTGGCTCTGGGCGCTCTGGTACTTGCGGAAGTAGTCCTCGATCTTGTCCCCGAACGGGATCATCCCGAGCAGCTTCTTCGGCCCGGTGGCTTCCTTCGGGTCCAGATCCTCGACCGTACGGCGAAGATCCAGCAGCGTCCTGCCGACGGTCGAACCCTCCGACAGGCCGCCGCTCTGCAGCGCCTTCACCGGGGACTTCAACAGCCGGTTCGAACTCTCCGCGGCGGCCCGGATGTCGAGATCACCCATGCTGCGGACGTCGGTCGCCTTCGCGGCGAACTCCGGAGAGCGCGGCTCGGCCGCCATCAGCGAGGTGAGGAAGGTGTCCACCTTCGCGTCGAGCCCCGGCAGCGCCGCCGGGTCGACCGCCGGCGCCAGGCTCGGCGCCGCGGTGGCCGCGACCGGCTGCGACGGCGGCGGAGCGGTCAGTACCAACCCGGGCGCGGTAGCCGTCGGCGGCTGCAGCGGCGTCATCGCCTGAGCGGCGCTTCGTACTCAGGTACGGGCGTAGGTGACGAACGTGAAGCCGTCGTACGGGTCACGGGCCGTTTCGGTCCAGGCGGAGCGGTCGAAGGCGGGGAAGGTGACGTCGCCGTCGGGGGATTGGGCGACTTCGGTGAGTTCGAGGCGGTCGGCGTACGGGAGGGCCTGGCGGTAGACCTCGCCGCCGCCGGCCACATAGATGTCGCCGTCCGCCTTGAACGCCTCCTCGAGGGTGTGGACAACTTTGACACCCTCGGCGGACCAGTCCTGCTGGCGCGTGACGACGACCGTACGGCGGCCGGGCAGCGGGCGGCCGATCGAGTCGTAGGTCTTGCGGCCCATCACCAGCGTGTGGCCGAGCGTGAGCCGCTTGAAGCGCTGCAGGTCCTCGCGGATCCGCCAGGGCAGGTTGTTGTCACGCCCGATCACGCCGTTGGCGCCGACCGCGGCGATCAGGATCATGCTCATCCACGTCCTCGCTTCGCTCCGGGCGCGGATGAGACACGAGGCCGGCAGTACTTGGTGATGCCCTCGCTTCGCTCGCTCATACGGCGATCGGGGCCTTGATGCCAGCGTGCGGGTCGTACCCGACCAGCTCGACGTCCGCGATCTCGTACGCGTCGATCGAATCGCGCGGCGTCAGCTTGAGCGTCGGCAGCGGCCGAGGCTCACGGGTGAGCTGCAACCGAGCCTGCTCCAGGTGGTTCAGGTACAGATGCGCGTCGCCGAGGGTATGGACGAAGTCGCCGACCTCGAGCCCGGTCTGCTGCGCGACCATGTGGGTCAGCAGCGCGTACGACGCGATGTTGAACGGCACGCCAAGGAAGATGTCGGCGGACCGCTGGTACAGCTGGCAGGACAGCCGGCCCTCCGCGACATAGAACTGGAACATTGTGTGGCAGGGTGGCAAGGCCATGGTGTCCACGTCCGCCACGTTCCAGGCGTTCACGATGTGCCGGCGCGAGTCGGGGTTGTTCTTGATGGACTCGATCACGTTGGTGATCTGGTCGACGTGCCGGCCGTCCGGCGTCGGCCAGGACCGCCACTGGTACCCGTATACCGGGCCGAGCTCGCCGTCCGCGTCGGCCCACTCGTCCCAGATCGAGATGTTGTTCTCGTGCAGCCACTTGACGTTCGTCGAGCCGCTGAGGAACCAGATCAACTCGCCGATCACCGAGCGCAGATGCAGCTTCTTCGTCGTCACCGCCGGAAAGCCGTCACGCAGGTCGTAACGCGACTGGTACCCGAAGACACTCAGCGTGCCCGTCCCGGTCCGGTCACCCTTCTGCACCCCGTGGTCCAGCACGTGCCGAAGAAGCTCCAGATACTGCTGCATGCGGCCAACCTACAACTCGTACGTACGAGCGCCCCTGGCAGACTCGCGGGGTGGATGAGTACGTGCTGACGTTGGTGGTGCGGGTGGAGAAGGGGGCGCGGCCGGGTCAGACGGATGCGTTGGAGACGGCGGCGCGGGCGGTGCTCGCGATCCTGGCGGACGAGCGGTCGGCCGGTGAGGGCGAGTGGGCCGAGGCGATGCGCGCGTGGCAGGACGCCCGGATCAGGAAGGTGGTACGACGGGCTCGCGGCGTCGAGTGGCGACGGGCTGAAGCGCTGCCTGGAATCACGGTGACGGGTTCGACTGCCGAGGTCCGGGTGTTCCCGCCGGTGCCGCTGGACGCCGTACCGAACGATCTGGCCAAGCTGCAGGTGACCGGCACCGACTTCGAGGATCCCGAGGAGTTGCCAACGCCAGACGCGCAGACACCGGTCCTGTGGATCAATCCGGGGCTGACGATGTCCAGTGGGAAGGCGATGGCGCAGTGTGGGCATGCTGCCCATCTCGCCTGGCTTGCGCTGTCAGCGGAGGGTCGGAAGGAATGGGTGGCGACGGACTTCGCACTGGCGGTGCGCACCGCCACCCCCGGGCAGTGGCAGGAACTGCTGAGGAGTGGGCTCCCCGTAGTCCAGGACGCCGGCTTCACCGAGGTGGCGCCGGGCTCGCGGACCGTCATCGCGGATCACCGCTTGCTGACGCGGTAGTGCAGGTGGGTGACCCGGTCGCCCTCGACGACCTTCGGGTCGTCCAGCAGAATCTGCTCGCCGACGTAGTCGCCGAAGAACCGGACGCCGGTGCCGAAGACGACCGGGGCGACGTTGTACGCGATCTCGTCGACCAGGCCGGCTGCGAGCGCCTGACCGGTCAGGTTGCCGCCGGTCACCACGACGTCTTGATCCCCGGCGTGCTTCTTGGCCTGCGCGATCGCATCCTCGATCCCGTTGACGAAGGTGAACGGCGCATCCGGGAACGGCCAACCGGTCGGCGGCTCGTGCGTGACGACGAAGACGTGGTCCCCGACCGAGGGCACGCCGTTCCAGCCGTTGGTGATGTCGAACAGCCGCCGTCCGATCACGCAGGAGCGGATCTTCGGCCAGGTCGCGTTCAGGTAGTCGGCACTCGCCTGGCTGACATGGAACGGGCGGCTCCGGTCGGTGCCGTAGACCTCGACCGGGCCGTTGCCGTACCAGTCGAACAGCGGCCCGACACCGTCCTCGGTGTCCGCGACGAAGCCGTCGAGCGACACCACGGCGGAGGCGATGACGCTGCCCATGCTCACTTCTCCTTCTTGACTCGATACGTAAGGTGTTGCGCGGTCGGCGTCGAGATCGACTCGACCAGGTCCAGCGAGTACGTCGGTGCCGCGTCGGCCGGGAACAACCGCGTCCCGTCACCAAGTACGACGGGTGCAACGTGCAGCCGCAGTACGTCGGCCAGCCCGGCGGCCAGCACCTCGTGACAGACCTGCCCGCCGCCCATCACGCACACATCCTTGCTGCCAGCAACTTCCTTGGCGCGGGCAACGGCCTCCTCGGGGCTGCTGACGAACCGGAACCGGTCGCCCAGCCGGGTCTTCGCCGGAGGGGTGTGGGTGACGACGAAGATTGGTGGATTCACCTCGCCGGTCGGCTTGGCGCCGTACCCCATCTCGTCGTTCCAGCCCTTGGGGCCGTCGATGACGTCGAACAGGTTCCGGCCCTGGATCACCGCGCCGGTCGCTTCGAACGCGTCGTCCAGCACCTTCTGGTCCTGGTCGTTGCCCTCGAAAACCCAGCTGTGCAAGGCCTCGCCGCCGTCACCGAGCCCGTTGTCGAGGCTGACGTTCGGGCCGGTGACGTAGCCGTCCAGGGACACCGAGATGTCGACGACGACCTGGCTCATGAGTCAGCCCTCCTTGGCGACCAGCGCGGCGAGCCGGTCCATCGAGTCGCGGATGCCGTACTCCATGCCGCTCTCGACGAAGGCGTCGCGGCTCTCCACCGACGGGAACACCGAGCGGGTGCGCAGCCGGACACCGGTCTCGGTCGGCTCGTACGTCGCCTTCTCCAGGCAGACCTCGCCTGGGGCGCCTTCCCACTCGAAGGTCTGGATGACGAGCCTGTCCTGCTCGACGCTGTGGAAGACACCGCGGAAGGCGTACTCCCCGTTCTCGTCGCGGTGGATGTAGCGGTAGCTGCCGCCCGGACGGACGTCGTACTTCTCGATCGTCATGTCGAGGTTGCGCGGGCCGAGCCACTGGGCGACCAGGTCGGGGTCGGTGGCGACCTTGAACAGCTGGGCCGGGGTGGCGTCGAACTCCCGGGTCACCTCGACGAACGGGGTGCCGGCGGGGGCGTTGATGACGGTGGTGTTCACTTCTCCTGCTCCTTCACGGTTTTGAGTACTGCGTCCATGCGGCGGAAGCGGCGTTCGGTCTCGAGCCGGTACTCGTCGATCCAACTCGTCAGCGCCTCGAGGGTGGCCGGCTCCAGATGGCACGGACGGCGCTGGCCGTCCCTGCTCCGGGAGATCAGCCCGGCGGCCTCGAGCACCTGGATGTGCCGCGACACCGCCTGCTTGGTGATGGGGAACGGCTCGGCGAGTTCGTTCACGGTGGCCGGGCCGCGCGACAGTCGCGCGATCATCGCTCGCCGGACCGGGTCGCCGAGCGCGGCGAAGGCCCGATCGAGCTGGTCGTCGTCAACTGCCATCTTTATCAACCATTTCCTTGATCAACTGATGTGTTGAATATATGAACAGGCGGTCGGCGGGGTCAAGAGGGAGTTTTAGCAACTTTGGTTGACAGTCTGAGGTTGTCAACCTAAGTTGCTTGCATGAGCGAGTTGGTGGATCCCAAAGACCCGGGGGCCGGGCTGGCCGCGGTGGTGGCCCTGCGCCGGCTGGCCGATCGGCTGGAGGACAGCCAGGTGGAGGAGGCGATGCGGGCCGGCTGGAGTTGGTCCGAGGTCGCCGAGGTGCTGGGGGTCACCCGCCAGGCAGTTCACAAGAAACACGCCAAGCGGCTGATCGCCGCAGGCGTTGCCCTGAGGAGGCGCTGATGTCGACCCAAGTGAACGATGTCCGCTCGATCCTGGTCCGCGGTGCGCGGCAGGTCGCGCAGGCGGACGGTTCGGCGACGATCGAGGCGGAGCATGTGCTGCTGGCCCTGGCGGCACTGGAGCACACAGAGATCACGCCCCTGCTCGTCGAGGCGGGATTGACCCCAGTGGCGATCCAGCGGGCTCTGGATCAGGAGTGGGAGCAGGGCCTGGCCGTGGCCGGGGTCCGGATCGACGTGGCGACGCTGCCGAAGCCGACTCCCGATCCGAACCGCCGCCCACGCATCGGTGAGTCGACCGTGCAGGTGCTGAAGCAAGCGATGGCCTGCGCGTCCGCCCTCGGCGGCGGGCGGATCAGTGCGGGTCACATCCTGGTCGGCCTCCTCGACGCCGACCGCAGCCGCGTCGCGCGGGCCCTCGATGCGGCCGGAGTCGACCGCGCCGCCCTGCGCACCCGAGCCTTCGACCTACTTGCCCAGGGCAACCACTGATGTTGCCAGGTTGTTCCAGCGGTTGACCGCGATGATCGGCTGGGCATGGCTGACCGTGCTCGCGTTCCGCGTGCTTCGTCGTACCTAGCCTCGGTCTTCCTTGTCACGACCGGCGGGCCACCGTGGAGCCGCGGATGACCAGTCGAGGCGCCTGGGTCTGCACGCCCTTGCCGATGTCGACACCGTCGAGGGCGGCGAACACGTGCTGGGCCGCGGACCGCCCGAGCATGTGCAGATTGGGGTCGATGCTGGTCAGCTCGGGCCGGGAGTTGGCGACCATCGGCTCCCAGTTGTCGAATCCGATGACGGCGATGTCGTCTGGCACCGTGCGTCCCTGGTCCCGAGCCGTGTCCAGCGCTCCACGCGCGATCTGGTCGGAGCCGCACAGGACGGCGTCGATCTCGGGGTGACGCTCGAGCAGGACTGCTGTCGCGTCACGACCCCAGCCCTCGGACCACTCCGCGTACATGACTTCGCCCACCAACTCCAAGCCGGCCGCTTCGAGCGCCTGCATGGCTCCGAGGTCCCGGTCATGGGCGGCGGCGTACGTCGGGTCGCCGGAGACGTGCGCGATGCGGCGCCGGCCGCAGCTGATCAGGTGCTCGGCGGCGATCCGGCCTGCCGCCACGTTGGTCAGGGTCGTCCGACGGGGCATAGACGTACACCACCGGAACACCGATGTCGTGCCCGAGCGAAGGGCGTGGGTCGGTCTCGCTGCCCACCACGATCAGGCCGTCGACCTTGCGACTCAGCAGCGCCCGGAGTTGGTACTGCTCGCGGATGCTGTCTCCGCGAGCATCACACAGGAAGACGTTCACACGGCCGGCGCCGAAGGCGTCCTCGGCGCCCATGAGGATGGGGATCACGAACCGGCCCTGGAGATCACTGGTGAGCAGACCGACGGTCCCCGTCCGCCCACCGAGTAGGCCTTGCGCGAGGGTGTTCGGCACGAAGGACAGCTGCTCGGCGGCCTCCACTACGCGTGCGCGTGTGCGGGCGGCCACCTCGCTGCGCCCGTTGAGGGCCTTCGACGCCGTGGCCACAGAGACGCCGGCAAGCCTCGCCACGTCCGTGAGAGTCACGACCTTGGCGCTACCGCGGGAATCCTTGCCAGCCATGCGATCTCCTTCGTCATCGGCCCACGCTACGTCAGCGGCGGACGTATCGTCCCAGACTCTTGACGTGCGGTTGAACGAGCACTACGTTACCCGCCAACGAAAACGTTTTCGACATTTTCAAAAGAAAGCATCGAGCAGCGCCTGCCGCCTCCTCATCCCACGAGACCAGGGCACATCGATGCACCGCGTGTCACGAACCGGGCTCGTTCGGTCGTCTCGCCGACCAACGAATCGCAAAGGTTTTCACAATCGGAACCGCTCAGCGGCTCCCACTCACGGATGGGCAGAGGAGTAGGGATGAAGATGTTCCACCGTCGAGGCGGTCTGCGGACCGTCGCGACCGTCGCGCTCAGCGCGGTCGTCTTCGCGCTTGCCGCCTGTGGCGGCGGAGGCAACGCGACGCCCGGCGCTGCGGTCAGCGTCGCCCCGCAGGGATCGGATGACGGCAGCCAGCTCACGCTGTGGACCCGGGCCCCGCTGGAGAAGCAGGCGAAGCTCCTGGTCGAGGCCTACAACAAGACACACAAGAACCAGGTCACCCTCACCGTCGTTCCCAACGACGACTACGTCGCCAAGGTGGGTGCCGCGGCAGGATCCCACGGCCTTCCCGACCTGTTCGCCGCGGACATCGTCTACGTGCCGAACTGGGTGAAGCAGGGACTGTTCCAGGACATCAGTGCCAACATCGACGGCCTGAGCTTCAAGGACTCGATCAACAAGGGCCACCTGGACGCCGGAACGCTCGACGGCAAGAAGTACGTCCTTCCCTTCGTGCTGGACCTGTCGATGCTGTTCTGGAACAAGGCCCTCTTCAAGGAAGCCGGGCTCGACCCGAACAAGGCGCCCGCGACCCTGGAGGAGTACGCGGCCGCCGCCAAGAAGATCCAGGCCCTCAACAAGAAGGACGTCTACGGGACGGCGACCGGGTTGAACTGTGGCGGCTGCCTGGTGTTCACCTGGTTCCCGAGCATCTGGGCCGCCGGCGGTCAGGTCATGAACGACGACGGACTGCAGGCCGAGTTCACCAGCGAGCAGAGCAAGAAGGTGCTCGACACCTGGCAGGACCTCTGGAAGTCGGGTGCGGTCCTACCCTCGTCGAAGGATGAGGCGGGCCCGACCTGGACCGCCGGCTTCACCGAAGGCAAGGTCGGCCTGATGCTCTACCCCGCGACGTTGCTGTCGTCGACGAAGTTCGACGTCGGCGTGTCCGGTATCCCCGGACCGGGCGGCGGCGCCTCCACGTTCGTCGGTGGTGACGGCATCGGCATCTCGAAGGACTCGAAGAAGGCCGCGCAGGCGTGGAACTTCCTCAGCTGGATGATGTCCGAGGACGCCCAGGTCGGAGTGCTTGCCAAGGACAACGACGTCGTGTCCCGGTCGGACCTGGCGAACAACCAGTACGCCGCGAAGGACCCGCGTCTGGTAACGATCAACCAGGTCGCCGCGAAGGGCGAGACGCCGATCGCGCTGAACTTCCAGCAGGCGTACAACGCCCCCAACAGCCCGTGGCTCTCCCTGGTTCGCGATTACGTCCTCGGCGACGGCAAGAACCTGGAGTCGAACAACAAGCAGGTCACATCGATCCTGTCCCAGTCCCAGTAGGGCGATCGCGTGCGGTCCCGGGCCCAGCCTCTCCTTGTCTGGGCCCGGCACCACATCTCGCCGGCAGGGACAGCCGTCATTCGACCCCACGACGCATTCATCGAAGGGCTCAGCCATGAGCGTCTCCATCGTGTCCGGCCGTGCCAGGCAACCCGGCCGGCGCTCGACCCCGAGGCCGTTGTCGCGACGAGGTGACGGCATCAAAGGGTGGCTCTACGCCACGCCGACAGCCGTCTTCGTCGCGGTCCTGTTCGTCCTGCCGCTGCTGCTGGTGATCAAGATGTCGCTGTCGCGGTGGCCGTTGTTGACCGGTGACCAAGGCGTCAACCTCCCGGACAACTACACCAAGGTGCTGAACAACCGCTTCTTCGCCGACTCCGTCGTGTTCACGCTGAAGTACACCGTGTTGGCGACGGTTCTGCTCATCGCATTGGGTCTCGGACTCGCTCTGCTTGTGCAGGAGTCCAGCCGTTGGAAGGGCCTGCTGCGCGTGTCGTTCCTCATCCCCAGCGCCTTGGGCCTGGCGTCGGCGTCCCTGCTGTTCTACGTGCTGTACTCACCACTCGCCGGCCCTGCGGCAGACGTGATGAAGCAATTCGGCTGGTCTTTCCTCGGCAGCCCCAACGCCGCTCTGTTCTCCACCGTATTCCTGATCGTCTGGCGCTTTGCCGGCTTCTACATGCTTTTGATGCTGGTAGGCCTGCAGGGCATCCCGGTCGAACTGTACGAAGCGGCCAGCATCGATGGCGCCTCTCGGCGGCAGACGTTCCGGCACGTGACCCTTCCACTGCTGAGGCCGACGCTCGCGCTCAGCACGATCCTGTGCGTCACCGGCTCGCTCCTGGCGTTCGAGCAGTTCTACATCCTCACCAAGGGCGGACCGGACAACAGCACCATCACGGTGGTCCAACTGGTCTACACCATCGCCTTCCAAGGCCAGAACGACCTGGGAGTCGCTGCTGCGCTGTCGGTCATGGTCCTCGTCGCCCTGGTCGTCATCAACATCGCGCAGCTGCGCGCCTTCCGCGCCCCGGACGAGAAGTGAGAGCGATATGAGCACCCCTGCCCAGACCTCGACGACGGCCGAGCCACCCGCCGTCCGGTCCACGGGTTCGCGCCAGGGAAAGACACCGACGGCGCCACGGACGACGACGATCGCCGGACTCGTTCTGCGTACGCCGTACTGGATCTTCACGGCAAGCTTGGCGGTCATCTTCCTGTTCCCACTGGTGTGGACAGCCGTCTCGTCGGTCTCGCCGCACGCCGGTACGAATCAGGTCGACGGCTGGGGCTTCGGCAACTACCGCACCTTGGCCGGGTACCAGGCGGGAATCTGGCGCTACCTCGCCAACTCGGCGGTCGTCTCGCTGACCACGGTCGTCCTGACCTTGGTGATCTCGCTGCTCGGCGGATACGCGTTCGCGCGGTTCGCGTTCCCGGGCAAGAACGCCCTGTTCCTGGCGACGTTGGCCATCCTCATGGTCCCCTACGCGACCTTGCTGATCCCGCTGTACGTCCTGCTGAACCAGCTGAACCTACAGAACTCGCTGATCGGCGTGGCCCTGGTGCTCACGATGTTCCAGCTGCCGTTCTCGACGTTCATGATGCGGATCTCGTTCGAGGCGCTCCCGAGAGAACTGGACGAGGCGGCCCTCGTCGACGGCTGCTCGTCCTGGACGGCGCTGTGGCGCGTCCTCTTGCCCGGTGTGAAGCCAGGGCTGATCACCGTTGGGCTCTTCGCCTTCCTGGCGGCGTGGAACGACTTCATGGCGCCGCTGATCCTGATCAACGACTCGAGAAACCTGACGCTGCCGGTCGCGGTCTCGAACCTGCGAGTGCAGGTCCAGGGAGTCGTCGACTACGGAGCCACCGAGGCCGGTGTCGTCGTCCTGGCCCTCCCCTGCATCGTCCTCTTCCTCCTCCTGCAACGTCACTACGTCCGCGGCTTCATGTCCGGCGCCTTCAAAGGATGAACCTCTCGATGACCATCGCACACACACGCACTGCGCCCAACCACCCCGGATTCGTCCCCGTCGCGCCGCGAACCGGCCGGCTCCGCCCGCTGGGCCTGGACGAGGTCCGCATCACCGCCGGGTTCTGGTCGCAGCGCCAGTCGGTCAACCACCAGCACACCTTGGCGCACATCGGCCACTGGGAAGAACGTGAGGGCTGGATCGCGAACTTCGATCTCGCCGCGAATGGCGGCCTTCCCGAAGGCCGGCGAGGGCGGGAGTTCTCCGACTCGGAGATCTACAAGTACCTGGAAGCACTGGCGTGGGAGATCGGCCGCACCGGAGATGACGGTCTCGAAGCGGCGTTTCGGGATGCCGTCGGTCGCGTCGCCCGTGCGCAGGAACCGGACGGGTATCTCAACACGAACTTCGGCCGGACCGGACAGGCGCCGCGCTGGTCAGATCTCGAGTGGGGGCACGAGCTGTACTGTTTCGGCCACTTGTTCCAGGCCGCCGTCGCCCGGGCCCGCACTCGACCGGACGCGGACGACGGCCTGCTCACGATCGCTCGCCGTGCCGCCGACCTCGTCTGCGACGTCTTCGGCCCGGAAGGGATCCCAAGCGTCTGCGGGCACGCTGAGATCGAGACCGCCCTGGCGGAGCTCGCTCGCGTCACAGGTGAGGAGCGCTATCTGCAGCAGGCGGCACTGTTCGTCGAGCGCCGTGGTACCGGCACTCTCCGCCAGATCGAATGGGGTCAGCAGTACTTCCAGGACGACATGCCGGTCCGCCAGGCCGACGTACTGCGTGGCCACGCCGTCCGGGCCAACTACCTGTCCGCCGGCGCGGTCGACGTGGCCGTCGACACCGGCGACGAAGAGCTCCTGTCCGCGTTGGTCAGGCAATGGCAGAACACGGTGGCCCGCCGGACCTATATCACCGGCGGACAGGGCTCCCACCACCAGGACGAGGCCTTCGGTGCGGACTGGGTGTTGCCACCGGACCGGGCGTACTCGGAGACTTGCGCGGCCGTCGCGTCGGTGATGTTCACCTGGCGGCTCCTGCTCGCACGCGGGGACGCCGAGTACGGCGACCTCATCGAGCGAACGCTCTACAACGTGATCGCGACCTCTCCTTCGTCGTCCGGTACGTCGTTCTACTACGCCAACACGCTGCACCAGCGCACCCCCGGCGTGGTGGCCGCCGCAGAGACCGTGTCGCCGCGCGCCTCGTCCTCACTGCGAGCTCCCTGGTTCGAGGTCTCCTGCTGCCCGCCGAATGTCGCACGCACGCTGGCCAGCCTCGACGCCTTGGTCGCCACGACCGACCCCGAGGGTCTGCAGCTCCACCAATTCGCGGCCTGCACCATCGACACCCAGCTCGACGACGGGCAACCTGTCGCGGTGGACGTCGAGACCGACTACCCACGCTCCGGATCGATTCGCATCACCGCGACCAGGAACGCCACTGCGCCGTGGACGCTCTCGATCCGCGTGCCGCGGTGGGCCGGCCAGGCCGAGCTCACCGTGACGACGGCGGCGGGTGAGGTCAGTACCACCCGAGCCGACGCCGGGTGGGCCACCGTGCGCCGCGCGTTCCAGACCGGGGACGTCGTCGAACTACTCCTGCCGATGCGACCTCGGCTGACCCACCCGGATCCGCGCATCGACGCCGTACGCGGCTGCGTCGCCGTCGAACGCGGGCCTGAGGTGTACTGCTTGGAGTCGGTCGACCTGCGGGACGCCGGCAACGCAGCCATCGCCGATGTCGCCGACGTTCGCCTCGACGCCACGGCTCCGGTCGGCGAACAGGACGGGCGACCCGTCGTGCGTCTCGTCGCGGCGGCAGCGGAATCCCAAGAAGGCCGTGCCTGGCCCTATGCTGAGCGTTCGCTCGAGCCGATGCCGTCGACCTCCTTCGACGTGCCGCTCATTCCCTACCACGAATGGGCCGAACGCGGCCCCTCGACGATGCGGGTCTGGATGCCCGTCCTCTTCAACCAGCCCGACCGCGAGTGAGCGACGGCCCCGACGCTAGACGGTCTCGAAGGCGGCCATCATGGCCATGTCTTCGTGTTCCAGGTTGTGGCAGTGGATGAGGTATTTGCCTTTGTGGGCGGTGAATTTGATCAGTACGTCGACGACCTCGGCGGGGCGGATGTCGACGGTGTCCTTCCAGCCGGCGTCGTAGGTGCCGGGCTTGCCGCCGCCGCGACTCAGTACCTGGAACGGGGCGAGGTGAACGTGCACCGGGTGGTGGACGTCGGTGACGAAGGACCAGACCTCGTACTGATCCAGCTTCACCTGGGCTTGCATCACCGCGGGATCGAACGGCTTCCCGTTGATCGTCCAGCCCTTGTGGTCCCCGGCGTCGCTGCGACGGAACCGCCACTTCCGCCGTACGACGCCGGTCGGCTTCGGCAGCACGGCGTACGACGAGAGCTTGGCCGGGATGCTGCTGTCGTCGGCGGCTTTCCGGGCGACCTTGAAGCGTAGGACATTCGCGTTGTTGTCCAGCCTGTTGACCAGGGTGACCTCGTCGCCGGGCTGGTACTGCGAGAAGTCCACGATCACGTCGAAGCGTTCGGCCGGCGCGATCATCAACGTCTCGTGCTCGATCGGCGCGTCGAGCAGTCCGCCGTCGCTGCCGATCTGCACGAACGTCGCCGGACCCTTGTCGAACGCGAGTTCGTAGCGGCGGGCGTTGGCGGCGTTCAGGATCCGGAAGCGGTAGCGAACAGCGTCCACCTCGTGCACCGGCCACGGCACGCCGTTGACCAGCGTTACGTCTGCGACAACGCCTTCCATGTACGACGATTCGACGCCAGGCCCGTCCGCAGCCGCGGGATAGAGGAACGATCCGTCCTCGGCGAAAGCGCGGTCCGCGATGACGAGCGGGATCTCGCGATCGCCTGCAGGCAAAGGCAATGCGTCCTCTTCGTCGTCGTGGATGAGGTGGAAACCGAAGAGGCCTCTGTAGACCTGAGGAGCGGTGTAGTCCATCCGGTGGTCGTGGTACCAGAGCGTGGCCGCCCGCTGCGTGTTCGGCTGGTGGTCGCCCGGTGGCATGAGCAGGTCCAGCGGCCAGCCGTCGCTCTCAGCCGGGGTGTGACCGCCGTGTAGGTGTACGGCGGTCGGTACGTCGAGCTGGTTGACCTGCTCGACCACGGTGGTCCGCCCGCTCCGTACGTCGAAGGTCGGGCCGGGCAGGAGGCCGTCGTACCCCAGGACCTCTGTCGTGAGGCCTGGCAGGATCTCCAGGCTCGCCTTCCGCTGTACGACGCGGTAGTAGTCGACGCCGGCTTCGGAGCGGACCGGCTTCTTCACCGGTGGGATGGGGAGTGGGACCTTGAACGGCTCGGGGAGTGGGGCCTGGCTGCGCAGGAGTTCGCCGGCTTGCGCGGGGGACGGGTTGAGGCCGCAGTTGGTGAGGGTGAGCGCGGCACCGGTGCCTCCGGCAACGGTCAGGAAACCGCGGCGGGACAGCTTCATTCGGAGGGTTCCTTTCGGCTCCGGCGTGCTCCGGCACGGAAGGACCACACCGTCATCCACACGACGGTGACGACGATCGCCGTACCGAGCGGGACGTGGACGGCGAAGTTCTGCAAGTAGCCGAAGGTCAGCTGGACGAACTCGGCGAAGAACAGTACGGCGGTGAACAGAGTCGGCCAGCCACGGCCGCCACCGGCGAGCCAGTAGCACACCGCGGCGACGAACTGGACCATCGCCACCATCCACACCGTCGAGCCGATCGCGCCGTGGACGCTCATCGCGTCGACCTCGCCGGACAGGAAGTACCCGGCCAGAATCGGCTGCGCGACCAACAGTCCGGCATGCAGCAGAAGGGTGATCCTCAGGGCCCAGAGCGATGCGCGTGGACGTCGTACCTTCTGCTCGACGGCGATCGTCATACCGTCACCTCTTCGAGGGTTTTGGTACGCGCGGACGGACTGTAGGTCCAGCAAGTGAAGGCGACGGCGGCCGCGACCAGCGCGATGCCGAGGGGGATGTGGAGGGAGAGTTGGCGGCTGTAGCCCATGGCGACCTGAATTCCCTCGCCCACGGTGATGAGCAGCGTTACCGTCGGCGCGAGCCGGCGGCCGCCCGCGCGCCAGTAGATGATTGCTATCAGCAACTGAACGAGCCCGGCGATGGTGACGCCTAGGCCGATCGGCTCGTGAATACGCAGCGCGGCACCGGAGCCGTTGAGGTAGATGCCGGCGAGAACAGGCTGCAGGCAGATCGCGATCGCGTGTGTCACGGCGACCAACCGCAGGGCGGCGAGGGACTTCATGGAGCCAGACACTAGTAGCCTGCCTACATGTAGCGCAGTCAGGTATCGCCCTGAGGGTCTACGTGAGGTGGCCCAGGGGTGCGACGGTGATGCCGGCGCGTTCGCAGACCCAGTGCGGGTCGGGGCCGAGCTCCGGTTCGATCCGGAGTTCGTGGTCGTTCAGGTCGTCGCAGGCCGTACAGCGGGGCCAGCGGACGCCCGAGTCGACCAGCCGGTCCTGCACGTCCTGGGCGACCAGGCCAGCAATGTGCTCCGCGCCGTCCGGCCACTGGTCCAGCCACCACTGCCGGCCGGCCACCGCGTCCTCGAGTACCGACACCATCACCGCATCGTCGAATCCCCGCGCGGCCAGGTCGTGCAGCACCATGGCGCGGGCGGTCAGCAACACCCCGGGCTCAGTAGTCATCGCCCATCAGAGTGCCAGACCCCACCGACAAACCCCACGCCCCGCACCAACCCGCCTGCCCAGGGTTGCCCGTCCAGGTGGTGGGTTGCCCCCTCGGATTCTCGGTGGGCAACCCTCCATCTCGGTGGTTGACCCCTGAGGTGGTGGGTTGTGCACCCGGGTTCTGGGTGGGGGGACCCTGCATCTGGGTGGTTGACCCCTGAGGTGGTGGGTTGCCCCCTTGGAATCTCAGGGGGCAACGCACCGGGTCCGGAGGCAAGCCGGGAGGTGTTAGCTGGCCGGGGTGGGGCAGGTGTGGGCCGGGTCGATGCGGTTGGCGAGGCGGAGCTCGCGCTCGGCGGCGGTCCGCAGTACGGCGCTGAGACGGGCCCGGACCGCGACGGTGCGGCGCGGGGCCGGCTCGTCGTACGGCTGCTGGGGAGCGTTGGGAAGAGCCGACTGGGCCAGGGCGCGCGTGTTCTCGACCGCGGTGTTGCCGGGGATGAAGTACGTCATGGTTCTGCTCCCTTCCTGAGAGCGTGGTGGGTCAGCCGGCGGCCGGGCGGCCGTCGGAAGTCGTGGTTGATCACCCCAGGAACCTGATGTGGTTCTAGGTGGTTGTCATCTCCGTGGTGCGGGTCCGCTGCTGGAGCGGACGACGAGCTGGGTGGGCATCAGGAGCTGGCGTTCGGTGGTCGCCGGGTCCAGCAGGATCCGGCCGACCGCACGGCCCTTGTCCTTGATCGGCTGGCGGATCGTGGTCAGCCCGGCTGTCTCGGCCGCCGGGATGTCGTCGAATCCGGCCACGGTCAGGTCCCGGCCAGGCGTCAGTCCGCGGACCTTCATCGCCTCCATCGCGCCGAGTGCCTGTACGTCGCTCAGGCCGACGATCGCGGTCGGCCGGTCCTGGGCGTCGAGCGCGTACTCGGCTCCCTTGAGTCCGGAGCTGAAGGCGTTGTGGCCGCCGGAGACGAGCCGCAGCCGCGCGTTCGGCATCGCCTTCTGCAGACCTTGGATCCGCAGCTCGCAGTCGGTGTAGCCGATCTCGTCCAGTGACAGCTCCACCGGATCGCCGCCGGCCGCCTCGGCATTGTCGACCAGTACGACGATGTCGCGGTGACCGAGCCGAGCCAGGTGCTCGCCCAGCTGTGCGGCGGCGGCCACCTCGTCGATAGCGACCCAGGACAGGTCTGGGTGGTCGCCGCGGTCGGTCGAGACGGCTGGGATGCCGCGTGCGGCCAGGATGTCCAGTGCCGGGTGGCCGTTCGGCACGCAGAAGATGGCCGCCGTGTCGATGGCCGCCTGCTGGACAGCGTTGCTGCCGCCGACGATGTCGGCCGAGCTGACCGGCATCAGCAGCAGGCTGGTGCTGAACTCCTCGGCAACCTCGGCCAGGCCGGCCAGGAAGCCGACCGCGTACGGGTCGGAGAACGCGTAGGAGAGCTTGTCGGTGAACAGCACGCCGACTGCACCGGCCTTGCCGCTGCGCAAGGCCCGCGCGGAGGCGTCCGGTCCGGAGTACCCGAGCTCCTGGGCCTTGGCCAGGATCCGCTCGCGTAGTGCGGTGGAGAGTTGGCCGGGCTTGTTGTAGGCGTTGGAGACGGTCGACGGGGACACCCCGACGGCCTGTGCCACGGTCTTCAGTGTGACTCCTGCCATCTCTCGTCTCCTTCCTCCGGGGCTGCCTCAGGGCAGTCTTCTGGATCGTTCTTCTAAATCGATCTAGAAAAACGATACAGAAGACCGTGGGAGAGCGCAACACCTATTTCCGGAGGTGCGGAGCCGCGATGCGGGATGATGGCGGGCATGGGTTCGTTGCTGGAGGTCATCGCTTTGCATCCGGCGGATGCAGAGGCGGCGCAGGAGGGTGGGGCGGACCGGCTGGAGTTGTGTGCGTCGATGGAGGCGGACGGGCTGTCGCCGTCGGTGTCGACGGTCAGCGCGATCCGGCGCGCGACCGATCTGCCGCTTCGGGTGATGCTGCGGCTGTCGGACACCTTCACCACCAACGGCGCCGAGCTGAACCGGCTGACCGCGATGGCGCAGTCGTACCTCTCGGCCGGCGCGGAGGGGTTCGTGTTCGGGTTCCTGACGCCGGACAACGAGGTGGATGTGGAGTCGGCCGCCGCGCTGGCGAGCACGTTCGCCGGTACGCCGTGGACGTTCCATCGGGCGATCGACGCCGTACTCGAGCAAAGGCCTGCGTGGAGGGCGTTGCGGTCGCTGCCGGGGATGGATTGCGTGCTGACGGCCGGGTCGTCGCTCGGGGTCGGGCATGGGCTGGACGACCTGTGCAAGCTGGCCAAGGACGATCCGGGGGCGGCGAGCGTGATGATGGCGGGTGGTGGGTTGCAGCCGGAGCACGTGCCGTGGCTCTACCAGAGCGGCGTACGGCGATTCCACGTCGGCTCGTCCGTGCGACAGGACGGCTCGTGGACCAAGGCGTATGTGAACTCGCGCTTCGTCCGCGCCTGGCGCAACCTGCTCGACGCGCAGGACGCATCACCGCGGCCGGGTTGAGACAACGCAAGCGGTGGAGCGCGTAGACGCCAAACAGCCCTTGGTTGCCTCAAGCAACCAAGGGCTGTTGTTTCAGTCGAGCAGCTCGGTCACCGTGCCGGCGGCGACGGTGTGGCCGCCCTCGCGAACGGCGAAGCCGAGGCCGACGTTCATGGCGATCGGCTTCTCGAGTTCCACCCCGAGCCCGATCGTGTCGCCGGGCATGACCAGGGCGGTGTCACCGAGGTCGATGCCGCCGGACACGTCCGTCGTACGGAAGTAGAACTGCGGCCGGTAGTCCGCTGCGAACGGGGTGTGCCGGCCACCTTCGGCGGTCGACAGCGCGTGCAGTTGCGCTCGGAACTTCCGGTGCGGCTGCACGCTGCCCGGCAACGCCACCACCTGGCCGCGACGGACCTCGTCGCGCTTGACGCCACGCAGCAGCACCGCCGCGTTGTCGCCCGCCTCCGCGGACTCCAGCGACTTGCCGAACGTCTCCAGACCGATCGCCGTACTGGTGACCGTCGGGCCGAGACCGACGACCTCGACCGGCTCCCCGAGCTTCAGCGAACCGCGCTCGACCGCGCCGGTGACGACGGTGCCGCGGCCGCTGATGCTGAGCACGTTCTCGATCGGCATCAGGAACGGCTCTCCCAGCTCGCGGTCCGGCGTCGGTACGTAGGAGTCGACCGCGTCCAGCAGTTCGCCGATCGCGGCGGTCCACTGCGGGTCGCCCTCGAGTGCACGCAGCCCGGAGACGCGTACGACGGGGACCTCGTCACCCGGGAAGCCGTACTCCGACAGGAGTTCGCGGACCTCCAGCTCGACCAGGTCGAGCAGCTCGGGGTCGTCGACGGTGTCCGCCTTGTTCAGCGCGACGACCAGGTACGGTACGCCGACCCGGCGCGCGAGCAGGACGTGCTCACGCGTCTGCGGCATGGCGCCGTCCTGCGCGGAGACGACCAGGATCGCGGCGTCCACCTGGGCGGCGCCGGTGATCATGTTCTTCACGTAGTCGGCGTGCCCGGGCATGTCGACGTGCGCGTAGTGCCGGGTGGCGGTCTCGTACTCGACGTGCGAGATGTTGATGGTGATCCCGCGCGCGACCTCCTCCGGCGCCCGGTCGATACCGTCGAACGCGACGAACCGGTTGACGGACGGGTCGCGCTCGGCGAGCACCTTGGTGATGGCGGCGGTCAGGGTCGTCTTGCCGTGGTCGACGTGACCCATCGTGCCGATGTTGAGGTGCGGCTTGGTCCGCACGAACTGGCTCTTGGCCATGGATTTTCCTTTGCTGTCAGAAGATTCTCGAGCCAGGACCCCCGGCTCGCCTTCCGCAGCGCTGTCACCGCACGGGAGGGGGCCGGTGAGCGGTCCACCCTCCTCCGCGGGTCCTGGTCAACAGGAGGAGGGTCGCCTTCGGTCATCGGCAACGCAGTGCGCGCCGGTGAAGAATGCTGAATCGACTGACGCGTCCCACGCGGGAGCGCCCGGCAGGCAGGTGCCTGACAGGTTGTGCTCGGAAACCACGCGGAACATGTGCATCACGGTAGAGACGAACGCTGCCCTGGGCAACGGAATTCCCGAGGAGTACGACGCTCCGCTGGGGCAGCGGTAGCGGTCAGTTGAGGGCGAAGAGGCGGGTGCCGTCGGAGAAGATGGGCCGGGCGCCGGCGACTGTGGCGGCCGGCTTGTTGCAGGTGACCTCTTCGGACTGGGCCACCGTTGCGGCTGTCGGCCCGGGCAGGATCGGCCTGGCCTGGATGCCGGTGGTGCCGATCATCACCGGTGAGCAGCTTCCGTTCGGCTGCGGCATCAGTGTGACCACTCGTCCGTCCGGCAGCAGGCCGAACCCGTCCCGCGGGTATTCCGGCTGCTGCAGCTTCGGCGGCACCTCCAACAGGTGGTGCCACTGCGGTGTGCCGTCCGCCGGGCTCGCCGCAGAGACGTCGTACGTCTGGGGCTGGCCGGGGTCGGTGGCGTTCCGGCAGGTGATGAGCACCAGGGATGCGTGGGTTGCCGCGAGCTGAGCGTCGCAGGACGAAGAGCCGAGTCGTGGGCGTGGTGTGCCGGGCACTGGGGTCGTCCAGATGATGCGGCCCTCGCCGACGTCGATGGACCACTGATTTAGCGTTCCACCCGAAGCTCCGGTCCAGATGAGGCCGGAGACCTCACGAGTGTCCGGCACGGCGACGAGGTCGCCGACCCAGGTGGCCGGGTCCAGCTCGGAACTGAGGTCGAACCGCAGGCCCAGGTCGACCTCCCAACGCTGGTCGCCGTCCTTCATGTCCAGACCGCGCACGACGGCGCTCTTGCCACTGCAAGCGTCGACCACGACTGCCTGGTCGCCAATCAGCTCGCCTTGGGTCACGTTGCACTGCAGTCGCGTGCGCCAGTGCGTCGGGCTGCTCACGCCGTGCGCGACGACGTAGTTGTCCTCCGCCACCAGCAGTTGGTTTTCGTCGACAGCCAGCGCGGTGCCGTCGGTGTGGACTTCGGTGAGGACCTTGCCGCTGACCGCATCGAGTACGGCGTACGTCGGGAGTTCGATGCCACTCGGTGCGCGGCTTCCGGCGTAGGGGAGATGTGTTGCGATGGTTCGGCCGTCGCTGGAGACCAGGAGGCCCTTCGAACCGCTGGAGGCCGCGTCGTCGACGTCGGCCCGGGAGTACCGCCACCGGATCTGGCCGGTGTTCGCGTCGGACATGACCACGCCGTCCGACCTCAGTTCGGCGACACCACCCGCCGTACCGGCGATGGCACCGGTGGCAGGGACTTCACGGCTCCACGCGAGGGTGCCGTCGAGTTGCACAGGCTGCTGGTCCGGCCTGGTGGTTGTCGTGGTGCTGACTGTGTTGGCGGTCTCCAGCCGGGCCTGTACGAACGGCTCACCGGCGGACACCACGATCCACGCGAGCAATGACCCGCACGCCACGGTCACGCCGAGGCTCATCCACCTCGGTGGGGCTTGCGCGTACGCCGGAGCCAACCTCAGGCGTCTAGCCAGAGCCAGCAGCGCACCGGCGAGCACCAACGCCACAGAGGCGAGTAAGAGATATGGCCACCGCTCGGACATCGCTGCACCGGGTTGTGCCGCTGGCCAACGCCACCAGCAGAGGCCGATCGCTACAAGCCCGAGCACGGCGAAGACCATGGCTGGGATGGTCACCAGCCGCGGCTGTGCCCGGCGAAACCATGCGCAGGCCAGTCCGGCGGCTACCGCCGTACCTGCGATCGGAGTCCAGACTGGGAAGCCGCTGACCTCGTCAGGGTCGGCAGGCCACTTCGGGGCCGCGCCCAGGCCGCGGCCGAACAGGACCGAGGCTGCG
>WNGE01002573.1_pt1 | contig 28311 bp, 33 predicted proteins | sample 5400651 | NCBI WGS metagenome assembly WNGE01 (sample SAMN13153370, study PRJNA577476) | soil metagenome | isolation source: 60 cm soil or saprolite under grassland replicate 2 | place: USA:California | collected 2016-06-15 | reverse complement strand
GCGGAGATCGAGGCGGCGTTTGCCACCAACGTCGCCGCGCCACTCGTGCTGGCCGATCTCTTCTGCCGCGCGTTTCCCGACGCGACGCTGCCGCGCCGGATCATCAACATCTCATCGGGCGCCGCGCAATCCGCGGTTCCCGGCAGCGCCGCCTACTGCATGTCGAAGGCGGCGCTCGAAATGCTCACGCGCGCGATCGTCGCCGATCACCCGTCGCCGACGCTGCAATGCATATCGCTGCGGCCGGGCATCTTCGAAACGGGGATGCAAGCGTTCATGCGCAGCCGCGATGCGGCGGAGTTTCCGAGCGTCGGCCTTTTCCGCTCGTTCAAGGAGAACGGCCTCCTTAAGGATCCGGCCGATGTCGCGGCGGCGATCGTCGACAAGATGGTGCTCGCGCCCGTCGAGAACGGACGAACCTACACGCACACGGATCTCTAACGGGGTAGCCCCGCCAGCGTGGCCGGCAACGCTTCGGGCGTCTCGACGACCGCTTCCGCGCCAGCGGACTCGAGCTCGGCGCGCGAGCCGTAGCCCCACAACACGCCGAGCGCACGCACACCGTTCGCGTGGGCTGCGCAAATGTCGTGCTCGCGGTCGCCGATCATCACGCAATCGCCTGCCGCGAGTCCTTCGCGTTCGAGGAGACGGGCGACGAGCACGGCTTTGTCGTCGAGCGTACCGGCCAGATCGACGCCGTAGATGCCTCCAAAATGCGCGGCGAGCCCGAAGTGCGCGACGATGCGCTGCGCATAGAGCTGTGGCTTCGACGTGCACAGGTGCAGGGACGCGCCGGATGCAGCGAGTCGCGCGAGCGTCTCGGCCATCCCGGCATAGACCGCGTTTTCCTTCCAGCCGACCTCTGCATAGCGCTCGCGGTAGTGGACTAGCGCACGTTCGACGCGCTCCGGATCGTCCGTCGCGAGGAGTCGCGCGAACGATCCGCGCAATGGAGGTCCGACGCAACCACGCAGCGCCGCCACGCCGGGATCGGCGACGTCGAGCAGCGCGAGCGCGTAGCGGATCGATCGGGCGATGCCCTCGAAGTTGTCCGTGAGCGTCCCGTCGAGATCGAAGAGAAGCGCACGCGGCACTCCGCGCTGGACCTGTCGAGCGGAGAATCGGCGGGAACTCGTCACGGGTCCGCGCTCAGCGTCGCGCCGGCCGCAGTCGAATGCGGTAGTCGAGGAGCGCGCCGGCGGCGCCTGCTTCCCAGACGAGGCAATAGTCGCGCGTGATCTGCGCAATGAAGACGCCGGCGTCGGTGCGAGTGGATTCACGCGCGATCGGGGCGACGACAGCGCTGCCTTCACGGTAGCGGATGTCGAAGGAGACGGGCTCGGTTGCCTCGAACGCGTATTCCAGCCGATCCTCGGGCACGAGCCGCGCGCATTGCTCATGTGTCTCGTACGGACGAATCGCCAGCGCGGCAACGGATATCGGCGCGTCGGGCTTGATCTGTGCTGCGCAACCGGCGAGCGCCGCAAGGGCGAGTGGCACCGCGAGCGCGTGGACGGCGCGCCCGCCGCGCCGGCATGCCGTCATCGGCCCTTCTTCACCCGCGCGCGCCAGTCTTCGACGAGCAGCGCGAGCCGCACATGATCGCGCCAGCGGTCGGCGATCTTCACATAGCGGCGCGAATAGCCTTCGCGAACGAATCCGGCGCGGCGGACGAGCGCGAGCGAACGCGTGTTCGCGGGCTGCACGTTGACCTCTACGCGGTGCAGCTTGAGCGTCCGGAAAGCGAAGGCCAGCGCGAGTGCAAGTCCGTCCGACATGTAGCCGTCGCCCGCATGCGGCGCGAACGCGTAGTAACCGAGGTACGCGCTGTGAAAGGCGCCGCGAACGATTTCGCTGAAATTGAACACGCCCACGAGCGCATCGTCCTCGGCGCGCCAGACGACGAGTCCGGCATGCGTCGCCGTTGCCGGATCGCGTTGCGCACGCTTTCCGTAGCGGGCGACGTACTCGGCGAATCGCGCGGCATTCCGCGGCGGGAGCACCCATGCGCCATGCAGCCGCCGGCTCGCGTGCGCGGCCGCAAGAAACGTCTCCGCATCGCGCTTTCGCGGCGGACGCAGGTAGACCCGCGAGCCGCGACGCCGGACGACGACCGGGTGGCGGGTCGACGGGATAGGCATAATCGCGATTTTAACGTCTATCGAAAGAGACCCATGAGCGCGCCGGGCCGCCCCAAGCGCGAATTGCTCCCTCTCGGAGGGACGGCGCGCAGCGCCAAGGGTGAACCTCTCATCGCGCCGGGCCGCCCCAAGCGCGAATTGCTCCCTCTCGGAGGGACGGCGCACAGCGCCAAGGGTGAACCACTCATCGCGCCGAGCGGCCCCAAGCGCGAATTGCTCCCTCTCGGAGGGACGGCGCGCAGCGCCAAGGGTGAACCCATTCGCGCCGCACGGCCGCCCGAAGACACAGATTGCTCCCCCTCGGGGGGCAGCGCAGCGGCGAATGCCGCAAGCGTGGGGGCACTCATCGGCGCTGCGTGGCCGCCCCAAGGCGCCGATGACTCGCCGCACCGCCACTCGGACGCGGGCCGTATGCAGTTGCCTACAGCCGCGCTCCAGCGGAGGGGGAAGGCGCTGCCAGCGCTATGGGCAGGCCCGGGGGAGGTTACCCGGTGAGCAAGTGGGTGCAAGGGAAGGTTGTCGGCAAACGTGCGTGGACGGACCGTCTTGTTTCGCTCAACGTCGAAGCCCCCGAAGTGACGTTCGTCGCGGGCCAGTTCGGCCGGCTTGCGCTTCCCGCGCCGCCGGGATCGAAGGAGGACATGCTGGGGCGCCCCTATTCGTTCGTGAACAGCCCGAACGAGCCGCCGCTCGAGTTCTACTTCAACGTTCTGCCTGACGGTCCGCTGAGCCCGCGCCTTGCCGCCCTCGCGCCAGGCGAGCCGGTCTGGCTGCTGCGTAACGCAAACGGCTTCTTCTCGATCGGCGAAGTGCCGGCTGCCGATGCGTTATGGTGTCTGTCAACGGGCACCGGCCTCGGGCCCTTCCTGTCGATCCTGCGCACGACGGAGCCGTGGGAGAAATTCGGCCGCGTCGTGCTGGTGCATTCGGTCCGCTACGCGAAGGATCTCACCTATGCCGATGCAATCGCCGGCATCGCCGCGGCGCATCCGGGCGCGTTCGCATACATTCCGTTGGTGAGCCGTGAGCCCCACGCCGATGCGCTCACCGGGCGCATTCCCGCGGCGATCGCCGATGGCCGTCTCGAGTCGCGCGCGAGCCTCGCACTCGCGGCCGAGAATTCGCATGTGATGCTCTGCGGCAATCCGGCGATGGTCGACGATGCGCAGAAAGTGCTCGAGGCGCGCGGAATGCGTCGGCACCGGCGGAAGGAGCCGGGGCAGATCACGCTCGAGACCTATTGGTGAATAGTCCGTCGCGGCCGCCGGCTCGCATGTGACAGCGGGATCGATCCCGACGGGAGGGCCGGCGGCCGCGGCGGACTATTTCCCCGGAATGAAGCGTCGCGCCGCGTTGCGAAGAGGAATCACGGAGTTCCGGTTGGCGCGACGCTTATTCCGGGGTTTCTTGGCAGGCCGCCTTCAATTCGATGTCGCGCGATTCCGTTTGCGGCGACAAGGCACGGCACTCGCGCGACTCGGCGTCCCGCTTTGCTTGCGGCGATGATCCGTGCGTTGTGAGGCCCAGCCTAGCCCTTGACCTCGAGCAACTCGACGTCGAAAAGCAGCGTCGCATTGGGCGGAATGACGCCTCCGGCGCCACGTTCGCCATAGCCCAGCTGCGGCGGGATCACCAGCGTCCGCTTGCCGCCGACTTTCATTCCGGCAACGCCTTCGTCCCAGCCTTTGATCACGCGGCCGGCGCCGAGCGTGAAGCCGAAGGGGCTCTTCCGATCGAGCGAACTATCGAACTTCGCGCCGTGGCCATCGGGCACCGACGGGTCATAAAGCCACCCGGTGTAGTGGACGATCACCGTTTTTCCGGCGACGGCATCCGCGCCATCGCCTTGTTTTGTATCTATTTTCTTGAGTTCTGTCACTTGGGCACCAATTTTGCTGGAAAGGGGAGTGGATGCGACGTCGGCTGCGGGTTTGGCCGGCGTCTGTCCGGTCTGCGCAAACGCCATAGCGGCCACGAGCAGCGCTGCGCCTCCGAGGAACAGAGGAGCGCGGCCGAAGCCGCGACGTCGGGAACGGGGATCGAAAGGCAGGGACATCGTGAATCTCCGGATAAGGGAAGGAACGGTTCGACAGGCGAGGACGGCGGGTTTGGGAACCGCACGCCGCGCGTTGATGCGGACCGCATGAATTGTAGCCGACACCAGCGGTATTTTGCGCCGCCAGAGGAATTGGGCTATAAATGAAGGTTCCATTTGGGCTTGCGACGTTTTGGGTTTGCGACGTTTTCGAAGCGCCACGCGCGGCGGTCGGGACACGACGGGACGTTACGCGGTGTGCGCCGGCCGCGCGTCGGTCGTTCTCGGTCGTGGAGTTGCCTTAGGCGATGTTCGGATTTCTGACCCAGCAAGCGCGGGACCATCCCGACCCGTTACTGACGCCCAGGACTGCGTCGGGATGGCTTCGTCAGTTGCCCTCGCTCGATGTCATCGGGCGGCAGCAGCACGTGATGCGCGCATTCGACGGCATGCGTCAGTCGCGTCGGGCGGCCGACCTGAATCGCGTGGCCGCCGTCGAATTTCTCGATTCCGCCCTGGGTGCCGATCGGCGCCAGCTCACCAAGCAGTACGTCGAAAACGTCGATAGCTCGGCGCGTCTCGCCGAGCGCATCTGGCAGGCGCTCCAGGAGATGTGCCAAGGGTTCATCTTTGCCTACCAGACGGCGCTCGAGCAGGCGCTCGTGCAGACCGACAATCCGCGCTGGAAGCCGGTCATGCCGCGATTGTTTTCGCGGCTCGTCCACTATTACGGCACCGACGCCAAGCTGCGCGTTTTCCGCTACGAACGCTGGATCCCCGCCAAATGGATGGAGCTGCACCAGCTGTACATGCGTGCGGCGGAGCTCGGCGTCGAGCGCGTCCCGGCGGCGATCAACGGCGGTTCGAATTCGACGCAGTGGACGGTCGAGCAGGAATACCTGTTCGTGCTGCTGATCCACCAGCTCAACACCGGCAATCTCTCTCCTGCCGAGCTCGATTGGGCGAGCGCGCAGCTCCGCGCGTGGAGCCGCAAGCTGCAGCTCGATGCGGTCCCGCGCTCGCCGGAAGGATTCTTCGTCGACGTCGCGGGCAAGGGCGGTCTCGTGCGCCGGACGGGCAACGATTCGGGCTCGATGCTGCGCTACCTCGACACGACGCCGATGGCCGATCAGCTCGAGCGCGCGATCCACGCGTTGCGCCAGGCCGAGGCGACCGACCAGGGGCCGGCGGCGCCGATCAATCAGCAACGCGTCGCGATCCTCGAAAAGGTGCGACCGGCGGTCTCGCCGAATCTCAACGCCGATCTGCGGCGTGATCCGCGGATCGCGGTGACCGTCGCGGCGAAAGTCCGCGTCGGTTTGGGCCGCATCTGCCGCGATCTCGCCGCGAAGGACATCAACGAGCCGGCCAACGACCCGAACGCCAGCGGCGAGCAGATCGAGGTGTACGCTGTCGCCGGCGGCCCGCGTGCGAAACGGTTCCCGACAAGCGAGCACGATTCGCTCGCCGCGTCGATCTCCTCGTTCAGCGATCCGATGTGGCAGGTGAAGGACCGCAGCGTAGCGGGGTTGCGCATCGCGGCGTCGGGCGGCATCGGCCAGAGCCTCGCCCTCGGCGCGCTGGTTGCCGTGCGCCAGTCCGACATCACCGACTGGGTTCTGGGCGTCGTCCGTCGGTTGAACAAGGTTTCCAACGACGAAGTCGAAGCCGGCGTGTCGATCATCGCCGAGCGTCTGGTCTCGGTCGTGCTGCACGCCAAGCGCGAGGCGAAGGAAGACCTCGGCATCATCGTCAACGGCATCGACGTCTCGACGATGGGCGCGCGTTTCGACGGCCTGTATCTGCCGCCTCCGTCGCGTCCCGACAAGCCGCTCGCGGTGAAAACGCTGATCGTGCCGACGTCCGAATACGTCGAGGGCCGCAACATCATCCTCACGACCGGACGTTCGGTATACACGGTCGCGCTGCGACAGTTGGTCGAGCAGCGCGCCGAATGGAGCTGGGCCGCGATCCAGATCGTCGAGAAGAAGCCGAAGGAACTCTAAAGCGAATGGCTTCGGCCGACGCGGCGTTTTCCTGACCGTCGCGCATCCGCGCGTGCGCGAGAGAGCCCGAACCGCGCACAGATCGTGAACATTCTTCCGGAGACCTGATGTCGATCGCGCGCTGCGCCGTCGTCACGGCGTTCGTGTCTCTCGCGCTGGCGCTCTCGGGCCGCGCCGCCGCCGCCGTGCCCGCCAAATGCACGTTGGTACGGATCGCCGAATGGCAGATCCGGCAGGGCGGTAACGTTCCGGTGGTCGATGGCGCGATCAACGGCCAGAACGTCGGCGTTTTGCTGGACACCGGATCGGGGACGACGCTGATCGTGCGGTCCGCGGCCCTGCGTCTGGGGCTCGTCCGCTACGACGCGCAGGGCCACAGGATGCTCGGCGTGGGCGGCGAGACCGCCGTCGAGAGCGTTACCATCGATGAGCTCAAGATCGGCGATGCGGTACGCAGGAACTGGCGGATGTTCGTTGCGGGTGACCAGGATTTCGGCGATATCGCGGTCATTCTGGGCGACGATTTCTTCCGTCAGGTCGATATCGAATTCGATCTCGCCCACAATTCCGTCAGGTTGTTCCAGGCAAAGGACTGCGAAGGCGCGGCGCTCGCGTACTGGGCGAGCGGCGACATCGGCGTCGTCGAAATCGAAGCGGTATCCGACGCAAAGCCAACGATCGAGCTCAGCGTCGAGATCAATCGGCGTCCGGTCAGGGCGCAGCTCGATTCCGGCGCCTTTCAATCGGTGCTGACCAAAGGCGAGGCCGCGGCGCTCGGCTTCACCGCGGAATCCCCCGGCGTTGGCGGTGCCGATTGCGGCAAGGGGCTGGGGGAAAAGTCGATCGAATCCCGCGTGGGTCAGTTCGAGAGCTTCGGCATCGGCAACGAGGTCATCCGCAATCCCAGGATCCATGTCGCGGATCTGTGGCGGTATTCGACCTACACCGAAACCGGGAGTCGGGTGCCGATCGCATCGGTACAGCCGCAGATGCTCCTCGGCGCCGACTTTCTGCGTTCCCATCGCGTGTTCGTCGCCCACAGTCAGCGAAAGATGTATTTCACCTATGCCGGCGGGACGGTGTTCCCCGTGGCGCCGGCGAAGGCGTGCAACGATCGTCCGCCTCCCGCGTCGGACGCGAGGCCGGTGCCAGGCGGGAACTAAAGGCACAGCACGCGTTTGTGCCGCAGGTTCAGATGTGACAAGCTCCGTCGCACTCGACCGGGGTCGCACCGGCGACGCAGCATGCATCGGAAAGCTCCCGCGTTGGCATCCAAGGGGCGCCCGCCGTGGCCGCGGCGACGCGCGGTGACGTTGCGCTTGCTGCTCGGCGCCTGTGCACTTCTGTCCGGCTGCGCCGGCGCTCCCGTCTTTCCACCCGCGGCGCCGAACACCGGCAAGCGCGCTGCGCCTACCGACCGCGATTTCCGAGCTTCGGATCTCGCCAAGTCCGACATCGACACGGTCGGCGAGCTGCACGTGCACGAAAGCCTCGCCTCGGCGCGGCTGCTCATGGAGAAGCTTTACCGGCGCAATCCGCGCGAGTGGCGCAAGGGCGGCGATGCGAGCGCCGCAGCAGCGCTCGCGCGAGCGTTCGATCCGCGAAGCGAATTCCGCTTTGCCGAGCTCGGCCAGGTGCGCGGCGCCGAAGCGATCCTCCTGGCGCTCAAGCCGGACTACGGCGGCGATCGCGTGTTCGCGTTCGGCGTCGGCATCTCGAGCATGATCTTCCTCGCCTACAATGGGAAGACCGAGTTCTACGTTACCGACGTTCTCGATGCGCAGAAGCTCTACAACTGCGCGCGCAACCTCGAGATCGCAGCGTGGAAGCTCGCCAATGCCCGTGACGCGCGCGGCGATCCGTTGCTCCTGTCCAACGAATTGGCCGGAGAGGTCCGCAATCTCTCCTTCGAGCGTGAATTCGGCAAGATGATCGCCTATCAGGACGTGATGGCCGAGATCACCGCGCAACGGACGAACCGGACGATTCGCCACGTCGTGCAGAGTGTCGCAACGGCGGTGTTCCTGCCAATCTGAGAATTGCGCACATGAGCGCGCCGGGCCGCCCCAAGCGCGAATTGGGCCCCCTCGGGGGGTGTGGGGGTCGTCCTAGCGCGCCGGGCCGCCCCAAGCGCGAATTGCTCCCTCTCGGAGGGACGGCGCGCAGCGCCAAGGGTGCACCAATGCCTCGCCGCGCCTGTGCACGATGCTCATCAGTCCTGCGGCCGGAACTTGAGCGTGAGCGCGCGCTGGAAGAGCTCGGGACGATCCGGTCGCGGCAGAGGCGAGGACTTCTGGATCGCGCGCTGCACGGCCTCGTCGTAGGCGCGCACGCCGCTCGACTTCTTGAGCACGGCGTCGATGATCTCTCCCGTCGGGAGCTGGACGACTTCGAAAATCGCTTCCGGATTGCCGGTGAGATCGGGCGGCAGCGTGACGTTGCCTTTGACCTTGGCCTGGATGCGGCGGATGTAATCGGCCTCGGCGCGCGAGCGTGCCGTCGCTTCCGCGGCGACGGCCTGCTGTTGTGCGTCGCGAGCTGCCTTTTCGCGTTCGGCCTGCGCCTTCATCTCCTGAGCCTCGCGTGCCTGCCTCGCCTCGGCGAGACGTTTCTGCTCGTCCTGCTTCTTCCTTTCGGCTTCCTTCTTTTCGCGCTCCAGCCTTTCGCGTTCGATGGCTTCCCTGGCCTTGCGCTCCTCCTCCTGTTTAGCTTTGCGTGCGATGTCCGCGGCGCGCAGATCAGGGGGCTCGGGCTTGGGCTCGGGGATCGCCTTGGGAGGTGGCGGAGGAGTCGGCTGCGGCTGTGGCACCGGTACCGGCGGTGGCTCGGCTTTGCGCTCCGGCTCGGGCGGTGGACGTTCGCTGACCGGCGCCTTCGCGCTCGGAGCGTAGAGTTCCGCGGTGACCGGCGCCGTCGGCCGGTTCTGCCAACGTATCGAGAAGATCAACACCGCGATGAACAGCGCGTGGACGGCGATCGCGAGCAGCAGCGCCGGCCATCGGCCCGCAATCTTCGAGGGCTTGCCGGGACGCTCGGACACCATCGCTCAGGTGCCCGGCGGACGTGCCAGCAGTCCCACTTTTCTTGCGCCGTTGCGCTGCAGGAGGTCGAGGATTGCGAGCACGTCCTCGTAGCGGGCCGACTTGTCCGCGGCGATCACCACCGGTTGGTCGGGAATCCTCGCCTGCTTCGCACGGATCCGTGCGACCAGTTCGTCGCGCGACACGGGAATCGCCGATCCGCCGGCCTGGCGATCCAGGAGAAGAAGCGTCTGGTCGGTGCGGAGCGTAACTTCGAGCGGCTGCGCCGGCGCGGTCAGCTTCGATCCGACCGACGGCAGCTCGATCTCGCCTGGATTGACGAGCGGCGCGGTGACCATGAAGATCACGAGCAGCACCAGCATCACGTCGATGTACGGAACGACGTTGATCTGGTTGATCGATTTGCGCGCGCGTCGCATTTGGCTGGATCAACTCAGGATCATAACCACGAAGATCAAATCTTCAACCACGAAGGGCACGAAGGACACGAAGAAGGCAAGGAATCGGGTTTCCTTCATGCTCTTCGTGTTCTTCGTGGTTCATGATTTTCCGCCGTCCCCTCATCCCTGCCGCTGCAGGATGTTCGAGAATTCCTCGATGAACGTCTCGTAGCGCACGGAAAGCCGGTCGACGTCGTGCGTATAGCGGTTGTAGGCGACGACGGCGGGAATCGCCGCGAAAAGGCCGATTGCGGTCGCGATCAGCGCTTCCGCGATTCCCGGCGCGACGTTGGCGAGTGTCGCCTGGCTTACGTTGGCGAGCCCACGAAATGCATTCATGATGCCCCACACCGTTCCGAAGAGCCCGACGTAGGGCGACACCGACCCCACGGTGGCGAGCCCGGCGAGATGCGCGTCGAGCGAGTCGACTTCCCGCTGGTAGGCGGCGCGCATGGCTCGCCGTGCGCTGTCGAGGGTCACCGCGGCATTGCTGCCCTGCCGGCGGTGCTTCGAATACTCGCGAAAGCCCGCGGTGAAGATGTGCTCGAGGCCGCTGCCGGTAAGCGACTGGCTCGCGCCTTGATACAGCGCATTGAGGTCGCCGCCTTTCCAGAACTGGTCCTCGAAAGCGTCGGTGTCGCGCGACGTGCGCTTCAGCTGGAACATCTTGAGGAAGATCCGCCACCACGACCAGACCGATGCGGCGAAGAGCAGGACGAGCACCGCCTGGACGACGACCGAGGCCTGCGCGACCAGGACGGCGAAGGAGAGATCCGGGTGCAGGTTCAAAGCATCGTCTCCATGCGGGCGAAGAGCGGCGCGGGAATGCGGGCGGGGCGCCGAGTGGATGGATTGATGCAGGCGAGCGCAACGTGCGCCCGCGTGAGGATTTCGTCGCCGCGGTGGATGTCCTGATCGGCGTGCATTCGCGCCCGGCCAAGCTCGGTGAGCGTCATTGTGACGTCGAGCCGGTCGGAAAGTTGCGCCGGAAGGCGGAAATCGACTTCGACATGATGCACGACGAACACGATGCGATGCTCGCGCTCGATCGCCGCGAGGTCGAACCCCAGCGCGGAGAGCCATTCGGTGCGCGCGCGTTCCATGAACTTGAGATAGTTCGCGTAATAGACGACGCCTGCCGCATCGGTGTCCTCATAATAGACGCGGACGGGAAAGCGAAAGGTTTCGCGGGCCTTCATTCGGAAGGGAAGAGATCGGCGGCCGCCCCCGGCGTGGGCGGCGTCAGCCCGAAATGCCGATACGACAACGCCGTCGCGACGCGCCCGCGCGAAGTGCGCTGGAGAAAACCCTGCTGGATCAGGAACGGCTCCAGCACGTCCTCGATCGTATCGCGCTCCTCGCCGATCGCGGCGGCCAGATTGTCGATGCCGACCGGACCGCCCGCGAACTTGTCGAGCACGGTGCGCAGGAGCTTGCGGTCCATCACGTCGAGCCCGGAGAGATCGACGTCGAGCATCGCCAGCGCGTCGCGCGCGACGGCGTGGGTGATTTCCCCGTCGGCGCGGACCTCGGCGAAATCGCGAACCCGCCGCAGCAGGCGATTGACGATCCGCGGCGTGCCACGCGAGCGGCGCGCGATTTCGAGCGCACCTTGCGGATCGATCGCAATGTTGAGGAGCCCCGCCGAGCGGGTGACGATGCGCGTGAGCTCCTCGGCCGTGTAGAACTCGAGCCGCGCGACGATGCCGAAGCGGTCGCGCAGCGGATTGGTCAGCATGCCGGCGCGCGTCGTCGCCCCGACCAGCGTGAACGGGGGCAGGTCGAGCTTCACGCTGCGCGCCGCGGGTCCCTCGCCGATCATGATGTCGATCTGAAAGTCTTCCAGCGCCGGATAAAGGATCTCTTCCACCACCGGCGACAGCCGATGTATCTCGTCGATGAACAGCACGTCGTGCGGCTCGAGATTGGTGAGAAGCGCTGCGAGGTCACCGGCGCGCTCGAGAACCGGCCCGGAAGTCTGGCGCAGGTTCACGCCGAGCTCGTGCGCGATGATGTGCGACAAAGTCGTCTTGCCCAAGCCCGGCGGGCCGAAAAGCAGCACGTGATCGAGCGCTTCCTTGCGCTTCACCGCCGCCTCGATGAAGATCGACAGCTGGCCGCGGATCTTCTCCTGCCCGACGTACTCGTCGAGCGCGCGCGGACGCAGCGTGCGTTCGACCTCGACTTCGACGCTGCCGGCAACCTTGCCGCCGACCAGGCGGTTGAGTTCGTCGTTTTCGATCGTCATTTGGCCGTCAAGCCTTTGCCAGCAGCTTCAGCGCCTGACGGATCCCATCGCCAACGGCAAGCCCATCGGGCAGCTTCCTGACGGCGGCGACGGCTTCCTTGTCGCTGTAGCCGAGCGCGAGAAGCGCATTCAGAATGTCGGACGACGCAGGCGGTGCGCGGTGAACGCCGACGGCCGTCGTGAGATCGGCGGCGAGCTTGTCCTTCAACTCCAGCAACAGGCGCTCGGCAGTCTTCTTGCCGATCCCGGGGATCTTGGTAAGGCGACCGGTGTCCTGCATCGTCACGGCCTGCGCAAGCTCGGCAACCGAAAGCCCGGAAAGCACCGACAGCGCGGTGCGCGCACCGACGCCACTGATCTTGAGCAGCTGCCGAAACGCATGCCGCTCGGCTTCGCTGCCGAATCCGAACAACAGGTGGGCGTCTTCGCGCACGACGAGATGCGTGAACAGCGCGATCCGCTCACCGGTCGCGGGCAAGTTGTAGAAGGTGCTCATCGGGACATCGACCTCGTACGCCACGCCCTGCACGTCGAGCAGAAGCTGCGGCGGATTCTTTTCGACGAGGATTCCGGTGAGGCGGCCGATCATGGGCGGGGCGCTTTAGGCGGCTGATTATGGCATGCAAGGTGTGTCAGGCGGGCAATGCGGCCAGGTGTAGCCGGACGTCGTGCAGCGTCGGCAGCACCAGAACGTCGCGGGCATCGGCTGCGATCGGCGGCACCTGGAGATCGGGCACAATAATCGGCGTCATGCCCGCTGCAAGTGCGCCTTGCATGCCCGGCTCGGAATCTTCCAGCACGATGCATGCGTTCGGCGCGGCGGCGAGGCGCGCGGCGGCGAGCACGAAAATGTCGGGTGCCGGCTTGCCGCGCGCGATTTCGTCGCCGCCGACCAGCACCGCAAAGCGTTCGCCGAGCGCGGTTTTCGCGAGCTTCGCCTGCGCCCGCGAGCGACGCGTCGACGTCGCTACCGCCTTGTCGATGCCATTGTCTTCGAGCCACGCGAGAAGCTCGATGAGTCCGGGCTTCAGCGCGATCCCCTCGTGCTCGACGATCGCGTCATAAGCGACATGCCACGTGCGCATGAGCAAGTCGACCGGATAGTCGTCGCCGTGATGCGCGACGAGAAGAGCGCGGCAGTCGGGAAAATTGCGCCCGACGAGCCGGCTCGTCACCGCGCCGTCGAAGGCGAGGCCGAGCTCGGCGGCCGCGACACTCCACGCGCGCGCCGCGAGGGGCTCGGTATCCAGCATCAGGCCATCCATGTCGAAGATGACCGCGGCGGGACAGCGCGTCGGCTGCCGCGGCCGCATCAGACGAGACGTCCACCGCGGACGCGAAACCCCGCCTTGCGCAATCCGCCCAACCCTTGCGCGCCGTGCGCGTGGGCGATGGCGCACGCAAGCGCATCGGCGGCATCCGGCGACGGCGCGCCAGGCAGCTTGAGAAGACGTCGTACCATTTCCTGCACCTGCTCCTTCGCGGCCTTGCCGTGCCCGACCACCGCCTGTTTCACCTGCAGCGCCGTGTATTCGGCGACCGGAAGGTCGGCGAGCACGGCGGCCGAGATTGCGGCCCCGCGCGCCTGGCCGAGCAGCAGCGTCGATTGCGGATTGACGTTGACGAAGACCTTTTCGACGGCGACTTCGGTCGGGCGATGGCGTGCGATCACTTCTCCCAAGTCGGTGAGGATCACGCGCAGGCGGTCCGGCATCTCGCCCTCGTGCGACCGGATGCAGCCGCAGGTGACGTACTCGAGCGTGTTCCCGGTCATCCGGATAACGCCGAATCCGGTCACTCGAAGTCCCGGGTCGATGCCGAGGATGCACCGTACCGAAACGCTTGCGGGTGTGCCGAGGCTCCGCAACGCCGTGCTACTCGTCCATGACGGCGTTGGTGTACACGTTCTGCACGTCGTCGATCGCTTCGATGGCGTCGAGGAGCTTGCCCATTCGCGCCGCGTCTTCCCCGGTCATCTCGACTTCGGTCGACGGCTTCATCGTCACTTCGGCGAATTCCGGCTTCAGGCCCGCTTTGACGAGCGCGTCCTTCACCGCGATGAAGTCGTACGGGCCCGTGATGACCTCGAGGCTGCCGTCGTCGTTGGCGACGACGTCCTCCGCGCCTGCTTCGAGTGCCGCCTCCATCAGCTTGTTCTCGTCGGTGCCCGGCGCGAAGACGAGTTGTCCGCAGTGCTTGAACAGGAACGCGACCGAGCCGTCGGTGCCGAGGTTGCCGCCGTGCTTGGTGAATGCGTGCCGCACGTCGGCGACCGTGCGCGTGCGGTTGTCGGTCATGCAATCGACGATCACTGCCGCCCCGTTGATGCCGTAGCCCTCGTAGCGGATTTCCTCGTACGCGACACCCTCGAGCTCACCGGCGCCGCGCTTCGCCGCACGCTCGATCGTGTCCTTCGGCATGTTGTTCGCGGTCGCCTTGTCGATGGCCAGGCGCAGTCGCGGGTTCATCGAGGCGTCGCCGCCACCGAGGCGCGCGGCGACGGTGATTTCCTTGATCAGCCGGGTGAAGATCTTGCCGCGCTTCGCGTCGGTGGCCGCCTTCTTGTGCTTGATGTTCGCCCATTTGCTGTGGCCCGCCATCGTCGCTCCGCATGCGCTCGAGAAAGACCGAAATTATACCGGCTCGAGCGTGGCGGATCGCTTCGTATCTCCTACAGCAGGCCCTGCTGCTGGAGAAATTTCTGCAGGAGCTGCAGGCGCATGTCGCTGTCGTTGATTTCGAGCATCCCCTGCTTGATCGAAAGCGGCAACGGCAGCAGCTCGGCCAGCCGGTGCCCTACCCACGAGGCATCGTCGAACGCGTGGGTCTCCGGAAATTGCCGCGGCCCGACGCGGCTCGCGAGGAGCTCGAGGAGCTTCGCCAGGGGCGCGTAGCCTTCCGCCAGCGCGACCGCGGGCTCGACGGGAATCCGCGTCGCCCGGGCAACGACGAGACCGTCGGGCTGAACGTTGTGCGATTGCACTTGGAAGCGTGCGCCGGCGGTCGCCGTGACATGCAGGATGCCGAGCTGCGGCATGTCCCACGCGGAGAACGTCGCCATCGTGCCGACCGGCGCGAATTGCGGCGTGACGCCGCTGCTCTTCGCGACTTCCTCGCCTTCCGTGATCAGGCAAACGCCGAACGGCGCGCCATCCTTGAGGCACGCTTTCGCCATTTGGATATAGCGCTGCTCGAAGACCTTGAGCGGCAGGACGCCGCCCGGAAAGAGCACCGTCTTCAGGAGGAAGAGCGGCAAAGCAAACGGCCGGCGGCCGGCAGCATCCTTGAGAAACGAGAACATCACGCCGACTGCGTGCCGGGAAGCGGACCCGTGTCGCCGCGGCCCTCGCCCCATCGCGGTCCGAGCTCGTGCGGAACATGGAACTGATCGAGAACGCGCGCGACGACGAAGTCGACGAGATCGGCGAGCGTCTGCGGATGATCGTAGAAGCCGGGTGCCGGTGGAACGATGGTTGCGCCGGCGCGCGCGAGCTTCAGCATGTTCTCGAGATGGATGGCGGACAGCGGAGTCTCGCGCGGGACGAGCACCAGAGGCCGCCGCTCCTTGAGCATGACGTCCGCGGCGCGCTCGATCAGGTTATCTGCGAGACCACCGGCGATCGCGCCGAGCGTTCCCATCGTGCAAGGGCAGATCGCCATCGCCTCGGCGGCGTTGGATCCCGACGCCATCGGCGCCATCCAGTCCTCGCGTCCGAACACGGTAAGCTGGCCTTCACGCGCGCCGTAGCGCTGCGACAGCACGCGGGTGGCCTCGCGCGGCTGCGTCGGCAACACGAGATCGCATTCCTGTTTCGCGACGACCTGCGCGGCGGGCGAATAGGTGAGCCAGACGCGGCGCTCGGCCTTGACCAGGCATTCGAGCACGCGCAAGCCGTACGGCATTCCAGACGCGCCGGTAAATGCGAGCGTGATCGTGCGCGGCCCGGTCATCGGCGAATTCTATCCCTCATCTCCGCCGAGCTCGCGATGGCGGGTGAGGACCTGGTAACGCGGGGAAAACGTGCGCGCGAGCCGCTCCGCCAGATAGACCGAGCGGTGGCGCCCGCCGGTGCAGCCGATCGCAACCGTCAGGTAGTTGCGGTTATCGCGGGCGTAGTCCGGCAGCCAGCTGCCGACGAAATGATAGATGTCGTTATACATGCGCTCGACCTCGGGCATCTTTTCGAGGAACGCGATGACCGGCGCGTCCTCGCCCGTCAATGGCTGCAGATGAGCCTCGTAATGCGGATTCGGCAGGCAGCGCACGTCGAACACGAGATCGGCGTCGAGCGGAACGCCATGCTTGAAGCCGAAGGACTCGAACAGCAGCGTGAGCTTCGACGCATCGACGCTGATGAAATCCTTGATCCACGCGCGGAGCGCCGCGGCGGGCAGCTCGCTCGTGTCGAACGCGAAGCCGAGAGGACGCACTTCGGCCAGCAGCCCTCGCTCGTACTCGATCGCCTCGGTCAGCGTCCGTGTGTCGCTCGAGAACGGGTGCCGCCGGCGTGTTTCGGAGAAGCGGTTGACCAGCGCGGTCGTCTTCGCGTCGAGGTAGAGAAAGCGCACGTTCCAGCCCGAGATGCGCAGGTGCGCGAGCGTATCGGGCAGGCCTGCGAGGCCCGGCTCGGTCTTGACGTCGAGCGCGATTGCGACGCGATCGCGGCCCGCGGCCGCGAGATAGTCGGCGGTTTGTGCGACCAGCGGCAGCGGCAGGTTGTTGACGGCGTAGTAACCGGAATCCTCGAGCGCAGCGAGGGCGACGCTCTTGCCGGAACCGGAAACACCGCCGATCAGCAGCAAGTCCATTTCAGGTCGAGCGTCCGGCGTCGAGCGTCGAGCGTTCGCATTTGGCGCCGAACATGCAATTCATGCGCGTTGTCGACCAGCAATGAATCGAAGATCCCCACAGCCATCACAATTTCCCAAGCGCGGGTGTTTACGCCGGACGCTCGACGCCGGACGCTAGACGATTGGTTCAACCTCCATCGTCCATCAGCTTCTGCTGCCGCTCGATGAATTCCTTCGTGCTGTCGATGCCGCGCTGGTTCAGCACGAAGTTGCGCACGGCGGCTTCCACCAGCACGGCGAGGTTGCGGCCGGCGGCGACGGGGATCGTCACCTTGCGCACCGGGACACCGAGGATTTCCTGGTACGTCGCGTTGACCTGCAACCGGTCGAGCTCCGAAAACGCCTCGTTGCTGTGGTCCTCGAGATGGACCATCAGCTTGAGCAACTTGCGCGGCCGCACGGCCGTCTCGCCGAAGATCGTCCTGATGTTGAGAATGCCGATGCCGCGGACCTCGAGGAAATCGCGCAGCACCCCGGGGCAGCGGCCCTCCAGCGTGTCCGGCGAGATCCGGTAGAGCTCGACGATGTCGTCCGCGACGAGGCCGTTGCCCCGCGAGATCAGCTCCAGCGCGAGCTCGCTCTTGCCGATCGCGGAGGCGCCGGTGATCAGCACGCCCATCTCGAGCACGTCGAGGAACACGCCGTGCAGCGTCGTCGATTCGGCGAGCACGCGCGACAGATACAGGCGGATGACCTCGACCAGATGCGGCGATGGCTGCACCGACGTGAACAGCGCGACGTGGCGCGCCGCGCACAGCTCGGCGAGATACTGGGGCACCTCCTCGGCGTTGGAAACGATGATGGCGACGAGCTCCGTCATGAACAGCCGGTCGACGGATTCCTTGCGCGCGGTATCCGACAGCGCGCGCAGCCAGGCCACTTCGGCGGCGCCGAGGATCTGGATGCGGAACGGGTGGATGAAGTTCATGTGGCCGACCTGGCCGATCGTCGGCCTGAGTGCGGCATCACCCGTCAGCACACGGTTGCCGCCCTGGCGCGCGGCGACCCACGTCATGCCGAGTCGCGCCTGGTTGTCGGCGAAGAACTTCTCGACGCTGACCTGCCGCATCATGGCGCCGTCTCCGGTCATTGGGTGAGCTCGCCCAGGCAGTTGTGTGCCCCCACGCTTGCGGCTCTTGCCGCTGCGCGGCCCGCCGAGGGGGAGCAATTCGCGCCTTCGGGCGGCCGTGCGGCGCTCACGACGGTTCCCACGCGCGGAAAATCTCGTGCACCGCGCCGGCATCGGCGGCGGCGGCCAGCCGTTCGCGAAAGCCCTTTTCGGAGAACATCTGCGCGAGCTCGGACAAGAGTTGCAGATGCTGCTCGGTCGCGTGCTCGGGGACGAGCAGCACGAAAATCTGCGCGACGGGCTTGCCGTCCGGCGCATCGAAGGCGATCGGCGCCTTGAGGCGCGCGAAAGCGCCTTGGGCTTCGGCCAGGCCCTTGATCCGTCCGTGCGGAATCGCGATGCCCTGGCCCAGTCCCGTCGAACCGAGCTTTTCGCGGGCGACGAGGCTGTCGACGATCAGCTCGCTCTTGAGCCCGCGGTTTCCTTCGAACATCCGGCCGACTGCGGAAAACAGTTGCGATTTCGATCCCGCGTCGAGATCGATCACGATGTTCGCAGCGGGCAGCAGCTGGGCGATCTGATTCATCGGAAGCGTTTGCTCGGTGGCGGCGCCGGGCTTTTCCTGCGCCGTGGCCGGAAAAGCAAAACGGCGGGCGGTCAAGGAACTCGCCTGACCGACCGCCGGCGCGAACGCCTGCCGGATTATACGCCGCGCTGATCCTCAGCCGTTGGCCGCCCTCGGTGCCCCGGCTGCAGGCGCGGGCTGCCCCTCGCCCTCCGCGACCTCGCGCTTGACGGCGGCACCCTCGTGCCGGTGCGTCTCGCGCTTTTCCTTGTGCTTCAGCACTTGGCGGTCGAGCTTGTCGATGAGCGCGTCGATCGCCGCGTACATGTCGGGCTCGATCGCCTCGACATGGATGTCCTTGCCCCGCGTATGCAGGTTGACTTCGACTTTCTGCCGCAGCTTGTCCACCGACAACACCACGTTCACGTCGATCACGTGATCGAAGTGACGCGTCACGCGATCGAGCTTCGCGACGATGTAGTCGCGCAGCGCGGGGGTGATATCCAGGTGATGGCCGGTGAGGTTTAGATTCATCGAGCTCTCCTCTTGTGGCTGCGGGATCCGCGCCAGGCGTCTCATGGCGCCTTGCGCAGGTTGACGGGAGGTATCGAGAGCGCCTCCCGGTATTTGGCGATGGTGCGCCGCGCGACGAGAATACCCTGGTCGCCCAGCAGGTCGGCGATTCGGCTGTCGGTCAGTGGCGTCTTCGGGTCCTCCGCCCCGATCAGTTGCTTGATCAGCGCCCGGATCGCCGTCGCCGACGCGGCGCCGCCCGTATCGGTGGCGACGTGGCTGCCAAAGAAATACTTGAGCTCGTAGGTCCCGCGCGGGGTGAGCATGTACTTCTGCGTGGTCACCCGCGAGATCGTGGACTCGTGCAGGTCGAGCATGTCGGCGATTTCGCGCAGCACCATCGGCCGCATCGCCACCTCGCCGTGCTCGAAGAACCGGCGTTGTCGCTCGACGATCGCCTGCGCGACGCGAAGGATCGTCTCGAAGCGCTGCTGGACGTTGCGGATCAGCCACTTCGCTTCCTGCAGCTGCGCGGCAAGCTGCTGGTTCGATGCCTCGCGGTTGCGCGTGAGGATGTCGGCATAGATGCGGTTCAGCCGCAACTTGGGCATCGCCGCTTCGTTGAGCGAAGCGGTCCATTTGCCGCGTACTTTACGTACGACAACATCCGGGATCACGTAGTTCGCCTCCGACTTGGCAAACGACGCGCCGGGGCGCGGATTCAGGCTCGTGATCAGACCGCGCACCGCGCGCACGGCGGCGTCGTCGCAATGCAGCAGGCGCTTCAATTTCGTGAAGTCGCGCGCGGCGAGCAGCGGCAGATGCTCGGCGACGACCTTGAGCGCGTCGGCGCGGCACGGTGTGGTCGCGGGCAGCGCCTTCAACTGCAGCGTCAGGCATTCCGCCGCGTCGCGCGCGCCGATGCCGGCGGGCTCGAAGCTCTGCAGGTAACGCAGCGCGATCGACAGTTCGTCCGGATCGATGTCGAGCTCTTCAGGAAACAGCTCGGCGATTTCCTCGAGCGACGAGTGCAGATAGCCGTCGTCGTCCAGCGCGTCGATCAGCGAGGCCACGATCTGCCGGTCGCGCAGCGGAAGGTTCAATTCCGCAAGCTGGCAGAGCAGGTGATCGCGCAACGAGCTCGCGGCGACCTGCTGCGGAAAGAAGCCGTCGTCGTCGTCGGTCGAGCCGCTCCCGCCCCAGTCGGACTCCCCCGACGAATAGTCGTCGAAATCCGCGCGGTCGACGCCTTCGGTGCGTTCGGTCGCGTCGGTGGGGCGCTCGCGATCCGGGGGCAGATCGCCGTCATCGCGGCGCTCGGCACGGGCCTCGGCTTCGGGCGTGGGCGGCGACGCGATATGCGGCAGCTCGACGGGCGCCGCCTCGTCGTCGCCTTCGGCTTTTTCGAGCAGCGGATTCTCCTGCAGCATCCGCTCGACCTCGGCATTGAGCTCGAGGGTCGACAGCTGAAGGAGCCGAATCGACTGCTGCAGCTGCGGGGTCAGCGTGAGGTGCTGGGAGAGCTTGAGCTGGAGGGTCTGCTTCATGTTGCGGTCATCGTCTCAGAGACGGAAATGCTCCCCAAGGTAGACCTTCCGGACGGCTTCATTATAGACAATCTCCCCGGGCGCTCCCGACGCCAGGACGCGACCCTCGTTGATAATATACGCCCGGTCGCAGATGCCGAGCGTTTCCCGGACGTTGTGGTCGGTGATGAGCACGCCGATCCCGCGCTCCTTCAGGAAGCCGATGATCTTCTGGATGTCGAGCACCGCGATCGGGTCCACGCCCGCGAACGGCTCGTCGAGCAGGATGAAGCGCGGCCTCGTGGCGAGCGCGCGGGCGATCTCCACGCGGCGACGCTCGCCGCCGGAAAGCGACAGCGCCGGCGCGTCGGCGAGGTGCGAGATCGACAGGTCTTCGAGCAGCGCGTCGAGGCGGTTCGACAACGCGTCAGCGTCCAGATCCTGCAGCTCGAGGATCGCGCGCACGTTCTCGGCCACGGTGAGCTTGCGAAAGATCGAGGCTTCCTGCGGCAGGTATGAAAGTCCGAGCCGCGCGCGCGCATGGATCGGCATGCGCGACAGATCGCGCCCGTCGAGCTCGATGCGACCCCCGTCGGCGCCGACGAGCCCGACGATCATGTAGAAGCAGGTCGTCTTGCCGGCGCCGTTCGGCCCGAGGAGCCCGACGACTTCGCCGCTGTCGACACCGAGCGAGACGTCGTGAACGACGGTGCGCGCCTTGTATCGCTTTTCGAGTTGGGCAACCGCGAGCTGACTCATCCTCAGGTCACTTGCCCGGCGGCGGCGCGATTTCGGGGACGGGCTTCAGCGTGACGGGCGGCGCGGCGGACGCCGGCGGCGGATTCGCCGGCCCCGCCTTGGCTGCGTCCTTTCCATCCTTGGCATCCTTGCCGTTCTTTCCGTCCTTGCCGTCTTTGCCGTCCTTGCCCTTGGGCAGCAGCGGCGTCTCCGACTTGGGCTGGAACACGCCGCGCACGCGTGCGCCCGGGCCTCCGAGCTCCGCGGCGGGAGTCTCGCCGGGCCGCCCCTCCGCCTTGAACTGCTCGGTGCTGGCGTTGTATGAAATGTAGTTGCTGCGGATCTCGTCCTGCCCGCGCCGCAGCAGGGCGCGATCGAAGAGCTGGAGCACTTCCTTGGCGCCGTCGTATTCGGCGCGCTGCGCATAGCCCTCGAAATATTCGTCATAGCCGTCGCGCTTCTGCCGGAAGCTCACCGGGTTGCCGTAGGCGGTCGCCGACACCGAGTTGTCGGGGTTCTGCTTGAAGGTGATTTTGTCGGCGTGAATCGTCATCCGCGAGCATCAAGAGGACGCTCGGAGTGCGGCGCCGAGGAGCGCGCGCAAGCCGGTGGTTGGACACGGCGATAGCAATCACTTCGGAATCAGCTGTGGTGCGAGCGTGCCATGGACACCCGATTTGAGCTTGACCGTCCTGGCTTCGTTGTCGAGCACCATCCCGACGCCGTGGATTATTCCACGCGGCTCTTCGATCGTCACCGGCCCGTCGGTTTCGGCATGGCCTTTTTTCGGAATTACGCGCAGCGAATCCGCGCTGAACGTCACTTGGCCGGTGGGCCCATTGGCTGCAGGCGTGCCGGCGGGAAGGGGATCGCGCACGCCGTGCACGTTGCCGCGGAACGTGACCGTTTCGCGGTCGCCCGACACCGTCCCCGATTCGGCCACGATCGACATCCGCGGCTGGCCCGGATCGGTGAGCGCGAGCGAAGGGGAAAAGAAATCGACGCTCTCGTCGTCCGGGTAATGCTCGGCGCGGCTCCCGGCGAGCGACTGGCGCACGCGACCGTCGGCATCGAAGCTCACCGCACGGAAGTTCTCGATGTAGAAATCCGGATCGTGGCGCGCGGTGCCGTCGATGCGCGCCGGCGGCGGCTGCACCTGTGCATTGAGCCAATACGTCAGGGCCGCGAGGCTTCCCAGGAGCAGCACCGGCGACCACGCGGTCAGCCGGTCGAAGAGAATGCGCCTGCGATCCATTGCGTTGCGTCGACGCTTCAGGCGCCGAACGCCGCGAGCTCGCGTTCGAGCGCACCCTGCGCGACCAGGATCAGCTCGCAAACCTCGCGCACCGCGCCTGCGCCGCCATCGCGCACCGTAACGTAATGAGCGTGCCTGCGCACCGCGGGCGGCGCGTGCGGGACTGCGACTCCGAGCCCGCAGCGTGCGAGGATCGGCAGGTCGGGCAGATCATCGCCGATGTGTGCGCAATGAGCGGGCTCGAGCCCGAGCTCGCTCAGGAGAGCCTCCCACGGCGCGAGCTTGTCCTCGGCTCCCTGCATGAGCCGCGCGATGCCGAGCGCGCGGGCGCGATGGGCAACCGCCGGTGCACTGCTGCCGGTGATCCACGCGACAGTGATGCCGACGCGCGCAAGCATCTTGAGTCCCACGCCGTCGAGCGATGAGAACACCTTCGTCTCGCTTCCGTCGGCGCCGTAATAGAGCCGGCCGTCGGTGAGCACGCCGTCGACGTCGCACGTGAGAAGGCGGATGCCGCGCGCGCGCTGTGCGATGCCGGCGGGCAGGTCGTCGGCCATCACGCCTCCCGCCGAGCCGCCTCAAGGGAGGCGTGCATCCCCCTCGGGGGGAGGCGAACGAAGTGAGCTTGGGGGCGGTTCATGGCCTCCCGCCGAGCCGCCTCAAGGGAGGCTGGCATTCCCCTCGGGGGGAGGCGAACGAAGTGAGCTTGGGGGCTCGGGCCCTCCCGCCGAGCCGCCTCAAGGGAGGATGGCATCCCCCTCGTGGGGAGGCGAACGAAGTGAGCTTGGGGGTTCATAACACCCGTGCGCGGAAGAGGTCGTGCAGGTGGAGCGCGCCCGCGAGGCGGCCGTCGTCACCGACGACGAGCAGCACGGTGACTTTCGGCATGCTCTCCATCAGCGTGACGCAATCGATGGCCAGGCGGTCCGGGGCGATCGTCTTCGGCGTTCTTGTCATCACGTCCGCGACCTTGACGCTTCTCACGTCGCGGATCCTGTCGAGGCAGCGGCGCAGGTCGCCGTCGGTGAAAATACCGGCGACGCGGCCATCGGCGTCGATGATTGCCGTCATGCCCATGCCCTTGCCGCTCATTTCGACGACCGCTTGCGCGAGCGTCGCTTCGGTGCCCACCGTCGGCAGATCGCGTCCGCTGCGCATGACATCGCGCACGCGCGTCAGCAACCGCCGACCGAGCGACCCGCCGGGATGCGCACGGGCAAAATCCTCGACCGAGAAGCCGCGGGCGTCGAGCAGCGCGAGCGCCAGCGCATCGCCCAGGGCGAGCGCAGCCGTCGTGCTGGCCGTGGGCGCGAGTCCGAGGGGGCAGGCTTCGGCATCGACGGCGGCGTCGAGATGCACATCGGCTTCCTTCGCGAGCGACGACGCTTCGTTGCCGGTGAGCGCGATGATCGAAGCGCCCTGGCGCTTGAGGTGCGGCATCAGCGCAACGAGCTCGTCCGTCTCGCCGGAATTGGACAGCATCAGCACGACGTCGTCGGGCGTGATCATGCCAAGGTCGCCGTGCGAGGCTTCGGCGGGATGCACGAAAAACGCCGGCGTGCCGGTCGAGGCGAGCGTCGCGGCGATCTTTCGCGCAATGTGCCCCGACTTGCCGATGCCCGACACGACCACGCGCCCGCGGCAATTCATCATCAGCGTCACCGCCGAGACGAACGGCGCGCCGACCCGGGCGGCGAGGCTCGCGATCGCATTCGCCTCGGTCGCGAGCACCTCGCGTGCGAGCGTGAGCGCGCGCAGCGAATCGACGTGTGCGCCGGCGGCCGGCGCGACGGATTGAGTCCTGGCGGCCGTGGCTGCGGAAGGGGTGACACCCATGCGACGAAGTATAACCGAGCCCCTCTCGGCGGCAGCGCACGGGCGGTGTCTCGAGGGTCGGGACATACCCGAAAAAGCGGATTGCCGAGCTTCGCCGATCGCGACAGATCGGCGTGAAAGCGTGTGCTACATTGATCCGGATCGGAGCCCGCGCAATCAACTCGCGATGCCGCAGACGCTGCAACTGATTCTCGTGCTGCTCGGCGCAGCGGTTGTCGTCGTCGTCATCTGCCGGCTGATCCGGCTGCCGCCGATCCTGGGCTATCTCGCCGTCGGCATCGCCGTCGGCCCGCATGCGCTGGCGTGGGTCGAAGACACCCCCGAAACGCGTGAGCTCGCGGAATTCGGGATCGTGTTCCTGATGTTTTCGATCGGGCTCGAGTTCAGCCTGCCGCAACTGAAGGCGATGCGGCGTGCGGTATTCGGCCTCGGCCTCGCGCAGGTGACGATAACGACGGCCGCGGCGATAGTTGCATTGCATCTTGCCGGCTGGGGCTGGCAGGCGGGTTTCGCGCTCGGCGGCGCGCTGGCGATGAGCTCGACGGCGATCGTGTCGAAGATGCTCGCCGAACGGATGGAGCTCACGACACCGCACGGCCGCGACATCATGGGGATCCTGCTCTTCCAGGACCTCGCGGTCGTGGCGTTCCTGATCGCGCTGCCATCGCTCGGCAAGAGCGGCGGCGATCTGGCGAGCGTGCTTGCAATCGCCGTGGTCAAGGCTGTCGTCGCGCTGACACTGATCCTGTTCGCCGGTCAGGCTCCGATGCGTGCGTGGTTCCATCTGGTCGCCCGACAGAAGAGCTCCGAGCTCTTCATGTTGAATCTGCTGCTGGTGACGCTCGGCCTCGCCGCGCTCACCGAGCTTGCCGGCCTGTCGCTCGCGCTGGGCGCGTTCCTGGCCGGCATGCTGATCGCCGAGACCGAATACCGCTACCAGGTCGAGGAGGACATCAAGCCCTTTCGCGACGTGCTGCTCGGGCTCTTCTTCGTCACCGTCGGCATGGCGCTCAACCTGGGCGTCATCGTCACGAACTGGCCGTTCGTGCTGCTGCTGCTCGTCGTGCCGGTCGTCGGCAAGCTGGTGCTGGTCGTCGTGCTTTCGCGCTTGTTCGGCCAGCCGCTCGGCACGGCGCTGCGTACCGGCTTTTATCTCGCGCAGGCAGGCGAATTCGCGCTGGTGATGCTCGCCGTGTCGGCGCAGGCGAAGCTCCTGCCGCAGACGGTGACGCAGGTCGTGCTGGCGGCGATGGTGTTGTCGATGCTCGCAGCGCCGCTCGTCATCCATTTCGCCGAGCCGATCGTGCGCAAGTTCACCGCGAACGACTGGCTCGCACGCGCGGCGCAGCTCACGACGATCGCGGCGAAGACGATGGCGCGCCAGGACCACGTGATCATCTGCGGCTACGGGCGCAGCGGTCAGAATCTCGCGCGCCTCCTCGAAGCCGAGGACATCGCCTTCATCGCGCTCGATTCGGATCCGCAGCGCGTGCGCGAAGCGGCCGGCGAAGGGAGCAGCGTCGTCTATGGCGATGCCGGGCGCAAGGAGGCTCTGTTCGCCGCGGGTCTTTCGCGCGCCCGCGCGATGGTGATCACCTTTGCCGACACGGCGGTGGCGCTGAAAATCCTCCATCATGTTCATCAGACGCGGCCGGAGCTGCAGGTGGTCGTGCGCACGCTCGACGACTCGGAGCTCGATCGCTTGCTCACCGCGGGCGCGGCCGAAGTCGTGCCCGAAGTGCTCGAAGGCAGCCTGATGCTGGCGACGCATTCGCTCTTGCTGCTGGGCGTTCCGCTGAATCGTGTCTTGAAGCGGATCCGCACGATCCGCGAGGAGCGCTACAGCCTGTTCCGCGGCTTTTTCCACGGCGCGTCCGATGCCGCCGATGCGGCTGAGAACCTGCAGCCGCGGCTCCATTCGGTCCTGCTGCCCGGACGCGCGCGCGCAATCGGCCGGCCGTTGTCCGAGTTGCTGCTCGAAGGATTGGTCGACGTCACCGGCGTGCGCCGGAAGGGTGCGCGTTCGCAGCAACCCGGCCCGGAATGGGTGTTCGAGGAAGGCGACGTCGTGGTGTTGCTCGGCCGGCCGGAAAACCTGGCGCTCGCCGAGCGGCGGCTTCTCCAAGGCTAGCACCACGGATCCGGCGTCATTGTGACGGTCGGGGTGACACGCTACAATCGCCATCCCCTCGTCTTTCGCGCCTGATCCCTTGATCCCATCCGCCGGCGAGGCCGCCGCGTCCGCCTCCGTCTCCTGCCCCGAAATCGCCGTCGAGCTCGCCGACGTGACGTTCGGCTATGACGCCACGCGCACCGTGCTCGATCACATTTCGATGACGATTCCGCGCGGCAAGGTTGTCGCGATCATGGGCGGCTCCGGTTGCGGCAAGACGACGATTCTGCGTCTGATCGGCGGGCAGCTGAAGCCGCGGTCCGGACGCGTGCTGGTCGCCGGACAATCGGTGCCGGACCTCGACCACGAGGAGCTCTTCGCGTTGCGCCGCAAGTTCGGGATGCTGTTTCAGTTCGGCGCGCTCTTCACCGACATGTCCGTGTACGAGAACGTCGCGTTCGCGATGCGCGAGCATGCGGACCTGCCCGAAGAGCTCACGCGCGACCTGGTCCTGATGAAGCTCCATGCCGTGGGACTGCGCGGCGCGGCCGAGCTGATGCCCTCCGAGCTCTCGGGCGGGATGGCGCGGCGGGTCGCGCTCGCCCGCGCGATCGCCCTCGATCCGATGCTCGTCCTCTACGACGAGCCGTTCGCCGGCCTCGATCCCATCTCGCTCGGCGTGGTCGGCCAGCTCATCCGGAAGCTCAACGATGCGCTCGGGATCACGTCGGTCGTCGTCACGCACGACGTCTACGAGTCGCTGAAGATCGTCGACTACATGTATTTCGTTTCGGAAGGCAGGATCGTCTGGCACGGCACGCCTTCCGCGGTGCGCGCTTCGGGCGAGGCTTTCGTCCGCCAGTTCGTCGACGGTGCGCCCGACGGCCCGGTTCCATTCCATTATCCGGCGCCGTCGTATCGCGTGGAGCTTTTCGCCCATGGCTAGCGCAACCGCGCAGGGCGTTGCGAACGGACTGCGCCGGCTGGGCGTGTTGACCTTCACCGCGGTTGCCCGGTTGGGTTACGCGGCCAGGTTCTTCGTCGCGGTGATCCGGAACACGCCGGCTGCGTTTCGCCGCCTGCATCTGACGTTGCGCGAAATCTACTTCTCCGGCGTGCTGTCGCTCATCATCATCCTCGTCTCCGGTCTTTTCGTCGGCATGGTGCTGGCGCTCCAGGGCTACGATGTCCTGCAGCGCTACGGCGCCGACGAGTCGCTCGGGATCCTCGTCGCGCTTTCCCTCGTCCGGGAACTCGGGCCGGTGGTCGCGGGTCTGCTGTTCGCGAGCCGCGCCGGCAGCGCGGTCACGGCGGAGATCGGATTGATGAAAGCCACCGAACAACTTTCGGCGATGGAAATGATGGCCGTCGATCCGTTGGCGCGCGTCGTGGCCCCGCGTTTCTGGGGCGGAGTCGTGTCGATGCCGCTTCTCGCCGCGCTGTTCTCGACGCTCGGCGTTTTCGGCGCCTACATTGTCGGCGTGAAGCTGATCGGCATCGACGCCGGCGCCTTCTGGGGCAACATGCACGCCGCGGTCGATTTCCGCTACGACATCGTCAACGGCGTGATCAAGAGCTTCGTCTTCGGCGCCGCGGTCAGCCTGATCGCCGTGTTTGAAGGCTATGATGCGAGCCCGACGGCAGAAGGCGTGTCGAGTGCGACGACCCGCACCGTCGTCGAAAGTGCGCTCGCGATTCTCGCGCTCGACTTCGTTCTCACCGTCTTCATGTTCAGGGGGGTAGCGTGACACGGGCAATGCTCGATCTCTGGGTCGGCATCTTCGTCGCCATCGGCATCGGCGCGATTCTCTTTCTTGCGCTGCGTGTCGGCAATCTGGTGTCGTTCGGCACGACGCCGGGCTACCGGCTCGAGGCGCGGTTCGACAATATCGGCGGGCTCAAGACCCGCGCGCCGGTCAAGGCGGCGGGCGTCG
>WNGE01001625.1_pt1 | contig 28312 bp, 29 predicted proteins | sample 5400651 | NCBI WGS metagenome assembly WNGE01 (sample SAMN13153370, study PRJNA577476) | soil metagenome | isolation source: 60 cm soil or saprolite under grassland replicate 2 | place: USA:California | collected 2016-06-15 | reverse complement strand
TGCGCGTGCCGAAATCGATGATGCCGTGGTGCGAGCGCAAGATTTCGGCGCCGAGCAGGCCGGCGACGGGCGGCGAAGCGTCCAAGAGGCCGCTGTGAATCAGACCTTCCAGATCGATCACGCCGACGTCCTTGCCCAAAATATCGACCGAACCGACCGACAAGCGGCGAATCCGCGCGATCTCCACGCCCCGTTGTTTTAGATTCACGGCGGCGGAGGTGAATGCCGTTTCGTGCAGCGGAATGCGCATCCGGCGAACGAACCCGCGATGGAGCAGGGTGGCGAACGCGCCGGTGTCGATCATGAGCTGGGCGGGAGCGCCGTTGACCGCACCATCGACGTAGAGATTGAATCCGTCACTCACGCGAATCGGCATGCTGCGGAGACCGCGATGGTCCACTCCGGGTGTGCTGCCGGAAGCGTCCGGATCGACTTTCAGAATCAGCAACTGCCTCTGGCAATCGAGGACCGCTCCGGTGGGAAAAAGAATATCAGCACCAAGGATTCCATCGATCTTCTGCTCGTGGAGCATGCGGGCGGCACGCCCGGAACCGCTAAGATCGACAACCACGACCGGTTCATCCAGGAGTTTGAGCGCGCCAAGTTGGAACCTGCGCGCAATGGCGACACTGTTAAATGCGCCATTGATCTGCAGGCGCGCCGGCAATTTCGAACTGCCCGGAATTCCGGTAAGTCCGAAGTACTCGCGGCGCTGCGCGGCGATCGCGCTGACCGGCGCACCTGTGTCCACGCCGAGCCAGGCCGGCTTGCCATTAATGATAGCGCGAACAAGGAGATGATTCTGCCGCGAGCGAACAAGTGGCAGCGCTTCAAACCGCGGCCCCGATTGCTGTGAAGCGCGCGCCGATCGGGTGGCGGCGGAAATGTGGCCCGTGCAAAGCGCGCTCGCGAGCAAGATCGACAATGTTGCGCGCGCGAACGAGTCGAGATTGCCGACCATGAAGCGGGGAGAGTAGCACGATTCTTTCTGCGCGAAAGCAGTTTTGCGCTTGAGCTGGCTTTTGATTCGACAAACGGCGAGCGAGCTAATCTTTTGTCGTTGCTTTATCCCATTGACCAATGATTAACTCTCCGTCAAGTCTGAGCAGTTCAAAGCTACTAGCGCGATGACCGAGCCACCTGCAGCCAGCGATAAATTAGTTAGGGGACTCGGTCTGCTCGACTCTACCATGCTCGTCGCCGGCTCCATGATTGGCTCGGGAATTTTCATCGTCTCGGCCGATATCGGACGGTTGGTTGGCTCGGCTGGTTGGCTGCTTGTGGTGTGGGCGGTGACCGGCGCGCTGACAGTGACTGCTGCGCTCAGCTACGGCGAGTTAGCTGCGATGATGCCGCGCGCTGGAGGGCAATACGTGTATCTCCGCGAAGCATACGGTCCGCTCTGGGGATTTCTTTATGGTTGGACGCTGTTCCTCGTCATTCAGACGGGCACGATTGCGGCGGTGGCGGTGGCGTTCGCGCGATTCCTCGGCGTGTTTACATCGGTCATTTCTCCTACGCAGTGGGTCATTCCGCCAATCATCCTGTCGAGAAACTACGCCGTCAGCCTTTCGACGCAGCAACTGGTGGCCATCCTCATCATCGTGTTTTTGACGATCGTGAACACGCGCGGTCTTCAGCTCGGCAAACTCATCCAAAACGTTTTCACTTCCGCCAAGACGTTGTCGCTGCTCGCGCTGGTTGCGCTCGGGATTTTCGTTGGTCGCAATGCTAATGCACTCGCCACCAACTTCACAAATTTTTGGACGCCGGGTGCTGTGTCGCCAATCAAGTCCGATCTATCATTCGTCGCGACTGTGTCGGCAACTGGCGGTGCGATGGGAATGTTGATCGCCGTGTGCGTGGCGCAGGTTGGTTCACTGTTTTCTGCAGATGCTTGGAACAACATCACCTTCACCGCCGGTGAGGTCAGAGAGCCCCGTCGGAACGTGCCGCTGTCACTTCTTTTCGGCACAGGGCTGGTCATCACACTCTATCTCCTCGCGAACGTCGCTTATCTGTTCGTGCTCCCGCTTGAACAAATTCAGCACGCGGCCGACGATCGCGTCGCCACGGCCGCGATGGCCGTGATGTTCGGTGGCGCAGGCGCGGCGATCATGGCGGTCGCTATCATGATTTCCACTTTCGGATGTTGTAACGGACTGATCCTCGCCGGCGCGCGGGTGTATTACGCGATGGCGCGGGACGGATTGTTTTTTAGATCGACAGGTCGGCTCAACGCGCGGCACGTTCCGGCGATGGCGCTAGCCTTGCAGGGCGTCTGGACCGCGTTGCTCGTGCTGCCGCGGACGCGACTACGGAATCCAGTGACAAACGCACCGGTGTTGGATGCAGCCGGTGTCGAACAATACGGAAATCTCTATGGTACGCTGCTCGATTACGTCGTTTTCGCCGTGCTGATCTTTTACGTGCTGACGATTGCCGGCGTTTTTGTGCTCAGACGCACGCAGCCACAGGCTGAGCGACCATATCGCGCGTTCGGTTATCCGCTATTGCCCGCGTTCTACATCATTGCTGCCACGGTAATCTTGCTCGTGTTGGCCGTTTATCGCACACAAACTTCCTGGCCCGGCTTGCTCCTCGTGCTGGCGGGCGTGCCGGTTTACTTTCTCTGGAGAAAATCACGGCCGACTTGAATCGCCGGGCTCGCCGCATTCAGCAAAACCAAAAACCAACTTCGCCCATGAATTTATTTCGACGAAAGAGTGTCACAGATTTGCAAGCTGAGGCGCTGACCGATCACAGCCTCAAGCGCGCCCTTGGCGCGGTGAATCTCACCGCACTCGGTATTGGCGCGATCATTGGCACTGGCATTTTCGTGCTCACCGGCACGGTCGCCGCGCAAAATGCCGGGCCAGCCGTGGTGCTCTCGTTCGTGCTCGCAGGCGTCGCATCAGTCTTCGCCGCCTTATGCTACAGCGAATTCGCTGCACTCGTACCGATGGCCGGCAGCGCCTACACCTACGGCTACGCCACGCTCGGCGAGCTTGTCGCATGGATCATCGGATGGGACTTAATCCTCGAATACGCCGTCGGCGCGATCACTGTGGCCATCGGCTGGTCGGGTTACGTTGTATCGTTTCTGCATGACTTCGGCATCAACATTCCGCCCGCACTATCGGCCGCGCGCGGCACGGAGTTGATTAACATTCCCGCCGCCGTCGCGCCGCTCGTGCAAGCAAAGGTCGGGTGGGTGGTGAGCAGCGCAGCCTTGTTGGATCAAATCAAGGCTGCCGGGACCGACCCGACAGCGCTCACCCACGTCACGACGATTCTAAATCTTCCAGCAGTGTTTATCATCTTTGTGGTCACTACCCTGCTCGTCGTCGGCATCAAGGAATCGGCGAACTTTAACAATTTCATTGTGCTGGTGAAAGTGGCGGTGGTGCTCCTGTTCATCTTCGGGGCGTTTCACGCAATCACGACCGTGAACTGGCATCCGTTCATTCCGGCGAACACCGGCCAATCTGGTCACTTCGGCTGGAGCGGCGTGATGACCGGCGCTGGTATTGTTTTCTTCGCCTACATTGGCTTCGACGCCGTCAGCACCGCGGCGCAGGAGGCGCGAGATCCGCAGCGCGACATGCCCATCGCCATCATAGGGTCGCTGCTAATCTGCACGCTCCTCTACATTCTGGTGTCGGCAATCGCCACGGGGGTTGTCCCCTACGGCCAACTCGACATTCCGGATCCGATCGCAGTAGCAGCCGACCACGCAGGTATGGGTTGGATGGGGAGCTTGATAAAGCTCGGCGCGATCGCCGGGTTGTCATCGGTTATTCTCGTGATGTTGCTCGGTCAATCCCGCGTGTTTTACAGCATGGCGCGCGATGGCCTGCTGCCGCCATTCGTTAGGCGGGTGCATCCACGCTTCCGCACGCCGTGGCTGACTTCGATCGTAACTGGAATTGGTGTGGCGATCTTTTCGGCCATCTTTAGCGTGCGCGACGCAGGCAGCCTCTGCTCCATCGGCACATTGCTGGCGTTTGTCATTGTCTCCGTGGGCGTGCTCGTGCTGCGTGTCCGCGAACCGAATTTGCCGCGCACATTCAAAACACCGTGGGTCTGGTTTGTCGGGCCAGCGGGCGCGCTCTCCGCGCTCACGCTCATGGCCGCGCTTCCATGGCCGACCTGGCGACGGTTAATCGTCTGGTTCATCATCGGCATCGTGTTTTACTTCTTCTACGGCGTACGCCGCAGCAACCTCGCTCAGCCGCCGGTCACCGAGACGAAACACTCTGGCGGCGGCTAGAACGTTACGCGCCGCGCCAGAACGAAAAAAAAGTCAAAAGCACGTATTTTGGCGGCTAACGCCAGTGCATTTAACGGCCGGACGATTCGATCCGGTCCGCGATCAGCTGCGGCAGCGATTGGCTTTAACCCCAGCTGCTCTGGCCAAATCCGCGTGACGGGCTGGTCGATCCGAAACCGAGAATTGCTTCAGTGCGTTTGCGCAATCTCTCGCCGCCGGCGCGATCCATGAATGCGCGTCGCGTCGCGTCGATCTCGTCGAGGGGCACATTCATGGCGCGAAGAATTTCCCATTCCCCCGGGCTTAACAGTTCGCGATCTGCGGCAGTCAACGCACGCTTTTGCAATCGCGAGATGATTTCCGTCAAGGCGTCGCCATTCGATGCGCGGAAGAGATCGATCAGCCGTTGAAAGCTGAGATGAAATGGAATCGTCGCAAGATCGACATCTTCACTTTCGGAGACGCGCTCGGGCGGCATCGTGACCGCATCGGAGGTGGCGACAGAATTCCAAACATCTTCCGGCTGGTAATATCCGATTTCGACGCGATACACGGAGCGCGGCTCTGAAACGGCCAGACAGCAACTGCCGGCCATCGGCTCCGCCGCCGCGCTTGTTTCCTGTCCACCATCACTTTTGTAAACACGCAAGTGAACTTGTCGATCTACCGGCGAAGCGCTGCCAAAGATCGACGGCCAATCAATGTTCCAGTAAGTGAAAATCGTGCGCGGATCGCGAGCGATTGCGAAGAGGATTGGCTCGCCATACAGGCGCGGCAGTTCGACTAAGTCCTCAAGATCGAAGCTTCGTTTGCCCCGGGCAACACGAACAACCGGGCCTTCGGAAATGCGAAAGCCGGAAGCGGTCGCCGTTTTGGATGCCTCAACGTTGGTCTTGTTCTCACCCATTGCGAAATCGCGCCTGCAAGTTGACAGAAACCGGAGAGACGCAAGCGAAATATTGCATGTTTCTCTCAAATTGCATCGCCGGGCGCAACCAGCCAAAGTTCCAACCGTGCGCAATGGTCGGCGAAACATGAAGCCCTATGTGATCGTTAATCGGCGCGCGGGATCAATTACCGATTTGGGCGCGCTGCTTTCGCAATTGCAGCGCCTCCAGCCCGCAGCTCTCCGCGTGACCCGCCGGCGCGGCGATGCCGAAAAGTTCGCGCGCGAGGCGGTTCGAAAAAGATGCGATTACGTTGTGGCGGCGGGCGGCGATGGAACATTGAATGAAGTGATCAATGGAATTGCAGAGCATCCGCGAGAGCTCTGCCTCGGACTTGTGCCGCTCGGCACCGGCAATGATTTCGCACGTTCGCTCAAGTTGCCGCTGACCGTTGACGCGAACATCGACATCCTGCTTTCGCAAAAATCAATGGCGATCGATCTCGTCCGCATCCGGAGTGACCACACCCGTTATTTCGTGAACGTCTCCGCCGGCGGTTTCAGCGGCCACGTCGCGGAAAAATTAACGGCGAAGATCAAACGCGCCTGGGGTCCACTCGCCTACCTGCGCAGCGCGGCAGCCGCGCTGCCGCAACTCCACGCTTACGAGACGGTAGTCGTTTTCGATGATGAAGAACGATTAACGGTTGATCTTTACAATGTGGTGATTGGAAACGGCCGTTTCGTCGCGGGCGGATTGCCGATCGCGCCTCAAGCGGATCCTGCTGACGGCCTGCTCGATGTCGTTTTGATTGCAAAGCGTCCCGGACCTGAAATGGCTCTGCTCGCTGCGGAAATTGTTTTGGGCAAGCATGTCTCGAACAGGGCGGTTATTTTCCGGCGCGCCAAGAAGATCGCGGTGCGATCGCGGCCTGGAATGTGGTTCAATGTCGATGGAGAATTGGTCGGTAGGGCGCCGGCGGTGTTTCAAATCATTCCGGGCGCGCTGAACTTTGTTATGAGCAAGCGATGAAAAAAAAGATCATCGACATTCAAAAGTTAGCCGAACGCGGAAAAGAGTTGCGCACCGGGGGCAAAAAATTGGTCGCGACAAACGGATGTTTTGATCTGCTGCATCTAGGCCATGTGCGTTATCTGCAAGCGGCACGCGCGCTCGGCGATGCTTTGGTGGTCGGTTTAAACGGCGATCAATCGGTCCGTGAGTTAAAAGGGCCCGGACGTCCGATCAATGACGAAAAGACGCGCGCCGAAATGCTTGCCGCGCTCGAGTGTGTCGACTTGGTGGCGATTTTTTCCGAAGTGCGCGCCACTCACTTCCTCGAGATGGCCGCGCCGGCCATTTATGCAAAAGGCGGGGATTACAGTTCAGAGACACTGAATGCGGAGGAGCGGGCGATTCTGCAAAAACTCGGAGCGGAGATCCGCATCATTCCACTTGAAGAAGGTTATTCTACGTCGGGCTTGCTTGAGCGCCTGCGCTGCTTCGCGAAATGAAACGTTTGGCCTTGGGTATACTCGGCTCAGGCAAAGGATCGAATTGCCGGGCGATTCTGGAAAGCATACGATCGGGCGAATTGCCGGCGGAAGTGCGCGTCGTGATTTCAGATGTCCTGGAGGCGCCAATTCTTGAGATCGCGCGCGAATTCTCGGTCGCGAACGCTTATCTGCCGCCTGGAGAATTTCGAACCCGACTTGAGCCAAAATCGGAGATGGAGCTGGTGCGAATGTTGCGCGACGCCGGGGTCGAGTTGGTGATTCTGGCTGGCTTTATGCGCGTTCTGAAAGCGCCGATGCTCGAAGCATTCCCACGTCGAATCCTTAATATTCATCCCTCGCTCCTGCCAAAGTACCCCGGACTCGAAGCCTGGAAGCAAGCACTGGCCGCCGGCGACAAGATAACCGGTTGCACCGTCCACTGTGTCGATGAAAGAATCGATCACGGCGACATCATCGCGCAGAGCGAAGTTCCGATTTTGCCCAATGACACACCGGAAACTTTGCACGCTCGGATTCAAATCGCGGAGCACGCGCTCTATCCGGCAGCGATTGCAGAATTGTGCCGAAGCGAAGAGGCGCACTAAGTTCGCTCAGCTTTTTGATCGCGTGCGAGCAACTCCTGCATCGCCTGCGTCGGCGCTTTGCCTTCGTAAAGCAATGCGTAAACCTGGTCGATGATCGGCGTCTCGACCTTCAGGTTGCGCGCGCATTCATAGGCGCTCTTCGTCGTCGGAATTCCTTCGGCCACCATCTGCATCGAGGAAGTAATCTGCTGCAACGATTGGCCACCGCCGAGTTGCTCGCCGACGTGCCAATTGCGGCTGCGCCCGCTAAAACAGGTCAAGATCAGATCGCCGACGCCACTCAGTCCATAAAAGCTGGGCAATTTTCCGCCCATGGCCGTGCCAAGCCTGATCAATTCGGCAAGCGATCGCGTGACCAGCGCCGCTTTCGAATTATCGCCCAAACCAAGACCGTCGCTCGCTCCGGCCGCAATGGCGAACACGTTTTTTAACGCGCCGCCCAACTCGATGCCCGTCAAGTCCTCCCCCGTATAAATCCGGAAGCGCGGGCTCCCAAGATAACGCTGAAGTTCCACGGCAGATTCGGTTTTGCTGCATGCTAGAACTGTTGCGGTAGGCAGATCGCGCGAAACGTCCGCCGCCAGATTCGGGCCGGAAAGCACGGCTATTACGTGCGCAGGGAAAATTTCGTGGATGATCTCGCTCATTCTCATGCCAGTGCCATGCTCAATCCCTTTTGTGCAGCTGAGAACCACTGCGTTATCGTTCGCGACTACTTCACGCAGCCGGGTGGCGATTGTGCGTAAAGCAGTCGACGGGGTTACAAAAACGATTAGATCGGCGACGGCGCAATCCTTCAGGCTACTTGTTAGGCGAATAGTGTCAGGAAGCTGGACTCCGGGAAGATAATCTTTATTTTCACGGGTTTCTCGAATGCGGTCGACCCGTGCCGGATTATTTCCCCAGAGCGAAACGTCGTAGCCTTTCTTCGCCCAAAGCACAGACAAGGCCGTGCCCCATCCGCCCGCACCCAGAATCGCCGTTGTTCCCAATTTCACTTTCGCTGGAAACGTGGTTCTGTTCCGTGGAGAAGACGAGAGACATTTGAACGATGGCGCACAATCACAACCGCCACCAGGCAAATGGAAAAATAAAGAAGGACGGGTTTGTTCAGTTGCTCAAAATACAGCAGTGCGCCGACCGTAACAGGCAATGTTATCGCAGCTGCAATCGAAGCGACCGACACGTAGCGACTCGCTTGAAATGTCGCTATCCAAACAACGCACATGACCAATGCTGCGAAAGGGATCAATGCAAAAACTACACCAGCCGTAGTCGCGACCCCCTTGCCTCCCTTGAAACTCAGCCACACCGGATAACTGTGTCCGAGAACAGAGGCAATTCCGGCGAGGATCGCGCAAAGTTCGCGGCTCGCTACAGGGTGATACCTATCGAAGATCAAGATCGACATCTCCACTGCCGCCACGCCCTTTAAAAAGTCGAACAGGAATACGGGATAGCCGTAACGCTTGCCGAGGAAACGAAGCACATTAGTTGCGCCAATATTACCGCTACCGACTTTGCGGATGTCGGTGCCCGCGATGCAACCGGCGAGGTATCCTACCGGCACAGAACCGATCAAATAACCCGCCAGGATAACGACCGTGATCGTAAACACGAAACCTCCCTAGTATTTTCTTAGACAGATTTCACAAGACCGACAATCCATCAATATCATGTAAATTGTTCTTGGATAACCAGATAGATATAATTGTCACATCGGCTGGAGTAACTCCGCTAACCCGCGCTGCTTGACCGACAGAAGTAGGCCGAATCGCAGAAAGTTTCTGCCGCGTTTCTGCTCTCAGCCCCGCGATTTTCCCAAAATCAAATCCATCCGGAATCTTTTGGAGCTCATTTCGCGCAATATCCCGGTTCTGATCGGCTTGTCTGACAGCATATCCTTCGTACTTAAACTCGGTCTCCACTAACTCCCAAATTTCCGCCGAAGCTAACGAGACCAGTTCAATTGGCAGGTTCGCGGCGCGAAAGTCGGGCCGTTTTAAGAGCTGCGAAATCGGCACGCCATTGATTTTGTTTTGAGTCGCAATCAGGCGAACCTTCGCTAAGAGTCCCATCTTCGTCTGAAAAGCGGTCCAACGCTTTTGCTCGACGAGGCCCGTCTCGAACGCTCGCTGGGTGAGTCGTTGATCCGCGTTATCCTGTCGAAGTTGCAATCGATCTTCAGCGCGACTGGTGAACATCCGATATGGCTCTTCGGTGCCCTTTGTTATCAGGTCGTCGATCAACACGCCGATGTATGCCTGCCTTCTTTGCAAAACGAACGGCGGCCGGCTTTGGATTTTCAAAGCCGCATTCGCGCCGGCGATTAGTCCTTGTGCCGCAGCCTCCTCGTAGCCAGAGGTCCCGTTCACTTGTCCGGCGAAATAAAGTCCTCGAATGAGCTTTGTTTCCAGCGTATGAAATAGCTGCGTCGGTGGAAAAAAATCATATTCCACGGCATATCCTGGGCGCATAATTTCAGCTTGCTCTAAACCGGGTATGGAGTGCAGAAATTCGAGCTGCACGTCATAGGGCAAACTGGTCGAAATCCCGTTGACATAATATTCCTCTGTATGACGACCCTCGGGTTCCAAGAAGAGCTGATGCGCGTCTCGATCGGAAAATTTGACTACTTTGTCCTCAATAGACGGGCAGTACCGTGGGCCGGTGCCTTCAATGCGGCCGGCGTAAAGCGGTGATCTGTGGAGGTTGGATCGGATAATCTCGTGCGTGCGAGGGGTCGTCTGAGTGGTCCAGCACGGCATTTGTTCCACGTGGAACTCTCCTTTGCTGTTGTAATTCAGCGTAAAGAAATCATCCGACTCGCTTGCGGCCTCCGAGTAAAAACTAAACCTCGGCGGGGGTTCATCTCCAAGCTGAATTTCGCATCGAGAGAAGTCGATCGAACGCCGGTTCAACCGACATGGCGTGCCAGTTTTGAATCGCCCGACCGCGAAACCAAGATGTCGAAGATTTTCGCTTAAACCGGAACTGGCGTCCGCCATGCGTCCACCTGGCTTGCTATTTTCGCCTACATGCAAAAGACCACGCAAAAATGTCCCAGACGTGATTACGACACTTCGGCCAACAATCGCTAGCCCGAGATCTGTTTCAACGCCGACGATTGCTCCGTTTTCGACGAGCACGTTTGAAACGGTCGCTTGCTTGAGGTCTAAATTCGGCGCGCGCTCAAGAAGCGCCTTCATTCGAAATTGGTAGGCTTTCTTGTCACACTGGACCCGGGGGGCGCGAACAGACGGACCCTTCGACTTATTTAACATGCGAAATTGGATGCCCGTCGCATCGGTGTTGAGGCCCATGGCGCCGCCGATGGCATCGATCTCGCGAACAATGTGGCCCTTAGCCAAGCCGCCGACCGCCGGGTTGCATGACATCTGACCGATCGTGTCCAGGTTTTGCGTCAACATCAAAGTCCGGCAGCCAAGGCGCGTTGCAGCTAGCGCGGCTTCGATTCCAGCATGGCCGCTGCCGACGATCACCACATCGTAGTCCGTGGGAAGCTTAAACATTACAACACCATTCCTTGCTTAACGTGCGGCAACAAATGCCGGCAAGCACCACAAGGCAGAACCGGCGCTTCGGGCGTGTGGAGATGGCCTCGTACTTTGAAAGCTGTCTCTAAATCTATTTCATGCATAAGTATCTTAACACAAATAACTTATCATAAAACAATCTGTCCAGCGTGCTCATCACGATGCCTCGGTCCCGGGTCGGCGCCTTGGATTTCCGGTGAATTCTGGACTGCTCGCAGCGCAATCCGGCTGAGCAAAAAAAACAGGAGTGCTGTCGTAACGAAAGCGCCGCCCCAAGTCCAGTACTCTATCGTGCGCGGATGAGTCTTGCCCCGAGCTAGGTTTAGTCCGAACTGACCCAATGTTCCGAGGTAGACATACAAAAAAAGTCCCGGTGCTCGTCCAATCGAGGTCCAAAGCATGTAGGTGCGAAATCGAATTCTCGTGAGGCCATAAAGATAATTTAGGAGGCTGGTGGGAAAAAGCGGATGCAGCTGGCTCAAGAAAATGATCTTCCATCCCTCACGTTCCACTGCCGGCTCCAATACTCTAAGCGTTGCGTTTCGCGAGAGCTTTCGGCTCAGCCATCGCTGGCCAAGCCATCGGCTAAACGCGAAAGAGATCGCCGCACCGATGCTGTTGCCAAGAAGTACAATGAAAAAACCCCACCACAGTCCAAAGAAAAAGCCACCCCCGACACTCACGATTCCGCCGGGCAGGAGCAAGAGATTACAAGCGGCAAAAAGCAGCGGATAACAAAGCACGCTCCACGCCCCTAAATCGACCACGCGTTTTTGTGCCGCGGCGATAAGATCGGCAATCGGAAAGAAACGCGACAGCACCAGCAATAAACCGATCGCTGCTGTGAACGCTGCGAGCTGAATATAAAGCGTGCGCCTGACTTTGAGCATCCCGAGATTCTGCGCGTTTCACAAGCTTCGCGCAAATTTCGCGAGCTCAGTTGTCGTCTCATAATGCAGAAAAAGTGTTCGAGTGCCGCGACAATGATCTTCTCCGCAATGCGCATTCCGCACTTGCGCGCCTTCGATCGCTCAATTCGCAAGCCGCTTGCGAACCTCGTCGCTCGACGAAACGGCAGGGGCCTGTGCGCTTCGCCGACGCGGGATGCCGAGACTGTCAAAAATCACCCGCGTGGCGTCGGATCGATTGAGTGTGTAAAAGTGAATGCCGGCCACGTTGTTATCCAAAAGATCGTGACATTGTTCCAAGGCGAAGTGAACGCCGACGCGCCTGACCCCTTCAGGATCGTTTTCGCATCGTTGAAGAGCACGCACAAGCTTGGCCGGGAAGCGTGCGCCACCGGCCAGTTCCGCGATGCGTTTGAGTCCGCTCATGGAGGTAATCGGCATGATTCCGGCGATAATGGGAATGTGGATTCCGGCGAGCGCACAACGTTCGCGGAAATCGAGGAAGTCGCGGTTATCGAAAAAGAGTTGTGTGACCATGTAGTCGGCGCCGGCGTCCACCTTCGCTTTGAGGTGATCCATTTCGACTAATCGATTGGGCGTCGCGGGATGTCCTTCGGGGAAACCGGCCACGCCGATCCCGAAACCGCGGCGATCCGAATGCGCGCTGGATTCGTTGAATCGGCGAATGAACTTAACCAAATCGATCGCATGTTGGAACGAATCGCGCGCTTTATCGTAGGGAATATCGCGGGGCCGATCGCCCCCGAGCGCGAGAATATTTCCAATCGCCGACTTGGCGTATCGAGCCAAAATCGCGTCGATCTCTTCTTCGTTATGACAGACGCAAGTCAGGTGCGGGATCGGATCCAGTTTTGTTGTATGCTGAATCCGCTCGACCAAGTCGTGGGTTAAATCTCGGGTCGAACCACCGGCCCCGTAGGTCACGCTGACAAAGTGCGGCATGTACGATTCCAGATCGCGCACCGTTTGGTAGAGGATCTCGGCCGCCTCCGGTGTTTTCGGAGGAAAAAACTCGAACGAAAACGTAGGAGAATCCCCCCGTATGATGTCCGTGATATGCATTCGCTTATCTTCGTTCGTGCCGCGACTTTCGGTCAACTGACCGAGCACATTTTCGACCATGAAAGGGTCCAGTCTAAACTCGAAAAGCCTGTGCCAGCATAGCATTTAAGGGTCAGAATTCGGGATTGCCGGATTGTACACCGGATCGAAGAACGTCTCGACGATTTTTGAGCCAACCGCGTAACGCTTTTCGACGACATAGATGTACGGCACGCCTCCGGCCGCGCCCACCGCCTCGGAGACTTCACGCATTAGCGCCTGACCTCGGCGCGTTTTTACCAAGTCAGCGCCTTTCAGTTCGGTTGCTCGCGGCCTATGGCTGCTTTCGATTTGCACGACAGCGTCGACAGCACGTTGGCGGTACTCGTGCGCAACGAACCAACCGCCTTCACCAAACGTAGGCTGCGGGGGGTCCAAGAATCGACTTCCGGTGCTACCTGTTTCGTCGCAGTACAGCGCATGCGTGGACTGTCTCACGGATAAAGATCAGAGACTACGTTGATTTGTCCATCACAGTACTACCTCCATCTTCGCTAAATGTTGTTCGTTGACGCGTGCTTACGGCGCATGCGACCGTGCGGCCATGTCGGTAGCGACGCACACAACAGACAGGCGACTCTTTCGCAGAACGGCCGAGAGGTTCACGGCCGGTGCGAAGACGCTGCCGCAGCGGTACTTCGTTTCACCCGAAGTTTTCGCGGAGGAGCAGAAGAAGATTTTTTCTAAGCACTGGCTTTTGATCGGGCATCAGAGTCAGATCGCGAAGGCCGGAGATTATTTGGTTGCAGAAGTCGGTGACGAATCTTTGATCATTGCTCGTGATCAAAGATCGACCATCCGCGGGTTTTACAATGTTTGTCGGCATCGCGGGACACGGCTGAAAGAAGGCACGTGCGGACACGCGTCGGCGATTCAATGTCCGTATCACGCGTGGACGTACGGGCTCGACGGTCGGTTGATCCGCGCGCCGCACATGGATGAGGTTCAGGGGTTCGATAAGGCTGATTATTCGTTGCACCCGGTGAACCTGGGACTGTTCGAAGGATTCATTTTCGTGAATCTGGCGGATGATCCGATGCCGCTGGAGGAATGGTTCGCGCCCTTGGCTGGGAAATTTTCGCATTGGAACATGTCGATCTTGCGTTCGGCGAAACGGATTGAGTACGACGTGCGCGCGAATTGGAAGTTGATCTTCGAGAATTATTCGGAGTGTTATCATTGCCCGGGCGTGCACCCGGCGTTGTCGAAACTGACGCCATACGATTCAGCCGAGAACGATCTGTGCGAAGGCCCCTTCCTCGGCGGGTTCATGTCGATCAATAAAGGCAAGAGCCTGACCATGAGCGGCAACGCCTGCGCGTTAGGAGTTAACGGGATCGCAGATCCCGGTCGTGCTGATGCTCGTGCTCATGATCGAGATCGCGTCTTCTATTACTCCATTTTTCCAAACATGCTGCTGAGCATGCATCCCGACTACGTCATGGTGCATCAACTCTGGCCGCAGTCGCCGAAACGCACGCTTATTATGTGCGATTGGTTCTTTCATCCGAAGGCGTTCGAGCGCCCAGATTTTCAACCGGAGGACGCGATCGAATTCTGGGACATGACGAACAAGCAGGATTGGCACGTCTGCGAGTTAAGCCAGCAAGGCATCGCTTCGCGCGCGTATCAGCCGGGGCCGTATTCGCCACGCGAAAGTATTCCGGCAGCGTGGGACCAGGAATATCTGCGCGTCATGGGACAGGTGTAGCGGCAGGCGTGTCGCCTGCAAACCATCACTAACTGCGGCCGATCATTACGGCACGATCGCGAATACGCGCGCGGGAAAACCGGAACCGCCTTTTGGTTTTGGGAAAGTCACGACAACGATGGCGCCCGACTCGGGGACCTGATCGAGGTTCGTGAGCAACTCGATCTGGTAGTGGTTCGTGCTCAAAATGTAAGTTTCGAGCGAATAATCCCCCTTCGTCGTAGCGACGCCCGGGTCAGTGTCGGTTGTTTCGTGGCCCGATGCCGTGATCTTGCATTCTTCGTAAAGATATTTCAGCGCGGGCAAGCTCCACCCTGGATAATGCGCAACGCCTTTCGCGTCTTTATTTTCCATCTTCGCCGCGTCCGGCCAGCGCTTCGACCAATCGGTCCGCATCGCGACGAATGCGCCCGCCAGAACTTGGCCGTGATCGGCCTCCCATTTTTTTAAGCGATCGACCGTCAGCGTGTAATCGGGATTTTGCTCGCACTCGCGATGAACATCGACTACGGCCAGCGGCAGAATCATTTCCTTGAGGTCGATCTGGTCGACCGTGCGCAAACCTTTGATGAAATGCGCCGGCGGATCGACGTGCGTGCCCCATTGCCCCACGTGCGTGAATAGCTCCGAGAAAAATCCCGCGCCCATCGTGCCAGGACGCTTGTTGTACCAGTAAATCGTTTTTCGCGTTTCATCCGGAAAACCCGGCCACCGTGGAATGCCCGGCTCAAACTCATGCGTAAGATCGACATATCTCTTTAAGGCGAGCGTTTTTTGGATTTGCCAAAGTGCGCTTTGCTCCTGGCTTGTTGCCACGACCATGCCAAGCGCGAGCACGATTCCACCAATCAAAAGGCTCTTTTTCCTGTGCATGCCGTTTTGTTAAATCATGGACGCGCAAGAAGCCAACAACTTCGAATAACGACCAATAAGTTTCGTCCATTTCCTCACAGCTGTTTTTGTCAGTGACTGTTGAAAATGTTATCAACAGCTCGCGACAGGCGGTTTAGGCTGGTCCTTTTGATTCGGACGATGGTTATTCGCAGTAAGAAGGAGAAGATTAAGTTAAAATTTATTTAATTAATAATAGTGCTCGCTGTGAAAAACTCTTCAGGCTTCAATTGTCAGCTTCATCCTAATTAAACAAATGCCGCGCTACGCGATCGCAACCGAGGACGACGAAATTAAAACGTCGGCAGCGACCGTCGCTGCGGCTACGGAGTTTCACGATAGCGATGAAAGTCTTTTTGAGCAGGTCGCGTGGCTCTATGCGTTTTGTCGAGAACGTCTTTTTCGAGATGACACCAAACGGATGATCGCAACACTTTGGCGGAACGGAGGTCCCTTGCCTGGGACGCAGTTGATCGAACTCGGTTGTGGACCCGGATTTTATTCGCGACGTCTAGCGGAACGCTTCCGTTATATTTCGGTCACGGGCGTCGACCGGTCGGAAAATCAATTGCAGTGGGCACGACAACGAGCCGCGGCGCTCGAGCTGCGAAACTGCTCGTTCGACCGCGTTAACGTTCTCGATCTTCCGTGTGCTGATGCATGTTTTGATGTGCTTATTGCTTCGCGTCTTTTCACCGTGTTGCCGGAGCGAAATCGCGCGGTTGCGGAGATGTATCGTGTGTTGAAATCTGGTGGACGCTGCTTTATCGCTGAACCACGTTACACGTTCTGGGCGTCTATCCCGCTTTTCGCCATGTGGCTTCTCGCCAGCGTGACCCATTCTGGGAATGGTTATCGCGAGCCGCGCAAAGCAACGGTTTTTTCGGCGAGCGCCTTTGAAAAAGTTTTCGCAGCGCATCCGTGGAAGCGAGTCAAGATTTGGCAGGACGGGCGCTATCAATACGCGCTCTGCGAAAAGGATTAAGCTGCGAACAGCTTCGACGAGATGAAAGCTGTTCATCGCGTTCTCGATCCCAATTTTTTGGATCCGGACGCCGAGGGACTTTGCGCTCTCGCCGTGATGACGAAAGCGCCCCGGGCCGGCCGGGTAAAAACGCGCCTCGTTCCGCCACTCACAACTGAGGAAGCGGCCCAACTCAACGCATGTTTCCTGCGCGACACGGCCAATGCAATTGCTGAAGCAACAAGCGACATCGCGCGAGGAATTGCCGTTTACACTCCCGTCGGCGCGGAGGACGCGTACATCGATATCTTGCCTCACGATTTTGATCTGTTGCTCCAGCGAGGCAATGGATTTGGAGAAAGGCTTGCCGCCGCCAACGAAGACCTTTTTCGGATAGGCTTCGCCTCGGTTTGCCTGATCGATTCGGACAGCCCGACTGTTTCGGCTGAATGTTACACGCAAGCTGTGAACTTATTGTCGGCCGAAAATGATCGCGTTGTGCTCGGGCCGTCAGACGACGGCGGCTATTACTTGATCGGGATGAAGAAAAATCATCACCGGCTTTTCGAGGAGATTAACTGGAGCACCGAGCGCGTTCTCGACCAAACTGTGCAGCGCGCAGCCGAACTCAAACTGGTAGTCGAATTCCTGCCCGCTTGTTATGATGTCGATGATCGCACCACGCTGTGGCGAGTTTGTGACGAACTCCTGGTGAATAACTCAAGATCGACAATCGACACCGCTCCCGCGACACGAGCATTTTTGCGCGAGATCATCGAGCGCGAAGGCCGCGCCCGCATCTGGCCGGTGGAAAAATAAAAATGTAGGCAGGCGCTCCGCCTAAAGCAACGGGAGCGGTTGCCCTACAAAACTGCGTCCATTACGATGCGCTGTTATGGCGAAAGACGGAAAACGCGCACTCGTCACCGGCGGTGCTGGCCTGATTGGATCGCATGTCGCCGATTTGCTCGTGCGTGAAGGTTGGAAAGTTCGCGTGCTCGACAATCTCGAACCGCAGACGCACCGCCGTGGCAAGCCAACTTGGGTTAACGAGCAGGTCGAATTCATCGAAGGCGATTTGCGCGATCGCGAAACCATCGCTGCCGCACTCGATAAGATTGACATCGTCTTTCACCAGGCGGCCTACGGCGGTTACATGCCGGAGATCGTGAAGTACGTTCACGTCAATTCGTTAGGCACAGCGCAAATGCTTGAGGTGATCCGCGAAAAGAGATTGTCGATTCAAAAAATAATCGTCGCGAGCTCGCAAGCGGTTTACAGCGAAGGCGCCGGCATTTGTCCGAAGCACGATTTGATTTTTCCGGCGGTCCGGCCGGTCGAGCAATTGCGGCGCGGCGACTGGCAGGTTCATTGTCCTATTTGCGGCGCGATTACAAAAAGCGCGCCGACGCCAGAGAACGCACCCGTCGGTGGTGAAACCGTTTACGGGCTGACGAAAGTCGATCAGGAAAAACTCGTGCTCCTCTGGGGGAAGCAGGTCGGCATCCCCACCGTCGCGCTGCGTTACGCGTGCACTTACGGCCCGCGGCAATCGATCTTCAATCCCTACACCGGCGTGATCGCGATCTTCTGCACGCGATTGCTGAACAATCTGCCGCCCGTCTTGTATGAAGATGGGGAGCAGACACGCGACTTTTCCTTCGTCGAAGACATTGCGCGCGCGAATTTGCTCGCCGCCGAAACCGACAAGCTCGACGGATTGCCCGTGAACGTCGGCAGCGGTTACGGCACGCCGATCCGCGAAGTTGCCGAACAACTTTCCGCCGCAGTAAAGATCGACATTGCGCCCGAAATCAACGGCGAATTCCGTCCCGGCGAGATGCGGCATCTTACCAGCGACACGACGCGGATCCGCGCCGCTGGCTATGAACCACATGTCGATCTTGCCGACGGCATCGCGCGTTATCTCGACTGGGTCCGTGCACAGTCCAATGTGCGCGATTATTTCAGCGAAGCGGCCGAGATCCTGCGCAGCAAAGGGATCGTGCACAAAGTACAAAACGTCTCGCCATGAAACTTTCTGGCGCGGTCGATTTTAACGCGCCGGCGCTGGACCACGCCCGCACAGATTTTCCTTTGCTCGAAGCAGATGCGAGCGTGGAAAAAGCGCTCGAAGCGATTCGGCGCGAAGGCATTGGTGAGCGTGTCATTTATTTTTATGCAGTGGATGAACGCAAGCGGCTCGTAGGCGTGGTCCCAACGCGCCGTTTGCTCATCGCCTCACTGAGTACGCGATTGCGGGAGATCATGGTGCCGCGGGTGATCGTTTTGCCGGCCGAAGCGACTGTTCTGGAAGCCTGTGAATTTTTCGTTCTCTACAAGCTCCTCGCATTTCCGGTGGTGGATGCGGAGCGTCACGTGATCGGAGTTGTCGATTCGGACGTCTTTATGCAGAGCGTTCTCGAAACGGAGGAAACCGAAAGTGAAGGTGCACGCGACGATTTTTTCGAGGCGCTTGGCTTTCATCTTGCGCAGGTGCGCGACGCATCGCCGTGGCGCATGTTCCGTTATCGTTTTCCCTGGCTCTTGGCGACAGTGGCAGGCGGAACAATCTGCGCGATGCTGGCCGGGGCGTTTGAACTGACCCTCGCGCGCAGTCTCATCATAGCATTTTTTCTGACCATGGTGCTCGGGCTCAATGAAAGCGTCAGCACGCAGTCGATGAGCGTGACCATCCAGGCGTTGCGCTCAGCCCGCGTAACTTGGAGCTGGTTTCTTAGGGCGCTACGGCGAGAAATCGGGACGGCCGTGTTGCTCGGGCTCGCGTGCGGCTTCGTGGTCAGCGCGATTGTTTGGATCTGGCGACACGATGTCCGCGGCGCGCTCGTCATCGGCGGAAGTATTTCTCTCTCGCTGGTCAGCGCGTGTCTCTTCGGGCTGAGCGTGCCATCGCTGTTGCACTGGTTGAAGCTCGACCCGAAAATCGCGGCGGGGCCCATCACGCTCGCGCTCGCGGACTTCTTCGCGCTAATGTTTTATTTCACCAGTGCGTGGCTCGTTTTCCGATAGTAGCGCAGGCTTCCGGCTTGCCATTTGTTTACACGCGAGCGAGACGCTTGCGCTACCATGATCTCCGTCATCATTCCGGCATTGAATGAAGAAGAACCAATTGCCAATGTGATTCGCGCGGTCGCGGCGACGAAAATTCCGCACGAGGTGATCGTCGTCGACAACGGCAGCACGGATCGGACGGCGGAACGCGCGCGCGCAGCCGGTGCCGGAGTGGTCGCGGAACCGCACCGGGGTTATGGCCGCGCATGCGCGGCCGGGATTCGTTCGCTTTCGCCGGAATGCGACATCGTCGTGTTTCTCGATGGCGACGGCAGCGATTGCCCGGAATTCATGAATCAACTTGTCGATCCGATCGTCGCGAGAAAATACGATTTCGTGATTGGCTCGCGCACGCGCGGCCAACGCGAGCGCGGCAGCATGAACGCGCAGCAAATCTTCGCTGGACGCTTCGCCGGTTGGCTATTGTCGATCTTGTACGGCATCCGTTACAGCGACATGTGCCCCTTTCGCGCCATTCGCCGTGATAGGCTTGAGCAACTCGGCATGCGCGAAAAAACTTACGGCTGGAATCTCGAAATGCAGATGCGCGCCGCACGCGTCGCTCTGCGCATTCTCGAAGTTCCGGTGAACCATCGTCGTCGCACCGGCGGCGTTTCAAAAGTCTCCGGCACATTGCGCGGAACTTTTGTCGCGGGCGCACGCATTCTCGCCACATTTTTTCGAGTCATGCTCGAGCGGGACTAGGTGGATCGGCCCGCCCCGTCGGACAATGCTGACTAAAATGCGGCTTCGCCGCGTGAACTTAACATCGAGCAAGGGACTGCTCGATCCACCACGCAATTTGATTCCTTTTTGCGCAATCATTTGTAAAATCGACAATCGATGAGTCGATCGAAAGCGGTCTTCGCTGGCTTGCTCGCCGGCCTTGTTGCCGGCATCGCCATGACCGCGGCGATGTTGTTGCTCGCCTCTTTTGGCATCGCTACACCGCTCGCCATCATTGGCGACCGGCTTTCGGTCTTTATTTCGCCGGGGCCGTTCTTGTCGATCATGGGACGCGTCGGCGGATACAATCATCTCAAGCAGCTCGGCGTTGGATCGACCATGACCGGTCAGTTGCTCGTCGGCGCTCTTGGCGGAGCGATTTTTGGTCTGTTCATGCGACGGAATCCAGCGCGCCACGCCGCATTCGCCACCATCAGCATCTTTGTTTTGTTGCCGCTCATCGCCGCCGCGATTGTCCTCTGGCCGGTGCTGGGAACGAGTTACCTCGGATTGCCGATCGATGTCGCGCGCTTAGTCACGCTGGTCGGCTTTGCCCTGTGTGTTTTTGTTTTTGAGCGAACGCTCGTTGCCGGATTTCATTTTCTCGCTCGGGCAAAACCGAAAAGTGAAGACCGCGAATTCAGCCCAGCGATTGGAAGACGCGCGCTCATTTTGGGTGGGCTCGGCGTGGCCGTCGCCGGCGGTGGCGCCGGTCTGATTCAGAAACTTTATCGCGCGGCCACGTTTAGCTACGACGGCACGCAATACAAAGGTCGCGTGGTCCAGGCGATCACGCCTAACGACCTCTTTTACTGCGTGACCAAGAACCTGGTCGATCCGCGAGTGAATGTCGATCTTTGGCACTTGGAAGTGAACGGGCTCGTGCAGAACCCAGCCACTTATCGATTTCAAGATTTGAAAGGGTTCAGCGCGATCGAGCAGGAGACGACCCTGATGTGCATCAGCAACGGACTGGATGCCGGATTGATAAGCAACGCCATCTGGAAAGGTTTGGCGATGCGCGATCTGATCGACCCGGCCGCGCCGCTTTCGAGCGCGGCCCGCGTGCGTTTGCATGGCGTCGATAATTATACCGATACATTTCCGCTCGATAAAGCGCTCGATCCGACCACGCTCCTCGCTTACGAAATGAACGGCGTGCCGTTGCCGCACCGACATGGTTATCCGGTGCGTGTCGTCGTTCCCGGATATTTCGGAGAAAAGCACGTGAAATGGCTCACACGCATCGAAGTCACCGACGCGAACGCGAAAGGATTTTACGAAACGCAAGGTTGGGGCCCGGATTTCATTGTCCCGACAAGATCGAGAATCGACATCCCCGATCACGAATCGCGATTCTCGATTAGCGAATTACGCGGCGCGATCGAAGTGAAAGGCGTCGCGTTCGGCGGCGATCGCGGCATCTCGCGCGTCGAGCTTAGTTTTGATGACGGTGAAACCTGGAACGAGGCCGACATCTACTACGCCGGCGGCGATCTCGCCTGGTCGCTCTGGAGCGCGCACGACGGCTGGATGCCCGATGAGCCCGACGACTATACGCTGGTGGTTCGCGCGACCGACGGCGAAGGCAATGTGCAACAATGGGAAGAAAACCGCAGCCTGTACTCAGGCGCGACCGGTTTTCACAAGATCGTCGTCCACGTCACTGCGTGATTGCTTCCGAAAGATTCAAGGGATTCTAGTCGGTGCTGCGTTAGATTGCGTTATCTTTGACAGCGTGGACACCACGCCGTGGTGCGACCGCCGATGGTTGCGCGGCGCAACGGTGTGCGATGGCGTGGACAAATGCCGCTGCGTTTCCAGCGCTGATGAATGAGCCACAAGCGCGGCAGATCGGAATAATCGCGACCGAGAGTTTCGAGCGATTTCTTCGCAACAAATTTCGCTGCACGTAGCAAAGCCGCTCTTTCTCGATAACGTAATTTTTCGGCGCGGCGCGGTGGCAGGATCTTCGCGCGCCAGAGGACCTCGTCGGCCATCCAATTTCCGATTCCGGAAAAACCGTTTTGTAAAAGCAAAACTGCTTTGATCGGCGCTTTACGATGTCGATCTAAGAATTGGTCGACGAATTTTTGATCGAACTCTCGCGAAATGATTTCAGGAACATCGCTCCTCCACCAGTCCGGCTCATTCGCGGCATGGTGAAAGCGCACACGACCAAATTGTCGCGAGTCGGTGAAGACGAGCGCGCGTTCGCGTTGCTGCAAAACCAGATGGTCGTGTTTGTCCGGGCGAAAATTCGCGGATTCGACGCGAATTTTGCCGGTCATGCCAAGATGAATACCAAGCCAGTTGTCACCGGAAAAGTTGAAGAGCGTTTGTTTTCCGCGCGCTCTCGATCTTAGCAGTTTTTCGCCGATGAGATTTTCCTTGAGTGCGCGTGTGTTCGTGCCGCGAAAAACGCGGTTTCGCGCGTGCAAGCTAAGATCGACAATGTGATCGCCGAGACCGGGATTCCATTGTTTGCGATACCATTCGACCTCGGCCAGCTCCGGCATCGCGCAGAGTACGCGCACGATCGTGGCGAGCAAAGGTGGATCGGGCCGCTCCGTCGGGCGATGCTACTAATGCGGCTTCGCCGCCAAGTTTTAGCATCGAGGTCGCCGCGGCGACGACTGCTCGATCCACCTTCGTTCGCGAGCCGGCCCGCTGTGGTCAAATGCCAGTGCGGCTCGCACTCTTGGCGCACTTGCGCGGCATGCTAAGTTTACTCATGGAGAAGGTGATCATAGTGGGAAGCGGCTGCGCGGGGTTGAGCGCGGCGATTTACGCGGCCCGCGCCAACTTGAACCCGCTTGTGCTGGAAGGCCGTCAGCCCGGCGGTCAGCTTTCCACCACGACGTTAGTGGAAAATTATCCGGGATTCCCAGATGGGATCGACGGTCCGCAATTGATCATCAACATGCACGACCAGGCGGAGAAATTCGGCGCGCGCTTTTCGTATGCGGAAGCAACCGGTCTCGAGCTGGACAACAAGCATGTCCGCATCAAAGCCGACGACGAGTGGCTGGAGACACAAGCGCTCATCATCGCGAGTGGCGCTTCGGCGCGCTATCTGGGACTTGAAAACGAAGACAAACTCATCGGTCACGGGCTGACGTCCTGCGCAACGTGCGATGGCGCGTTCTACAAGAACGTTCCGGTCTGCGTGATTGGCGGTGGCGACTCAGCGGCCGAAGAATCGCTTTTTCTAACCCGTTTCGCCTCGAAAGTTTATTTGATTCATCGCCGCGATAAGATGCGCGCGTCAAAAATCATGGCCGACCGCGTCTTGGCGAATAAAAAGATCGAGCCGATCTGGAACACGGTGGTAACGAAATATATCCCCGATGAAAAAGGCGAGATGCGCGCGGTGCGTTTGCGAAACGTGAAAACGAAGGAGGAGCGCGAGTTGGCAGTCGCGTGCGTGTTCGTGGCGATCGGCCACGATCCCAATACAAAAGCGTTCGCGGGAAAGCTCGACGCCGATCGAGAGGGTTATTTGATCGCGAAAAATCTGGCGGAGAGCAAGCATCCCGGCGTTTTCATCGCGGGCGACGTGGCCGACCGCGTCTACAAACAAGCAGTCACCGCTGCCGGAACAGGCTGCGCCGCGGCAATGGATGCAGAGCGCTATCTGAGCGAACTGGAGCGCTAATTGCCAACTGCCAATGCTGAATTGAAGAAGGCTGTCGCCAATCGGCAGTCGGCAATCCGTTGAAGATTTGCGATCTGACGCAGTTTTATTCGCCGCTGAGCGGCGGCGTGAAGCGCTATGTCCACGAAAAGAGTGCGTACATCGACAAGTACGCTCCGGAAAACGAGCACGTCCTGATCGTCCCGGGAGCGCGGACTGAGATCACGTCGTGGGCAAGATCGCGTGTTTACTCAATCCATTCACCGTTGGTTTCGCGCGCATCGCGTTACCGAGCACTGCTAAATCTGCGCGCGATCGACGAAATTTTGCAGCGCGAGCGGCCGGACATTATCGAATCGAGCGATCCCTATCAGATTGCATGGAAAACGATCAAAGCCGGCCGTTCATTAAAGATTCCCGTTGTTGCGTTCTATCATTCGCATTTTCCCGAAGCCTATCTGCGGAGCACGACAAGGTTTCTCGGGAAACACGCGACTCGTTTCACGATGAAGTTGGCGCGCGAATATGTGCGCAAGCTTTACAATCAATTTCAAGCGACGCTCGTCCCTTCTGAGCGATTGGCGAACGTGCTTGGCGAGTGGGGCGTGCGCAACGTGCGCGTGGTGAGTCTCGGCGTTAACACCGACATTTTCAATTCGGCGCCAAACGATACGGCGGCGACGCGCGACTCGTTAGGCGTAAGTACCGCACAAAAGCTGCTTTTGTATGTGGGGCGATTGGCCAAGGAGAAAAATACGCAGACGTTGTTCCAAACCCTCGAACTCTTGCAGCGCCGGCGGCCGCAAGATTTCCATCTGCTCGTCATCGGCGACGGTCCGCAACGCGAACAGCTGCGCAAATTGCAGGCGCGACACCAAAATGTCTCCTGGATTCGATATTGCACCGACTCGGCCGATCTCGCGCGCTATTATCGCGCCGCCGATCTGTTCGTTCATCCGGGCATCCAGGAAACATTTGGATTGGTCGCGCTGGAAAGCCAGGCGTGCGGGACGCCGGTGGCGGGTATCCGCGGCAGTTACATGGACCGGATCATTTTGCACGACCAGGAATCGTGGGCGCGCGAAAACACGCCCGAGGCGCTGGCTGATGCGACCGAAGAATTGAGCGCGAGAAAATTGCAGAAGCTCGGTGGGGGCGCGTCGCGACTGGCGGAAGAGCTGCATGGCTGGCCGCGGGTGTTCGAGCAACTGTTTTGTATTTACCGCGACGTTTGTTCACACTACAAGGGAACGGCCCCGAATGAGTAGCGAGAAAGCATTCACGATCCGCAGTTACCGCAGTTCCGATCGCGCAGCTGTGCGGGAGCTCTGTTGCCAAACTGGATTTCTGGGTGTGCCGATCGATCCGGTCTACGAAGATCGACAATTGTTCGCCGATTTTCTCACGACTTATTACACCGATCACGAACCGGAGTCATCGTTCGTCCTGGAGGTGGAAGGCGAGATTCGCGGTTATTTGCTCGGATCGCGGCGGCCTTTGCAAAATCAGCTTTACGCGCTTTATCAAAACATCTGGCTCTTTTTTCGCGCGCTCGCCCGCTACTTTCGTTACAACGAACGTTCGCGCCGCTTCATTCGTTGGACACTCGTGCACGGCTGGCGCGAAGTGCCGGCCGCGCCCCGGCGAGTACCGCATTTTCATATTAATCTGCTGCCGGCCGCGCGGAAAATGTCCACCACGCGCGCATTGATGAGCGCCTACTTAAGTTATCTTTATCGCTGCGGCGAAAAACGTGTTTACGGCCAGATCGTCACGTTTCAAAACCGTCGCGGTGTAGAATTGTTCGAACGCTACGGCTTCAAGGTTTTGAACCGTGCCGAGATCACGAAGTACAAGGCGTTTTATCCGCAGTCCGTTTACTTGAGCACCGTCATCAAAAATTTGGAGACGGCCGAGCCGCTTTCGGTCACATCCCGTTCGCGCTCGTGATCTCAATGCTTAAGCGTAACCAGCAACGTGACTACGGCGACGAGAAGCGCGAGCACGCCCACCGCTATACCCACCGCCCATTCCATAGTTCTAACCTCACGCGTTAACGCGGCGACATTGGAACTCAGCGAACGAAGGGTTGTTAGGACTTCGGAGAATGCTAGCCCTTCTGTCTCGGTGATAAATGCAATATCATCTGCCCCGAGCTCCATTTTATCTTGGAAAGGACCGGAATATGGCTTTGTGGATGCTTCCTCAAGGCGATGAAATTCAACCGAAACAAAGGCGTCCTTGTGTGCAAGAGTGATTGGTTTCGGCGAAAGGTTTGTTAATCCTACAACCAGGCGCCCATGGTAGCCGGGGTCGATCTGTGCGCCGGTTGTAGCGATAAGGCCTTTTCTCGCGTACTTTCACCGAAGACCAAATCGTGCAGCGTGTTGCGGGCTTAGACGAAGTTCCTCAAGCGTCAGAACTACCGCAAAATCCCCTGGCTCGATGATCAGGAAACCGTGTTCTCGAATATCCACCACTTTCTTACTGGTCGTCGTGACTCCTTGTTCCAACGCGAAAATCATATGTCGCAGGTTCGAGGAGCTTTTCATCAAAGGGGTTAATCAGCACCTCGCCTTGACGACGTGCTTCCTCGATCTGTTTGTTTGTGAGAATCATGTTTTGCGGCGAATTACGATCCCATTGCGCTCAAGAAGCTCCTGATTGTGCCAGATCCACTCCCGCAAAATCCACGATGAAACGTCGGCTCGATTACGGCCATGGAAGCCGAGCGCGACCATCTCATCGAGAATACGTCGAGTGGTGGCGTCAACCGTACACTGGACTTTGAAGCCGTCCGGAGCGTTTTTGCGCGGCATATTAGATTCTATACAGAATAGATTCCAACAAGAATCTTGCGCGCCGGGTGGGTTCGACAGCTTGTTAGATGGACAAGTGTGAGTTAATGTGCGCGCGCATTTTTGCCGGCATAGCTCAGTTGGTAGAGCAGCTGATTTGTAATCAGCAGGTCGTCGGTTCGAATCCGACTGCCGGCTCCATTCATCTTAAGCTTTGCCTGCGAAGTGAAGAAAATTCAGAATATCGCCGCGGAGGCGAAAGAAATCTTCACTGCTCCGTTGGCGCGGCCGATGCAAATCGATGGAAATAGTGCGTTCAATCCTCCCTGGCCGAGGGCTCATGATCATGATGCGATCGCTCATGTAAATGGCTTCGTCGATATCGTGGGTAACCAGGAGCATCGTGGTGCGGCGAGCCTGCCAGAGGCGAAGCACCTCATCCTGCATCCGCATACGCGTAAAAGCGTCCAGCGCGCCGAGCGGTTCGTCCAGGAGAAGGACTTTGGGATGATTGATAAGCGCTCGCGCGAGCGCGGCACGCTGGGCCATGCCGCCGGACAGATGGTGAGGATAGGCGTTGGCAAATACTTCAAGGCCCACCAGACGCATGAACTCATCCACTTCCTGGTGTTTTTCTCGCAAAACCCCGCGCGCGACCAGCCCAGCCTGGATGTTGCGACGGACGGTAAGCCACGGGAAGAGATTCGGATCTTGAAAAACCAAACCGCGTTCCGCGCCTGGATGGGTGATCGGGTCAGAGCCGATCAGAAGTTCTCCCGAATCGGCAGAATCCAGACCGGCAATGAGGCGAAGGAGCGTGGACTTCCCGCAGCCACTTGGACCGATGAGGGAAATTAGTTCCCCGGCTGCGAGCGAGAACGAGATTCCATCTAGCACCAGTCGGCTTGTGAGAGGATCGTCGGGCGCGGGGAAACTCTTTCGAATTTCCCGGATGGCAAGCGAGGATGCTTCGGTTTGGGCGAGTGCTACCATTTGATTACCCCTTTTTGCCAAACCAGCACGCGGTCGCGGATTTTAAACAGAAGAGTCATGACGGTTGAGAAGAAGGCGGCCATGATGATAAGGGCGGCATAGACTTTGCCGTACTCGGCCCAACCCTGTGCCCAACTGACATACCAGCCGAGGCCCGACTTCACTCCGACAGATTCTGCGACCACAAGTGTTAGAAAGGACGCGCCGAGTCCCATAAATAAGCCGATGAAAATGCTCGGGACCGCTGCGGGAATTGCGACGCGAAAGATGAGATAAGAGCGTCCGGCGCCGAGCGTACGAGCAACATCGAGGTAAGAGGCGCGAGTATTAGAAATGCCGGAAGCAGTGAGCATCGTGACCGGAAACCAAACTGCGAGCGCGATCAGTCCCGCTGCGGAGACAATTGCGGACGGGGAAACTACCATCGCGAGGGGGATCCATGCGGTTGCTGGAATCGGGCCGACGATCTTGAGTATCGGCATTCCCCAATATCGAACCGGAGAAGACCAACCGATACATATACCGCTAATCAGACCAACGAGCACACCAACGGTGTAGCCACTGAGAAGCAACGCGAGGGAGTGCCAGGTGCTATCCAGCAAAAGCGCGCGATCACTAATTAGACTGCGCAGGACCGCTGCTGGGCCGGGAAAATACGGCATCGGGAGCAGT
>WNGE01010307.1_pt1 | contig 28321 bp, 30 predicted proteins | sample 5400651 | NCBI WGS metagenome assembly WNGE01 (sample SAMN13153370, study PRJNA577476) | soil metagenome | isolation source: 60 cm soil or saprolite under grassland replicate 2 | place: USA:California | collected 2016-06-15 | reverse complement strand
CAATCCCCGACGACCACCGATGAGAGGGAACGAAGGGAGGAACAGCATGTTCGTTCGGCGGCTCGAGGAGAGCCCCAGGGAGCACCGCGGAGGCCAGGTCTCGCATCTCATGCTGGCCAAGGGTGAGTTCGGATCGAGCAACCTCGCGATCACGTGGGTCGAGGGTGGGCCCGGGAGTCAGCAGGACCTGCACGAGCACCCGGGCGCCGAGCAGGTGCACGTGGTGGTTCGTGGCCGGGGAGAGATGATCGTGGGCGAGGAGCGGCACGACGTGGGCCCCGGCACGATGATCCTGATCCCACCCTGGACGGATCACGCCATCCGCAACGTCGGAGAGGACACGCTCGTCTGGGTCTCCGCGACGTCGCCTCCCTTCGATCCCTCGGCCGTGGGCCGGTGGGTCCCGCCCACCGACGGGTGAGGGCGCGTCGAGACGAGTCGTCGTCCGGCGAAGGCCGAAATCTCTGGCGGTCCCGAACTCGAGGATGGGATGATCCCGGCGATGACCGACGACCCGGAGGCCGCACCGGAACTCGAAGCGGGTTGGGAGGCGCTCCGCGCCGGCGCGTGGAGCCAGGCGAGGGACCTTTTCGAGGTCCAGGTGGCGGAAGCCGAAACGGGACCCGCGCTCGACGGGCTGGCTCGGTCCCGGTGGTGGCTGTCGGACGTTCCGGGCGCCATCGACGGGTGGGAACGGGCGTACGGCGCCTACCGGCGAGCGGGCGAGGACGCCGCCGCGGCCCGGGCGGCGTTGTTCCTGTCCAAGGAGAACGGCCAGTCCCTGGGGAACCACGCCGCGGCCAACGGGTGGCTGGCCCGGGCCCGCGACCTGCTCGATCCCCTGCCGCCGTCGGCCGCCCATGGCTGGCTCAAGCTCGCCGAGTCCGAGATCGAGATGGATCCCGCCGGGTCGTTCGATCTGGCCTCGCTCGCCCTGGAGGCGGGCCGGCGGTTCCGAGACCCGGACCTCGAGCTCGCCTCGCTCGGCCGGGTGGGCCTGGCCGAGATCTGGCTGGGCCGGGTCGAGGAGGGCATGACCAGGTTCGACCAGGCGATGGCCGCCGCAACCGCCGGCGAGCCCCGCGACCTTCGCACGGTCGGCGACCTGTTCTGTTCGATGATGCTGGCCGCCGAGGTCACCCTCGAGCCCGAACGGTTCGAGCAATGGGACCACCTGATGTTCGGCTACATGAAGAAAAACAATCACCCGGACGTCCTGACCTTCTGCGGAACCTGTTGCGCGGAGGTCCTGGGCGCGGCCGGACAGTGGGAGGACGGCGAGAAGTGGCTGACCGACACCCTCCAGGCCCTGGGGTCGAGCGGCCAGCGGGCCCGGTGTGTCCACCCGGCCACGCGCCTGGCCTCGCTGCGCGTGATGCAGGGACGCCTGGAGGAGGCGGAGGCGCTCCTTCGAGGCTATGAGGACCTGCCCGAGGCGACCCAGCCGCAGGTCGCCCTGTACCTTGCGCGGGGGCAGACCGCGCTCGCCGCGGCCAGGCTGCACCGCCGGCTGAACCAGCTGGGACGGGACACCCTGCTGGCCGCCCCCCTGCTGGCGCAGTCGACCGAGGTCCAGCTTGCACAGGGCGACACGGCGGGGGCCCGGACCACCGTCGAGGCCCTGGCGGGGGTGGCCGAGCGGTCGGGTCGTCAACGCGTCCGGGCGGAAGCCGAGCTCGCCATGGGTTCGGTCGCGGCCGCCTCGGGCGACATCGAGGAAGCGATCGACCGGCTCGGACGGGCCATCGAGCTGTTCACCGGATACCACATGCCCCACGGGGCGGCCCGGGCCCATCTGGCGCTGGCCCGGGCGGTCGGTGCCGAGGAGCCGGAGCGCGCCGTCGAGGAGGCTCGCCAGGCCCTCGACGCGTTCGAGCGGCTCGGCGCCACTCGCGACGCAGACGGGGCGGCGCGGTTCCTCCGCGAGCTGGGCGTGGGGGGCCGGACCGGTCCGAAGCTGCTGGGCGAGCTTTCGAGACGTGAAGTCGAGGTCCTGCGGCTGCTGGGCTACGGGCTGACCAACGCCGAGATCGCCGCTCGCCTGTTCATCAGCACGAAGACGGTGGCCACCCACGTCGGGAACGTGTTCGCCAAGCTCCACGTCCGGAACCGGGCCGAGGCGGCCACGTTCGCCCAGCGGTACCTCATGGAGGACGTCCCCTCCTAGCACCGGAACGCGGAACGAAAATCGGTAATCCTTCCGATCCTTCTTCCGCGCCACTCCCCCACCATGCGCACAGGCATACGGGAGAGGAGGCGAAGACAGATGGGAAAGACGCGAGTGGAAGGCGACCGGCAGCGGACGACGTGGCGGAACCCGGTCCTGAGGTTCGAGGGGGCCTGTCACGCTCCGGCCGAGGCCGTATACGACCTGCTGGCCGACCTGCCGAGCCATCTGGACTGGGCGGGGCAGCGACAGGGAGAGACAACCCGGCTGCTCACGATGGAGGCCCCGCCCGGACCGGCGGGAGTGGGGACCGAGTTCTCCACCACCGGCTCGGACGGCACGGTGGCCCGGTGGACGGACCGCTCGGTGGTCACCGAGGCCACCCGGCCGGAGGTGTTCGAATTCGTCACCGAAGGCCGGCGGCAGGGAAAGCCGGGCAAGCGTCCGTGGCTGTTCACCGCGGTGCACCGCTACTCGATCGCCCCCGGGCCCGAGGGATGCCGGGTGACCTACACGGAGGAGATGACCCGTCTGACGGGGAGATGACCCGTCTGACGGGTGCGCCCTGGTTCCTCACCGCCCCGGGCTTCAGCCGGCTGGTGTTCCGGATCAGCGCCAAGTACATGCGTCGCGGTTTTGATGGCCTGCTGGCCATGGCCGAGGAGCGATCGCGCGTGCGTTGAGCCGAGCGAGCGCACAGCGACGGTGCGGCCTGATGCGGCCAGTACCCCGATCGAGAGGAGAAGGAGGACCGAGATGGGGCTCGATGGCAAGGTGATCGTGCGGAAGATCTACGACGCGCTCAGCGACCACGACCTCGACGCGTTGGACGCGCACATCGCGGACGACGTGGTCATCCACGGGATGGAGGCTCAGGGTCTGGCGGCCCTCAAGGCCGAGATGCGCAACTACTACACCGGCGTGCCGGACTTCCGGGTCGCCGTCAAGGAGATCATCGCCGCCGGTGATCGGGTGGCCGCCTGGATCACCTGCGACGGAACGCACACCGCGGAGCTGTGGGGCATTCCGGCCACCGGGCGAACCTTCGCCGTGCCGGAGATGGACCTCTGCCGGATCGAAGACGGGAAGGTCGTCGAGTACTGGGTGCTGTCCGACGAGGCGGCGTTCATGAGCCAGCTCGGCCTGGCCGGCGATGTCGAGCCAGCCGGCTGAGGCCCCTCATCCTCCTCCGGGATCCGGTGGCAGGTCGGCCACGGCCACACCGATGACGTGGGGGCGGACGATCCTCGGACCCGCCCCCAGGTCGAACCGGTGGACGTGGGTGAGGCGAAACCCCGACCGGGAGATCGAGGCCAGGGTGTCGCGGTTGGGATGGCATCCCCTGCCGATCCATCCCCAGGGGCGCTCCAGGCGATCCTGCCGCCGGGCCAGCCTCGGGTCGGTGGACCGGACGTGCTCGTAGGACCGGAGCACGCCGCCGGGCCGGAGCACCCGACGCCCCTCCGTCAGCGCGCGGGCCGGGTCCGGGACGGAGCACAGCACCAGGCTGGCCACCACCGTGTCGAAAGGACCGGTCGGGGAACGGAAGCCGGGTGGCGTCGCCCTCGACCACCTCGACCGCAACGGGCGCTCGCCGGGCGGCGCCTTCGGCCCGGGCCCGCATGTCCGGGTCCGGCTCGAGCGACAACACCCGGGTCGCTCGGCGGTACAGGGCGAAGTTCGCTCCGGTGCCGGCCCCGATCTCCAGGACCTCTCCCCCGGCCTCCTCGACCGCCTCGAGCCGGCGTTCCCGGCCCCCGCGCTGGTCGACCCGTACGGAGAGCCGATCGTACGCCGCCGCGTACAGCCTGCCGAACCAGCTCACGACGCAATCATCTCGCGCCGGCGTCCAAGCTCCCAGCCGGCTCAGGCTCAGGCGCAGTCGCCGCAGATGCCGATGACGTCCAGCCGGTGCGCGGCGGGCGTGAATCCGGCCGAGCTCGCCACCGCGGTCAGCGCGCCCTCCATCCGGCGTTCGAGGTTCGAGGGCAGGGACACGTCTTTCACCGATCCGCAGTTCGAGCACACCAGGTGGTGGTGGTGCTCGGAGAGGTCCTCGGCGAGCTCGAACCTGGCGAAGTCCTCACCGGTCATGACGCGCCGGACCACCCGGGCTTGCTCCAGGACGGCGAGGTTGCGATACGCAGAGCTCTGGGCCAGCGCGCGCCGCTTCGACATCACCTCCTGGAGGGACAGTGGCCGGCTGGCCGCCGCCACGATCTCGACCAGCGCGCGTCGCTTCGACGTGTACCGCTGGCCCGCCCGGCGCAGGCGGCCCGCCACCTCGGCGTGCAGATCCGCTGTCATCGGAGTGGAGTCTATCAACCGGAATGAGAATCGCCGAGAATGGAGGAGCCCTCCGGGCGGGCCTGGCCGGCCGGAGGTTCGCTCAGCAGACCCAGCCCACGGAGCATGCCCCGCGACCGGCCCCCGGTGATCACGGCGACGACGGCGAAGGTGGCCGCCGCCACCAGCACGATCGTTCCGCCGGAGGCCAGATTCCACAGGCGCGACGCCACGAGCCCGACCACGACGGAGCCCACGCCGATGGCCATGGCCCATCCCATGGTCCCCCGGAAGGATCGGGCGAGCAGCTGGGCGCTGGCCACCGGCAGGACCATCAGGCCCGCCACCAGCAGGATGCCCACCACCCGCATGGACGCCACCACGGCCACGGCGGTCGTCACCGCGAGCAGGTTGTTGAGCAGCCCCACCGGAAGCCCGGCCACCGTCGCCCATTCCTCGTCTGCCACCACCGCGAACAGGGCTCTCCGGACGCCCAGGATCGCCGCCGCGACGATCGCGCCCAGGGCGAGAACGGTGACTACCTCGCCGTCGGTGACGGTCAGGATCTGTCCGAACAGGTACACCAGCACGTTGGTGGGGCTCAGCTGCCGTGACAGGAGGACGATGCCCAGGGCGATCCCCGAGTAGAAGAACAGCGCGAGCGCCAGGTCGCCGGACGCCCGTCGCTTCGCTCGCAGCCGCTCCAGGCCGAGCGCCCCCACCACCGATACAGCGAGGGCCGTCCACAGCGGGTAGACCCCGGCCACGGCGCCGAACGCCACACCGGCGAAGGCGAGGTGTCCGATCCCGTCCCCGATCAGGGACATCCGCTTCTGCACCAGGAACGTTCCGATCATGGGAGCGAAGGCCCCGACCACCAGCCCGGCCACGAGCGCCCGCTGCATGAACGAGAGCTCGAACGGATACGGGAGGGGCAGGGGCAGGAGGGCGAGATGCCCGGTCATCCCAGGCCCTCCAGCCACAGCGGAAGGTCCTCCCGGTGGATGCCCAGGCTCACCCCGGTGGCCATCAGCTCTCCCGGCGGCCCATCGAACAGGACTCGATTCTTCAGCACGACCACCCGATCGAGGTCGCGGGCCACGGCCGACAGCTCGTGGGATACGAGAAGCACCCCGGCCCCATGCTCGGCCTTGAGGTGGGTCAGGGAATCGCGGAACCGATCCTGCGACTCCCGGTCGATCCCCGCGATGGGCTCGTCGAGCACCAGGAGACGGGGCTCGCTGGCGAACGCCCTGGCGATGAAGGTGCGCTGCTGTTGGCCGCCGGACAATTCGTTCAGCGGCCGGGAGCGCATGTCCCCGAGGGCCACCGATTCGATGGCGTGTCGAATGATCTGCCGATCGGCGGGACGCAAGCGCCGCCACCAGCCCCCACGGGCGAGCCGGCCCGCAGCCACCACCTCGTCGACGGTGGCCGGGATCTCGGAGGTGAGCTCGGGCCGCTGCGGCACGTACCCGAGGCGCCATCGCTCGGTGAGACGATCGGGGGCCTGCCCGAAGACCTTCACCCGGCCGGCGCTCGGCCGCAGCAGGCCGAGCAGAACCTTCAGCAGCGTGGATTTCCCCGACCCGTTCGGGCCGACCAGGGCCACGAACTCCCCCCGGCTCACGGCGAGGCTCACGTCCTCCAGGACCGGGTTCGCGCCGTAGGAGAAGGAGACGTGGTCGACCTCGGCCAGCGGACCATCGTCCACCGTGCGGCCGTGATCTCGGGAATGGGAATCGATCCCGAGATCGTAGCTCATGGCCTCAGCCCGACGGACAGCCCAGGGCGTGCTGGAGCGTCTTCAGGTTGCTCCGCATCACGCTCAGGTAGCCCTGGCCTGCCGAGACGTCCTGCTTCGTGAGGCCCTCCAGGGGATTGAGCACCGCGGTGGCCACGCCGACCTCTCCGGCCAGGGTCTGGGCCACCTTGGGCGACACCAGCTCCTCGGTGAAGATCGTGGTCACCCCATCTCGCCTCACCAGACCGGCGAGCTGGGCCAGCCGGTCCGCGCTGGGCTCGGCGTCGGGCGACAGGCCGCTGATGGGCTCCTGGGTCAGACCGTAGCGGGCCGCCAGGTATCCGAACGCCGCGTGGGACGTGACGATCACGCGGCGGGCGCAGCCGGTGAGCCCGGATCGATACTCCTGATCGAGCCGGCCGAGCCCGCCCTCGAAGGCCTTGGCGTTCGACTCGAAGGTGGCCGCGTCGGCCGGTCTCGCCCTCGCCAGCGCCGTCTCGGTTCGGCCAACCACCTGCCGGTAGAGGACCGGATCGAGCCAGACGTGTGGATCGGTGACCGACCCCTGCTGGCCTTCCTCCGGCACTCCTGCCTCGAGCGGCATCCCCTGGAGGAGATCCACGGTGGTTCCCCGGGCGCCTCCCACGGCCTGCTCGACCGCTGGAGCGAACCCGTGGCTCAGGTACAGGACCAAGTCGGCGCTCTGGATGTCGGCGATGGCGCCCGGCGTCAGTTCGAGGTCGTGGGGCTCCACCCCGGGCGGCGTCAGGTTCTGCACGTGCACCAGCGACCCGCCGACCTTCGTGGCCGCCACCGCGAGGGGATAGAACCCCGCCACCACCTCGAGCTTCCCGTCGTTGCCGCTCGAGCTGCCGGACGTGCACGCACCGGCCACGACGGCCAGGGCGACGGCGATGGCGCGAGGGGCGAACGTGCTCCACGCGCCCTTCGGTTCAAGAATGGGAACGATTCCTAGTTTCACGCAGGCCAGAAGCTAGCATGCCGAGATCCCGACCGTCAATCGGGATGCCTCCACCCAGGGGCGCGAAGGGTCGGCTCGGTCGACGCCCCCATCCCACCCTGGGCCGGAGCCCCCAGAGAGCGGCCCCGGCCTATCGCCCTCCCCCGGGCTCCACCCGGTAGAGGGTCACGGGCTCGTCGATGCCCTTGAGCGTGACCCCGGTGAGCGGCTCGAACCGGAATCCATCGCCCGCGAGCCCTGCCACCTCCGACGACGCGACGACCTCCCCAGGCGCCGCCTGTCCCGCGATCCGCGATGCCAGGTTGACCGTTCGACCGAACAGGTCCAGATCTCGCTGGATCACCGGCCCGGCGTTGATCCCCGCGTGCGCGGGGACGCCCAGGTCGTCGGTCAGCTCCCGCACCAGTTGGACCGCCGCGGATACGGCCCGGGAGGGATCACGGAACGAGAGCATCGCCCCGTCGCCGAGCACTTTGACCAGCCTTCCCTCCTCCTTGACCGCGATCGCCTCTGCGCGCTCCTGGAGCAGCACGCTCGCTCGCACGGCGGTCTCGTCTCCCTGCTCTTCGGTCAGGTGCGTGTAACCGGACAGGTCCACGAAGACCACCGCCGGCGGCTGCGCTGGACTCGGCGCCGGGGCCAGTCCTCGGGTGGACAGGAACTCCTCGAAGCCCTCCACGATGCCGGCGACGACCAGCTGCTCCACGTATCGCTGCTCCAGCCACGTCATGACTCTCGGGATGAGCCGGAACAGCCGAGCCGCAGCCTTTCCGACCTCCGGGGGGAACCGGTCGAGCTCGCCCCGATAGAGCCGTTCCCGCGCCGGCCCGGAGACCTGCTCGTCGAACAGGTCCGACCACCCGAGCGCCGCCAGCCTGGTGCCCTCGGCCACCATCCGGGCTGCACGGATCAGGGTCCGATCTTCGGGCGCCAGGCTCCACGCCTCCACGAATTCCCCCACCAGCCCTTCTTCCGCCAGCGGGAGGTGGGCCTCGGGATCCGGCTGCGGGATGCCCAGGACCTGGTAGACCGCCGGGATCAGGGCCCCACGGTCGCCGAAGCCGGAGACGAAATCGGCGAAGGTCCGGCCCGAACGCGAACTCGGCTCGACCAGGACGTAGTCGTCGATGTGCTCCAGGTGGAGGCTGTCGATCCGCGCTGCCGTCTCCAACTGCTCCCGAGAGATGCCGGATTCGAGCAGGGCGTCGAGCATCTTCGCCCGGAAGCCATCCGCGGCGGTGAACCGTCCGGGTTCTCGGGGACGTATGACGCCGATGGCCACCATCCAGTGGATCCGGTCGACCGAGACGCCGGTCTCCGCGGACAGCTCCTCTGCGGAGAACATCGTGGCCACGCCTTACCGGTCCGGCGCGTACGAAGCGATCAGGATGCCCTTGGGCGAGGTCTTCCCCCCCAAAAGCCGCAGCGAGGTCCGGGGGTTCCCTTCCCGGAACAGACGCTTCCCGGAGCCCAGGACGAGGGGGTAGATCATCAGCCGGTACTCGTCCACGAGATCGTTCGCCATCAGCGTCTGGGCGAGCTCGCCGCTCCCGATCACCTGGATATCCTTCCCGGTTCCCTCCTTGAGCCTGCCCACCTCGGCGGGAACGTCGCCCGAGATCACGTGCGAGTCCTTCCAGTCGAGGGGCTCGCGCAGGGTGGTCGACACGACGTACTTGGTGAAGCTGTTGATCTTCTCGGCCATGGGGTCGTCAGCCGGGGCCGAGGGCCAGTACCCGGCGAAGATCTGGTAGGTCACGCGTCCCAGGAGAAGAGCGTCGGTGTCGTCCATGGCCGCCATGATCACCTCGCCCGCCACGTCGTCCATGAGCGGCTGCTGCCAGCCGCCGTGCTCGAACCCGCCGCTGGGGTCCTCGTCCGGATAGCCGGGAGACTGCATGACCCCGTCGAGGGACAGGAACTCGCTCACGATCACCTTCCGCATCGCCGCCCTCCTTTCGGCCTTCGCGTTCGCCCAACCTGGGAACGATGTCGGTTCCATGATTCTTCAAATGCGTGCATCCCGTCGAACTGGTGGCCGACGTCGGGCCGGCCGGGGTTCGAGAGCCGCGGGTTGGCGGGCCGTGTAGCATCTCTTCGGATCACCCACTGGCCCGTGGGGTAACGGTAGCCCGACTGACTCTGGATCAGTTAGTCCTGGTTCGAATCCAGGCGGGCCAGCTACACGAATGCGCTTGCAGGAAGCTCGCTCACCGGTCGAGGGGTCCAGATCCCGGTTCCGACTCTTCTGTGTGTTCGGCGTCCACGCGGTCGTGCATTGGGATCAGCGTGGGGACGCCGGCTACCTCGAGCAGGGCCCGGACGGGAGCCTCCGGCGGCACCACGAGGCTGACCGCCTGCCGTCGGATCCGCGACCGGTCGGCGAGCAGGACGAGGAGATGCACGCCGGAGCTGTCGAGATAGGTCGTCTCCGACAGGTCGACGACGATCGCCTGCGCGCCGCTCGGGATCGCGCCCTGGATGGTCGCCAGGACATCTCTCGCGTTCGAGATGTCGATCTCTCCGTGGATCCGGAGGATGCACCGCCCCCCGGCCTGCTCCACCTCGATTCGAGCGAGGTCGTTCACCGAGGGGGCGCCCGAAGCCGTCGACGCATCCGAACCACCGTCCCCGCCGACCCGGTCTCCCCCGCATGAGCTTCAGGCCGCGCCCCCCGTCCCGACGAGCCGGGAGCCTCCACCTCCCGACGTCCCGCACCGTCACCCGCACCTCGCCGTCCACCAGGTCGAGGTCGACCTCCACCACGCCGTCGCCGACCCCGTAGGGGTGCTGGATGGCGTTGGCGCAGGCCTCACCGCACGCCAGGACGATCTCGTACGTCTCCTCCGGCTCGGCGTCGACCGATCGGAGCCACCGGCGGAGCGTGTGACGCATAGGCGCCAGCGCCCTCGGTTCGGCTGCCACGCGGAGGTGCAGGGGCTCGCCGGCGAAGGCGATCGGTCGCATGGCGATGAGCGCGACGTCGTCCGCAGCCTCCTTTCCCAGGAACGAGCCCAGGAGGTGGTCGGCCAGCAGATCGAGCTCCGGACCGACCGCCCGGGCTTCGTTCCGAAGCCGCTCGAGGCCCTCCCGGAGCGACACGCCGCGACGCTCCACCAGCCCGTCCGTGAACAGCAGCAGCGTCGACCCGTTCGCGAGCGGGAACACCGATTCCGTGTACAGGTTCGGAGCGGGCGCCGCCCCCAGCGGCGGAGCCAGGCCCCCCTGGAGGTAAGAGGGATCCCCCTCCGCCGGGATCGCGAGCGGTGGAGGGTGGCCCGCGTTGGCGTACGCCACCGACCCGCTGTCGGGATCGAACACGAGGTAGACGAGCGTCGCCATCTCGGAGATGGGCAGCTTCTGGACCAGCTGGTGAAGCTGGATCACGACCCTGGCGGGCGATTCCTCCTCCATGGCGTAGGCGCGGAGAGCCATCCGCAACTGGCCCATCGTCGAGGCAGCCCGCAACCCGTGGCCGGCGACGTCGCCGATCCCCACGCCCACGTGTCCGTTCGGGAGCTGAAGGACGTCGTACCAGTCCCCGCCGATCTCGAGCCCGGTCGTGGCCGGGACGTACCGGGCCGCCAGCGCCACGCCGGGGATCTCCGGCAGGCGGTCCGGCAGGAGGCTCCGTTGCAGCGTTGCCGCGATCAGATGCTCTCGTTCGGCCTGCCGCTCATCGGTGATGTCCTGGACCGTCCCGACCATCCGACGCGGCTCCCCCTTGGGGCCGACCATCAGCCTCGCCTTCCCTAGGAGCACGCGCTCGGCCAGATCCGTCCGAACGATGCGGTACTCGACTGCGGGGAGGTCGCGGTTCCCTCCCGCCCGTAGGGCCGCCTCCGTGTTTCGGCGGATCCTCTCCAGGTCATCCTCCACCACCTGCTCGACCGCCCTCGCCAGGTCCAGGGGGAAGGCCTGCGGCTCGTGCCCGTGGATCCGGTACATCTCGTCCGACCACGTCACCCGGTCCTCGGGGATGAGCCACTCCCAGCTCCCGAACAGGGCGACCTCTTGCGCCTCCGCGAGCTGACGCTCGCGTTCCCGCAGCTTCCCCTCGACCTCTCGGCGCACGGCGATCTCCCGGGTCAGCCGTTCGTTCGCCCTGGAGAGCGCCGAGGTCCGTTCGCGAACTCGGGTCTCCAGCTCGGCGGCGGCGAGTTCGAGCTCCCGGCGCGCGCGCATCCGCTCGCTCACCAGCGCGGCGAACACGAACGAGGTGAACGCCACCGTCGCGTTGAACGCCTGGAGGGTCAGCATCCTGGCGAAGAGCGTCCCGCCCCCGAACGGCCCCAGGCCCCTGGCAGCCGCCCACGTGGCGATCCCCGCCACGAGCAGCGCGGCCGGTGCGGCCCCCCGCTGCTGGAAGCGCCAGGCCGCCCAGCCGAGGAGGGGCAGGACCAGGAACAGCAGTTGGAGGTGGGTCCGGACCACGGCCAGGGTCGCCATGGTCAGCAGGACGAACAGCCCGGCGGCTTCCGCCCGGCGTCTCCACGATCCCTTCGATGGACCACGGAACGAGAGGAGGCTGAGCAGGAAGGGGGCAACGACGAGCACCCCCATGGCGTCGCCGGTCCACCACACGGCCCAGGCCCCCGGAAAGTCACCGGCCCCGATGGCTCCGGAGATCAGGAGCGTAACGGCTCCCAGGGTCGCGCTGATGAGCATGCTCGTCAGCGCTGCCAGGAACACGATGGCGATGGCATCGCGCAGACGGTCGATCTCCCTTCGGAAGCCCACGCGCCGGAGCAGCTCCGCGGCGACGAACGGCGCGAGGGTGTTCCCCGCCGCCGTGGCGGCCGCGGCGGCCGGCGAGGAGCTGATGGGAGCGTTGACCAGGAGCGCCCCCAGCGCGATCCCGGGCCAGACCCTGCGGCCGAGCACGAGGAACGCCACGAGGGCGATCCCCGTGGAGGGCCACAGTGGGGTGACGTTCCTCGCGATCAGGGCGAGGCTCAGGCTCAGGCGGGCCGACCCGTAGTAGACCGCCGCGAGCAGGACGGTCTGGAGGGCGCGAGCCGGGAGGCCCGGCCGGGGCCGCCGCTCCGGATCCGTCAGCCGACCCCGCGCCCGGCGGCCGGCGGATGGATCCCGAACCTGGAGCTCAGGAGGCGATGGCGCGCGAGACGTAGCGAAGAACGGAGGGATCGACGTGGCCCCGGGCCGTGCCCAGCAGGAAGCGCTCCGCACCGGCCGCGGCGCCCGGGGCGCCCAGCGCCACTCCCGGGACGGCCAGGGCGATGGCCGAGGCGGTCACGCCTGCCCCAGCCACCTTCAGGAAGGTCCGCCGGTCCACCTTCGGATCATCCATGGTCCTCAGCTCCCTTTCGTCGGTGTGCCGAGCCGGGCGGCGCTCGCCTCGAGGCTCACGGTTCGAGATGGGCATGCGGCTCGAGCGTCTCGATCACGTCCGGAGCCAGATGCCGCCGGGCGCTCTTCCACAGGTACCGTTCGACTCGGCGTCCGGGATCCGCAAGCGCTTCCCCGGCCTCCGCTTCTGGTGCCACGACGCCTCCTCCGGCCCGCAGCGTCGCGACACCGGAGTCCCCCGGGATGCTGACCAGGACGCCCCGATACCCCAGGCCCGCCGGGGGCGGGGCTCCACCGGACGCGAGCGTCGCGAGCAGCGAGAGCAACTCCTCCGTCTCCTCCGGGGTGAGCGTCCACTCGGGCGCCGGCCGTCCGCTGTAGACGTCGATCCACGCGTGGGCTCCGGCCCCCGGACCACCGGTCACTGTGCCCCATCTCGCCCATGTCCTCGTCCAGCTTCGGGTATCCGGCTACTCGACGATCACGCCCCAGCCCCGGAAGTACCGGCAGAAGACCGTGTACGGACCGCGGTCGCAGGTCTCCGGATCGGTGATCAGGTGGCCGGAATCGTCGTAATTCCGGGCCGGCGTCCCACCCGGCTTGTGGCACCAGTGGCCGTTCTGGCACAGTCGGTACCAGTGGAAGTCAGTTGATGGCCAGATGACCAGACACACGTTCAGGTTGTTCTCGGTCTGGCACTGCCCCCTCCAGCCGTCCCACCTTGCTGCCGGGGCCACACCCCGGCAGCTGATCTCCGTGTACATGTGCCCGGCGGCGCGCCCGGGTTGGGCGTAGGTGTCCGTCCGAAGGTTGTCGGCGAAGTTGTAGCAGTTGTTCGCGTACTGATGTTGGGGGTTGTTCCAGTAGCTGAAGTCCGTGTCCGACGTGTAGAAGGACTTCGCGCACGCGGTGTACGTCGAGGGCGTGTCCGGCCGCGCCGAACGGATGGCCTCTCGCGAGTGTTCGAGCACCTGTCCGGGGACGCCGGCGCGGGTGCCGGCGGACGTACCGAGCAGCCAGTCCGCGGTTTCGCCACCGGACACGCGGGTGCCGCCGATGCGCGCGGTGGCCGGGAGGCCCGCCCTCGACCACGCGTCCCCTTCGGACAGGTGCTCGATGACGAACCCACGGTAGCCGAGGCCGACGGTCTCGGCGTCCCGCGGGAGCACGGCCCGAGGATCGGCCTGGACCCGCTCCACCAGCTCGCGGGCCCGCCGTGGGGAGAGCGTCCACCTCGGGTTGGGTCTTCCGGAGAACACGTCCAGCTGGACAGAGATCATTCCCCCTCCTTCGGTAGCCGCTGGCGCATTCTAGTCCGTCCGCGGCGGTGGGTGGGGCCATAAGACCCGGCCCGGGCGGGTAACACCGGTCGGAACACCGGCCGCCCCCTTCGGTCTCGCGTATGGTCGTCGTGGTGAATGGACCAGCCTCCGATCCGAGGCCGGCGAGGACGTCCGGCCCATCGACTCGTGAGCTCGAGCGGCTGCTTCGGCGCCAGGCCGCCGGAGCGCTCGTTCCCGCTGACCTCGACGCGACCGTAGCCATCGACGGTGCTCGAAACGGCGGGTGGACCGTTCGGATCGGGTCGGGCCGCATGGAGATCGAATCCGGGGTTCCGGAGCGTCCCACGGTCCGGGTGACCGCCGATGCCCGGACCGTCTCGGAGGTGTTCCGGGGCGATCGCTCGGGAGTGGAGGCCTTCCTCCTCGGGCGGCTCCGGGTGCGAGGCAACCTGGCCCTGGCCCTGCGCCTGGACTCGATGCTGAACCCCGATCATCCCCCGGCCCGGTGGCCTCGATGGAAGACCGTCCGGGCTGCGGGCATCCGGACCGCTTACCTCGAGGCCGGGGAAGGAGAGCCGGTGGTCCTGCTGCACGGGCTGGGCGCGACGAACGCCTCATTCCTGCCCACGCTGTGGGACCTCGCCCGGGACCACCGGGTGGTCGCGCCCGACCTTCCCGGGTTCGGCGACTCGGCCAAGCCGATGCGGGCCTACCATGCCCACTTCTTCTCCTGGTGGCTGGCCGAGTTCCTCGAGCGGGTCCGAATCCCGAAGGCGGACATCGTCGGGAACTCCATGGGCGGACGGGTGGCGCTCGAGCTGGGTCTCGCCAGTCCCGAGCGGGTTGACCGGCTCGTGCTCCTCATGCCCTCCCCGGCGTTCATCAGGTATCGCGAGTTCGTCCGGATCGCCCGGATCCTGCGGCCGGAGCTGGCCCTGCTCCCGGTGCCCGTGTCGCACCGCCAGGTGGTGCGATCCATCAGGCGGATGTTCGCCAGGCCTTCCCGGCTTCCGGGAGCCTGGTACGACGCCGCCGCCGACGAGTTCCTCCGGGTGTTCTCGACCCCCCGAGGCCGGATCGCGTTCTTCTCCGCGGCCCGGCAGATCTACCTCGAGGAGCCCTACGGCGAACGCGGCTTCTGGGACCGGCTCCCGAGCCTGTCCCGGCCGGCGCTGTTCGTTTGGGGTGCGCGAGACCGGCTGGTCCCAGCGGCGTTCGCCCGGCACGTGCAGAAGGCGCTCCCCGACTCGGCCTCGGCGGTGCTCGAGGACTGCGGCCACGTGCCCCAGTACGAATGGCCGGACCGGACCCACGCCATGATCCGGGACTTCCTGGCGGCGTGATGGAACGAGCCGTCGACTCCCAGCGCCCGACGCCCCGGCGACCGGCCCGTGGAAGCGGCTCCCCCATCCCGCCTGAGCGCAAGGGACTGGTGGCCGGCGCGGCGGCCGACCTCGGGGCCCGGGACCCCGACTACATCCGCAGGCAGCTGCCGCTGATGTGGCTGCTCACGTCCCTCTACTTCCGGGCCGAGGTCCGCGGTCTGGAGAGGATCCCGGAGGAGGGTCCCCTGCTGTTCGTGGGCAATCACTCCGGGGGGAACATGAGCCCCGACAGCATGGTGTTCATGCTCGCGTTCAACACGTATTTCGGGGTGGAGCGTCCGATCTACGCCCTGGCCCACTCGCTGGTGACCTCGTGGCCGGTGGTCGGCTCGCTGGGGAGGCGATGGGGCATCATCACCGCCGGGCCGAAGATCGCCGAGTCCGCGCTGGCCACCGGGGCCAGCGTGCTGGTCTACCCGGGGGGAGACGTGGAGACCCACCGCCCGTGGACCGCTCGCCACGAGATTCGGTTCGACGGCCGGAAGGGCTTCCTGCGGCTGGCCCTTGCCAGCGAGGTGCCGATCGTGCCGGTGGTCTCATCGGGGGGACAGGACACGTTCCTGCCGATCACCGACGGACGGCGGATCGCCCGGGCCCTGGGGCTGGACCGCATCGCCCGGCTCAAGGTCGTGCCGATCTCGCTCGCCCTGCCGTGGGGGGTGAACGTCGGCGACCTCTTCGGGCACATCCCCCTGCCGGCGAAGATCCGCCAGGAGATCCTCCCGCCCATCGATCTCCGCCAGACCTTCGGGCAGCGTCCCGACCTGAACCAGGCCTACGACTACGTCACCTCGCGGATGCAGGAGGCGCTGACCGCCCTTGCGGCCGAGCGCGTCCTGTCGGGCACGATGTAGGGGCGCCGATGAAACGGTTGCATCGGAGCCTGCTGATCGACCGGGAGCCCGGGGCGGTGTTCGCACTGATCTCAGATCCCGAGCGAGCCTCCGAGTTCTTCGTCGGGCTGACCCGATGGGAGCCGCGAAGCCGCCGTCGGCGGGGCCTCGGGGCGAGGTTCAAGGTGCTCATGCGGGTCGGCTCTATCGAGGCGGGGGGCCTGGTCCGGATCACCGGATGGCGGCCGGGCGAGCTGATCGAGTGGGAGTCCGAGGCCGGCATCACCCAGCGGGGCCGGTGGGCGATCCGCCCCGCCACCGGCGGAACGGAGCTCCATCTCCAGATCGAGTTCGAATTGGAGGGTCCGGGGTCGTGGTTGGTCGAGAGCATCGCGGGACGGGTGGTTGGCCGGAACATGACGGCCACCCTGCTCGCTGTGCGCAGAATGCTCGAGTTCGAGAGCCGTCCGGCCCGTCCGCCGGCCACCGCCAAGGCAAAGGCCAAGGCCAAGGCGGCCCGGTGATCGGACGGCTCCGTTCGGACCTGCGCCAGGGACTGGAGATCGTTCGCCCTGCCACCCTTCAGACGTTCTGGCGGGCCGGTACGTTCGACCTTCACGGCGCGGTTGGGCTGGCCGCGTCGTGGCCGTGGCTCCTGGGGCGGGGGGCGTCGCTCGGGATCGTGAGCCAACTCAACCGAATCGCCCTCCCGGACAAGACGGCCATCATCGACCGGCAGGGCGAGCTCACGTGGAGCGAGCTGGACCGGCGGGCGAATCGGCTGGTCCATGCATTCGCGCGACTCGGCCTGCGGGGCGGCGACCGGGTGGCGCTGCTGCTCCGGAACGGGCGCGAGCTCGTGGAGTGCATGCTCGCCGCCCAGAAAGCCGGGATCGTGGCCGCCCCGTTGAACACGTGGGCCAAGCCGAAGGAGCTGGCCGCGACCCTGGACCAGGCCGGCCCGAAGGCCCTCGTGTACGACGTGCTCCACGCCGACCAGGTCCGGAAGACGGGAGTGGACGGGCCGGCCCTCGTGGCCGTGGGCGACGTGTCGAAGGCTGTCGAGGATTCAGCCCCGTACGAGGAGCTCCTGGCCTCCCGGACCGACGCACCCCTGCTCCCCCTGACCCTCCGGCGCGGGAGCCCGAAGGTCATCATCCACACCTCGGGCACCACCGGGACGCCGAAGGGCGCCGCCCGAGACGCCGCGGTGACGGGGGTCCGGGAGTTCGCCGGCCTCCTTCGGGTGGTCCCGCTCCGCAGGGACGACGTGATCCTGTGCCCGGCCCCCCTGTTCCATTCGTTCGGCCTGCTCGCGCTGGTGGCCGGGACGCTCATCGGAGCCACGTTCGTCCTGCCGGAGAAGTTCGATCCGGAGCAGGCGCTCGAGCTGATCGAGGAGCATGCCGTCACTGCGGCGGCGATGGTCCCGATCATGATCCGGCGGATTGTCTCCCTGCCCGAGGGGACCAGGCACCGGCGGGACCTGTCGAGCCTCAGGATCCTGCTGGCCAGCGGGGCGGCCATCCCGGAGGACGTTCGAACCGCGGTGGCCGACATGTTCGGCGAGGTCCTGTACGACCTGTACGGTTCGACCGAGGCGGGCTGGGTCGCCATCGCCACCCCGGAGGACATGCGCCGGAAGCAGGGGACGCTGGGCCGCCCCGTGCAGGGGGTTGAGGTAGCCGTGTTCTCCCCCGAGGGGGACCCGCTGCAGCCAGGAGAGGTCGGCGAGATCCATGTGAAGAGCTCGGCGCGGTTCGAGGGCTACACCACGGGCGAGGACAAGCCCCAACGCGACGGCTACATGTCCATCGGGGATCTCGGGCATCTCGACGAGGAGGGCTACCTGTTCGTGGAGGGCCGGGCCGACGACATGGTCGTCGTGGGTGGGGAGAACGTCTATCCGGCCGAGATCGAAGACGTCATCCGCGGGGTCGAGGGGGTTCGAGAGGTCGCGGTGGCCGGGGCGAAGGACCCGGACTACGGGCAGGTGCTGATGGCCTTCGTGGTCGGTTCGGCCGATCCCGAGGAGATCCTCCGGGCGTGCCGGGACCAGCTCGCCTCGTTCAAGGTGCCCCGGAGGGTCGAGGTGGTGGACGAGCTCCCGCGCACGGCCACCGGCAAGGTGCTCAAGCGTGAGCTGGTGGGCAGGCCCCGAGACCGGGACCAGTAGGCTTCAGCACCGGCTGGCCCGGGCCAAAGCCGCGGCCAGGGTCGCCGCGGCGAGCAGCCCGAGCCCCACGAGGTCCGTCGCGGTGTGACCACCCAGGTTGTGGTCGATCACGTGCCCGGCGAAATGGACCGTGGCGGCCGTGGCGAATCCGGCCAGGGCGACCAGGAGCGAGTCGGACCACAAGAGGGCCAGCAGCAGCGTCACCCCCAGCCCGATCTGGAAGGCGCCAAGGTCGTGGACGAGGTGGCGGTTGTACGGAGGGAACGTGGCGATCGATCGGTAGAAGGAGGAGGGGGCGGCGAAGGCCCAGATCCCGGCAGCGAGCGTGAGGAGGCCGGCCGCGAGGGCCACCACCCTCGTCGCCCCGGTCCACCGGTTCATCCGCTCTCCCTTCCACCACGGAGCCTCTCCGTCGCGCGTGGAGCCCTCAATCCCGGGCCGCGAGCCAGTGGACCGGGCGCCCGTGCGGATGGCATTCGGCCAGCTTCTCCTCGCGGCCCCCGGGCCATATCGTGAGCCGGACCGCGTGGGGTCGCTCGCGTCGCCAGTCCCCTTCGGGTTCGAGCCGGAGCCAGACCATCGGGTTCGCAGCGGTGGCCCGGGCGCCGGCCTCCTCGAGAAGCAGCCGGACGGCCTCGCGCTCGGCGGGATCCAGGTACTGCATCACCACCGAGTGGAAGACCACGGTGGCCACTCGATCGGCCGGCGGGGCCAGCACGCCTCTCAGCCATGCCTCGGCCGAGGACCGGTCGAGGGAAGCCGGAACGCTCCGGGCGAGCTCGAGGGCGGCCTCCAGGAGCCGGAATCGATCGAGGTTGTCGGCCCAGATCGAGGCCATCAGCGTCAGCCGATCCTCGGGGGCGGACGGGTCGAGTGGGGTGGGGTCGCAGCCCCGCCGCTCGACCACTTCGACGCTGCCATCGAGCGGCGGGGGCGGGTCGGCGAACGCGACGGTCACCTGGACCGGCGAGGCCGGGTCGCCCCAGGCCACGCCGGCGCCCTCGTACCGATACCGGTCCCACCGCAGGTTCAAGCCCGCGCTGGCCCCGATCTCGAGCAGCCGAAGCGGCAGGCCGGTCGTCCGGGCGATCATCAGGAACCCGGGAAGCAGAGCAGCTGAGCGGCCCACCTCGTTCGTCTGACAGGGCCGGGCCACCAGCTCCCGGAGGCTCTTCGCGTGCCGCTCGAGCGTCGCCCGGAAGGCCGGCCAGGCCTCCTCCGGCGGGCCACCGCCACCCGCCGTCGGATAGTGGGCGGCCAGGTCGGGAGCCCGGCCCTCCAGGACCACCCGGCCGCCACCCGCCGTCGGATAGTGGGCGGCCAGGTCGGGAGCCCGGCCCTCCAGGACCACCCGGTGTACCGCCGCCATGAACCGCAGGGCGAGGGCTGTCTCCTCGGAGTCCCCCTCCCTGCCGCGAAGTACGGCCCAGGAAGGGCCTCCCGACTCGACGTCGCCCGCAGCCTCCCACAGGAGCGTCCCGTACAGCGAAGAGGTGCGCCGGCAGAACTCCGCGTGCCGGCGAAGCAGCCAGGCCACCTTCCGTTGCGCCTCGGTCACCGACCACCGAGGCTACGGGAAACGGGGGCCGAAGGACCGGCTCTAGGTGAGGTGCGGCGTCGGGTGGCCCGTCGCCACCAGCATCCGGTTCATCCGCCTGAGCTGTCGAAGCTCGGCCAGTCGGAGCAGGAGCCAGACCCCGCCGGCGCCGGCCAGCCATCCCTTCCACCGCCCCTCTTCGGCGGCCCGCTCCAGTGCCTCGCTCCACCGATCGGGGATCAGGTTGACGACGGCCTGCGCTGCCCGGGCGGCCTCGGCGGCCGACTTCTCCTTCCGCCGCTTGCGGATCCGCCGGACACCGAACCAGAACATGGCGCCGCCGATCCCGCCTCCGACCGCCACGCCCACCACCCGCTTGGCCCAGACGGCGGGAGCGGGGAGGCGGTCCTCGAGCTCGCGGAGATCGGTCTCCAGCCGGGTCCTGGTGGCCTCGATCTCTCTTACCGTTTCAGCTGCGCTTTCGCCCATTCGACGTCCTCCCTGACCGTCCGCACCGTCTCCTCCGGCTTCATCGGCGGACGCTTGATCTTTCGCAGCGTGACCAGGCCCGCGGCGGCCGCAATGAGCATGAACCCGCCGGCCACGATGAGGCGCGAAGCCCACGGACGCATCACGTTGTCCAGGGCCGCCGCCGCGGCCAGCGCCAGGAACGCGAGCACGAACAGCCCCATGAGACCCGCCGCCGCGGCCGCACCGGCGGCCATCAGCCGTGCCGTGACCGCCTGGATCATCTCCTGGCGCGCCAGCTCGGCTTCCTTCCTCACGAGCGTGGCGGTCTCCGTGCCGATGGCCCGGAGGAGCTCGACCATCGACCGGTCCGACGGGGTCCGTTCGGTCGGATCCACGACCACGATCCGGGGCTCCTGCGCGGTCGTTTCGGTGGGGTGTTCCCTGGCCGAGTCCATCGTGCCCTCCATCCTCACGGCCGGTCCCGTCTCGGGAGGGCCCGGCCCGATCCCATGGGCATCTACCCGGCGGCGGAGGCCGGTACACCCCGCGAAGGGCGGCCTCAGAGGGTGATCTTGAGCCCGAGCAGGACCAGGGGCCAGAGCAGGATGGCGAGCACGGCGTCCGCGATCCCCTTCGCGTCCCCCACATGGTTGAAATAGTGGTGGCTGGCCGCCACGAACGCCCCAACGATGAGGTAGATCGCGACCACCAGGACCGAGACGCGGGGCCGTCGCCGGTATCGTCCCCAGTACCGTTGCATGGTTTGGTTGTTGTTCCCCGAACGAGCGTCGAGCAACCGCCAAGGCTCAAGTCATAGGTAGAGCTCGTTCCGGATGGTGGACTCAGTGGCAACCGCCGAACGAGAAGTGGCCGGGGTCCGTGTCCGGGACCGACTCGCACCACCCGGCCTTTTCAAGGGCGCTCACGATGCGGGACGACCCGAGCTCGGCGGCCGTGATGTCTACGGCCGCGCCGAGCTGGTGATAGGACTTCCCCGGCGGCAGGCACCGTCCCGGACAGCCGTCCGCGTTCCCGCAGATCCCCTGGCAGGCGAGGGCCTGCTGGGCGCACGACCGGTAGCTCTGGACCACGATGATCCGGCTTCCCGCCAGGCGTTCGGCCTTCCTGAACGCCGTCAGCGCGCTGGGCTGCAGCCTCACCCCCCGGTGCGTCCGGAGCACCGGCGGGCTGGCGCAGGGATCGCTCGGGATCGAGACGGCTCCACGGGGGGAGAGGGCGCCGGACGCGGCGATGCCCGCCAGCGCGACGGCCACGATGCCCAAGGCGATCATGGTCCGGCGACCTCGAGTGGTCATCCGGACCCGGCGCCGATGCGCCGCTCTGCCCCGTCGGTCGCTCATTCGACCTGCAACGTCTCCGGCCTGGCCGCGCTGCGGAGAGCGGGCATGGTGAACACGGTCACCAGCCCGACGGCCGCGACCGTGAGCGTCGACAGCACGGACACTTGCCCGATGGGGAACGAGATGGGCTGCTCGATGATCGCCCCGAAGATGTGCGCCACCACCGCGGAGAAGACGGCCGCGGCGGCGACGGCCGGAACCACGGCCAACCCCGCCTCCACCGCCACCGAACGGGACAGCGTCCTGAGCGGGACGCCGCATGCCACCAGCACCCCAACCGCTCGGCGCCGTTCCTGGACGTGATCCACCGTCACCACCAGAAGGTTCGCCAGCGCGATGCCCAGAGCGACCAGCATGCCCAGATTGACCAGCGAGGCCACCTGCAAGCTTGTGTGGCGGTGGCGAGCCACGGTCTCCTGGAGGGTCTGGACCTGTCCCAGAGGGTCCATGGCCGCCGTCGCGTTCCGAATCCGCTCGGCGGTCGCATCGGACCCATCCGTGCGGACGAGCGTGGCGGACGCATGAAGGTGTCGCCTGGCGCTCCGGCTAAGCACGCTCGGGGGGAGGATGACATCGCTGCCGCCCACCCAGCCGTTCTCCCGAATGTTGGCGGACACGAAGACCGTCGGGAGGCGGATGGGGAAGCGGCGGTCCGTGTCCCAGCCGTCCAGGGTGAAGTTCTGGACCGTTCCCGGTCTCAGCCATCGGGGGGCGAAGGGGCCGCGGTAGCCCGGCGCGGCCGAGCACCGCGGAAAGGGCTCGGTAAGGGCCGCTCTGAGCTCGGCGCAGTCGGCGATCCAGGCGCTGAACGCCTCCCGCGCCGGGGCGGCCGCAGAGAGGGTCGAAAGCGGGATCACCGATCGGACGCCCGGAACCGCGCCGAACGTTCGCTGGAGCTCGCCCGTACCGGCCGGCGACCCGACGACCATCAGGGTCGACGGCCGCATCGACAGACCCACGTCCCCGTAGCGTGCATCCGCGACCGGGGCGATCGCGAGCACGACGCCGGCGGCGAACACCACGAGCGCCATCACGCTCACCACCCGACCGGCCGCGGTCGGATCGAGCTCCAGGCGCCTGGCCCCGATCACGGTTCCCATGCGGCGGGACGCCCGGGCCACTCGGGGAGCGGCCGCCGTCCCAAGAACGGGGGCCATCAGGGTCACCCCGACAAGCACGAGCGCGAACGACGTGAACACCGCGACCAGGCTCCGGAACTCGGCGGCGTTCACGGCTCGCCGGTTCGCCCAGCACCACGCCAGACCCAGAAGTCCAGCGGCGAGCGGCATGGGCCGGAGGAACACGCGCCGGCGGACCCGGGCCCTTCGAGCCACGCCGAGCGGTGTGATCAGCAGGCGGCGGAGGCTCGCCACCGATGCCGCCACGGCCAGGGCCGGGGCCAGTAGGACGACCGCGATGGCCTCATCGACCGGTGGAGCGATGTCCGACGGGAACCATCGATATCCGGCCATGGAGATCCCGGCGACGATGGGCCGAAGCACGAAGAACAGCGCGACCCCGAGCAGGGACCCGAGCGCGGCGCCCACCCCTCCCTCCACGGCGGCCAGTACCCGGACCTGGCTCGGGGTGCCTCCGACCAGCCGGATCGCCGCCAGGCGCCGCTCCCGGGACGCCGCGGACAAACGGGTGCTGGTGGCCACGAACACGAGCGTCGGGATGAGCAGGCCCGCCACCCCGAGGAGGATGAGCAGCTTGACCACGATGCGGATGGGCCGGTCCGAAGGAGGCGCCACCCCGCCGAATCCGACCACGCGGGGGATCCCCAGCTTCGAGAACAGGGAGACGCGAACGCCCACGTAGGCCACGAGCTCGTCGGGCGCGACCAATCCGTCCTTCCCCACGAACCCGATCACCTGGCCCGGCATGCGCTGCCTTGCGATCCGACCCAGCGGCGTGTCGAGGACACTCGCCAGGGCAGGCGAGACCACGAGCTCGCCCGGCTCCGGCAATCGCGGCAGGCCGGGCGGCACCGGCGCGCTGCCCACGCCCCCGACCGTGATGCGAAGCAGGTCTCGGCTTCCGATGCGGTCGTTGGTGCTCAGCCACGCGGCGTAGTTCGTGTGGACCTCGTGGTCGGCGAAGATGGGCTCCCGGGCCAGCTCTCGCCCGTGCCGGGTCTGCAGGGCGGGGGCCAGGCCGAGGCCCCCGATCAACAACGCCACCCCCACGGCCACCCCGGCCGCCGTCAGCAGCAGGCGCGTCAGGCCTTGCCTGCCGCCGCCCAGCGCCAGCCGGATCCCCAGGCCGATGGTCGTGGCCAGGTTCACGGCATGGACACCGGCGAGGCGCAGCGGCCGTCCCGCACGATCACCTCGCGGTCCGCGTAGGCGGCCACCCTGGGCTCGTGGGTGACCAGGACCACGGTGGCACCCTGTTTCCGAGCGGTGTCCACCAGGAGCGTCATCACGAGCTCGCCGTTCAAGGAGTCGAGCGAACCGGTCGGCTCGTCGGCGAACACGACGCGTGGCCCGGTGATCAGCGCCCTCGACACCGCCACCCGCTGGGACTGTCCGCCAGACAGCTCGCCCGGCCTCTTGCTCGCCACGTCGTCCACCTCGAGCCGCTCGAGCCATTCCCGCGCCCGCGCCTCGGCCTGCCGCTTCCCCACCCCACCGAGCCGGAGCGGCAAGGTGACGTTCTCGATGGCCGAGAGCTCGGGAACGAGCTGGCCGAACTGGAACACGAACCCGAAGTCGTCACGTCGAAGCCGGCTCCGGACCTCGTCGGGGAGGGTGTCGATCCGGCTGCCCCGGTACCGGACCTCCCCTCGGTCGGGCTTGAGGATCCCGGCCAGACAGTGCAGGAGCGTGGACTTCCCCGACCCGCTGGGCCCCATGAGGGCGATCACCTCCCCCGCCACGATCTGGACGGAGGCCCCGTCCAGCGCGACGGTCGGGCCGAACCTTCGGTGCAGGTCGATCCCGGCGAGGAGCGACTCGGCCGCGGCGCCCGACGGATGCGTCGGATGGGCGGTGGTGCTGGTCATGGTCATCTCCGGATCTCCTTCTTCAGCCGCTCGAGCCGAGCTCCCGCCAGCTCGATCCATCGCAGGTCCGCTTCCATGTGGAACAGCGCGTAGTCGGCCACCAGGGCATCCGCCGGGCGGCCGGACGCCTTTCGCCGGGTCAACTCCCGCATGGCCTCGAGATGCGCGGCGCGCTGCGTGTCGAGGACCTCGGCCGCGGGGCGCCCGGACAGGAGGGCGAGGACCACCTTCATGAACAGGACGCTCTGGAGGTGCGGGTCGGCGGGCTCCGGCTCGCGGAGCCACCGTTCGAGCTCGGCCACCCCGGGCCGGGTGATCGCGTACAGCTTCCGTTCCGGCCCCGAGCCCGCCTCGACCGCGCGGATGTCGATCCGCCCGTCTCGCAGGAGCCGGGCCAGGGTGGCGTAGACCTGCCCGAACTTGAGCGGCCTGGCCTTGGCGAAACGCTCGTCGTATTCGCGTTTCAGGTCGTAGCCGTACCGCGGGCGGTCCTCGAGGAGGCCCAGGAGCGCGAAGCCGACCGACATGATCGCCGGACTATACACCCCGTGTATAGGCACGACAAGGGCCCTCAACTCGCAGGACCACCCGAGAGGGCAGCCGCTAGACTTGACGCGCCGATCAGGGTCCCATCGTCTAGTGGCCCAGGACACCACCCTCTCAAGGTGATGGGCACCTCTCTCAGCGGCACATCGGGGGTCAAAGGGTTACTTCGTCTCGCTCGCCAGCCCTCGGCAACTTCCAACCGCCTTAGAGTCCGCGGACGTGGTGTACGAACGACCTGAGGGTTCTTGAAAGAGAAGACCACCGCTTCATCCTCAACGAGATCTGTCCAAAGAACTCGGAGAGGAGGATCGCGGTGGTCGAACCAACGATGGACCCTGTGGTGTGGCTCCGCAAGCAACTGGAGGACGCCGACGTCGACCTGCTCCGGGAGATGGTCGCCACGTTCATCCAGACCCTGATGGGAGCGGAGGCCGATGCACTGTGCGGCGCTCCTTACGGGGAGCGGAGCGCAGATCGGGTCAACCGGCGCAATGGCTACCGGGGCCGGGACTTCGACACCCGCGCCGGCACCATGGAGTTGCTCGTTCCCAAGCTCCGGACGGGCAGCTACTTCCCCGGGTGGCTCCTCGAGCCCCGCCGGCGAGCCGAGCGGGCCCTGGTGGCGGTGGTGGCGGAGTGCTACGTGAAGGGCGTGTCCATCCGGAGAGTGGACGGTCTCATCAAGACCCTGGGGATCGAGGGGATCTCCAAGTCCAAGGTCTCGGAGATGGCCAAGACCCTGGACGAGGCGGTCGCCGCGTTCCGGTCCCGGCCCCTCGACGCCGGGCCCTACACCTACCTGTGGCTCGATGCGCTGGCCCTGAAGTGCCGGGAGGGAGGCAGGATCGCGAACGTGGCCGCGGTGGTGGCCACCGCGGTGAACTCAGACGGTCACCGGGAGATCCTGGGCCTGGACGTGCTGACCTCCGAGGACGGAGCGGGGTGGACGGCGTTCCTGCGGGACCTGGTGGCCCGGGGGCTCCAGGGGGTCCGCCTGGTCATCTCCGACGATCACACCGGTCTGGTCGGGGCGGTGGAGGCGGTGCTGCCGGGGGCCTCGTGGCAGCGGTGCAGGACCCACTTCATGAGGAACCTGCTGACCCGGGTCCCCAAGAGCGCCCAGGGGGTGGTGGCCACCCTGGTCCGGACCATCTTCGCCCAGCCCTCCGCCGAGGAGGTGGCCGCCCAGCTGGGACGGGTCACCGGGCAGCTGGAGCGGTTGTTCCCCGCCGCCGCGGAGCTCCTGGCTCATGCGGGACCCGACATCACCGCCTTCTCATCGCTGCCCACCGAGCACTGGCGCCAGATCTGGTCCAACAACCCCCAGGAGCGGCTGAACCGGGAGATCCGCCGGCGGACCGACGTGGTGGGGATCTTCCCCAACCGGGCGGCCATCGTGCGGCTGGTGGGCTCGGTTCTGGCCGAGCAGCACGACGAGTGGGCGGTGTCCCGCCGGTACATGAGCCAGGAGTCGCTTGCCAAGGCCCGTATGACGGTGATCGACGGTGACGTCGATGGGGAGGTGAGGCCGGAGCTGGTGGCGGCCAGCTAAGTGTTCACACCGATGGATGAAGCGGTGCTCTCATACAGCTCATGCGTCTTACTTCTCCCGCGACCCTCGGCATGCGAGGGTGCCCGGCGGCGCAGGGGTGACTCGAGTACACCAGGTCCGCCCTCGTGGGCGTGACTTGTCAAGTGAGCGTCCCCCTGCGCCGGACCGGGCCGGTGGGCGTGACTTGATAGGAGCGTGCTCCGCTCGACGCATGGATGTCCGCCCTCCAGCCGCATCGTAGGCGACAGGGGAAGGAGGGGGAAGTGCTCGCAGTGGGCGTCGACACGCACAAGGAGAGCCTGGCGGCCTGCGCCGTGAACGAGGTCGGCAGGCCGCTGGCGGAAAGGGCCTTCGCGAACGACAGCCGTGGCCATCAGATGTTCCGTGAATGGTTGAAGGCGTTGCCGCAGCCGCGGCGGGTGGGACTGGAAGGGGCGGCGAACTTCGGAGCGGTACTGGCCCGCGTCCTGCTCGACGCGGACGAGGACGTGCGGGAAGTCCCCTCGATCCTCACTCGACGAGAGCGGCGGCGGACGGGCCGCCTCGGCAAGTCCGATCCGATCGACGCACTCGCGATCGCCCGAGTGGTGGCGCGTGATGAGCACTTGCCGCCGGCGCTGCCAACTCAAGCGTCCGAGGACCTCAAAGCGCTCGTGGACTACCGTGACCAGCTCATCTCCGAGCGGACGCGGGTCCAGAACCGGTTGCATGCGGACCTTCAGATCCTCGTTCCCGGGTACCGGGCCAAGGTCCGTCGGCTCGCCACGAGCCCCCAGCGGGCCCGAGCGGCAGCGTTGCTTTCGGCTGCGGCGGGGATCCGCGCGGAGCTCGCTGGACGTCGGCTCGAGCGGTTGGAGGAGCTCGACGCCGATGTGGCCATCTTGACGAAACGGATCAAGACCGCGGTCCGCGCCTCCGGCACCCGGCTCGTCTCGATCGTCGGGGTTGGCGCCATCACGGCGGCCAAGCTGCTCGGTGAGACCGGCGACCCGAGGAGGTTCCGTTCGATGGGCGGGTTCGCCATGGCGTGCGGGGCTGCTCCCATCCCCGCGTCCTCGGGACAGACGAACAGGCACCGATTGAACCGGGGCGGGAACCGGCAGCTGAACCGGGCGCTTCACACGATCGCGCTGGTGCAAGCTCGTGTGGATCCTCGGGCGAGAACGTTCGTCGATCGCAAACAAGCGGAGGGCAAGACGTGGCTCGAGAGCATTCGATGCCTCAAGCGGCACCTTGCGGACGTGGTCTACCGACGGATGGTCGCCGACCTGGTCGAGACCCCTTGACAACATAGGAGCTCACTTGCGCGGACGTGGCCCAATCTGAGGAGCGCAAGTAGCCAGACGCGCGGCTGGCTCTGCACAGCCCACGACTGTCCCGGAAGCTTGGGCCAGCCAGAGTTGTGAGCCAGCTTCTCGTAGGAAGCGCGTACCCCTTCCTTGTCCCCCACCGACCTTGCGATGCGGACTCCCGGCATGACGAAGCTCGGATGAATGGCATCGGGCATCCGCTCCAACGCCGAACGCAGCTCCGCTCGAGCCTCGGCGAGGTCGCCCGCATGAGCGTGGAGCTCGGCCAGCAACAGCCTGGTTCGCCAAGCAGAGTCGCCCCCCGCCGCATGCAGCAGCTCGATGGCTTCGGCGGTCCGCTCCCGGGAATCCAACCATATTGCCAGCAGGCG
>WNGE01003432.1_pt1 | contig 28339 bp, 23 predicted proteins | sample 5400651 | NCBI WGS metagenome assembly WNGE01 (sample SAMN13153370, study PRJNA577476) | soil metagenome | isolation source: 60 cm soil or saprolite under grassland replicate 2 | place: USA:California | collected 2016-06-15 | reverse complement strand
ATTTCCATCACAGAAGAGCGCCATTGAGCTGATGGAACGAGGCGTAATCCATCACATTGAAGGCTCAATGAACGGGCCGCTGGGTGACTATTGCACGCAGGGCAGGATGCGCGGGATGGGTGTTCTGCGGTCACATGGCGGACGCTGGCAGGCGGTGCAGGATGGCGAAGTGCACATTGACATCGCGGTAATCGCGGCGCCAACGGCTGATGCGTTCGGGAATGCAGATGGATCGCACGGCAAGTCGGCCTGCGGATCGCTCGGCTTCGCCCTGGCAGATTCAATGTACGCAGATCACGTGATCATTGTGACTGACAATCTCGTTCCTTTTCCTTGTGTTCCATGGCAGATTCAGGGCAACAATGTGGATTATGTAGTCGAAGTGGATTCGATTGGCGATCCGGCAAAGATTGTCTCCGGAACAACCCAGATCACGCGCTCGCCCGACCGCCTGCGAATTGCAGAGTTCGTGGCAAGGTTTATGCGGGAGGCCGGCATCATGCGGAACGGGTTTTCATTTCAGGCGGGCGCTGGCGGAATTGCGCTCGCATTTGTGGATTATCTTCGGCGCATGATGAAAGAGGATGGCGTGAAGGCGCGATTCGTGCGCGGCGGATCGACGAAATACCTGGTTGATCTTTTGCAGGAAGGCCTGACAGATTACATCCTTGATGGCCAGACGTTCGATCTCGATGGAGTGAAATCCATTGCGGGTGATCCACGCCACGTGGCGACCTCTCCATTCACATCGTATAACTACCACGGCAAAGGAAATTTCGCCTCGCTGGTTGACGCCGTGGTGCTGGGTGCGACCGAGGTGGACGTAAATTTCAACGCCAACGTGGTCACGCACTCCGATGGGCGGCTGTTACACGGAATCGGCGGGTGGCAGAACTGCCTGGAAGCGGGTTGCACGATTCTCGCTCTGCCATCGTTCCGCGACCGCATTCCTGTGATCGTGGATGAGGTAACGACGCTGACTGGCCCGGGCGAATTGATTGACGTGGTAGCTACCGAGCGAGGGATCGCCATTAATCCACGGCGGCAGGATTTGCTGGATGCCGTGAAGGACTCAAGCCTGCCGATCCGGCCGATTCAGGACATAAAAACCGAAGTCGAAAAAATCTGCGGCGGCAAACCAGCGCGTCCGAAACGAGGGAACCGGCCGGTTGCAGTCGTCAAATGGGTAGATGGGACAGTGCTGGACACGGTTTGGCAAGTGAGCTAGTACCGAGTACCTGGGACCCCCGAGGCTTTTGTCGGACTGTCTTTGCTACTGCTGCTTGCTTATTATTCCGCTGATTTCGGTTCCCGAGTCTGCTTGCACGATATAAGCGTCATTGCTCGAAACCAAATAGAAAATCAGATTACTCGACAGACTGCTGATAGATGCCGTTGTCCGTCCGTTAGTCGAAACTGAGTATGTTCCTGAGAGAGGCCCGGGAACACTGATTGCGCCTCCAGCGTTCGCCACCTCGTTTAGGGTCAGCCTGCCGTTCCCATCTGCTTGCAGCGTTCCGACTCGGTCCTTAAGTGTTGTTGCGTCGAATCCATCCATCACGAAAGCAAATTGACCATTTAAGCTTGCATTGGAGAATGAAGAGGACTGCTGCAGGTCAAGAGTGCCGTCTTCCACTTTGCTGGAATCATCGATCAGAAAGAATGCGCGCGAGGAGCTGACCAGGTAGAAGATTTCGTGAATACTGCTGGAAGCATTCAACGTCACGTCGGCTCTACCGGTTGTAGCGTCAACCGTATAGGTTCCCGCATTGAAGCTGATGTTGGATGTAGCGCCATCCTTCACCGAGTCAAGCACACCCGCAGTAATGGCTCCATTGCTGGCGCTGAAGCGGCCTGCCGAATTCACACCGCCAAATGAAGCAGCTGTATCCCCTTTGCTGCCGAAGGTATAACTGCCGGAAAGCGAACTGGTGGTGAAGGGTGCTCCTGACTGCGCCTCCGCCTGAGCGGTGCCTATTACGCCGGCATCTTTCGAGAGAAGTAAGAACTTGCCTGGATCTACGACGTAGTAGAAGAACTGCAAACTGGTTGAACCGTCATTCAAGGTCGCCGTTCCACGGCCAAAAGAAACAGGAGCGTTGAAGGCGCCGCTCAACGTCGGGGAGCTCAGCGTTCCGCCGAGGGCGAGTAGATCTTCTTTACCGATTACGCTGCCGGTGGTAATGGTCAACGCGCCCACGCTTGCGGACGGCACGGAGGCATTCTCAACGTGCATGCGAAAGGCGAATGTGGAGGCGCAGCTGTTGCGGATGTGTCCTGCTTGTCCGCTGTTCCCCCCGCGTCAAGAGAGAAGTCGTGTTCAATCAGGTATAGCTTGGACGAGCTTACCAACGTGATGTCAAGAGTAAGGCCGTTTAGAATAACTTGTCCCGTGCCGTCGTTGTTGATGGAGTAGACCCCAGAAGCCGAGGTTGACGACACGCCCGCGCTGCCCTCAGAAAAATCGTCCGCTCCGCCCGTAATGTTGCCGTTGCCATCGGCGACAAACACGCCAGCTTCCCGATATGGCAGCCCGTTACCATTGTTCCTAAAATCAAATCCAGATATTTGATACACATATTGCCCGCTGAGGCTGGCGTTGGAAAAATTGCCTCTAGGAACAAAGATCGGGCTCTTGCTTCCTGACCCACAGGCCACGCAAAACGTGAGGATAACAAGCCCGAATGCGAAAGATAGTTGTCTCATAATGAATGTGTAGCCGGAGCCCCCTGATACCTCTTAACAAGCTGCGAAAAACTCGCGAGCAGATTCCTCACCGCTAAAGCGGTTCGGAATGACAAAAGGTAAAGGCGTTAGCGGCACCAGTAAACTCATGTCAATCAGACGAACGAGAGTTTTCCCGCAACCTGCCAAGAAGAACGATTACTACTTTTAACACAGATGGGCGAGAGAAGTTCTGGTAGGTATCCGCAGAGGGACGGGGCGCTACTTTAGCACCTGAGATGCAGGCTGGCAGAAGAACGATAAAGGCTTCGGTCCCACCCGGGCGTGTAGTGGAAAGCGCGCCTGCCAGGTTTCCGGCAGCAAGGCAGGACGGCAGATCAGCACCACGAACGTACTGCGAGAGGAATCCCGCATTGAAGCTGTCCCCGGCGCCGACAGCATCCACTACGGTCACATCGATGGCGGGACTACGGAAAGTCTCATGGCCATGTTGTGCGATCGCGCCGTCAGCCCCGAGCTTCACAACCACAACGGGAACGACTGATGCAAGTTTTCGGATGGCTGAGTCGAGATCATCTGTGCCCGCGATCTTGCGCGCCTCGCGCTCGTTGGGCAGAAACACGTCTACGAATGGAAGAGTGTCGTGAATCCCGCCTTGCCAACGGTCAACGGGATCGTCGTTGGTGTCGAGAGAAATGGTCAGGCCTGCGGATTTGAGCTTGCGAAAAAGCTCAGGCACGCGCGGCTGCAATCCACCTTGCAGGTAGAAAGACGAAAGATGGAAATGACGGGAATCGGCAAGATATTCGAGGTCGAGGTCCTCGAAGGTCAGTTCGCAAATGGTTCCGAGATAGCTCACCATATTGCGCCAATTCTCGCGTTGGAGCACGACGGTGATCCCGGTCTTTGTATCGCCAGAAACACGCTGCACTCGGGAGACGTCTACGCCGATGCTGGCGAGGCGCTGCATGGCGATTTGACCGAGCGGGTCATCCCCGATACGAGCGATAAAGCCGACGCGACTGCCCAGGGCGGCCAGGTTGTGGGCGGCGTTCGTTGATGAGCCCCCAAGAGTCAGCATCATGCCGTCCGCAACCAGTTCACGTTCACGCGGAAGTTCTTCGGGAACACCGTAAAGGATCAAATCAAGCTGGAGTTCGCCGGCCAGGGTAACGTCAAAGCGGGGCATTGTCGCAACCAGTGTACAAGGTCGCGTTAAATAAGTGAATCGTTTTAATAAAGGATTATCTACCCTTCGGGTACGGCCCTCGCGGGCAGCGATGGCATTTTTTGTGACTTCAGCTTCGGCACCGCCCAGCTCACCAAGCGATAACCGAGCAACACCGCCAGAACCGTCCCGTACTGCAGCGGCTTGCGGATATCAGCTTTCACCAGCCAGAGATAGTGGATAACCCCGCAGATCGCCGCGGCGTATATCAAGCGATGCAGCGCCTGCCAGCGCTTGCCGCCAAGCCGACGAATCCAGCCGCTGGTTGAAGTCAGGGCCAAGGGGATCAGGAGAACGAATCCGGTGAAACCTACGGTGATAAATTTCCGCTTGGCGATGTCCGCAAGCATGTCGTGCACGTTGAAAAACTTGTCGAGCCAAATGTAGGTGAGGAAATGAAGAGTCACATAGAAGAACGCAAACAGGCCAAACATGCGCCGATAGCGGATTAGCCAAGGTTGCCCGCTAAGTTTCCGCAGGGGCGTAACGGCCAAGGTGATCAGCAGAAAAATTAACGTCCAGTCGCCGGTCGAATGGGTGATGACCTCGATGGGGTTGGCACCCAGGAGGCCCATGTAGGCTTTCCATCCCAGGCGAGCCAATGGCAGCAGGCAGGCCAGGAACACGAATGGTTTGAAACGGCGCACCATATCTCTATGAGATGCATGGACTGATTCAATGTGACAGAACGGCGTCGCCTTACTTGGTGTTCGGATCTTCCTTGGCCAGCTTAACCTTGGCTGATTCGAGCTTCTTCTGCACTTTGGCCACGTCGGCTGAATCAACCTCAGCGGAGACGGTTTTATTCCATTCCTGCAGCGCACGCTCCCAGTGAACGGCTGCCAGCTTCAGGCGCCCGGTTTTCTGATACAGATCGCCCAGGTGATCCTGAACCGTGGGATCGGTTGTAATGTGCTGCGAAGCTTTGAGCAGATTGTCTTCCGCGAGCTCGTACTTGCCCAGTCTGAAATATGCCCAGCCCAGTGAGTCCAGGTAGGCGCCATTTGCGGGATCGAGGTTGACCGCTTTCTTAATGTAATTCAAAGCTTCTTCCAGCTTCACTCCACGATCGGCAAGCATATAGCCCAGGTAGTTCAACGCGGTGGCATTATCAGGATCGGTGCTCAGAACCTTGCGGAACATTTCTTCCGCCTGATCGTACTTTTTCTGGCGCTCGTACATTGAGCCACGGAGGAAGTAAACGTATTGCTTGTCCTCGGGCTTGCTGGAGACCTGCTCGGCCTTATCGAGAGATTCTTGCGCGTCTGGCCAGCGCTTCAGACGGCTGTACATCTGCGCCAGAGTGATGTAGACCTCACGATCCTCCGGCTTGCCCTTGAGCAGAGCTTTTACCTGCTGTAAACCGGCCTCGGCCTGGCCCATGTCGGCGAGCTGCGACGCGTAGACCATCTTCAGGCCACGATCGTTCGGCAGCTTTTGCACCGCTTCTTTAGCGGTGTCGGTCGCTTGCTGCCACTGCCGGGCTTCGCGATAGGTATCAATGATCTGCTGGTAGCCGCGCTCGGCGTTCTCATCGCCCAACGTCAACATTTTGCGGAAAGTCTCAATCGCAAGCTGGCTGTTGTTGTTGTCGCGATAGACGCTGCCTAGCAGCTCCAGGAAAACTGAGCGATTGTTCTTCTCCGCCTGAGTGTAGTTGTTGTCCGGCTTCTCGGTTTTCTTCAGCAGGTCTTGCAAGATCTGAGCGGCATCGTCGTAGCGCCCCTGCGCCTGATATACCCGCGCCAGGTTGTAGGGAACATCAATCGAATCCGGCACCATGGACTGAGCTTTTTTCAAATTCTCCAGGGCCAGATCAAATTTCCCGCTACGGCGATAGATCTCCGCGATGCGAACGTAGGTTTGCGCATCTTCAGGATTGGCGTCGGCAATAACTTTGTATTGTTCGAGAGCGGCCTCGGACTGGCCATCGTTCATCAGGTTTTCCGCCAGGCCGCGAATGGCATCGAGGTTGTCACGGTCGAGGGCGATGGCCTTTCGGTACGCGTCAATGGCTTTTTTGTATTCCTTCTGCTGCTCGTAGGTGTATCCGAGTACGGAATAAAGCTTTGCCGAACGCGAAGCATCCGGAACGGCACTCAAAACCTGCGCAGCCCGAGTCGAGTCTCCTTCCTCGGTGTAAAGCAAAGCCAGTGTGGTGACTGCTTCTTCGGAATCCGGCTGCAATTTGAGGGCGGTCTTAAACTCGCTCTCCGCCTTTTGTAAGTCATTGTTGACCTTATAAAGACGTCCCAAGAGCAAGTGATCGTCTACGCTGTCAGGCTCAATCTTGATGATCTGCTCATATTGCTCGATAGCCAGCTTCAGCACATTCTGGGAGCCATTGCCGGACTGGATATCGCCAAGAGAGCGTAAATAGATGCGGCCCAGCAGCTTATGAGCCTCAAGATTATTGGGATCGCGCTTGAGGATGTCCTGAGCTTCCATAACAGCATCACGGATGCGCCCGGTTTTCGCATAGAGCTCTGCGAGGCCGGCGGTCAGGTACTCGGAGGTGGGATCAGCGTCGATGGCCTGGCGGTATTCCTCAATGGCCTTGTTGGCCAATTCGGTGCGCCCGTACATCGCGACCTGCTCTTCGTACATATGGGCCAGCGCGTAGTGGTAATAGGCAGAGGCCTTGTCCACCTTGCGGGGAGCGGCTTGCGCGGGCTTGGTGTCAGACGCCGGCTTCGATTCAGCGGCTTTGGGTTCAGAAGATGCCGGAGCTTGCTGTGCGACGCAAGCGCTGGCCAATAAGAGCAAAAAAAGAGGACGGAGAGAAATTTTCATCAAGAACCTTCGGCTTCCCGAAACCATAGCGATTGGATGCCGAACCGCTGCTGGCGGGTGCTTTCCATATTGTAACCTTTACAGACCTTTGCAGAGGAAAAACGCAGGCTAGGAACCGGGGGAAATAATGATCGGAGGTACAGGGACTGGCGGGAACCACGGCGGTCCTTTACTGCAATGCCGAAAAGGAGTCCCTCCGGTCCCGAGTGTGCGTTTTTTCGATGTACGCGGGGCGTAACTCCCGGCGCCGACAGGAAAGGCCGCGCTCGATCACCGCGAATTTCGCAACAAAACGATACCAGTTTGCGTATCACCACCGGGGGCGGCGCGGGCAGGCTTACGTTCACCCAGATGGCGCGTCCAAGCAACGATGGTTTTCCGCGATCTCATGGGCGATGTGCTTCGTACCCTATGGATACACAAGCTTCGTACGTTCCTGACGATGTTCGGGATTGCCTGGGGAATCGTCTCAATTGTGCTGATGGTCGCCGCGGGCGAGGGGCTACGAAAAGGCCAAGAGGAGCAGGCGCGAACCTTCGGCAAAGACGTAATGATCGTTTTTCATGGCCGCACTAGTATGCAGGCCGGAGGACTACGTGCAGGCCGCGTGGTGCAGTGGCAGGATTCAGACATTGCGCCTGTAGGGGCAGATTCATCGGATTGCGAGTACGTGATCCCTGAGCTGGAGCAGGACACAGTTCGCGCGCATAGCAACTTCAACAACGCGGCGTTCACTGTGACCGGCTCGTATCCGCCGTTTGCCTACATTCGCAGCCTCGCGGTGGGCAATGGCCGTTTTTACGATTGGGCGGACGTTCACGAGGCGCGTCGTGTCGCATTCGTCGGCACCGATGCCGCCAAGCAGCTATTCCCCGGTCGCAATCCGCTTGGAGAGTCTCTATATTTGAACGACTTTCCTTACACCGTGGTTGGCGTGATGACCACTAAGAAACAGGACTCCAGCTACGATGGATGGGACGTGAACAAAGTGTTCATCCCCTTTACCGCGATGCGCCGTGATTTCCCAGACAAGCCGCCCGGCACACCCACGACATTCGATCATTTCCTGGTCACTCCCAAGTCGGTTGAACAACATGAGGCCTGCAAGCACGAAATTCGTGCGGCACTCGGCAAGCTGCACAGCTTCGATGCTGGCGACAAGGAGGCCTGTCCGATCTGGGATACCGTCCAGGAAGCCAAAGCTTTTCGTCAGATGACTGACGGCATGAAATATTTTTTGGGCGCGGTGGGGATCGTGACCCTATTTCTTGGTGGATTAGGCGTGATGAACGTGATGATGGTCGCCGTGCGCGAGCGCACACGCGAGATTGGCGTCCGCAAAGCTGTAGGCGCGCCGGCGCGGACGATTCTGGAGCAGTTCTTCTTTGAGGCTTTGATTATCGCGTCCCTCAGCGGCGCAATCGGGCTCGGGTTCGCCTACGGAGTTTGCGCGCTGGTGAATTTGCTGCCCATGCCTGACTTCTTTGCCGGACTGCTCCCCACCTGGAAGTCGGGAATCGTGGCTGTGGGATTGTTGGGCACGATTGCGGTTCTGGCCGCGCTGTATCCTGCGCGGCGCGCGGCATCGGTGGATCCGATTGAAGCACTGAGGTATGAAGCAGGTGGGTAGTAAACCACGAAGCCCACGAAGTAACACGAGGGTTGCTGAAATGAGGTGTTTTCCTTCGTGATCCTTCGTGTCCTTTGTGGTTAGGGTTCTCAATGCTGACTGAGATCATTCGCGAAGCCTGGATTGCCTTGCGGCGCAATTACACGCGCAGCTTGCTTACGATGTTAGGCATTGTGTGGGGCATAGCTACCGTCACGCTGCTGATCGCCTACGGCAGCAGTTTCCGCCAAATTCTGGTGAACGGCTTTGACGCATTCGGCAAGGGTGCTGTTGTCTGCTGGCCACAGCAGACCAGCGAACAACCGGGTGGCCAGCGCGCCGGCAAGAAAGTTGTCCTGGAGCAAGCCGACCTGGAAATGGTCAAAGAGACAGCGCCGATGGTCAAGCATGCCTGCCTGGAAACCGTGGAGTGGCAGCCAATCAGCTACGGTGATCGCTATGCCAATACGGCTATTCGCGGAGTCTGTCCCGAGTACGGCGAGATGCGCAACGAGGTACCTGCCGAGGGCCGCTGGATTAGCGCCGGAGACCTACTCGAACGCCGCCGCGTCGCATTTATCGGCGGCCGCATACGCGAGAAATTGTTCAGCGGGCGTCCGGCCGTCGGTGAGACGGTGCTGATTAAAGGTGTGCGCTTCACTGTGCTCGGAACCATGGATCGCAAGATTCAGTTGAGCAATTACTTTTCCAGTGATGACGAATCGGTTTGGATTCCGTTCACCGCCGCCGGTGATCTGTGGAATACAAAGAAAGCTCAGGTGCTGCTATTTGAGCCGATTGCTCCGCAGTTCGAAAAAAGAGCCATGGATCAGGTGCTGGCCGCGGTTGCCACGCGCCAGCAATTTTCTCCCACAGACAAGAAAGCGATTCAGATGTTCGGACGCGATGAGTTCCGGCCAGTCATCGACGCGCTGACGATCGGTCTGCAAGTGCTGCTCACATTCATTGGCACGCTGACATTGGGAATCGGCGGAATTGGCGTGATGAATATTATGCTCGTCTCCGTCGATGAACGTATCCGTGAGATCGGCCTGCGGCGGGCGTTGGGAGCGCGAAAACGGCACATCAAGCTTCAATTTCTTGCCGAGACTCTTTTGATCATGCTGCTGGGCGGCGCCATCGGCGTGCTGCTTTCTTATGCAATCGCTGCAGCCGTGGGCACATTGCCATTGATGGGACCGTTATTTGAAGATGAGTCGGGCAAGGCCGACATTCATCTGAAGATTTCCACCGCAACCGTGATGCTTTCCAGCCTGGTGCTGCTGGCGGTGGGGGTGGTGAGCGGATTAGTCCCGGCGTTACGGGCCTCGAGGCTTGATCCGGTGGAAGCGTTGCGGTACGAGTAAGAACTATCTTAGTAAATGGCCTGGTAGGCGTCCGAGAATAGGTGCTGTAATGGCTGTTTACGTCAACTATCTGGGTCCCGCTGTTCCCGAACTTCTTTAACCGCCTCACGAACGGCATTGACGACAGCGTCGGGCCCTTCATACCCTTATCCCATGGCACTATTCTCAACCAATGACTTGCCGTCTCGGGTTGAAAGGCTCCCCAGTCGTGGTTTGCAATCGGTGAATCCAGATGTCCTGAAAGGCTGCTAGTTCTTTATCATCTTTCGGATCACCCACGGCAAAGGGCTTCCCGGCCGTCAGCACGATCAGTGGACGATCCCCAAGACTGCCCGCGGCATGCGCCTGAACCGCGCTCTGCTCCCAAGGGTCACAGCCGGTGCCTGCGACAAAGGATTTTGTCTGAACCGTGAGTCCCTCCAAGATCGCGGCCTGTTCGGGAGCGAAACCCGGGAGGTACCCCTCCGGTCGCTACCAATCAGTACAACAGAAGCCGTACTAAGACCGACTCGGGCGGCAGTTGGCACAGCTAAGCAAAGCAGAGTTCGACCCGGCGCGGGCAGGAGATTGTAGCTTGGATCGTGGACCTTTGGCGGCACCTGCTGGCAACCCATGTTTATGTCCAGCGCCGCCCTAGGCGGGGCATTTCCGTGTAATTCGCGTGCCGAGGTTTGTCACTAAGTCTGGATGTAATTGGCAATCTCCCGCATTGTTTTGATCCATCTATGTCGTGATACGATATAAGTCTATTAATGGAGAAACCGCTTGCTCCCGCCGCTTATCAGTCGCTAGCAGAGTTGCGCTACCAAATCCGTCGCTTTTTGTATTTCAGTGAGCAGGCGGCCCGGGACGCCGGACTAGAGCCGCAGCAGCACCAGTTCATGCTGGCATTGAAGGGTCTTCCCAAGGGCGTTCGCCCGCGGATCGCGGGGTTGGCCGAGCGGATGCAGATTCAGCACCACAGCGCGGTGGAGCTGACAAACCGGCTCGCCGCAAACGGCTACATTCGGCGAAGCCGCAAAGGACAGGACCGTCGTGAGGTGCTGCTCGAACTTACTGCAAGGGGTGAGAGGGTCTTACGTGAGTTGTCGCTGCACCATAGGTCCGAACTGCGCACGCTCGGCCCGGCGCTGGTCACAGCCCTGAAACGAGCCATGCAGTCAAACCAGAATCCGGATCGAGTGGCTGGCAACCGCGGTTCAGCAAGACGAAGGAGATCGAAATAATCGATGTCAGAAGTTAGCGGAGACATTCCCGCAATCAAAGCAGATGCTGCCGGCGATGGCGATCATCCTCCGACACTTGCGGCAACCGGCGCGCCTGTCGGCGACGCTCGTCTGGCCGAACCCGCCCAGTTCCGCATGGTGCTGGTCTCGTTCCTTGCTGCCGCCATTGGGCTGATTGCCGGCTGCGTTGCCTTTCTGCTCTACAAGCTTATTGGCCTGTTCACAAATATTGTTTTCTATCATCGCTTCGTTGCCGAATTCACCAGCGCGCGACATCACCAGCTTGGAGCCTGGGTAATTCTTATGCCGGTAATTGGCGGCGTTATTGTCGGCTTCATGGCCAAATACGGCACAGCCAAAATCAAGGGACACGGCATTCCCGAGGCCATGGAAGCGGTGCTGATCAACCGCAGCCGCATAGAACCGAGGGTTGCAATTTTGAAGCCTATTTCTGCAGCGATCGCTATCGGCACGGGCGGTCCATTCGGTGCCGAGGGACCGATCATTCAAACCGGCGGGGCGGTCGGATCGCTCGTCGGGCAGGTATTTCACACTACCGCAGCAGAACGCAAAGTTTTGCTGGCGTGCGGCGCGGCGGCGGGAATGTCCGCTACGTTTAATACTCCGATTGCCGGAGTCATTCTAGCCATCGAGCTTCTGCTCTTTGAATTCAAGTCACGTTCCTTCATTCCGTTGGTGATCGCGAGCACGCTGGCGACAGCGGTTCACATGCAGTTCCTCGGCGCTGGGCCGATGTTCACCGTCACCTCTATGGATTTCGGAATTCCGAGAGCACTGCCGTTCTATCTGATTCTGGGCGTGATTTGCGGCCTTGCGGCGGTCGGATTCAGCCGGTTGCTGTATTGGACTGAAGATCAATTCGAGAAGCTGCCCGTTGACGAACTCTGGTGGCCAGCGATCGGCGCGCTTGGGCTCGGAATCATTGGTTACTTTGTGCCGCGGGTCCTCGGCGTGGGATACGACACGATCAGCGACATCTTGAACGCGAACCTCGCGCTCAAACTCTTGATCATTGTGATGATCGCAAAGGCGATTGCCCTCGTGATCTCGTTGGGATCGGGGACCTCCGGCGGGTTGCTGGCACCCATGTTCATGTCGAGCGCAGCGCTAGGCGGGGCATTCGCGATTGGCACAAACCATTTGTTCTCGGGCGCGAACTTGTCACCCGGAGCATTTGCCCTGGTCGCCATGGGCGCGGTTTTCGGCGCAGCGTCGCGCGCGACGTTCTCGTTCATCATCTTCGCATTTGAAATCACGCGCGACTACAACTCCGTGCTGCCGCTTATGCTGGTCAGCGTGATAGCTGATGGCATCGCGATGATCTTAATGCCGAGCGCGTCAATCATGACGGAAAAGCTCGCTCGACGTGGTCTACGCATCCACCAGGACTATGAGGCCGACGTACTGCACCAGGTCGTGGTCGCCGAAACAATGGATTGCGACGTGCCAACGCTGCCCGCGAGTATGCGGGTCGGAGAACTAGCCGCACGCATTGCGAAACATGATCCGGTGGTGAGCCGGCATCAGGGTATGGTCATCGTCGATGCTGAAGGACGACTTGCCGGAATAATTACGCGCGCGGATGTACTGCGGGCACTGGACCAAGATCCCCTAGGGGAAATGACTGTACTCGAGGGCGGCAGCCGAAAGCTGGTCGTAACCTATCCTGATGAGAGCCTGCACGAAGCTTCGGCCAAAATGCTGCGTAACAACATCGGCCGCCTGCCGGTCGTCGAGCGAAGCGATCCACGAAAAGTTGTCGGTTACTTAGGAAGACCCGGAATCATGGTGGCACGGCTGCGGCGGCTGGAGGAGGAGCATGTGCGAGAGCCCGGATGGATGAAAGGCGTTTCTAGACGCTGATGTGGTCGAAGTCTTGTTCCAACGGATGGTGAGCTGTGAAAGGGTTCGGAAATAACCAGCTATCAGTTGCCAGTTCTCAGTTGTCAGTGCTTAGTGGCTGGGATCAGGATCGACATTGCTGATGTGAGGCTCGGCTTTCTCTGCTGCCGCAATCAGCGGCCGTAAAGCTTGCACAGAAACTCCAAGTGTTCCTCCGGAGAATCCATCGATAAATGCGGCGTTAACTCCAATTACCTGGCCCTGAGCGTTGAACACAGGTCCGCCGCTGGCGCCGTGTGCCGTGGGCGCGTCGTAGATCAGCTTGTCTCCAACCACGTCGCCCAGGTGTCCGCAGGTCGCAGACGGTCTGATAAGCGAAAGCGCCGCTAATTCGTTCGCCGCGCCAATATCGTCGCGGCGGTATGCCAGCCGCTCATAAACCGCTTGCGGCGACTTCGCTACCATTCCCACCACGCCCATGGGGTAACCGACAACTGAAACGAGGTCCCCAGGATTCGGTGGGTCGCCGGCGAGAGGTAATGGTCGAAGCTGCTCGACAGCTTGCGAATCATCCACGCGAAGCACAGCCACATCTCCATAAGGGGACAACGCTGCGGGCGTTACGTTTACAGCGGTAGACGAACCAGGGAAAAAAGCGACCAGTTTTTCCAGTTGCGGAGTTGCGCCTTTATTCATGAGCGCGTTAGATTCCGCATCTCCGTACCAAGGCTCCGCGACGTGCCGATTGGTTGCCAGCAGTCCTGGCGAGACCACAAATCCAGTGCCTGAGATGCGAGCGCGCAGCGCAGGTTTCTGTTGCAGAAAACCCACCCGATAAACGCCAAAGATGTAGCAAATTGAGTTGCGATAACGATTCAGGACCATCGCCGGCATGGCCTGTTCCTGCTTGAGTAGGTCCACTTGCAACGTGAGCTGCTGAACCTGATTTTTGAGATCGTCCGTGCGCAGATCATCCGTGCGCCGCTCATCGGTGCGCGCCGGTTCGTGATAGTGAACGGCTAGAATCGCGCCCGCCAATAGAAAAACGCCAATGACAGCTTGAATAGTCCTCTGCCAAGCGGCGCAAACGGGTTCTTCTTGCGATAAAGATTGATGTTCGTCCATAGACGCGAAATCTGCCGCTGACGGGCGATTGGGGAGGAAAGCCGAGGGCCCGGTAGCCGGTGTGAGCTACTATCTTGCCGCGAGCAAAGCAAGGGTTCTAGGGTACGGAAGACAATGTACGGCTGGTCAGAAGATTTGTTTTTTCTTAGCCTTGGGACCCTTTAATTCTCTCGGATTGGTCCCGGAAGGCTGAAAAATTGCCCGAGGCAGCTGTCCGCCAGGACAAAAGCCGCCAGCTTTCGCTGGCGGCTCAAAAGTTACCGGGCTTCGCTCGGCTGGACGAGGCATAGCCTCGTCCCCACACGAACTAGTTCTCGTATAGCAGCACGCCTTCGGTCTTCTCCGAATCCACCGGGCGATAGTACAGCTTATCGCCTTCGAGGAAGACCTCGATGAACGCCGGGCGCGTGGTGATCGTGCCCTGGATCAAAGCCTCCGAAAGCGGATCTTCAATGTATTTCTGGAGCGCTCTGCGCAGCGGGCGCGCGCCGTAGCTGCGGTCGGTGAGCGTCTGGTTGAGTATCCACTTCTTAGCTTCGTCGGTTACGGTCACGGTAATCGACTTCTGCGCCAGATTCGTGTTCAACTGCGTGACCATAAGCTCCAGTATCTGGATCAGGTCGACCTCGCTGAGCGCGCTGAAGATGATGACTTCGTCCAGCCGGTTCAGGAACTCAGGATTAAACGTTCGCTTGACTTCGTTCTTCACCAGATCCTCGACCTTTTCGGAGATCATTTCTTCTTTAGTTGATTGGAAGCCGAGACCCTCGCGCTTTTGCAAATGCCGCGCGCCGATGTTCGAGGTCATGATGATGATCGTGTTCTTGAAATCGACGGTATTGCCGAGACCGTCAGTTAGTTGACCATCTTCAAATACCTGCAACAGGATGTTGAAGACATCCGGGTGCGCTTTCTCGATTTCATCGAGCAGTACGACGGAGTAAGGCGCGCGCTTCACACGTTCGGTGAGCTGTCCACCCTCTTCATAGCCAACGTATCCGGGAGGCGAGCCGATCAGCTTCGACACCGAGTGCTTCTCCATGAACTCGGACATGTCGAAGCGGACCAGAGCCTTCTCGGTGCCGAACATGAATTGCGCGAGCGTGCGCGCTACTTCGGTTTTGCCGACGCCGGTCGGACCGAGAAACAGGAAGGAACCGATGGGCCGGTTCGGGCTTTTCAGGCCGGCACGGCTGCGGCGGATGGCGCGGGCAAGCGCGGTGATGGCTTTATCCTGCGAAATGATCCGCTTGTGTAGCTCTTCTTCAATGCGCAGCAGCTTCTGCGATTCTTCTTCTTTGATCGAGGTGATCGGAACACCAGTCCAGCGTGATACCACGTCCTCGATGTCCTCCCGACCGACAACGCCGGTGGAGGATTCATCGAGGTGGTATTTTTCGCGAAGAGCACGCAGGTTCTCGCGCTCTTTGCGTTCTTCGTCCGAATAGAAGCGCGCCTTCTCGAACTCGTGGTTCGCGATGGCGTTCTCCATACGGTGGACGATGAACTTAATGCGCTTCTGGACTTCAGTGATCTCTTCGGGCAGCGACGTCTGGCGCAGCTTTACGCGTGCGCCGGCTTCATCGACCAGATCGATTGCCTTATCCGGCAAAAAGCGATCCGGGATGTAGCGGTTCGAGTGCGCCACGGCAAAGTTGATAGCGTCATCCGTGTAAGTGACGGCGTGAAATTTCTCGTAACGATCCTTGATCCCGAACAGAATCTTGGTGGCGTCGCCCTCAGTCGGAGGCGGAACCTTCACCGCTTGGAAACGGCGCTCGAGCGAACGATCTTTTTCGATTGATTTCCGATACTCCCCGGGAGTGGTCGCGCCGATGCACTGAATTTCGCCGCGCGACAGAGCCGGTTTCAAAATGTTTGCTGCGTCGAGCGAGCCTTCTGCCGAGCCCGCGCCGACCAACGTGTGCAGTTCATCGATGAAGATGACGGCATTCTGCGACTCCATCAATTCCTTCATGATGGTCTTCAGCCGCTCTTCGAATTGTCCGCGGTATTTAGTGCCGGCTACGATCAATGAAAGATCAAGCGCCAGGATGCGTTTGTCAGCGAGAAATGACGGAACCTCGCCGTCGGCAATTCGCTGCGCCAAGCCTTCGACGATGGCGGTCTTTCCGACTCCGGGTTCGCCGATCAAAACCGGGTTGTTCTTGGTACGCCGGCAAAGAATCTGAACCACCCGCTCCAGCTCACCTTCGCGGCCAACCAATGGATCAAGCTGACTGTCCATGGCGGCCTGGGTCAGATCGCGCGAAAACTCGCTGAGCAGTGAAGATTCGCGTTGACGTTGCGGCTGAGCCTTTTCCTGGCTGGACCGGGCCAACTCTTCGCGAATGGTCGAGAGGCGCAATCCGCGCTCGTGCAAAATTTCAGCGGCGAAGCACTTCTCTTCCCGCAGCAAGCCCAAAAGCAGGTGCTCAGTCCCAATATGCTTGTGGGAAAGGCGCTCGGCTTCCTCAGCCGCGTAGGCTAGAACTCGTTTGCATTCATTGCTCAAGGGGAGATCAACAGAAGTCGAGACTTTCTCCCGGATAGTGGTGTGTCCTTCAATCTGTTTGCGTATGGACTCAACCGAGGCATGAGAGCGTAGGAAGCGATTGGTAAGGGCCTTGTCTTCACGTAGAAGTCCCAGCAGTAGGTGCTCTGTTTCAATATAAGGCGAACCGAACTGGCTGGCTTCGTAGCGCGCAAAGAAGATGACGCGCCTGGCTTTCTCCGTATATCGTTCAAACATAAAGCCCTACCCCTCCCGGGTCTCCCAGGGGGAAGCGGTCGGTGCCTACGGCCTCAGCCCTCTGAAATTCTCGGCCCTGTGGTCAATTATGCAATCAAGGTGCCAACGGTGTCCAAGCCTTAAATGGGCTTTGGGTACTCGAACGTAATTACCGAAGGCACTACTTTCTTTATCGCCGCAATTGGTTGCAATAACCTGCAAACCCGAACTGCAGCTACTTTCTTTCGTCCCGTTCCGGCACTCTTCCGCGATTGTCAAATCGCGGCAATGGCTAGCCGGAAAGCGTCTGTGGCTCTACCTCCTCGATGCGCCCTTGCTGCAGCCGCAGAACGCGATCACAACGGCTGGCGAAGACAAGGTTGTGAGTGGCAATGAGAGAAGTTAGCTGGCACTCGCGATGTAATCTGGCGATCAAGTCAAAAACCGAAGCCGCCGTTCGGCTATCGAGGTCCCCCGTGGGCTCATCCGCCAATAGGATCTTCGGCTGGGTAATAAGCGCCCGAGCTAGAGCCACGCGTTGTTGCTCACCGCCGGAAAGTTCTCCGGAGCGATGATGCGCGCGCTGCTCCAAACCCACCTCGCGCAGCCACCGCGATGCTTCAGCCTCCGCCTTCTGACGGGGAATGTCCCTCAACAGCAGCGGCATGGCCACATTCTCCACAGCCGTAAATTCCGGCAACAGGTAATGGAACTGCCAAACAAAGCCGAGTTCGCGGTTACGAAACTCGGCAGCGCCATCATCCGATAGCGAACTCAATCGCAAGTGGGCGCAGTATACGTCACCTGCCGAAGCGCTATCAAGAGCGCCCAGGATGTGTAACAGGGTACTCTTCCCGGCTCCCGACTCGCCAACGATGGCGAGCATCTCTCCCTCGGTTACCTGGAACGAAAGATTTTCAAAGAGCACTAGATCTGACTCGCCGGAGCGAAAGACTTTCTTCAGAGCCTCGACCCGCAGAATCGGTTCCTTAAGCTTTAGATGCAAGTGTCTGGCTCCCCGGCTCAACTCCGGCACTGCCGTCAGCTTTTCCCATTAAAGCACGGGAATGGACGCGAGGGTTTACTTCCATTTCCGGGAGCATCTATGCGGAAAACTGTAGGACAATCTTTGCACATATGTGCTGTGATTGTGGCCACGAGCAAGCGTGCCTGCTGATCGCGCCCACACGGGCCGACGACTGCGCCCCCGCACGAGCGGAAAATACGATACACAAGAGTGGTGGCAGTTGCGGGCAGGCGAATCGTGAATTGATGCGAGGTTGTCCCGTTGAGCGTATCCTGAGCTGGCGCGAACGCCGGAATCATTCCCGACGCGCCGAAATCTAGACAACCCATGAAAGCCATTCAAGTGAAGCAGCCTGGCGGGCCGGAAGCCCTGGAGTTTGTTGATCTTCCGATCCCTCAACCGAAATCCCGTGAAGCTGTAGTCAAAATCGCTGCTTCGGGCGTCAATTTCATAGATGTTAATTTGCGCGAGGGCCGCTACAAAGTACCGCTGCCTTTTGTTGTGGGGCAGGAAGCCGCCGGCGTGGTTTCGAGTGTCGGTTCGGAGGTGAAATTGGTCAAGTCAGGCGACCGCGTAGCCTGGAGCGGGATCCTGGGGTCTTACGCTGAATACGTCGCGGCGCCGGTCGAGGGCCTTGTGCCAATTCCGCAGAACGTGAGCGATCAATATGCTGCGGCCGCTATGTTGCAGGGTATGACAGCCCACTATTTGTGCTACGACACGTATCCGCTGAAGCCCGGTGAGACGGCGCTGATTCACGCGGCCGCTGGCGGAGTAGGGCTTCTGCTGGTGCAGATGGCGCACCAACTAGACGCGAGAGTGATCGGCACGGTTTCTACAGAAGAGAAAGCTCAGTTGGCGCGGCAGGCGGGCGCCGATGAGGTGATTCTCTATACTCAGACGGACTTCGAAGCGGAAACCAAACGGCTGACCGGCGGCAAAGGTGTGGACGTGGTCTACGATGGTGTGGGCAAGGCAACCTTCGAAAAAAGTCTGAACGTGCTGCGGCCGCGAGGAATGCTGGTGCTTTTTGGGGCCTCGAGTGGGCCTGTGCCACCAATAGATCCTATGACACTTTCGCAAAAAGGTTCTTTATACATGGCGCGAACCAAGCTGGCGCACTTCACCGCCACCCGCGACGAATTGCTGCTGCGGTCTGGCGCCGTTTTCAGCATGATTGCAGCGGGAAAGCTCAAACTACGCATTGCTCATACCTACCCTTTGGCGGAGGCGCAGCAGGCACATCGGGAATTGGAAGGAAGAAAGACGACGGGGAAGCTGCTGCTGATACCGTGAGCAGGCGACTCATCACGGTAAACAAGCCTTGAAGCTGCATGTAATGAGATCTAGATCCGACCGTTCATAAGAGGCGCAGCTTCGGAAAATCCTGCGGTAACGACTGGCATCCAGGGTCATAAGGCGGTCGGCTCGAAGCAGGGCATGTGCGGCTACGATGAAGTCCACCACCAGCCGCTTGGGAGAGCCGGCTCGTGACTGACGACGTCGTTGGGCATGAGCCACAAAGGCGTGGGCCGCCCGTTCCTATACCTGCTCATCGAGAAGGAAGTCCAGGAAGATGCCCGTCTCGCGGCAAAACTGCTGAACAAAATGGCGAGTCGCAGACGGATAAGCGAGCAGCTCGCAGTAAACGGGAGCGCTCATGACCAAGCCACCCTCACCTCGAGCCTTAAACAGCGCCGATTCAATCTCCCGCGCGGATGGCTCCCCCGACCAGAGCCCGCACACAACATTTGTGTCAAGCGCGGTTCTCAATCGCGATTCTTCCTCCGGTCGCGCGTTTCACTGTCACGCATATCGCTGACCCAGGCATTGATCTCTTTGCGACTGCGAAAAGACTTCAAGACCCCCTTGTATTTCTCAAAGGGATTGAGCTCGCCGCGCACTGGACGGATAAGGGTTTGGCCCTTTTCAATAACGAATTCCACACGATCGCCGGCAGAGAGGCCGTTGCGCTTACGGATTTCCTGAGGTACGGTCACTTGGCCTTTACTACTAGTCACTTGGCCTTTACTACTAATGGTGCTGGAATATTTCATCTTTACTCTGATTCCTTAAAGTAAAAACTATCAGATTTACCCATTCAGTCAAGCACACGCCTAGGCAACAGCTTTTCGGTTCAGTGAGGAAGATGCCGCCCCAACGCCTTAGGAGTACCCATCACAAGCTTGCCTTCTCTCTTTCCTGTTAACATGATCCTCCGAACAGGCCGACTGAGACTTGATCGATCAGACGCGCTTCGCCGCAGTGCTGAGCCGCTTGAATCTTTCGCAATGAACCCCGCAGAGTTTTCGCTAGTCCCGTTTCCGCGAGTAGGCGCGCGCGTAAGCTGGGATTGGAGTCCTGGAATCCAGCCTTGGATCGCTGATCGGCTCGCCCGCCACCATATTCAGCGGAATCACCCCCGCCCAGGTTGGAAAAGCGTAATCTTCCTCGTCATCAATGGGTGGTCCCTGCCGCACTTTCGCCGAAAATTCCGTAATCGGCAATCGCAGCACCAGCGTAGCCTTCAGCTCCTGCTCGTTGGGCTGACGCGACTCCACCCAACGTCCTGGCAGAATGTGTTCTGAGAGTGCATGCAACGCCTTCAACTTCTCTTCAGCGTCTTTCACCGCAGTTGCCGTTCCCAGCACGACAACAGAGCGGTAATTCATGGAGTGATTAAAAATCGAGCGTGCGAGCACAAGCCCGTCGAGAATGGTCACTGTGACGCAAACCGGGACGCCTTCGTCCATGTTCCGCAGCATGCGGCTGGCGGCTGAGCCGTGGATGTACAAATTGACGCCGTTGCGTCCGTAGCCGGTCGGAATTACAAATGGCTGCCCGTCGATAACAAATCCCACATGGCAGATGAAGCCTTCGTCGAGAATTTTGTACGCCTCGGCGCGGTCGTAAACACCACGATGAGGCTCGCGGACCACACGTGTCCGCGCAGTTGGATTATTGAATTCGGACATTTCGGTGAAAGCTCCCGGCAATCGCGAAGAATAGTGAAAAGTGTAGCAGGATGATAAAAAGTTGTAACCAAACAGATCACTCAAACGCCAGCGGCGTGAGCACTCCATTCTTTTTCACGCCCACGCGAAGCGGTCGCGGCGTTCCTTGTGCGGGCTGGTGGCTGCCGTGGTCGCATCCACAAGCCCAGCCGCGGTTCATCCGGGCCGATTGACAGCCCTCCGGCATGTATTTATCGGGGCAGCGGAACCTCCTTTACCACGTCAGCTTCAGAGCGAACTGCAGCTGCCGAGGATCAAATGCCGCCGTCGCTTTCTGTGCGCTGTTCCATAGTGGATTCATGTCCGAGACGTTAAAACGGTTGACGAAATTGAATGCATCCACAGCGGCCTCGAGCGCCAGGCGTTCGCCAAAAGGGATGCGCTTGGAGACGCGCATGTCGGTAAAAACGTCGTAAGGTTTGGTACCGGCGTTGCGCCTGAGATTCCCGTCCAGGGTACCGTTGAGAAAACACGCAGGCTGTAGAAAACCAGTGGGCGAGAACCTCGATGCCGCTAGAGCATTGCCGCACGGATCGGTAGGAGTGTTAGCCGGAACGATCGTCGGGCGATCAGTCGGAGTGCTGAAGTCGAAATTAGTGTCCGTCCCGGAAATAATATTGAATGGCCTGCCCGAAACGGCTTCAATAATTGGCGCAAGCGTCCAGCCGGAGAGAAATTTCTCCACGAATCCGGTGCCGCCCAGCTTGCCCGTCTGATAGACGCCGCTGAACACAAAGCGATGGCGCTGGTCGAATATTGAATTGGAACGCTCACCCGCCAGGGTGTAGTTATCCTGCGGTTCCAGAGGGGATTCGAGATCAGTGGAATCGTCAATCACGTGCGACCAAGTATAGGACGCAAGGAATTCATAGTGCTGCCCGAACCGCTTGCGAAGATTGGTTGTAAGCGCGTGATAGACCGAGCTGCCGCTCGAAAGGTTAGCCGCCCGCCCCCACGGCTGGGCTACTCAAGAAATTCGCCAGTGATGGGTTCAGGCCTGAAGGACGGAAGAAGCTGACCAGCGCTGCCGAGACCCATGTTGGATTCAGCGGATCACAGGGGACGCTTGATCCAACACCGAGTGGGCCCAACGTCGCCGCTCCAGAGAGCGGATCGCTGAGCGCCGCGCGCCAGTTCGCCAGCAGAGCGGCCGGCTTTACTGCGTTCACGTTAATCGGCCGATTCAGGTGGCGGCCGCCGTTGAAGTTGTATTCCACACTTAGCGAGAGATCGCGCCCAAGCTCCCGCTCGAAGGTTAGGTTAGCCTGGTTCGAGTACGCATACTGGAAATTCTTTGCGTTGGGAAATCCGAATGGCTGAATCGCCAGCGGCACGCCTGCCTGCAGATATGCCTGGTTCACGAATGCCGAAGGCGCATTGGGCGCCGGATTGAAACGCTGCTGACTGGGAAGGTAATTGAGCGCCTGCGAAAGCCCTGGCGGTGTGCACGAGGCATTTGGCAGTAAACCCTGGAATGTATTGGAGGCGTTCAAGTTGAGTGGGCTGGGACTACCGGAAGACGAACACGGTGCGCCCGGGAATAACACCATTTGCGGCGCCTGAGCGCCGTCGGCGACATCGGCGATGAACGCTAAGCCTAACAACGGGTGGTCGTAGAACAATCCATAAGAAGCTCGCACTACACTCTTTCCGTCTCCCTTCGGATCCCACGACAAACCGATCCGGGGAGCAACGTTGTTTGTGTCCCGCGGAATTCCCTGGGTGATGCCAAGGAAATCCTGGCCCTGTTTGGCGAGCGCGTTGAGCGGCCCGAACTGCGGCGTAAGTTCCACGTCGTAACGAACACCATAATTTAGCGTCAGATTCGGCCTAATTCGCCAACTGTCTTGCACGAATGTCCCCAGCGGAGTGTTAGAAAAGGCGTCGTGCGGATTACCCACACCTTGAATGAAATTGGCGGGGATCCCTGCCCCGTATGCTTGCACAGGGCTGAAACCCGGAAAGTTCGAGAATCCAAAACTTGATGCCGAGACATCACCGAAGTTATAAATGCCCCCAAAATTAACGGTGAAATCGGCACTCAAGGGCACGTAATTCCCGTCCACGCCAAACTTGATGCTGTGCGTGCCTACGGCCCAAGAGAAGTTATCGGTTAACTGGTAACGCTGTTCGGTGCGCTTTACAAATGAAAACGGCTCGCGCCCAAAGAAGGCAAATCCGGGAATGTTCACGGCAACGTTGTCTCCGCCTGACCCGCGCGAAAATCCATATAACAGTCCGCGGCGTGAATACTGGAAGCGGAATTCGTTGATCTTGTTGTTGCCGATTGTCCACTGGTCCTGACCGCTAATCGACCAATCGTGATAATTCTGAGTCGAAGTACGCGAAAAGGCGTTTTGCCCAAAGTTCTGAGGACCTTGCGCCTGCACCTGGATGCCCGTCACGTCGCTGGGACTCGCGGCACCGCGCAGCATGAGACGGTTGTTGCTGCTCAAGTTGTGATCGAGACGAAGGGAGTAAAGATCCGTACGCTCGGTGACCGGGAAGTTGCCAATCAGGCTGTTCAAGGTTACATATGATTTAGGAACGAGGCACGGTGGTGTGGGACACGAGGTCGTAAATCCGTTGAATCCCCCGCCGAGAGCCGGTGGCCCCGGCCACACGCCATTGAGGGCCATCCCTGACGAGCGCCCCACTAGGACCACGTACTGATCCGTCCCGGGAGTACCAGGTGCAGTCGATTGCAAAAATGCAATTTGAGGTTGCGTTGCCTGAATCACATAACTTTGGGGCGGCAGTCCCAAAAATGCCGACGCATCAAATGTGGTCAAACCGAAATTGGCCCCAATCGACGAAAATCCCGTCTCCTGCCGCCAAGTCCCTTCCCACGAGAAGTAGTAGAAAGTCTTGTCTTTCTTGATCGCGCCGCCGAAGTCGGCTCCCGTCTGCACGCGGGTATAGGCCGGATTCGAAATTGTGCTGAACGGATTTACCGCCTGAAAATTTCGATTTCGCAAATAACCGAATAGGGTCCCGTGCATAATATTTGCGCCTGAGCGGGTGACGATGTTTACCACCCCGCCCGACGCGCGTCCGTACTCTGCGCTGTAGCCAGCGGTCTGAATTTGAAATTCCTGTACCGCCTCCTGCGACACCGTTGAGCGGATGCCATTCACCGAATTGTCCACCGCATCCTCGCCATCCACATTCACCAGATTCGATCTCGCCCGCTGCCCGCTCATATTCAGCCCGGAAGTTGGTGCGGCCCCGATCGAGGGCGTGTCATCGCGCGCCAGCCGCGAATCCGTCAGCGCGAAATTGATATAGTTCCGGCCATTGATGGGCAAATTGTCAATCCGCCGTTGCTCGATCGTGTCCGTCGACGAAGTTCGCGTGGTTTCGACGAGTGCGGCCTGCGAATTCACCTCAACCACTTCTCGACCGCCGGCAATTGTCAGAGCTACGGGCAATTCGGCCATCTGCCCGACGGTGACACTCACATGCTCGGCGGTAGTCTTTGCAAAACCGGGTGCATCCACAGTAACCGCGTAGTTGCCGGGGGGCAGCGCCACGATCCTATATTCGCCTTGTGCGTTGACGTTTGTGGATCGCTCAAGTCCCTTGGCCTCCTCGCGCGCCGCGACGGTTGCGTTTGTAACCATGCCACCATTGGGATCTTTCACAATGACGTGCAAATCGCCGGTGGCCGAGCCTTGCGCGAGGGCAACTGTGCTGAGCAGCAGCAACGAAATGGCGAGCGAGACGGTTTTCCGCAGATTCATAAATTTCTCCCTGGAGTACCGCGATACAAGAAAAAGGCGAAGAACCAAAATCAGCCCTCCCCTGGCGGGCTGTGAACTGGCGCGCACGATGTGAGGCAGGTAAGTCCGGCAGGTTTTTACATCAAGTTCTAATAAGAAATCAAGCCAAATTACTGAGGAGAACTGCGTTAATCAAGGCTTGACTGTTCTGGGTTTTGTGTCATGGACTAAGGCCTTGACTTAGTCTATAGTTTGAAGATGGAAGTTAACATCCACGAAGCTAAAACTCATCTTTCCCGTCTTTTAGAGAAGGTCGCCTTAGGTGAAGAAGTCGTTATTGCTAAAGCGGGACGGCCGGTCGCGAAGCTTGTTCCGGTGCCAGGAGCACCGCATGATCGCGTGCTGGGCACCGCCAAAGGGGAGTTCACAATGAGCGATGATTTCAACGCTCCGCTCCCGCCTGAAATTGAAGAGAGCTTCTATAAGTGAAAGTTCTGCTGGACACCCATGTGTTTCTTTGGGCAATACGCGAGGACGAGCGCTTATCGTTGAGAGCACGAGAGATTTTCATTGCAGGTCGCAATGAATTGCTTTTGAGCGTTGCCAGCATCTGGGAGATCTTGCTGAAAGTACAAGTAGGAAAAATCAGATTTGAGGAACCTGCCGTGGGATACCTCAAGCGGCAGATATTCAAAAACAATATCCGCATGCTGCCGATTCTGATAGATCATGTCGCGCACTTGGAAAGCTTGCCCTTGCACCACCGCGACCCCTTTGATCGCATCCTGGTTGCTCAGTGCATGGAAGGGAGTCTTTCCCTTCTTAGCGCTGATCCACTTATGAGGAGGTACTCGGTTCCGGTCATGTGGTGATCGACGCTCCTCATTATTTATTCATCTTGCGCCGAGTTCGATCCCAATTTCTTCCTGCTTCCTGGTCTTCACGCCCCAAGCCATCCGTGGAGTGTTATGCGTGATGCCAAACCGGCCGCGGGCGTCGAGCAAGATTATTCCGCCATGGCCGCTGACGCGTGACTCCAGATAATTGATCGCCTCTTTCGCAACCCATTCCGGCAAGCTGCCTGAGGCCACACGGTCCGCAGCCCATTTTGCCAGCACCAGCTTCATGATAGGTTCGCCCCAGCCAGTAGTGGACGCCGCGGCGGTACGGTTATCGGCGTAGCAGCCACAACCGATCAAAGACGAATCGCCCAGCCGTCCCGGCGCTTTGTTGAGCGTGCCGCCGGTAGAAGTTGCAGCGGCAATGTTGCCATCACGGTCAAGCGCAGCCGCGCCAACGGTATCGTGCGAGATGGCGGGCGCAAACAAATCCTCGCTCTGTTCAATAGTTCGCGCCTGAAATTCACGTAGCCGCTCCACTTCGCGCGGGATTATCAAGTCTTCGTTCTTGCAGAGCGCGATTCCGTGCTCGGCGGCAAATCGTTCAGCGCCTTCGCCGACAAAATATACGTGCGGGCTGTCACTGAGAATTTTGCGCGCGGCGCGAACCGGGTTCGCGATCCGTTCCACGCAGCCTACGCCTCCAGCGCGAAGCGTTGAGCCATCCATGATTAGAGCGTCAAGCTGAACCTTGCCATCGCGATTGAGGAAGCTCCCGCGGCCGGCGTCAAACGTTTCGTCGTCTTCCATGATGACGACCGCTTCCTCTACCGCATCCAGTGCCGTTCCGCCACGGTCGAGCACACGCCAGCCAGCAGCGATTGCATTTCGAACCCCGTTCAAATGCGATTGCACCATGTCATCAGGGATGGCCCATGCGCCACCGTGGACGAGCAGAACGGGATCAGAAGACAAAGGGATTCCTCAAGAACATTGCGAACAGTCTAGCATTGCAATCTGGCAGCATCCGCATGCCGATAACCGTTTTTGATTGCTTCCCTCATCAGGAATTCGAGTGGAATTGATCACTTGCAGAATTTCTGGCAGCGTGAGACTGTGGCGAGCAAACTAACTCAGGCGGCGTGAATGGTCGTGTCTAGCTCTCCCGCTTCCATCAACTGGGTTTGCCGCCAGGTGTGGACGGTGCGATGAATCACTGTAATTGTGGACAGCACGGCAATGACCCAGAGCACCGGCGCCATGCGGTTGAACAGAGCGCCAATAATTACGAGCACCAACCGCTCTGGACGCTCCATGAACCCGACGCGGCAAGAGCCAATTAGCGATTCGGCACGAGCTCGGGTGTAGCTCACCATGATTGCGCTGATCATCACGAACGCGGTCAGCAGTACGTAAGAGAAACGCTCTCCGCGAGCATAGAAGACGAGCAAACCCAAGAACTGGGAAGCATCGCTATACCGGTCTACGACGGAATCGAAGAAGCCGCCGAAACGGGTGACTTTATTTCGCGCGCGAGCTACGCGGCCGTCCACCAGGTCAAAGAATCCCGATCCAATGATCACCAGCCCAGCGTAGAAAAACATCCGTCGCTGGGTCTCGGCTGTTGCATAGCCGAAGAGAAACGCGGCAATGACATTGATCACCAGCCCCAGCGCGGTCAGCACATTGGGATTGATTCGCGTCAGCGCCAGCCAGGCGACAATGGCGTCCAGCAAGACTCCGCAGCCTCGTCCGAAGGCGCTAGTCCAAGTCACGATTCCACCGCCTCGTCATGAATGGTGGTGAGGCTGAGCACTTCCATCTCGCGTTTTCCGTTGGGAGTTACCACGACCGCCGAATCTCCCACTTTTTTGTTAAGCAACGCCCGGCCTATTGGCGAAGTGGTCGAAATCTTCCCGGCATTCACGTCGGATTCTTCGCTGGTCACCAGCTTGTATTCCATTTCTTCATTTTTAACATTGTCATACACGCGCACCGTGGATCCCAATCCGACCTTATCTTTCGGAATATTGTTCATGTTGATAAGGGAGAGATCGGCCAGCCGCCTGCCCAACTGCCGCAGCCGTGCCTTAACAAACTCCTGCCGCTGTTTGGCCATGTGATACTCAGCGTTTTCGCTGAGATCTCCCAGGGCGACGGCCTTCTTGAGCTCCTTGGGAAGCTCATGGCTCAACTCGTGTTCGAGAACGTTGATCTCATCTTGCAATTTCTTTTTGATGTGCTCAGGCATGCTGGAAAAATTATAAACCCTGGATTCGGGCGAAATAGGCCAAACCACGCCGGGATAGCACGACCGGGGCTCAGAGGCTTCAACGCCACGGGCTGATAACGAAATGCCTGTGTCTCTAGGACTTAGACGAACTCTTCTTTACCGTTGCCGTCACCGAGCCTTTCGCCAACCTCGCGGAAATCTCATCTCCAGTCCTGACCTGCTCCGCATTCTTGAGAAGGTTGCCACGGGAATCAAAAACCAGCGCATATCCCCGTTCTAGAATCGCGACCGGGGACAACGCTTGAAGCTGGCTCGCGAGCTGGCCCAGGCGCGACTGGCTGCGCAACAGACTGGTCCGCATCGCCGCGACCATGGTTCCAGCCTGTGCCTCAAGCTCTTTCCTGATACTCGCCAAGATTCGCCGCAAGTCATAATGCCGCACCGCCGCTGAGGCTGATTCCAACCGCCGCCGACTCCGTTCCAGAATCTGCCGCTCAGCCCGGTCCACCCGGTACTGCAAGTCGTCCAACTTCTGCTGGCGCTGATTAATCGCATCCATCATCCGCGCAAAGGCGCCGTGCTGGGCTAATTCGGTGAGAACCTGCCGTCCCATCAGTAGGCGATAACGTATGGCACGAACCAGTCGCTGCTGGAGACCCTCCGCTTGCTCCTCAACTTCCTGCCGAGAACGGATCACTAGTTCAGCGGCAGCGGAAGGCGTCTCCGCACGCCGATCGGCGACGAAATCGATGATGGTGAAATCGGTTTCGTGGCCAACCGCCGAAATGATCGGGATCTCCGACGAAGCTACTGCGCGCGCCAGACCTTCATGATTGAATGCGGCAAGGTCTTCAGCGCTGCCGCCTCCACGCGCAAC
>WNGE01001624.1_pt1 | contig 28341 bp, 21 predicted proteins | sample 5400651 | NCBI WGS metagenome assembly WNGE01 (sample SAMN13153370, study PRJNA577476) | soil metagenome | isolation source: 60 cm soil or saprolite under grassland replicate 2 | place: USA:California | collected 2016-06-15 | reverse complement strand
TGAAGCGAATCTTAGTCATTGATGAGTCGGAGGTCGTCCGAGAGACGTTGGCTCTCATTCTCGGGCGCGAATTCGTAGTATCCAAGCGGCCGCTTGGAGCAAAAGGCCTGGCGCTCTCCGAGATACACGAAGAATTCGACCTACTGATACTCGGTGTGTCACCCCGTTATGGACTGGAGGCCGCGAGCCTCGTGCGGTTTGCCGCTGAATTGCCATTTACAGTGCTTTTTTTGGTTGATTCGAAGACGACCGCGCGAGTCATCGGAGAGGAAGCCCAGGTTGGCTGCCTGACAAAGCCGTTCAATCCGTATGAGCTACACGAGAAGGTCGGGCAGCTGCTGGCTCGCCGTGTCACTTTACCAAGAGACGACGTGCTGGCGCGGGGACGTGAGTCGAGAAATTTCTCGCGATATCTGGATTTCCCTTACCTCACCAGGAGCGCGGCGACTTTGGTGCGAAGATTTGCCGCGACGCGGCTGCCGGTTTTGATCTCCGGGGAGATTGGCTGCGGGCAAAATCGAATCGCATCAGGAATTCTTTGGCTTCAGAAAATCTCCGGATCGCGAATTTCCATCAACGCCGCCGAGCTTAGTGAAGAATATTTGGATCAAAAAAGTATCGAGCTATCGCTAGGTCGAGTGCCACAGGCAGGACCACCGACACTCGTGATCGAAAATCTCCATAAAACCGGCGTTTCCGGCCAATCTTTGCTGTTGCGGTTTTTGGAAGACGCGGAGGAGAAATCGGCCCAGATACGCTATTTAGCAACCGCAAATGCCGATCTCTTGCAAAACGTCTATGCGGGCGAATTCGTCGAAGCGCTTTACTACAAGCTAGCGACGCTCACACTGAAACTGCCGCCCTTGAGAGAACGTCGCGAAGATATTCCGGTGATCGCAGATTGGTTCGCCCGTAGTTACGCCGAGACGCTCGGTCTGAGTGAGCCTGCTCTCTCTACCGAAGCCCAGGGTCGACTCTGTAATTACATGTGGTTCGGAAATCTCAGCGAATTGGAGACTGTGATAGCGCGCACGCTCGCGTGGCACAGAAAGTCGCGCATCGAGGCAGCTGACCTGGTTTTTGACTTTAGCGTTGACACGCACGTAAAGGAATTGGGCGATTTTGCCGAGTTTATGCCAGCCGGAAAGCAAGCGGGTTCCGATTCGGCAGAGCCGGTATTACAGGTCGGCAGCGCCGTCCCGGCGGCGAATGTGTCAGCAAACGGTCACGGAAAGTCAGTGGATTTGAATGTCGTGATTCACGAGCTCGCTCATGAGCTCAAGAATCCGATGGTGACAATCAAAACCTTCGCCCAACTGCTTGGCGAGCGCTATCAGGACGAGAACTTTCGCTCTCGTTTCCAAGAAGTGGTTGGCGACGACATCGAGCGGATGGACGAACTTTTAGAAGTGATGATCGAGTTTGCCGACTTTGCCGCGCCTCGCCGGAGCAAGGTGGATCTTGTAGAAAAGCTTCAAAGCGTGTTGAGCGAACTTCAAAATGAATTTGCCAAACGCCAGACGCGGTTCGAGTGGAAAGGGAATGGCGGCAGGCACGAAGTCCAAAGCGATGAATCGCAGCTGTCGTACATTCTCAAGAACGTGTTGCTGGCGAGTCTGTCGCAGGCCAGAATGGGCAGCGAGATCGAGATCAATCTCCCGCAAGGCGGGACTCTAGCGATCACCTATCTGCGGGAGGGGGCGCGGGTGACGTCGATCACTCATTACTTGGACGGGGCAGCATCTCGTCCCGACGACAGTATTCTGCCGCTGCGCGTCTTGTTGGCGAAACACCTCTTGGAGAGAAACGGCGGGCAGTTCGTCATCGACCAGTCCGATAGCGATAACGAAACAATGAGAATGGAGTTCCCGATTGCAGAGCACTGAAAAAAAAACCGACATGAACCAACCTTTGCTGTTAGTGGTTGACGATGAAACCGGCGTCAGGCAATCCCTCCAACTGGTCTTCAACAAGACCTTTCGTGTGATCGAGGCAGCGTCGGCGGACGACGCCATTCCAAAAGTTAGCGAGGAAAGGCCGGATGTCGTTTTGTTGGACATCATGATGCCGGGCGCGGACGGCCTTTCCGTCCTAAAACAGATCAAATCGGTCCAACCGGATTGCCAGGTCATTATGTTGAGTGGCCTCAACACCGCGCGTACGGGATTCACGGCCAGGGGCACGGGAGCCTTCGACTACATGACCAAGCCTTTCGACGTCGAAGAACTACGCTTGAAAGTGGAGCATGCCCTGGAAAAAGTTCAAATGTCGCGCGAGTTGGAGCGGTTGAAAGAAGAAGTCGGCCGCAAGTATGGAGTAGACCACGTTATCGGCAAGTCGAAACAGATTATCGATGTCTTCAAAGCCGTAAGTATGGTAGCCGCCAAAAAGAGCACGGTTTTGATCACAGGCGAGAGCGGTACGGGCAAGGAACTGATCGCCCGTGCGCTTCACTATAACAGCGATCGGCGCGCCAAGCCTTTCGTGGTGGTGAATTGCGCCGCGCTGCCGGACACGTTGATCGAAAGTGAACTGTTCGGCTACGAGCGAGGGGCGTTTACCAACGCGTCGCAAAAAAAAGTCGGTCGATTTGAGTTAGCTCATGGCGGCACACTGTTTCTCGACGAGATCGGCGAGCTCAATTTGGGAACCCAGTCAAAATTTCTGCGGGCGATCGAACAAGAAACGTTTACGCGGCTCGGCGGCACCGATGAGATCAAGGTCGATGTTCGCGTGATCGCCGCGAGCAATCGGGATCTCGAACAGATGGCCAAGAACGCAGAGTTTCGTCCCGACTTGTTTTACCGCCTCAACGTGGTTTCGCTGTTTTTGCCGCCGTTACGCGAGCGGCGTGAAGATATAGCGCTGTTGCTCGACCATTTTTTGCGACTCAAGGCTCAGGAACACTCCATCCCCATCAAATGCCTTTCTCCGGAGGTGGTGGATTTCTTCACTTCGTATCCTTGGCCGGGCAATATCCGTGAACTGGAAAACCTGATCGAACGGTTGATGATTCTCACTCCACACGAAACCATCATGCTGCGCGACCTGCCGGTCGGTATGCGCTCCACCGATCAAACGGCGACGCTCAAAGAGGACGTGCTGAGCGGGTCACGGCCGCTCAGCGACGCCGTCGACGAATTCGAACGTGAATTGATCGTCAAGGCATTGCAACGAACCGGCTTCAATCAGACCAAGGCCGCTTCGTTGTTGGGAACCAGCCGGCGAATTCTGAAGTACCGGATCGAGAAACTCAAAATCAATGATCCGAATGATTCAGAGGAAGGAGTGAAATTATCGACATAACTGGACAAATTTGTTCCCGCAAGTCTTCTGGCTGCCACCCATTTCTCAAAAATATCCTTTTAAATTAGCCATTTGTCTCCGTCGGGGGCGTGGCATATTCCTTGCTGATTTCCACCCACATGGATGCCAGCAAACCTCACATTCTTGTTGTCGACGATGAGATGGGTCCACGAGAATCGCTTAAAATGATTCTCCATCCCTATTACAACGTTCACACGGCCGATCGCGGCGCTCAGGCAGTCGAGATGCTCAAGCAAGTCCCTGTCGACTTAGTCACTGTGGATCTTAAAATGCCCGGCTTCAGCGGCATCAATGTGTTGGAGAAGGTCAAACAATACGACCCGGACATCGAAGCGATCATCATCACTGGATATGGCTCGCTAGATACCGCAATCGAAGGGCTTCGCCTCGGCGCCTTCGATTATATTTCCAAACCGTTCGATGTGAATCATATACTCTCACTGGTTCGTCGCGGCTTGGACCGTCGCAACGCGAAGGCCAGGCTCAGGCAAGTCAAGTCGGATTTCCTATCCAATGTTTCCCATGAGTTAAGAACTCCTCTCAGTGTGGTCGTTGGATTCGTTTATCTGCTGCTCAATCAGGTGATCGGCAAACTCAGCGAAGATCAACAGAAGGTATTGGAAACGGTCTATCGAAATTCAGAGGAACTGCTCGAGTTGATCGATAACGTGCTGTGGATGACTTCGCTGAACGCGGGAGATGCGAACGCGACCATAGAAAAATTCGACGCCCGCGAAGTCGTCAAGGAAACGTTGAAGCGCTATGAGAAGACGATCCTCGAAAAGGGTCTAAAGCTCAACGTGCAGCTGGCTGATAGCGATATGTCGATCGTCAGCGATCGGGCCAAGGTCGAGCGAGTATTCCAGAACGTTTTCAATAACGCGGTCAAATTTACTTCCGAGGGCGAGGTTAGTGTCAAGGCACAGCCGGCAGCGGACGGAAATAGCGTGGAGTTTGAAATTACCGACACGGGGAGTGGTATCGAAGAGAGCAAAATCGATTCGATCTTTGAACCCTTTCATCAAGCTGATAATTCGGTGCAACGAGCCTATTCAGGACTGGGACTTGGTCTCACTGTCGCCCGCCGAATGGCAGAGTTGGTCGGCGGAAAACTTGAAGTCAGCAGTCAACCCAACGTGGGCACACGAGTCATGATGAGTTTTCCGTCTCACGTGAACGCAACGGCGCCCTTGGCTGTCGGGCAGCGAAAGTATGGGTAACGGGAAATACATCTGGTGCCGTAACTGCGAGGCGATTCATCACGTCAGTTCTTTTGATCGGGCTCCCTCCTACCAAATTGCCTCTGGCGAAATTCAGGAAATTCCCGCTAATGATTGGCGAGATTTTATGGGGCAGCACGCCGGTCACAAGCTCGAACCTTTGACAGCCACGGGCAATAACTACTTTCCCGGCGGTTCCGCCGATCCCATGGGCGCCGTATACATCGAGGCGAGCAACGGCAGCGAGACGCTAGTCTTGCGTCGGAGTCGGGGGAGCATCGAAGAGCCGGTTCGTTATGAAATCGTGAAGGGGCAGCTGATTGAAAACGGTTTCGGCCTCGAAATTCAGGAGAAGGAGATCCGCAAGGAGATGCAATTACACTTCTCGTGGGCTCCCGCCGCGCCACTCGAGGATGTAAAGATCAGTCTCTTTGTAACCTTATTTCGCGAGATCGTCAGCGAACTTGATCCGAAAAACGTCCGCACGGAAGAATTTTCATACAGCGACGATAACATTTCTTACGGTCAACTGGACTCCTCGACCGTGGACGCTTTAATGACCCGATGTGCTGGGCATTTTCTTCCCGTTGAGCTCGCGTCCATCCGCAGATTCGTGGAAATCCATCGCGAAGCTGGTGACGTCATGGCGCTGATAAAACGCCGCGCCGTCAGTGTCGAACAATATGCCGAATAACGTAGCCGACGCTAGCTCGCTGCGTTCTTTTTCATGCGGACGCTTGGATCCGTACCGTTAGCCCGCAAAGCCGTCCAGCCGATACAATCATCCATATTTTCAGGCGAATAAAGGTGAGACGAATCAACGATGTGATGCGCCGGTTTCACTCGTCCGGCGGCGGCGGACGTGTTGCCGCAGTTGCCGGTGTAGTCAATGACTGGATTGGCGATGCCGACCTAGCCGAAGGTGTAATTGACATCCGTATTGCGAACTGTCGGCGCGCCGATATAAGCGACTTTGCTGGTGAGCTGGTCGGCACCGCCGAGACCATGCCGAATGTCGGGCGTGCCGAAAGCTTCGAGGACGACGGCGTCGCGTTTTTTTGCATCTTTGGGCAAATCGTCTTCCAGAAAAAACACCGGTTTGCTCGTTCCACCTCGGTAAATCGCACAGGATATTTTCATTGGGACTCTCGAAGCTCTATATTTTTTTGCCAGACTATAGATTTTTGTCAGTGCTTTCAAACACGCCGCTAGGCGGCGTCGCCAACCAATACTTCATCCACCTTGTCGACCTCTTTCAATTTGACCTGAACATTGCTGCCCGCCGACAAATTGATCTTTTTCCCGACGTAATTAGCGGCGATGGGCAGTTCCCGGCCGCCGCGATCAACCATTACGGCGAGATGAATCATGCGTGGCCGCCCGAGGTCGATCAGATGATCCACCGCCGCTCGAACAGTGCGCCCGGTGTTCAATACGTCATCGAAAAGCACGACGATCTTATTAGCGATGTCGAACGGAATGCGCGTGTGATCAACGGTTCCCCCCGGAAGCAGCGCATTCAAGTCGTCGCGATACAACGTGATATCCATCTCGCCGATGGGGATCTCTTTGCTGTGGCGCTTTTTGATCAACTCGGCTAGCCGTTTCGCAATGTAGGGGCCGCGGGTACGAACACCGATAAACACCAACTGATCGAAGGTTCCGTATTGTTTCGCCATTTCCCTCGTAAAGCGCCCCAAGACGGCATTGATTTGCGCCGCATTGAGAATCCGTTTCTTCTTAGTTTTGTTACTTTGCTTCACTGGTCCCGCTCCGCCAAGATGGTTGCAACGTTAACATGCGCCCTAGTCAAAAGGATCTCATCGGTGAGCCCAGCGAAGAATCGCCGAGCGGCGGCGTACTTACCGGTAGTTGAAGCGAGGCGATTGAGCGCATCCTTCGACAATGCTCAGGACAATCGGTACCTGGGGCTTTCAGCAGCGAGCTAGAGTTTTTCATTGGCGACTCTGATCATGGTTTCCATTAGCAATTGGCTGCCGAGCGCGATATCGTCAGGGTGGGTCCATTCCTCTGGATTGTGACTAATTCCCCGCTTGCTCGGCACGAAGATCATCCCGGCAAGCGTAATCTTGGCCATCTGCATAGCGTCGTGGCCCGCGCCCGACGGCATGATCTCGTAATCGATGCCTTTCCCATTGCAGATTTCGCGAGTCACACGCAGCAGCCGTTTATCCAGCGGAACCGGGTTTTCTTCGCGAATCTTCAGTACTTCGACAGCGATCTTACGCTTGTGAGCGATCGCGCGAGCCTGCACTTTGACCATGCGCGCGACTCGATCCTTCGATTTCGCCGAAGTGCTGCGTATGTCGACCGACAGTTCCGCTCTTCCGGGTACGGCATTGATTACGCCCGGTTCGATTTTCATGGCCCCGACGGTGCCGACGACCCGGCCTTTGTCCATGGACGAGTACTTCCGGCACACTTTTTCGACGTATTCGATCAATTGCGCCGAGGCGACGAGCGCGTCTTTGCGCATTTCCATCGGCGTGGTGCCGGAATGATCGGCTTGTCCCTTGAAGATCACTTTGAAACGGCTCGGCGCAGCGATCGAAGTGACGAGACCGATTCTTTTTCCTTTCGCTTCGAGAATCGGCCCTTGCTCGATGTGGAGCTCCAGGTAAGCCTTGAGGCTTTTCGGATCGCGCCGGAGCGCGCGCAATTGCTTTTGGGTGATGCCCAGGCTCGAAAGTACGTCCGCCAGTTTCGTGCCTTGCGGGTCCACGGCGTTCTTCAAATCCTTCGGATGCACTTCGCCGGCGATCAGGCTGCTGCCGAGCGTCGAAAAGCCAAAACGACTCGACTCTTCACCGACGAAGCAAACAACTTCGAGAGGGGCGCGAACCGGAATTTTGTTCTCTCCGATCGTGCGCACCGCTTCGAGGGCGCCGATCACGCCGACGGGCCCGTCATATTTGCCGCCGTGAATAACCGTATCAAGATGTGAGCCGGCAAGAACCGCTGGAGCCCTAGTATTGCTCCCTTCGAATCGGCCGAAAATGTTGCCGATCGCATCGATGTGAATTTTTAGCCCGGCTTGGCGCATCAAGTGAATCAGCAATTGCCGGCTGCGCAGCTCTTTGATCGAAAAGACAAGTCGGGTGACCGCGCCATGATCGCCGATGCCGATGCGCCCGATCGAGTTGAGATCGCGCATTAGCCGCCGTTTATTTACGGTGACGCGAGATGGAAGAACGACATGCGGCAGTCGATTCATGGAGAGTTATTCTACCAGGTTCCTTATAGGCTGAAAATCTGCCTCTCAAAAGGTCCACCATTGTTGGAAATGGAGCAACTGCTGTGTTATAGCGTGCGTATTCGCGATTTCGGAATGGTAGTTTTCATGAGCGAAGTTTCAAAAAGAGTTGCCGAGCTGCTGCTTGCGACCGAGTCCATCGCCGTCTATAAGGACAAACCGTTTGTTTTTGTCTCCGGTCGAATCTCGCCGGTATATATAGATTGCCGTAAACTGTTGTCGTTTGCCGCCGAGCGCGAGTACATCGTCACCGCGCTGGCTAAAAAAACCGAGGCGGACATCGGCTTGGAGAATATCGACGTTGTAGCCGGCGGCGAAACCGCGGGAATTCCCTACGCGTCGTTCGTTTCGCACCTGATAAAAAAGCCGATGATTTATATCCGCAAACAGCCTAAAGGCTATGGCGGCACGAAGCAAATTGAAGGAATTTTGGAGCCCGGCAAGCGCGTCATGCTGGTTGAAGATTTGATCACGGACGGGTTGAGCAAGCTACGCTTCAATATCGGCATCCGAGGGGCGGGGGCGAAGATGACGCACTGTTTATGCGTCTTCGACTATGCTTCGGATCGGTTGAACCAGCATGAGGGTAAAATCAATCTGGCTAAAAACGATATCGCGCTGCACGTACTCGCCAATTGGGACGACGTCTTGGACACCGGCTTGAGCAAGAGTTATTTTAGTGAGGAGTCGAGCAAGCAAATCATCGACTTCTTGCAAGATCCCGACAACTGGGGCCGGACAATGGGATTCGTGTAAGAGAGCAACATCGCGCTTCTCGTTTCAACACATAGGGGTACGGCATGCCGTGCCCCTACTGTTTTCAGAGGCACTGGAGCTCGTTCAACGATTCTCGGAGGTGAGAATGAAGACATTGATTCGAAATGTTCTCATCGTCACCATGAATGAGAACAACGAGATCGTCAACAAGGGCGCCATTGCCATCGACGGCACTCGAATCACGTACGTCGGTCCATCCGAATGGACGCCGCCGGGGCCCTTCGAACGCGCCATCGACGGCGATCGATGGATCGCGCTGCCCGGATTGATTAACGCCCACTGCCACTCGCCGGCAAATCTAGTGCGCGGCATGATGCCGAGCAGGCCGCTGGAAATCTGGCGGGCTTACTACCGTGCGTCGCTGCGCGGCATGCGCGATGAGGACTTTTACGCGAGCGCGCTGCTCGGGGGGATGGAGATGCTCAAGAACGGCGCCACTACCGTGCTCGACCACTTCTTTGGCAATCAGGCCTGCCGCTTCATGGGCGCCGGCGCGGCGATCCAAGCGATGCGTGATCTCGGCCTGCGTCACGTCGTAGCGCTTACTTTGTCGGACAAAAATTACGAGGAGACGATCCCGTTGGGAGAAACGACCGCCAATCTCGCCGACGAGATCAAGCGCATGAGCGCGAGCGAAGCTAAGGCAACGAAGGCTTGGCTCGACGAGTGCGAAGCCTTCGTCGAAACTTTTCACGCTCCCGAAAGACTCACCACAGCATGCCCCGGTCCATCCGCCGTGCAGCGCTGCACCGACGAACTGCTGGGCGAGTCGGCGAAAATCGCGCGAAAAAGAAATCTGCCGCTGCATATCCATCTTGCCGAAACCAAGGCGCAGGCGGTTGTGGGACAGCAAATCTACCGAACGTCGCTGCTGAAGCACCTTGATTCCATTGGCGTCCTCGCCGCCAATTTGTCTTTGGCGCACTCAATTTGGCTCGAGGACAGCGATGTGGAACTTTTCGCTTCCAGCGGCGCGACTCCCGTGCACAACCCTGCCAGTAATCTGCGCATTGGTAGTGGTCTGGCACCGGTCAAACAATTTCTTTCAGCCGGCGTCCACGTCGGGCTCGGTACGGATGGATCGGCATCGAACGACGGGCAGAACATGTTTGACGCCGTACGGCTAGTCGCGCTGATCCACAATCAAGCGGGTACCGACTTTAACCATTGGGTCACACCCGTGCAGGCGCTATCCATGGCCACACGCAATGGCGCTCGCGCCTTCGGTCTTGACGCAGGGGCGCTCGCGCCAGGAAAACTTGCCGATATTATTTTGCTCAAGCGCGATACTCCAGCCTTCACACCGTTGAATGATGTAATGAGCCAGTTGGTTTTTTGCGAGAATGGGAGCAGCGTCGATAGCGTGATTGTGAACGGGGAGCTCGTGGTTGAAGACGGCCGACTGACGAAGGTCGATGAGATGGAAGTTCTCAGGCTCGCCGAGCAAGCGCGCAGCCGGCTCGAGCCATCGATTCAAAGAGAAATGGCTGCAGCGAAGGCCCTGGAATCTAAGCTTTCAGAAATGTACTTCCGGGTATTTCGTTAGAGTTCGATTCACGACAATAAAGAAACCGGCAACGGCCAGGTGAGGGTGCAAAACCTGCCAGGCGGGCATGTTATATGTTTTTAAGTTCGCGGTGCCGTCGCAAGTTGAAGGGTCGAATCAGCCAAAATTGCGCATCAATTCTTTAGCCAGTTGTGGACGCTGTTATCAAGCTGACGAGTAACCAATGGCAGACGCCAAGCGATCTTAGAATAAATCGTCGGGCGAGTTATGTGACGAGAATTGCGAGCGCAACAGCTCGTCTTGTCGATAAAGCTCCGGAGTGTCGTACCCACGTATCGCCTGCGTCAAATCACTCTCGTTAAAAACGACTGTGTCTTGGACGAACGGCGGACGCATTTTCTTCGAACGGCAGGCTGTGCGCGAATTCCTGAAAGCGGTTGCGAGGACTCGTGCAAGGAGAGCCAAGCCCAAGGTTGAAGCTAGAACTACCCCGACCATCAAAACCATCTGCTGCATGTGAACGTCCCCCGAGGTGTCTATAAATCGCTATATATCGACGGCCGGGCCTTGGTCAAGCGGCCATTTATTCGGTTTGAGCGTTGATTTGGAGGGAAAGATTCCGAGACCGCTGGCGTTCGATTACAGCACCGGTCTCTGCTTGTGCCACTCGGTCGCCTGCTCGTAGGCCTAGGCGACCCGAAACGCGGCGGTTTCATCGAACGATCGCGCGCTGATCTGCAAGCCCACCGGTAGGTTCTCATGAGTAAACCCGCAGGGCGCGGAGATGGCAGGTAGACCTGTGAGATTGAACGGGTTAGTGAAGCTAGGACGAAGATTCTGCTCGTTGGGATCCATGGTTGCGAAGGCTTCGGGCGGGCGCGGCGCGCTGGGCGTAGCAAAGACATCTACTCGTGTGAAGTTCGCCCGGATCTGCTCGTTCAGCACGGCACGGGCACGTTGTGCGGTGATGTAATCCGCCGCGCTGAGAAATGCGCCTTCGAGCATACGTCTTCTGACCGAACTGCCGAATTTTTCCGGCGCTTGTTGAAGTCGCTTTTCGTGATAAGCGTAAGCTTCGCAAACCAGAATCGTTTGATTGGCCTTGCGCGCGTGGGAGAATGGCTTGCCATCGATTTCGGTAATGGTCGCGCCAAGTTCTTCGAGCCTCTCCAGAGCGCGGTTAAATGTGGTTTCGGTTTGTCGGTCGACGCCCAGGTTTTCATCGAACCAGCCGAGGCGCGGCACGCCGATGCGCGTGCCTTTGATTCCGTGTCCGATTTCACCCCGAAAGTTTGGCACGGCAGCGTCCGCCGACGCCGGATCCTTTGCATCATATCCGGCGATAGTCTGTAAGATGATAGCGCAGTCCTCGACGGTCCGCGCCATCGGTCCGGCATGATCGAGTGACCAGCTGAGCGGAACGACCCCGTGGCGGCTAACGCGACCATAGGTCGGTTTAATGCCGACCACACCGCAATGAGACGATGGCGTGCGAATGGAGCCGCCGGTGTCGGAGCCGAGCGAGCCATAACAAAGTCCCGCGGCGAGGGCGGCACCGGAGCCGCTACTGGAGCCGCCGGGGATATGCGCCGTGTTCCACGGATTTCTTATAGCCGGGAAGGGCGCGTCCACCGATGGACCGCCGAACGCGAACTCGTGCATGCCTAATTTACCCAAGAGAATCGCTCCTGTGTCTTCAAGCTTCGCCACAGTCGTAGCGGTGAAATTCGGCACCCAGTTTTCCAAAACAGCGGAATGGCAAGTTGTCCGGATTCCCTCAGTCATGTAGAGATCTTTGAGCGCGATCGGAATGCCATGCAGCGGTCCGCGATCTTTTCCCGATCGAAGCTCCTGTTCCGCTTGTTTCGCCTGCCGTAAAGCCAGTTCTGCGGTCAGCGTGATGAAACAATGTAGTTTGTCGTCGAGCGATTCGATGCGCTTCAGCAATGCTCCCGTCAGTTCGACAGGTGAATACTCCTTTCGGCGGAGGCCAGCCGCGGCTTCAGTGATCGTCAAATAACAGAGTTCGTTTTGGCTCACGGGTTTCTATTTCCCGTCTGCAGCATTGAAAGTTGCGGCCGGTTCACTCTCGGTTGCAATAAGCGCGCGCAGTTCCGTAACTTGTTTTTTCACCGGGTGACCCCCGCAAGCAAACGCTGCAACTCCTCGTCAGCGAGCTTTAACCCCGCGAGCTGAGCCATCGTTCGCAAATTGTCCAGCGTGATTTCTCGTTCCATGATCGCGTCCTGCGGTTTGTCAATCGTGAATTTGTCGATGAAATAACAGATTTGTCTTTTACCCAAGCGCCGCGCTACTTGTCAATTCACCAGCCAGGATAGTTTTGCTGCGCGGCTGCCGCCCTTTCGTGGAGGATCAAAGGACCTGTTGTTTCGGTCCATGATTTGCAAATCCCGGCAAGATCGAGTGGCATTGGTCTTGCTCGTCGGCACAGAATATTTGCTTCGTGCAGCGCGAGTAGCGCATATAATTGTCGAGTCGTTTGGAGTGTCCTTATGTCGTTTCCAGGCTGGTGGTCGGGAGTCACAAATTTCCTTGATCGCGGTCGTGCGCTCCCGGACTGTCCACTTGATCTGTCGAGTGCGCCGCAACGGGACAACCCGCTCTTTGTTCTTTATTTGCTAACCCTGTTTCTTAACGCGGCCTTGCTGTTCATTGTTGAACCGATGGTCGCAAGAATGATTCTGCCTTTGGCCGGCGGCAGCTCGACGGTTTGGAACACCAGTGTGCTGTTTTTCCAAGTGTCGCTTCTGGCGGGCTATTTGTACGCTCACTTTGCTAGTGCCTGGCTTGGTACGGCACGGCATGCACTGGTTCATTTAATTCTGGTACTCGGGGCACTGTTGTTCTTACCGATCGCGATACCGAGTCATTGGTTTTTGGACGAGAGCACAAATTCGTCCTTGACGATTTTCACGGCGTTAGTCTGTTCCATTGGGTATCCTTTCTTTGTGCTATCAGCGGGAGCGCCGCTGTTGCAGAAGTGGTTTACCCAGGTAAAACATCCTGCGGCCCGCGATCCCTATTTCATGTATGGCGCGAGCAATTTGGGCAGCATGGCGGGTCTCGTCGCTTACCCGGTCTTGTTGGAACCCAATCTCACTCTCTCGCAGCAAAGCCATTTCTGGTTTTACGGCTATCTTTTTCTTCTACTCGTCACGTCAGGCTCCGTCTTGTTATCGTTGCAACCAATCAGCGGAGCGCTGAAAACTGCAACCATCATTCCTGCTCCCGTGCCTGGGGATTCCGCAGCTGATGAGACGGGCGCGGCTGGCGTCACCTTGGTGCGTCGATTGCGCTGGATATGCTGGTCGTTCGTTCCGTCCAGCCTGCTTTTGGGGGTGACGTCATATATAACTACGGATATTGTCTCGGCGCCCCTATTTTGGGTGTTGCCGCTGGCAATTTATCTCCTCACCTACGTGTTAGCCTTTGCGCGAGATAGCTGGGCTACCCACCTGTTCCTCGTCCGCCGGCAAGCATTCCTGTTGCTGGTCGCGGCTTTGACGGTTATCGTCCACGCAACGAGCCCCGTATGGCTTATTCTGCCGATCCATCTCATTTCCTTTTTCGTGACGGCATTGGTTTGTCATGGTCAACTGGCCAAGGATAGGCCGGCCCCTTCGCGTCTAACCGAATTTTATCTTTGGATCTCTCTAGGTGGCGCGTTGGGCGGATTGTTCAACGTAATTGCGCCCCTGCTGTTCAATAGCGTTCTGGAATATCCTCTAGTGCTGACCGTAGCGGCGTTCCTCAGGCCCTATGTCGGCGAAAAGAGCGATAAACCGAGTAGTCACTGGGCAGATTTGCTGCTTCCGAGCATACTTTTCATAGCCATCGTATCGCTGATCTATGCGGCCACAATCGTCGGTTCGTTCTCTCCTTTGAATGCGCTGCTGTCGACCTTGAGCGTTGCCGCAGTGATTTGCTTGTTGTTCGCTTATCGTCCCGTCCGTTTCGGGCTCGGTATGCTTGCGATCCTGCTCAGCTCTCTGATTTCCCCTCACCCGTTTGGCAGGACGTTGTATGCGGCGCGCAGTTTCTTCAGTGTCTATCGCGCCATCGATGTTGATGCGAAAAAACACGTGCTGTTTCAAGGGACCACCGTTCACGGGGCTCAGAATCTGGCGGCGCGCCTCCAACCAATCGGTTACTATCATCGGAGCGGTCCGGCCGGACAGGTGCTTGGGGTATTGGCGCAAACCCGTCCGACGGGAAATATCGCCGTTGTCGGCCTTGGCACCGGCGCGCTGGCCTGCCATGGGACCGCGAGTCAGCATTTTACTTTTTTTGAAATCGATCCGTTAGTCGAAAAAATTGCCCGGAACGCAAACTTATTTACCTATTTGAGAGATTGTCCGACCCAGATCGACGTCGTGATCGGCGATGCCCGGCTATCTTTGGCGAAGCAACCGCATCGTCATTTTGATTTGCTGGTATTGGATGCCTTCAGCTCCGATGCAATTCCGACCCACTTGCTCACTCTCGAAGCGATCGAATTATATTATTCCAAGATCGCGCAAGATGGCCTGGTTCTAGTTCACGTCTCGAATCGTTATATGGAGCTCGCACCGATATTGGACCGTCTGGCCCATCGTTTGAATCTGGTAGCCCTTATACGAAATGATTTTCATTCCACTATAGAGGAACAAAGAGAGGGTAAGTCCGCGTCACGCTGGATCGTCATGGCGGGCCAACGGGAAGCCCTTGAGTCATTCCTCGCCGACCGACGCTGGCATCACCTCGATGGAAGCTTAGGCGGCGATCTTTGGACGGACGATTTTACCGATGTCCTAAAAATCATTCACTGGCGTTAATTCAGGCACTCTCGCTCCTGTGACTATTTATATATGCGCGCGCCGACCGGTCGTGGGATACATCATGATATGCGCCGACAGCGCGTTGTTCTTCATCTCACTCCAGGAAAAAACCGCGAGCTAAGCTACTTGCCTGGGAAGGAGCTGATCGCTGGGGGATCGAAGCGGCATTGCAGATGCTTGGTCTCGTCACCGCAGGATTCGCCTTTGCGGCATGAGGAATATTCATGCAAGCGCACGCGAAGCCAACGTAAGGCCCGCAAAGCGCTGGGTTAATTCTTAGGCACGAGCACGTCACGGATCTTAGCGACGTTTTTGGTATCCATCTGAAAGAGTTTCTTGACGATGCCATCCACTTCAGTGCCAGATAGCGAGTTGATCTCGAGCTTGGATTTTTTCATCTCAGCGAGGAACTCCGGGTCCTTCATCGTCGCGTGGAACGCGCCGCGCAAAAGATCGACGCGGCTTTTCGGCGTTCCGGGCGGTAAAGCGTAGGCGCGCAGGATCGCCGACGGCGCGTGAATACCGGAGTCGATCAGCACGCGGGCGTCGGCCGTCTTGGCATGGTCGATGGCGTTGGGAACATTAGGAATATCGTCAGCCTTTTTGGCGTTGACCTGGATGATGGCTTTAACCATTCCTGATTCCAGACCACCCGCCCACGTAGTTCGTATCGACGCCCAGGTCCAGCAACCGCCGTCCACTTCGCCGGCTTCAGCCGCAACGCGAATGTTCGAGGTCCCTTTGAAGCCTTCGATCAATTGAATCGGCAAGCCCAGAGCCGTTTTCAAGACGCGCGGGACGTCGGAGTCGTTGGCGCCCGGTGCTTCGCCGCCGAGTTTCACCGGCTTCTTGGCAGCGAACCAGTCGTCTAGAGAATTGATCCCGCTGGCTTTGGTCAGCGCGCAGACGTTTTCGTCTTGCACCGGCGCGCCGAGCCATTCGAACCGGCGGCTGTCGAATTCGATTCCTTTGTCGCCCATGATTTGCTGCAAGACCAGGGAGCCGATGAAATTGCCGATGACGAGACCATCCGCCGGTGCTTTAAACAAAAAATTCGCCGCGACACGGCTGCCGGCGCCCGTCATGTTGTCGACGATTATCGAAGGATTGCCGGCAATATGCCGTCCCATATGTCGGGCGATGACGCGCGCGTAGGCGTCAAACCCGCCACCGGCGGCGAAACCAACGATGATGCGAACATTTCTGCCGCGATAGAAATCTTGATCGACGGAGGCGGCATCAGTCCGTTCGGGCACAGAAATAACGAATGCAAGCAAGATGAGGCTGACCGATCGGAACATATCTCCTCCTGTGCGATGCAGCGAGTTCAAACCGTTTGAAAAATTCAGTCCTAGTCGATGCAAACAGCGTATAATCGGAATGATCAGTGTTAGCGCAAATTCCCTGTATGACCCAGTGAATATCGCCCCGGTTGCGGCCAGACAGTGAGGCCGTGGGGTTCACTTTTCACCGGGATACTTTTAACGTTTCCGTTAGTCGTGTCGATAACGTAAACCGAGTTGTCGTATCGCCCGGAGAGCCATAGCTGTTTGCCGTCGATGCTGATGTTTCCCATGTCAGGGCTGCCGCCGCCGGGGATGGGCCAGATCGCTTCCACTTTTCGCGTTGCGAAATCGATCACGCTGACGCTGCCTTTACCTTTCGGTGGGCCGTAAACGCGAGCGACGCCGCGATTGGCGACGTAAAGTTTCGTGCCATCGCGGCTCGGGTACAGGCCGTGGGTGCCGATGCCAGTCTTGATATGGCCAATCTCTGTGAACTTGTCGCCATCGATTAGGAACACGCCCTCAGCCTTCATGTCGGCCGCATAGAAGATCTTGCCGTCAGGCGAGATGCGCACGTCCTGGGGCATACCACCTCTCGATAATTTGAGATAGCCCGCGACCTTTTTCTCGACGAGATCGATCTTCGTCAGGCTTTTAGCGTATTCGCAAGTAAAGATCACATAACGGCCGTCAATGGAAAAATCGCCGTGATTGATGCCGCGACAATTGGGTGTCTCGATCGAATATTTGAGCGCCATCGTGTGTGGATCGCGAAAATCGAGTCGTTTATGTGCTTCAGCGACCACAATGGCCGCGCTTCCGTCAGGGGTAAAATACATGTTGTAGGGATCGTCGACCGGAATGTTCTTTCCCGGCTTGCCGGTGAGCGGATCGATGGGTGTGACGCTGCCGTCGGTGCGACCCTCGGCATTGTTGTTGACCCACAGAGTTTTTAAATCCCACGACGGCACGACATGCTGCGGGTGAACGCCGACTTTGAACTTATCGATGACTTTGAGCGTTACGGGGTCGATGACCCAAACATCATTCGAGCTACGATTCGGCACGTACACACGATGCAGATGTTTAGCAACGAGCGGGTTTAACTTTTCCGGCCGGGTTTCACTGTAGAGATTGTTGGGATCTATGACCGGCGGCATGCCAGGAACGGTTTGGATCGTTCGCGGCGCCGGCTCACCAGCGGTCGCCACAGGCGGCAACCACAAGAATGTGGCGAGCACGACACTCGCTAACACTAGGAAACGAGTTCGACGATCCGTCATCGCCTTACCTCCGATCAGATACTCACCGAGCGAGAAGGATTCCCGACGGTGGCGTGAATGTTAGACGAAAATCTAGCGGAATTCGAGATTGGTGAGTCTATGCGGCGGGTTTTTTCTTACTTTTCTGCATTGCCCAGTAGACGTTTTCGGGCTTGAGCGGCAGATCGTAAATTCTAACGCCCAAGGCATCGGCGACCGCGTTGCCGATGGCGGCTGGCGTCGGCGCAAGGCCCGGCTCACCTAAACCTTTGGCGCCGTAGGGCCCTTGCGGCTCCGGACACTCGACGATGATCGGGATGAGCTCGGGAATGTCGAGCGACGTCGCAAGATGATAATCGAGGAAGGATGGATTGCGCACTTTGCCGGTGTTGTCGACCACCATTTCTTCGTGCAGCGCGGATCCGATGCCCATGACCACGCCCCCTTCGATTTGCGCAGCGCAATTGAGCGGATTGATCGCTTTGCCGACATCGTGGGCCGCCGACATTCTGAGCACGCGCACGCGCCCGCTGTCCTCGTCTACGGCGACTTCGGCGGCTTGCGTCGCGTACATGTAAAAAGCCGAGGCGTGATCGCTGTGGCCGGTTTCGACATCCAAGTCTTTGCCGATCTCGTAGGTGTAGGAGCCGTCGCCGCGCACTTCGCCATTGATGCCGAGCTTTCGCCGCACGACTTCGCCGATCGGCAGTGCCTGCTGCGGCTGGTCTTTCAAGAAAACTTTGCCGTCGGCGTAGTCGAGATCTTTGACGCCGGCTTCGAGCATCGGGCTTGCGGCCTCCATAATCTGCTCGCGCGCATGGATCGACGCGCGGCGCACGGCGTTGCCCATGTGATACGTGCTGCGGCTCGACGTCGTCGACGCGTCGAATGGAATCACGTCGGTATCGAGCGGATGCATGCGCACTTTGTCCATCGGCACTTTGAGTTCTTCGGCCGCGACTTGCGAGAGAATCGTGTTGCAGCCTTGGCCGATTTCCACTGTGCCAGCGAGTACGGTGACTTCGCCTTTGGCATTGACGACGACGCCGGCGGCGGAAGTAGTCGGCGAGCGAGTCGGTTTTTGAATGCACGCGAAGCCTTTGCCGATTTTGACTCCGGGCTTTGAGATGGTGGGTTTTTTACCCCATTCGATCGCTTCCGTTGCTTTGAGCAAAGTTTCTTTTAGTCCGACGGCATGGAGTTGCTCGCCCCAGTAAGAGATATCGCCTTCGACGAAAATGTTTCTCATGCGAATGGCGACGGGATCGATGCCTAAGCGCTTGGCGATTTCATCCATTTGTTGCTCACCCGCCCATGCGCCCTGGGGAATGCCGTAGCCGCGGTAAGAACCCGCGACTGGTTTATTCGTATAAACCGCATAGCCGTCAACTTTCACGTGTGGAATTCTATAGGGTCCCGGGGCGGGCAAGCTGCCGCGGATGCAGACTGTCGGACTTTTTTCCGCGTAGGCGCCAGCGCCCCAGTAAATCGTCATCTCACGTGCCACTAGCATGCCGTCTTTTTTCACGCCGGTCTTCGAGTAGACCACGGCTTCGTGGCGCGTCAGGGTCGAGATGAAAGTCTCTTCGCGATTGAATTTTACGCGCACCGGCCGACCGTTGGTATGAAAGGCGAGGGCGACGGCGATGGGCTCGACTTTCAAGCCGCCCTTGGAGCCGAAGCCGCCACCCTGCAGCGGATTGATGAAGCGGATCTTTTCTTTTGGCATGCCCAACGCTTCGGTGATTTCGTGCAGCGCCCGGAACGGCGCATCGTTGGCGACCCAGATCGTCAGGCGTCCCGACTCTTTGTCGAACTGCGCATGTGCCGAATGCGGCTCCATGGCGGCATGCTGGATGATCGGCACAAAATATCTTTCTTCGAGCACGAGGTCGGATTCTTTGAAGCCTTGCTCGACGTTGCCGGTGCGCAGCTTGAAATGCTCGGCAACATTCGGCATCGCGCCTTGCACGATGAATTCGGCTTTGCGGTATTTACCGAAGTCCTCGTGGATTTCCGCGGCCCCCGGCTTGCAGGCTTCTTCCGGATCCGTGTACACCGGCAGATCTTCGTACTCGACCTCGATCAATTTCACCGCCGCCTGCGCCGTGTCTTCATCCTCTGCGGCGACCGCCGCAACGGGCTCGCCGATAAAGCGCACTTTGACTTGCGCCAAGAATGGCTTGTCTTTCACCGATTCGCCATGCGTCCAAGGCGCGTCTTCTCCGGTCACGACGGCAACGACGCCGGGAAGTTTCTTCGCCTTTTCGGTATGAATGCTTTTGATCTTCGCGTGGGCCTTCGGGCTGAAGAGGGTTTTTCCATGGAGCATGTTCGGGAGCACGAGATCGTAGCCATAGACCGCTTCGCCGGTCAGCTTTTCTGCCGCGTCTACGCGTTGGACTGGCTTACCTACGACTGTTAGTTCGGACATTTCTGTCTCCTTAAAAATAACCGTTCAAGTCGTTCAAGTAGTTGAAAACGTTCAAGCCGTGTGATGAGTTCTGGTGGTGTGTCAGTTTAAACCGCTCGGCGAATCGTCGATTTGAACGGCTTGAACCTATTGAACGTTCTTACTCCGTATCATCGCGGCGGCGTCCTGCACCGCCTGGACGATTTTCGCGTAGCCCGTACAGCGGCAGAGATTGCCGGATAGCGCGAAGCGAATGTCTTCTTCGGTGGGATTTTGATTCTCGTCCAGCAATGCTTTCGACATCATCAACATACCCGGCGTGCAATAACCGCACTGTGCGCCGCCATCCTGGAGAAATGTCTTTTGGATCGGATGAAGCTCGGGTCCGATCTTAAGCCCCTCGATGGTGACAATATCCGCGCCTTCGAGCTCACCGGAAAGAACCAGACAAGAGTTCACCGGCTTGCCATTCAAAAATACCGTGCACGCGCCACAGTCGCCCGTGCCGCAGCCTTCTTTGGTGCCGGTCATGCCGATCTCGTCGCGCAGCAGATCGAGCAGCAGGCGGTGCGTGGGAACTTCGCGACTGACGTTCTTCCCGTTCAGCGTGAATCGGATTTGCTTGTTCATGGCAACCTCAAGATCAAATTGGAGTAATTGGAGCGATGGAGTATTGGAGTAATGGGTTCCGAAATCTTATACCCAACACTCCATTACTCCAACATTCCATTCTTCTAATATCTTCTATCGCGCCGTTCGACCCATGCCGTCGCCGATCCAACCGCGGCGTTGAGCAGCGCGCGTTTGGTCATGGCGCCGACCATGGCGCGTCGGTAATCGGCGGACGAGCGTACGTCGCTAATCGGTTTCGCCTCTTCCGCCGCGAGTTGCCCAGATCTCTCTGCGAGCGCCTCAGATAAGATTTGGCCTTCGAGCACAGCTTCGGCACGCTTGGCGCGGAGCGGCGTCGGTGCCACGGCGCCAAGAACGATGCGCGCTCCATCGCATCTCTTGTCTCTGAGGTTGTAAGCGACGGCGACACCCACGTAGGCAAGATCCATCATTTCACGGGGCGAAAACTTGATGTAATCACCGACCAGGCGCGGGCTGGTTTTAGCTATGGTGATTTCAGTCAGAATTTCGTCCGGACTCATCACGGTTTGACCGGGGCCTTTAAAAAAGTCTTCCAACGCTACGGTCCGCTCGCCGTTCAACCCAACGATCTTTGCCGACGCATTCAAAGCGATCAAAGCAGGAGCGGTATCGGCTGACGGTGTGGCGTTCGCCATGTTGCCGCCGATGGTCGCGCGGTTTCTGATTTGAATGGAACCGACTTCAGCGGCACTTTGAGCGAGAAACGGATATTTTTTTGTGATCAAAGGCGCGGTCTCGATTTCGCGCATCGTCGTCAGCGCGCCGATGGTGATGCTGCCATCGCTTTTTTCACGGATGCCGGTTAGACCGGGCACCCGTTTTAGGTCGACTAGATACTTTGGCAGCAGCCCTTTTTCCTTCAGGGCGATGACTAAATCGGTGCCACCGGCGAGAAATCGTCCTCCTGGGCCGTTTTCTTTGAGCAGCCGGCTCGCTTCCGCAAGCGTCGTCGGCTGATAGAAATCGAATGGTTCGGTGCGTTTCATAAGAAATAGGTAGGGGCGACCGCCGGTCGCCCCTACCGGTTATACCAGCGGTTTGAGCGCCTTGCCGATCGGCTTGCCGCAGGGCTCGCCGTCTTTCATCTGCACATGGCCGCGCACGACGGTCAGCACCGGCATGCCTTTGATTTTCCAGCCGTGCCATGGAGAGGGTTTGTTTTTACTATGGAGTTTGTTGACGTCGATCGTGCCTTCCTTATCCATATCGACGACCGTGATGTCGCCGTCGGAGCCGAGCCGGATGGCGCCTTTCTTCGGGTAAACCTGCCAAACTTTGGCCGGATTCTCGGAAGCGCATTTGACATACTGATTGAGCGTTAATCGACCTTTGTTGACTTCAGTCAAGATCAGCGGCACGCCGGTTTCAACGCCGCAAAATCCGGAGATGCAATCCCAAATCGCCGGCTTGGTGAGTTTGCCGTAGATATCGGAACCTTTCTCATCCAACGTGTGCGGAGAGTGGTCGGTCGCCAGCGTGTCGACGAAGCCTTCGCGCAGCCCTTGCCAGAGAATTTCCGCGTGGTCTTTGGTGCGCACCGGCGGATTCATCTTCAAGAGCGATCCGACGTTATCCATGTCATTTGGTTCGCGCAACAAATAGTGCGGGCCGGTTTCCGCCGTGACGCGCAAGCCGCGGGCTTTGGCGTCGCGCACCATATAAGCGGCTTGTTTCGAGCTCATATGGAAAACATGCAGCTTGGTGCCGAAAGTTTCCGCGAAGAACAACGCGTGGTGCACTGATTCAGCCTCGCAGATATCCGGCCGGGAGGCCTCCCAATAACGGGCATCGTTCTTACCTTCGCTTTTGAGCTTATTGGTGCAGTACGCCATGATCTGGCGATTTTCCGCGTGAATGCCCAACGGCAATTTCGACTGCGCGATGTAATCGAAGGCTTCCATGCACATGCCGTCGTCGGGAAACGGCAGGTTGCCGATCGTTTCACCAAAGAAGATCTTGTAACCAATCGCGCCGGCAGCGGCCATGGGGAGAATATCTTTGGTATTGGTTTGCACGACGACGCCGGTGATGCCGAAGTCGACCAGCGATTTGGCTTCGCCGAGCTCCTTCTTGACCTTTACCTGTTCGGCGTCGGCGGTCGGCGGAACTGTATTGGGCATATCGACGACGGTAGTGATGCCACCGCAAACGGCGGCCGTCGAGCCGGTGGTAAAGTCTTCCTTATGAGTCATGCCCGGTTCTCTGAAGTGAACGTGGCCGTCGAACAAACCCGGCAGAATATGTTTGCCTTTGACGTCGATCTCCTCTTTGCCTTGCGGAAGTGAATCGTCGGTGCCGATCGCGACGATCCTTTCTCCACTGATCGCGACGCCGCCTTTAAACGTCGCTTCGGGTGTGACCACCCAACCGTTCTTAATTATCAAATCTGCAGCCATTTCCCTGCCTCTCCTTTTATTATTGGTGTTTTAGGAATCCGTTTCGTGTAACCGTATCCCGCGAATCGCTTGCCGTTGCCTGAGATCGGCCATGACATTTTTCTTACCCGCCTGAATGTGGCTGCGAATGGTGGCGACGGCTACGCGGGGGTCGCGCCGTTCCATTGCCTTCAACAGCTGCAGATGTTCTTGGTGTGCGGCGGTCCCACGGGCGGCGTCATATAGGCCGTCGGTCCGGCGCTTCAGTACGATGCGCTCGAACACGTGGGCCAACATGGCTGTCAAGGTTTCGTTGCCGGCCAGCCGGGCGATCTCGAGGTGCACGTCTTGATCGTACACGAGGCGCTCGCGAGTGAACCGATTTTGCACGTCCCGGCCGTAGCAATTCATCCTATCACGCAGTCGATCGAGCGCTGAGTCGGTGAGATTGGCGATGGCTTTTTCAACCGAAAATGCTTCGAGCGCTTCGCGGAGCTCATAGAGCTCTTCGGCCTCTTGCATTCTAATTTCTTTGCAGGTAAAACCGCGATTCGGTAGAAAGGTAACGTATCCTTCCTGTACGAGCCGAGTCAACGCTTCGCGTACCGGAGTGCGACTCACGCCGAGACGTTCACTAAGCTGTTGGTGATGCAGTTTTTGTCCCGGCATGAATTCGTTGCACAAAATCAAATTTTTAATTTGGCTGTAAACGCGGGCTGAAAGGTTTTCGCCAGCGCGTGTTTTAGTTTTTGGATCGTCGAGCGGATAGGGCATTAGATTGAATTTGCATGAAAAAGTTTATGCAATGTTGCGGACCGTATCCGATCCCTTTAATGATGTCAACGTGGATTCCTTTACGCTTGAAAAAACAATTGGAAATGATAAGGAGTCTTGCGACCTAAGGGTCGTAGGCCTTCATCGAGATCATACTAGATAAAAAATTTTGGCGTGGCAAACGCCGAGCAATACATTATGAGCAATACATTAAAGGAGGCATTGTGGCACAGACCAAGTTACAGGCGATTGGATTGCGGCATGAGTATTACCAGCCTCGAACCGGCGGTAGACTCTTAGCGTTGGACAATATTAATCTGCAGGTCGATGACGGCGAGTTCGTGAGCATCGTCGGCCCCAGCGGTTGCGGCAAAACTACGTTCATCAATCTGTGCGATGGTCTGCTCAAACCGACGGCAGGTAGAATTATGATTGATGACAAGCCGGTAACCGGTCCGGGGACGGATCGCGGCATGGTATTCCAGGATTCCTGCCTCATGCCGTGGCGCACCGTGTTCAAGAACGTGATGTTCGGTTTGGAGTGTCAGGGTCTCGATAACGGCGAAGGACAAGAGCGGGCGACCACGTTTATCAAGTTGGTCGGCTTGCAGGGTTTCGAAGACCACTTCCCGCATGAACTCTCCGGCGGCATGCAACAACGCTGCAACCTCGCCCGTGCGCTGACGGTGGACCCCAAGATCCTGATTATGGACGAGCCGTTTGCCGCGCTCGACGCTCAGACCCGTGAGATCATGCAGTCGGAGTTGCTGCGCATCTGGAGGGAGTCGGGCAAGACGGTGCTCTTCATCACGCACCAAATCAATGAAGCGATCTATTTGGCGGATCGCGTGATTATTTTTGGCGCTCGTCCCGGGAAGGTGAAAGAAACCATCAAGATCGATATACCCCGCCCGCGGGATCTTTCGGTCAAACGCGACCCCGCGTTTCTCAAGTATGAAGATCGCGTGTGGAACCTGATCGAAGAAGAGGTCAAAAAGACCATGATCCAGGATCAGGTTGTCCAAAACATCAACCGCTAAGAGTCTTGATGGGGTTGGATATGGTTAGTCGCTTTAATTCCCAATCCCTAATTCTCGTAGGCTGCACTCTTTTCGTCCTCTATCTCGCAGGGATTCCGCTCGTCATGCTGCTCTATGGCAGCATTCGGAGCGCTCCCATCGGCGAGCCGGGCGCCACCTACACGATCCAGAACTACATCAAAGCCTACTTCGACAGGGAATTCTATCTCCTTCTGCTTAATTCCGTCTATTACGCAATAGGGACCTGCACGCTCACGTTTCTTATCGGCACGTTTCTCGCCTGGGTCAGCGAGCGCACGAATACTCCATTCAAGAAACTCTTCGTGGTAATGTCGTTGATCCCGTTCATTATACCCGGGATTCTTAGCACCATCTCGTGGATTCTGTTGCTCAGTCCGAAGATCGGTTTGATCAATATCGTGGTCAAGGAGCTTCTCCGACTCGAATCGGCGCCATTTAATGTCTACTCGATGTGGGGGATGATTTTTGCGGAAGCGATTCATCTTTATCCGCTGGTCTTTCTCCTGATGTCCGCGGCGTTTCGCAATATGGATACCTCACTGGAAGAGGCGGCGCTGACCGCGGGCTCCAGTACATTTCAAACCTTTTTTAAGGTCACGTTGCCGCTGATGCGGCCGGCGATGGTCAGCGTGTTGTTGATCAACTTCATCCGTGGCATCGAAGCATTCGAGGTGCCGGCGCTGATCGGCGTGCCGGCCAAAATCTCGGTGTTCACGACCAAAATTTTTCTCGCGATTCATCAGTTTCCTTCTGACTTTGGACTCGCCGGCGCGTATGCGGTAACGTTGCTCGCGATCAGCACGATCGGCGTGCTTATCTATGGTCGGATTACACGCAAAGAAGATCGCTACGCGACCGTTACCGGCAAAGGATATCGGCCGCGGGTGATCGACTTGGGCAACTGGAAATATGTCACTCTCGGGATTTCGTTTTTGATTTTCTTTCTCGCCGTGATCTTACCGGTTTTTGTCCTCCTCTGGTCCTCGTTCATACCTTATTATGGCGTGCCGTCACGTGAGCTTGCGGCGAAAATGACGCTGGCGAATTACCAATACATCATTAACTATCCCTTGGCGTGGACCGCATTCAAAAATAGCTTCTATCTATCGGTGGGTTCAGCCACGCTGGTTATGCTGCTCACATCGGTCATCGCCTGGATCACTGTAAAGACCAAGCTGCCCGGGCGCGAATTTCTCGACACCGTCACTTTTATTCCGATCGCTATGCCGGGAATCGTTCTCGGCGTAAGTCTAATCTGGGTTTACCTGACGCTGCCGATTCCCATATACGGTACAATCTGGGTTCTGCTTCTCGCCTACATAACCAAGTTTATGCCTTATGGCATTCGTGCAGCCTCCGCGTCGATGATTCAGATCAACAAAGAATTGGAAGAGGCGTCTTTGACCGCCGGCGGTACTTGGTTTCAAACCTTTAGAAAGGTCGTTTTGCCGCTGCTGATGCCCGGCTTTACTGCCGGCTGGATCTACATAAGCATCATCGCATTGCGCGAGCTTTCCACGTCCATCCTGCTTTATTCCTACAACAGCACGGTTTTGTCGATCATGGCGTTTGATCTGTGGGAGGGTGGACAGTATACGTATGTCTGCGCCCTCGGCGTGTTGATGGTATTGCTACTTGTCGCCATGGCATTCACCGCGCGAAAACTTGGCGCGAAAGTCGGTATCGCGGAATAACCATTCGATTCAAAGTCTTGACCCGCTGTCGGCGCACCGTCGTTGGCGGTGGCTTCGCGAGGAGGATAAATGGCAGAGAAAAGAGACATGGTTCAAATCGAAGCGCTGGAGAAATACTTCGGCGAGGACAACGAGCGCGTCCACGTCCTAAAGGGCGTATCGCTGAACGTTCCCGAGGGCTCCCTTTATACGTTCTTGGGCCCGAGCGGGTGCGGCAAGACGACCACACTTCGATGTGTCGCTGGGTTGGAACGTCCCGATGGCGGACGAATCAGCATCGGCGGCCAGACAGTGTACGCCTCCGGCGAGCGTGTTTACGTGCCGACCAACAAGCGGCCGATCGGCATGGTGTTCCAGTCCTACGCGATCTGGCCGCACATGACCGTGGCGGAAAACGTCGCCTATCCCCTCACCATCCACCGCCGTCCGAAAGATGAAATCAAACGCAAAGTCAGCGACGTTTTGAAAATCGTCGGCCTGGATGGATTGGAAGATCGCCCGGCGCCAAAACTATCCGGCGGCCAGCAGCAGCGCGTCGCCTTTGCCCGCGCCCTGATCAATGAGCCGAAGGTCATGCTCCTCGACGAGCCGTTGAGCAACCTTGACGCGAAACTCCGGGTGCAGATGCGATCGGAAATCAAATCGCTCCAACGTAGAACCAATATCACGACGATATTTGTGACTCACGATCAGGCGGAAGCTTTAGCCATTTCCGACCAGATCGCGGTCATGCATGGCGGCGTGCTGATCGAAGTGGGTTCGCCGCATCAGCTTTACTCCCGTCCAACCCGCCGCTTCACCGCGACCTTTTTGGGTCTAACCAACTTGATCGACGGCAAAATCGTCGAGCTCACCGGCGATGCGCAACCGGGAAAAATCCAAACCAAAAGAGGCCTGCTATCTTTCATCCCGGCGCCGGGACTTAAGAAAGACCAAGCGGCAGTAGTATCGATCCGGCCGGAAAACATTCCGCTGCACAAGGTCAAGCCGCAGAGTTCGGAAAACGTTGTCGAGGGCACCATCAAGGAAGCGATATTCATGGGCGACGCTTATCAATGTAAAGTTGCCGTCGGCGACGATCTTCTCGCTGTGCATACCCATCCGTTCAACGCGGTGAGTCCGGGAGATAAAGTTTTTCTCCATCTCGACCCTAGTAGTTGCAACGGTTTGCCGGCGGATGACAAGCAAGGTATTGATGAATCCATGTTGGGGGACTAGAATGCCCTCAAGCTGATTTTTGAAAGGAGATTAACTGATGACAGCGTTAGAAGCTCGAAAGCTTGCCGAAGAAGACATGAAGGCCGGCATAACCCCCAAGTATAATGACCTTCGTGACTGGCTCGAAATCGTCGACAGTTTCGGCGAATTGAAAAAGGTCGACGGCGTCGATTGGAACCTCGAGATGGGCACGCTTGCCGAGATCTTTGCTCGTGAATCCAAGAGCGGTGTAACCCCCGCAGTTTTGTTCGACAATGTCCCTGGCTATCCAAAAGGATATCGTACTCTGTTTGCCCAGAACGCTTCCTTCAAGCGGATGGCATTGAATTTGGGCTTGGACATGAACCTTTCCAATCTCGATTTGGTCCGTGCATTTCGCCAAAAACTCGTGACCCACGAGCCGATCAAACACAAGGTCGTCAGCAAGGGGCCGATCCTCGAGAATGTCGATTCCGGCGACAAGGTGGACCTTCTCAAGTTCCCTGTGCCGTTTATGCATGAGCTTGACGGCGGACGGTTCATCGGCACGGCCTGTTTGGTGATCACACGCGATCCTGACGAGGGCTGGGTCAACTTCGGCGCTTACCGCGGTATGGTTCACGACAAAGGCAGCATGGGACTTTATATCTCCCCCGGCAAGCATGGCGGCATTCAGCGCAAT